>WNGF01001042.1_pt1 | contig 43139 bp, 35 predicted proteins | sample 5400641 | NCBI WGS metagenome assembly WNGF01 (sample SAMN13153371, study PRJNA577476) | soil metagenome | isolation source: 80 cm soil or saprolite under grassland replicate 2 | place: USA:California | collected 2016-06-15 | reverse complement strand
CCGTCGTAGTACGTCGGGACAGGCGTACCGCTTACCGACATTCAGGCGGACTGCTAGCCGGTCCGATCGGGTTTCCGAAGGCCCACCCGTCTCTCCCGCCCGGCGAACGGGCAGTCAGGGTTCGAACTGAGACACTACCTCCGTCGAGGCGGTGCCGAGTTCGAGCCGAAGCGCTAGGGAAAGACGGGGAAGTTGCGGTACCGCCAGTCGAGAGCGATGCTCCTGAGCTCCCGCGCGGCCTGCTCACGCAAGGCCCGACTCTGCAGCTGGTCGAGTCGCGCAATCGTCATGTCGATCTGCCGCCGGAGCTCGGGATCGCCCTGCCGCTCACCGAACCGGGCGAGGTGGCGGGCGGCGAGCGTGTTGTTGCCCGCCACCAGGTAGGCCAGGCCCGATTCGAGGTCGGGGTCGGCCGCCGCGAGAACCGGCGGTGTCACGGTCACGAGCAGCAACGCCGTGAGGACGCCCGCCATGGCAACACGCCAGAGGACGGAACCCGGGGTTCTCAAGCCTATCTGCCGCCGAACCGGAACGACACGCCGGCCAGCGGGCCCCACGCGAGAAATTGCTCGTGACCCTTGATGTACTGGACGCGGAAGCCCACGTAAGGCGAGATCCCGTTGTCGAAGATGTACCGAAGGTTCAGATCCGACGTCACCCCATACGCGAGCGTCGTGCCGTCGATGCGTCGGGGCGCTCCGCTGCTCTGTACCTCGTACGCCACCCCCTGGTCGTCGCGGTGATCGGCGCCGAGGAACGGAGTCACGTTGAGCGGGAGCAGCAGCTTCTTGTCCCGCGTGAGCTGGACCACGAAGCTCAACGGGAGCGTCGCGCCGTAGATGTAGTCCTTGGAGGACACCTTGGCCTTGTCACCACGGATCGACGGATCCGTGGACAAACAGTTGGTGCCCGTGCAGTACGAGGGGCCCGGCTGGGGAACCGCGCTCTGCACGATCTCCCGATCCGCGCTCGCATAGATCAACTTGACCCCGAGTCCGGCCGACACGTCGAGCGTGTCCTTGATGACGTCCGGGAAGAAATAGCTGAGGGCGAGGTCGAAATCCACCCGATCCGTGGTGAGCTCTTCCTTGAACAATCGAGCGCCCACCGGCAGGGTGACGACGCCCGAGCAGGCCGCGACCAGGTTGAAGCAGAAGTCCCCGGCCTTCGTGGCCGTGATGTCGTTCTCCGTCTTGAAGTGGACGTACTGCGCCGAGGTCGCCAGCGTCCACCGGCCCCATTGGAGCGCGAGCTGACCGCCGAATTGAGGGTTGAACGTGTCCTTGGGGCTCGAATCGGTCTCGGACTGGCCGGCGTTCCTGCCCGGGATCGTGGCGAGGGCATCCGTGAAGAACGAGGTGTTGGGCGCACCGGAGACGAACCCGTTCTTCGCGATGTGACTCGCCCAGATCTGAGGCGTGAAGACGATCGACCAGTCCTCGGCCCGGGCCGAGCCGGCCCAGCCCAGCCCGATCAGCATCGTTAGCAGCAGGACAGATCCGATGTGCCGCGCCCCAGTCCGGCTCGCCATCTGTGTCTCCCTCAAGGTGACATCGCCCCGGACAGCCTGCTCCAGTGTGGTCCGGATGTTATCAACGGCATATCGGCAGGTCAACTTGACGCGGCGTCCAGGCCCCCCGGCCCTAGACAAGGTCATCGGGATCGATGCCGTGCTCGGTCAGCTTCTTGCGGAGGGTGTTGCGGTTGATGCCGAGGATCTGGGCGGCGCGGACCTGGTTGCCCACGGTCTCCCGGAGCACGGCACGCAGGAGCGGCTTCTCCACGAGACCGATGATGAGGTCGTAGAGGTTGGCGCTGGCCCGCTCGCGCAGCCCGCGGACGCATTCGAGCAGCTTCCGCTCGATGATCTCCTCGAGCGTGGCGTCGACGGCGACCGAGGCGGCCGCCGACACGGGTCCGATGGGCAGGTGCTCGGGGAGGATCACGCCGTTCTGGGCCATCACCATCGCCCGCTGGATCACGTTCTCCAGCTCGCGCACGTTGCCCGGCCACTCGTGGCCGACCAGTCGGTCCAGCGCGTCCGGCGCCACCCCCCGCTCGCCCAGCGTCTCGGCATACTTCGCCAGGAAGTGCTCGACGAGCAGCGGTACGTCGCGGCGGCGCTCGCGAAGCGGCGGCAGGTTGAGGGTGACGACGTTGAGACGATAGTAGAGATCCTCGCGGAAGGCGCCCTGGCGTATGGCGGTGTCCAGGTCGCGGTTGGTCGCCGCCAGCACCCGCACGTCGACGCGAATCGACTCCTGACCACCGACGCGCTCGATGGCCCGCTCCTGCAGCGCGCGCAAGAGCTTGGTCTGCAGCTCGACCGGCATGTCGCCGATCTCGTCGAGGTAGAGCGTGCCCCCCTGCGCCAGCTCGAACTTTCCCAGCCGGCGCTCCTTGGCGGAGCTCCTTGCCGGTCCCGGACTCGCCCCGAAGCAACACGGTCACGTCGCTCCCGGCGATGCGGCCGATCGCCTTGTACACCTCCTGCATCCGGGGATGCCGCCCGATGAGGGCGCTGAACTCCTTGACCTCCTGCAGCCCCCGGCGAAGCCTGGCCACCTCCTGGGTGAGCCGGCGCGCCTCGAGCGCGCGCTCGGTGAGGAGGAGCACCTCGTCGAGGTCGAACGGCTTGGCGAGATAGTCGTAGGCGCCGCGCTGCATCGCCTGGATCGCGGTCTCCATGGTGCCGTGCGCGGTCATGACGATGACGTTGGCGTCCGGCCGGATCTCGCGCAGCTTGCCGAGCGCCGTCAGGCCGTCCAGGCCCGGCATGCGCACGTCGAGGAAGACCAGATCGTACGGCTCGGCCTCGAAGGCCCGGAGCGCCCCTTGCCCGTCCTTCGCGGCGTCGACCTCGTAGCCCGCCTGCCGGAGCCCTTTCTCGAGCACCCAGCGCAGGCTGTCCTCGTCGTCGGCGATCAGGATTCGGGCGGGGTTCATTTGGCGACGGGCAGGAAGCAGGTGACGGTCGTGCCCCGGCCTTCCGTGGACTCGACGTGGATGGCCCCGCGGTGCTCGTCGACGATTCGATGGCAGATCGCCAGGCCAAGCCCGAGCCCCCGCTCCTTCGTCGTGAAGAAGGGATCGAAGATTCGCGCGCGCGCCGCCGCCGGGATGCCGCCGCCCTCGTCGGTCACGGCCACTTCCACCATCGTCCTGGGTCCGCCCCCGACGTCCATCTTGCCATAGAGGGGATCGCGACTCACCCGCGTGGACAGGGTGACGCGACCACCCGACTTCATGGCGTCGAGCGCGTTGCGGACGAGATTGTGGAACACCTGCATCAGCCGGTCCTCGTCGCCGAGGATGGGCGGCAGGCTCGGATCGTAGCGCCGCACGAGCGTGACGCCGGCCGCGCGCGCGGGGTCCTCGACGAGCAGGATCACCCGCTCGAGGAGCTGATGGGGATTGAGGGGAACGCGCCGGACCTGCACGGGACGTCCGAGATCGAGCAACGTCTCGATGATGCGATTGACGCGGTCGACCTCCTTCAGGAGCACGTCGGTGTACTCCGTCAGCCGGGGCTCCGCGCCGAGCTCCCGCGCGAGCAGCTGCACGGCCCCGCGGATCGCGCTGAGCGGATTGCGGATCTCGTGGGCCACGCCGACCGCCATCCGACCGGCGGCGGCCAGCGTCTCCCCGCGGTGGACCTCGTTCTCGAGCTGACGGATCCGGGAGAGGTCGCGCAGCACCGCGACCCCGCCCTCGACGGTGCCGTCGCGGGCGAACAGCGCGGCCGTCAGCAAGCTCACCGGCACGAGGCGGCCGTCGGTGCTCTCGATCGTCCCGTCGGCCTCGGAGCGGCTCTCCCCGGTCGCGAGTGTCTCGGCCAGGCGGCTGACCACGGAGGCGTTGGGGGCGAAGACATCCTTCACGAGGCGTCCCTGGGCCCGACGGGCCGAGCGCGCCGTGAGCACTTCCGCCGCCGCATTCCAGAACACGATCCGAAGCGCGGGATCGACGGCGATGACCGCATCCGGAAGACCCGCGAGCACGGCCTCGTAATTCATGCCGCCAAGGTGAGGTTGGGGATGGCGTTCATGGTGAGATCGGCGCGTTCGCCGGCGAGGAGTCGGGCGGTGCCGGCGGCGGCGATCATCGCGGCGTTGTCGGTACAGAGGTGTCGCGGCGGGATGTGCAGATGGAGAGCGTGCTGCCCGGCCTCGGCCGTGAGCGCGGCGCGCAGCGGGCCGTTGGCGGCGACGCCACCCGTCAAGACGAGACGCTGCACCCCGAGGTCGAGGGCCGCGCGGATCGTGCGCCGCACGAGCATGCGGACGGCCGCGGCCTGGAACGATGCCGCGACGTCGGCCACCGCGCCGGCCGACAGGGGCCCGTGGCGCTTGACGTACAGCGAGACGGCCGTCTTGATCCCGCTGAAGGAGAAGTCACGCGCGCCATCGCTCATCCGCGCCGGAGGAAACGCGATCGCCCGGGGATCGCCATCCTCCGCGGCGCGCTGGATCACGGGGCCACCCGGAAACCCGAGCCCGAGCAGCTTCGCGACCTTGTCGAACGCCTCGCCGGCGGCGTCGTCCCGCGTCTGGCCGACCAGCGCGTACTCGAGCGGCGCCCGAGCATGGTAGAGCGCCGTGTGGCCACCGGAGACCACCAGGGCGAGGAACGGATGCTCGGGCGGGTCGTCGGTCAGAAACGCGGCGTAGATGTGGCCCTCGAGATGGTTCACGCCGACGAGGGCCTTGCCGTGAACGTAGGCCATGGACTTCGCCACCGCACACCCCACGAGCAGCGAACCGACGAGGCCGGGCCCGTGGGTGACAGCGATCCCGTTCAGTTCCTCGGCCTGGACGCCGGCCTCGGCGAGGGCGCGTTCGATGATCGGGACCACGATTTCGAGGTGACGACGCGAGGCCAGCTCGGGCACGACACCACCGAACGGCGCATGCACGTCGTCCTGCGACGCGACGACGTTCGACAGGATGCGGCGGCCGTCGACCAGCACCGCCGCCGACGTCTCGTCGCACGAGCTTTCGATTCCGAGAACCAACATCTCGTCGGAGGGGGCCTCGAACGGCCCCCCCTCGGAACGCCTAGCGGACCGGCGGCTGGGCGGGCTGCGCCTGGGCCTGGCTGGCGTCCGGCCGCTTCTGCTCGATGATCCGCATGGTCTTGATGACGTCGAGCGCGCGCTGGAGCTGGACGTCCTTCTTCATTTCCTCCGCGGGATCGAGTGACGGCTGCGGAGGCTTGCCGTTCGGGTCCTTGGGCACCTCGACGACGATGTCCGGCGTGATGCCCTTGCCGTGGATCGATCGGCCCTTCGGCGTGAAGTACTTGGCGGTCGTCAGCCGAAGGCCCGAGCCGTCGGACAGCGGGATGATCGTCTGCACCGAGCCCTTGCCGAACGTCTGCACGCCCACCACGATGGCGCGCCCGTAATCCTGCAGGGCCCCGGCGACGATCTCGGAGGCGGACGCGCTGCCCTGGTTCACGAGCACGACCATGGGGATCCCGTTGTAGCTCTTCTTGGCGTGGGCCGAGAAGCGCATGTTCTGGTTGCGCACACGGCCCTCGGTGTAGACGACGAGCTTGCCGTCCTCGACGAACTTCTCGGTCACCTCGACGGCCGAGGTCAAGAGGCCGCCGGGATTGTTGCGGAGGTCGAGCACGATGGCCTTCACGCCGTCCTTGGCGAACTTCTCGAGCACCTGGTCAAGATCGTGCGCCGTCTGCTCCTGGAACTGTCGCAGCTTGACGTAGCCGATGCCGCCGCCCAGATCCTGGGTGCGGACGGAGTGCACGCGGATCTGCTCGCGCTGGATCTCGAAGTCCTTCGGCTCGGTCCAGCCCTCGCGCACCACGCTGATCGTCACCTTTGTGCCCGGCTTGCCCCGCATCTTCTTGACCGCGTCGGACAGCTGCATGTCCTTGGTCGCGAGGCCATCGATCTTCACGATGCGGTCGGCGGCCTGGAGCCCGGCGCGGTAGGCCGGAGTGCCCTCGATCGGCGAGACGACGGTCAGGATGTCGTCCCTGAGCGTGATCTCGATGCCGAGCCCGCCGAAGCTTCCCGACGTCTCGACCTGCATCTCGCGATAGCTCTCGGGATCGAGGAAGGAGCTGTGCGGATCGAGACCGCGCAGTGTGCCCTTGATGGCGCTGTAGATCAGCTCCTTGGGAGCGACCTCGTCGACGTACTGGTTCTGCACGATGGACAGCACCTCGGTGAACAGCCGGAGCTGCTCGTACGTCGCTCCGGTGTCCGTGCCCTTGCTGGCCACGGTACCGCCCAGGGACAGCGTCAGCACGACGAGAAGTGAGCCGATCATGAACGCCTTCTTCATGGATTCCCCCTAATTACCGTTAACCCCGCTGGCGGAGCCAATGTTCCGGATCCTGCGGCTTTCCCTGATAGCGTACCTCGAAATAGAGGCGAGGACCGGCCAGGGATCCGGTGTCGCCCACCGTACCGATCCGCTGCGCCTGGCGCACGTCGTCGCCCTCCTTCACGAGGATCTCGGCGACGTGAGCGTACAGCGTGTAGTACTCGTTGCCGTGGTCCAGGATGATGAGGTTGCCGTACCCCTTGAACCATCCCGTGTACACGACGTGGCCCGCGTAGACCGCCGCGACGTCCATCCCTCCGGCCGCCTCGATGTCCACGCCATTGCGGAAGGTCTTCGTGCCGAACCGCGGATGCACCTGGGGTCCGAACGCGCTGACGACGCGGCCGTCCGTCGGCCACGGCAGCCGTCCACGCAGCTCACCGAATCCCACGCTCGGCGCGTCGCCGGGCGGGCGCGCAGGTGGGACCTTGGCGAGCCGTCGCTGCTTGGCCTGCAGGTCACGGATGAAGGTCTCGAGCCGACGCGAGGCCTCGGTGAGCTCCCCCACCATGCGCTCGTGATAGGCACGCTCGTCTCGGACGCGGGTGAGGAGAATGCGTCGCCGGGCGGCGTCCCGGTCGACCTCGGCCTGCTCCCGCTTGGCCTCGGCGCGGAGGGTCGCGAGCTCGTCTTGCCGCGTCTCCTCCCGTTCTTTTCGATCCGCAAGGTTGTCAGAAGTCACACGATACTCTCGAATGACACGGGCGTCCAGACTCGCGAGGCTGCCCAGATGCCGGACCACGGCGCCCCGAGCGACGGAATCGGCGCCGGTGAGGATCAGCGGCAAGGCCGCCCCCTGGGCGTGGATCTTGTAGAGCGTGCGCAGCCGTCGGGCCAGGGCCTCCTGCTGCCCGCCGCGCGACGTTTCCAGCTTGGAGATCTCGCCGCGCAGGCCGCGGATCTCGGCCTGGACACGCTGGACACGCGCGTCGAGCCGGATGATCTCCTGCTGCTTGTCCGCGAGTCGACGATCGATCTGCTCGAGCTCCGCGAGGAGGGACGTCTCCTTGCGCCGGGCCTCGGCCGCCTTCTCGCGCTGCTCCCGCAGCTGCTTCTGAGTCTGTTCGAGCTTGCGCCGCTCGCTCTGGAGCGGGTCGTCCCGCTTCGCCGACTGGGCAAAGGCCGGGAGCGTCGTCGCCGTGAGCAGCAACGCGACGACGACGCCCGTTCTCATCGCCCGGGCCCACGCGCCAGCCAGCCGCCAAAGCCCCCCAGCAGCGTCCCGGCAACGACGAGCACTGCGAGGTTCAGGGGCGACAGGAAGGTCAGGGCGGGCAGGCCGATGGTGACGTTGAGGACGGGATCGAGGTAGGGACCGGCCAGGCGATGCGCGATGTTGAGCGCGAGCAGGGCGAGGACCCCGCCGATGAGCCCCTGCAGCATGCCCTGGAGAAGCAGCGGCAGCCTCACGACGATCTCGGGCGCCCCGACGAGACGCATGATCTCCGTCTCGCGCCGTCGCGCGTAGAGCACGAGCGTGGTCGCCGTCGTCACGGTCATGATGGCGGCGACGGCAAGGAGCGAGCCCACCCCGAGCCCGATCATGCTCAGTAGGCGTTGCCAGTGCGCGAGGCGCTCGACCCATTCGATGCCACCCGCCACTTCCTCCACTTCGGGCAGCGTGGCCAGGCGCGAGATCATCGCGCGCGTGCCCTCCGGCGTCGCCGCGGCCGGGGCCAGGGTGATCTCGATCGAGGCGGGCAGCGGGTTCGAGGGAAGATGATCGAGGACGCTCGCGTCCTTGCCGAGAACGTGCCGGAGCGAATCGAGCGCTTCGCCCGTGCCGACGTACCCCGCGCTCACGATGCTCCCGAGGGCCCGGACGCGATCGAGCAGCGCCGGCACCTCGGCGGGCGCCGGCTCCCGCTTGAGATAGACGATGATGCGGACGTGATCGCGCCACTCCGCGACGGCCTGGCCGAGATTGCCGGACACCACCCAGAACCCGCCGAGGGCGACCAGGGAGAACGTGATCAGGATGACGGCGCTCACCGCGACGCGTCCGGCGCGCCGCAGATCCCGCACCGCCTCGCTCAGCATGAACCCGAGCATTAGCCGTCCTTCACGAGGCGGCCCTGCTCGAGCACGAGCATCCGCTGCTTGAGGCGGAGCGCGAGACGCGCCTGGTGCGTGGCGAGCACGACGGTCGTGCCGCGGGCCCAGATGTCCTTCAGGACCTCGATGATCTCCACGCCCATCGCATCGTCCACGTTGCCGGTCGGCTCGTCGGCGATGAGGACCGCCGGCTTGCGCACGAGGGCGCGCGCGAGCGAGGCGCGCTGGGCCTCGCCCTGGGAGAGCTGCGCGGGATACGACTGGGCGCGCGCGGACAGGCCGACCGCGCGGAGCGCGTCGAAGACCCGCGGCGTGATCTGGCTCCGGGGCGTGCCCGTCACGCGCAGGACGAACGCGATGTTCTCGTAGACCGTCCGCCCGGGCAGGAGCTTGGCGTCCTGGAACACGATGCCGATGGAGCGGCGGAGCTCGGCGATCTGCGCGCGATGCAGATCGGGAACGGACCGGCCGAGGACCTTCACCTCACCCTCGGTCGGCCCGTCGTCGCCGTAGAGGAGACGGAGCAGCGTGGTCTTGCCGGCGCCGCTCGGGCCGGCGAGCACGACGAACTCGCCCTTGTCGACCGTGAAGGAGACGTCGGACAGCGCGGCGATTTTCACCAGTCCCACCGCGTAGATCTTCGAGACCCGGTGAAACTGGATCATGGTGAGGGGTCGATTATAGCCGTTTGGTCTAGATTTTCGGCAGTTTTGCCTCCAGAAGGGTCCTGGCCACGGCGGGGTTGGCCTTGCCGGCCGTCGCCTTCATGACGAGGCCAACGAGGGCCTGGATGGCGGCCGTCTTGCCCTTTTTCCAGTCATCGAGGGGCTTGGGGTTGCCCGCCAGCACCTGGTCGATGACCGCCTCGAGCGCCGCGCTATCGGCGACCTGCGTCAGTCCCTCCCGCTCGACGATCACCTCCGGCGCCTCACCCGAGCGGCGCATCTTCTCGAAGACGTCCTTGGCAATCTTGCCGCTGATGGTGCCCTCGTCGATGAGTCGCACGAGCCGGCCGAGATGCGCGGGGGGGATCGGGCAGCCGGCGATGGCACGCTCGTCGTCGCCGGGCAGCTCGCGCAGCAGCTCCGACATGATCCAGTTGGAGGCGGCCTTGGCGTTGCCCGACTCCCGCGCGGCCGCTTCGTAGTAGTCGGCGAGCGCCTTGCTCTGCGTGAGGATGGCGGCGTCGTACTCGGGCAGCCGGTAGTCCGTCACGAACCGCTGCCGGCGCGCGCGCGGCAGCTCGGGCAGGGCCGTCCGCACGGCCTCCACGAGCGCCGCATCGAGGGTGAGCGGCACGAGATCGGGCTCGGGGAAGTACCGGTAGTCGTGGGCGAACTCCTTCGAGCGCATCGAGCGCGTGTGCCCGTGGTCCGCGTCCCAGAGCCGCGTCTCCTGCACGATCCGCTGGCCGGCGGTCAGGGCCGTCGTCTGACGCTGGACCTCGAACTCGAGGGCCCGCTGCACGTGACGGAACGAGTTGAGGTTCTTGATCTCGACCTTCGTCCCCAGCTCGGTCGCCCCGCGGGGACGGAGCGAGACGTTGGCGTCGCAGCGAAGCGAGCCCTCCTCCATGTTGCCGTCACAGACGCCCAGATAGAGCAGGATGGCGCGGAACGCGCGCAGGTACGCGGCGGCTTCCTCCGGCGACCGGATCTCGGGTCGGGAGACGGTCTCCATCAGCGGCACGCCGGAGCGATTGTAGTCGACGAGGCTCGCCCGCGCCGTCTCGAGCGTTCCCTCGTGGACGAGCTTGCCCACGTCCTCCTCGAGATGCAGGCGCTGGATGCCGATGCGTCGTGGGCCGCTCGCGAGATCGATCGGCAGGCCCCCGTCCTCCGCGAGCGGCTCCTCGTACTGGCTGATCTGGAAGTTCTTCGGCATGTCCGGGTAGTAGTAATGCTTGCGCGCGAAGCGACAGCCCGCGTTGACCCGGCAGTCGAAGGCGAGCGCCGTGCGGATCGCGAGCTCGATGGCGCGGCGGTTGATGACCGGCAGCGAGCCGGGCATTCCCAGGCACACCGGACATGTCTGGGCGTTGGGCGCGGCGCCGAACGTCGTCGGGCACCCGCAAAACATCTTCGTCCGCGTCAGCAGCTGCGCGTGCACCTCCAGGCCGATGACCGTCTCGTAGTCCCTGCGCGCGGTCACCACGCTCATCCGAGGTCGGGCCTCCGCGCGAGCCACTCGGTGGCTTGCTCGTAGGCATGGGCGGCGCGCAGGAGGCGCGCCTCGTCGAAGGCACGACCGATGAGCTGCAGGCCGATGGGCAGGCCGGCGGCGCTGAAGCCGCAGCGCAGCGACACGGCCGGGAGCCCGGTGAGATCGGCCCCCACCGTGAACACGTCGTTCAGGTACATGGCGAGCGGGTCGGCCTTGTCGCCGTGCTTGAAGGCCACGCTCGGCGTCGTCGGAGCCACCAGGAGATCCACCCGCGCAAAGACCGCCTCGAAGTCCCGGCGGACCAGCGTGCGGACCTTCTGCGCACGCCCGTAGTAGGCGTCGTAGTACCCCGCCGAGAGCGCGTATGTCCCCAGCATGACCCGGCGCTTGACCTCGGCGCCGAACCCGGCGGCGCGGGTCCGGCTCTGCATGTCGATGAGATCCTTGCCGGGCGCGCGCAGGCCGTACTTCACGCCGTCGTAGCGGGCGAGGTTCGACGAGGCCTCGGCGGGCGCGATCAGGTAGTACACGGCGAGGCCGTAGTCCGTCGTCGGAAGCGACACCTCCTCGATGATCGCGCCGAGATCGCCGAGCCGGCCGATCGCGCGCCGCACCGCGGCCTCGACGTCGGCGTCGAGGCCCGCCCCGAAGTATTCGCGCGGGACGCCCAGCCTGAGCCCCCGGATGCCACCCTCGAGCAGGGCCGCGTAATCCGGGACGGGTTCGGCGACGGAGGTCGAGTCGTGGGGGTCGACGCCGGCCACGGCGTGGAGCAGCAACGCTGCGTCGTGGACGTCGCGCGTCAGCGGACCGACGTGATCCAGCGACGAGGCGAAGGCGACGAGCCCATAGCGCGAGATCCGTCCGTAGGTCGGCTTGAGCCCGACCACCCCGCAGAACGCCGCCGGCTGGCGGACCGAGCCGCCGGTGTCGGTTCCGAGCGCGGCCGCGGCCAGCTCGCCGGCCACCGCCGCCGCCGAGCCGCCCGATGAGCCGCCCGGCACGCGCGCGAGGTCCCACGGGTTGTGCGTCGGCTTGAACGCGGAGTGCTCGGTGGACGAGCCCATGGCGAACTCGTCCATGTTCGTCTTGCCCAGCATCACGGCGCCCGCCTCGGTCAGCCGCGCCACCGCCGTCGCATCGTACGGCGGCACGAACCCTGCGAGAACCTTCGACCCGCACGTGGTGGTCACCCCGCGCGTGCAGAGCACGTCCTTGTAGGCGATCGGGACTCCGTCGAGCGGGCTCAACGGTGTGCCGCGCTCGTAGCGCGCGTCGGCGGCGCGGGCGGCGGCGAGCGCGCGGTCGCGGGTCACCGTGAGATACGCCCCCACCTTCCCGTCGAGACGGTCGATCCGGGCGAGGTACGCCGCCGTCGCCTCGCTCGGTGTCGTCTCGCGACGGCGATAGGCCGCGGTCAGCTCGTGCATGGTCAGGCGCGCCAGGTCGGATGTCACGGAGCCGTCAATCCTCGATGATCCGCGGCACCCGGAAGAACTCGCCGTCGCGGTCGGGCGCGTTGGCGAGGGCCGCCTCCTGGGGCAGGCAGGGCGCGAGCGAGTCGTCGCGCATGACGTCGACGAGCGGCACGGCGTGGGAGGTCGGCTCCACCCCCTCGACGTCGAGCTCCCGGAGCTTGTCGACATACGCGAGGATCGCGTCGAGCTGCGCGCGCAGGCGCTCGAGCTCCTCCTCGGTCAGATGCAGGCGCGCCAGCCGCGCGACGTGCAGGACCTCTTCGCGGCTGAGCACGTGGCCCTACAGCTCCTCGAGGTGGGCGTACTGCAGGGAGAGGCGCTTGCGGCCGACGCTGGCGAAGCGGACCGTCACGATGATGTCGGCGGCCTCGCGCTCGACCCCGACCACGAAGCCCTCGCCCCAGCGGGCATGGCGCACGCGCGCGCCGACCTTGAGCGGCAGGTCGTCGTCCGCGATCTCGGCGGCGGCGCGGTGCGCGACCTCGTCGGCTTCGAAGCCGGCCGGCGCCGCCGCGCGGGTCGCGTTGAGCGAGGCCAGCTGATCCTCCGGCATCTCGCGCAGGAAGCGTGATGGCTCCCCCACCCCGTACCCGTGGATCCGCCGGTGGAGCGCCCACGACAGATAGAGAGCGTCGCGGGCGCGGGTCAGCCCGACGTAGCAGAGCCGGCGCTCCTCCTCGATCTCTGTCGGATCGTTCATCGAGCGGGCGTGCGGGAACACCCCTTCCTCCATGCCCGTGAGGAAGACCGCGGGGAACTCGAGCCCCTTGGCCGAGTGCAGCGTCATGAGCGTCACCCGCGCGGCCTCGTCCTTCAGCTCGTCGACGTCGCTCACGAGGGCGACGCTGTCGAGGAATCCCTCGAGGGTCGGCGCCTCGGCGACGTTGGTGTAGTCTTCCGCGGCGGCGATCAGCTCCTCGAGGTTCTCGAGACGGGCCTCGGCCTCCGGCGAGCGCTCGGCCTTCAGCGCATCGCGATAGCCGGTGCGATTGAGGACCAGATCGATGAAGGCCGGCGGCGGCAGCGGGCCGCGCTCGGCCGCCAGCGCGGCGATGAGCTTCGCGAACTCGCCGAGCGCGCGCCCGGGCTTGCCGCCGATCCCGGCCGGGGGCTCCGCGGCCACGGCGAGCAAGGGCCTCTCCTCGCGCCCCGCGACCTCGTCGAGCCGGGCCAGCGTCGTCTGGCCGATCCCCCGGGCGGGTGTCTGGATGGCGCGACGGAAGGCGACGTCGTCGGCCGGGTTCAGCACGAGGCGCAGGTAGGCGAGGGTGTCCTTGACCTCCTTGCGCTCGTAGAACCGCACGCCGCCGACGATGACGTAGGGGATGCGGGCGCGCCGCAACGCATCCTCGAGCACGCGCGACTGCGCGTTGGTGCGGTAGAAGACGGCGATCCCATCCCAGCGCACGCCTTCGCCGCGCAGGCCGAGCAGCGTCTGGGCCACGAAGTTGGCCTCCTCGTGCTCGTCCCACGCCCGGTACAGCCGCGCCCGCTCGCCGTCGGGGTTCTCGGTCCACAGGGTCTTGTCCTTGCGCTGGACGTTGTGCTCGATGACGGCGGCGGCCAGCGACAGGATCCGTTTGGTGGAGCGGTAGTTCTGCTCGAGCCGGATGACGTTCGTGCCGGGGAAGTCGGTCTCGAAGTCCAGGATGTTGCGGATGTCCGCGCCCCGGAACTTGTAGACCGATTGATCGGGATCACCCACGCAGAAGACGTTGCCGTGCTCGGCCGTGAGCAGACGGAGGATCAGGTACTGAGCGCGGTTCGTGTCCTGGTACTCGTCGACGAGCACGTGGCGCCAGAGCCCCCGGTACCAGGCGAGGACATCGGGCACGTCCTGGAGGAGCTTCAGCGTGGAGAGCAGGAGGTCGTCGAAGTCGACGGCCCCCGCGGCCTTGATCTGTTTCTCGTAGCGCGAGTAGACGAGGGCGAGCTTCTGCTCCCACGGACCGCGGGCGTCGCGTAGCGCGTCGGCCACCGTGATCATGTGGTTTTTCATGTAGCTGATCCGGTGGGCGACGATGCTGGGCGTGAACGCGCGCTCCGCCAGCTCGCCCTCCTTCATGCACGCCTTGACCAGGGCCTGCCGGTCGTCCTCGTCGTAGATCACGAACTGGGACGGCAACCCGATGTGTCGGCCGTGCTGGCGCAGGATGCGGACGCACACGGAGTGGAACGTCGCGATGAGCGGCGATCTGAGGCCGACCGGCAGCAGGAGATCGTCGACCCGCCGCGCCATCTCCTTGGCCGCCTTGTTGGTGAACGTGACGGCGAGCACGTGACGGGGCCATACGCCCTGGGGGCCGAGGAGCCAGGCGATCCGGTGGGCGATGACCCGTGTCTTGCCGCTGCCGGCCCCCGCCAGCACCAAGACGGGCCCGTCGCCGGCGGTGACCGCCTCGCGCTGGGCGGGATTCAGCTCATCGAGGAGATTGCCGAGATGGCTCACCCGTCGATTGTACCAGCGTGCCGAGTACGCGAGCGCCGACGGGGGACGAGTCCCCGCCCTACCGATGGAACAAGTTGAGCGCGGAACCCTGCCGGAACCACTCGAGCTGTGACGCCGCAAAGGAATGGTTGAGCTTGAGCGTCTCGGTCGTGCCGTCGGTGTGCTGGATCCGGCAGTCCACCGGCTTGCCGGGGGCCATGGTGGCGAGGCCGACGAGGCTCAGGCGATCGTCCTCGCGGAGGCGATCGTAGTCCGCGGGATCCTGGAAGGTCAGGGCCAGAAGACCTTGCTTCTTGAGATTCGACTCGTGGATCCGCGCGAAGCTCCGGGCGATGACGGCGGCGCCCCCGAGCAGCCGGGGGGACAGCGCCGCGTGCTCGCGGCTCGAGCCCTCACCGTAGTTGTGATCGCCGACGACCACCCACTTCACCCCCTTGGACCGGTAGTCGCGCGCGACCGTGGCGATCGACTGTGACCGCTCGCCGGTCAGGACGTTCGTGGCCTTGCCGGCCTCGCCCGTGTAGGCGTTGATGGCCGTCAGGAACATGTTCTCGCTGAACCGGTCCAGGTGGCCGCGGTAGCGCAGCCAGGAGCCGGCGGGGGAGATGTGATCGGTCGTCGTCTTGCCTTTCGTCTTGACGAGCACCGGCATGTCGACGAAATCCTTCCCGTCCCATGCCGGCCACGGTTCCATGATCTGCAGCCGCTCACTCGTCGGGCTGACCTCGAGCGTGATGGTGCTGCCGTCCGCGGGCGGCGTGATGTAGGCGGCGTGACCGCGGTCGAAGTTCTTGGCGGGAACCTCGGGGGCGAGCTTCGGCGCCTCGAGGCTGAAGGGCTTGCCGTCGACGCCGATCAGCGTATCGGTGACGGGATTGAAGGACAGCCGACCGGCGATGGAGAACGCCGTCACGATCTCCGGACTGGCGATGAAGTTCATCGTCGTCCGCTCGCCATCGTTGCGCGCCGGGAAGTTCCGGTTGTAGGAGGTCACGATGGTGTTGGGCCCGGCCGCCGCGTCCTTGGCCCGACGCCACTGCCCGATGCAGGGCCCGCACGCGTTCGCGAGGACGGTCGCGTCGATGTCCTTGAGCGACTGCATCTGCCCGTCGCGCTCGATCGTGGCGCGGACTTGCTCGGAGCCCGGCGTCACCATCAGCGGCACCGCGGCCCTGCGGCCGCGGGCCTTCGCCTGCTCGGCGACATCGGCGGCCCGGCTCATGTCCTCGTACGAGGAATTCGTGCAGCTGCCGATGAGGGCCGCGGAGATCTGGTCGAGGAATCCGTTCTTCGTGTCGGCGACCTCGGCCGCGAGCTTGCTGATCGGACGCGCCCGGTCTGGGGAGTGCGGGCCGACGACGTGCGGCTCCAGCTTCGAGAGGTCGAGCTCCACGACGACGTCGTAATACTTCTCGGGATGGCTCTCGACGTCCTCGTCCGGCGTCAGCAGGTGCCGGTACCGGTCGGCCAGCGGTGCCAGGGCGCCACGGCCGGTGGCCTTGAGATAGGTATTCATGCGCTCATCGGCGGGGAACATCGACGTCGTGGCACCGAGCTCCGCGCCCATGTTCGTGATCGTCGCCTTGCCGGTGGCGCTGATGGTCCTGGCCCCGGGACCGATGTACTCGACGATGGCGTTGGTGCCGCCGGACACCGTGAGCTTCCCGGCGACATAGAGGATGACGTCTTTGGGCGCGGTCCACCCGTTGAGCTTCCCCGTCAGGAACACGGCGATGTGGCGGGGATAGAGCACCTCCCACGGCAGGCCCGCCATCGTCTCGACCGCGTCGGCGCCGCCGACGCCGACGGCGCACGCGCCGAGGCCACCGGCGTTCGGCGTGTGGGAGTCCGTCCCGATGATGAGCTCGCCGGGAAACGCGTAGTTCTCGAGGACGACCTGGTGAATGATGCCGGCGCCGGGACCCCAGAAGCCCGCGCCGTACTTGGCGGCGGCCGAGCGCAGGAAATCATAGACCTCCTGGTTCTCGGCCAGGGACTCGCGCAGATCCCGCTCGCCCTCGACACGGGCCTGGATCAGATGGTCGCAATGGATGGTCGTGGGGACCGCGACACGCTCGCGCCGGGTCTGCCGGAACTGCAGCATGGCCGTCTGTCCGAGCACGTCCTGCAGGACGACCCGATCGGGCCGCAGGAACAGGTAACTCCGCCCGGGCTCCATCTCCTGATGCTCGGGATCGTCGAGATGTCCCAGCACGACCTTGTCCGCCAGCGTCAACGAGCGGCCGAGCCGGCGGCGCACGATCGCCAGACTCCGCTCCATCGTCTCGTAGACTTTCGCCGCCATTTCCGGCGTCGACTCAATCGTCACCATGCCCTGTATCTCCTTGCGCCCCTGCTCAATATCGACCCCATAAGGTAACACCGGAATCGCACTCGTTCGAGCGCCGGCTTTGCCGGTGCAATCCTCGTCCTAGGGGGAGGCAGGGAGGAGCGCGCCCTCAGGCGCACGACGACCGTCGGAAGGGGGACGGAGTCCCCCTCCGAGTGCTACTCCACGGTGACCGACTTGGCGAGATTCCGCGGCTGGTCGACGTCGCAACCGCGGCGGACGGCGATGTGATACGCGAGGAGCTGCAGGGGAATCACGGTCAGGAGCGGCGCCAGGAAGTCGGCGCAGGGCGGCACCTCGAGGACGTGCGTGGCCTTGGAGGCGATCGCGCGGTCCCCGGCCTGGACGACGGCGATGACGAGCCCCTCGCGCGCGCGGACCTCCTCCACGTTGCCGAGCATCCGCTCGTAGGAGCCGTCGCGCGGGGCGATGGCGACGACGGGCAGGCCGTCGGTGATGAGCGCGATGGGGCCGTGCTTCATCTCGCCCCCGGCATAGCCCTCCGCGTGGATGTAGGAGATCTCCTTGAGCTTGAGCGCGCCCTCGAGCGCAATCGGATACTGGAACCCTCGACCGAGATAGAGAAAGTCCCGGGCGCTGGACAGGTGACGCGCCAGCTCCGCCACCTTGCCGTCGAGCTCCAGCGTCTGCTCGACCAGCCGAGGGATCTCCACGAGGTCCCGGATCCGCTTGCGGACGTCCTCGATGGTGATGGCCTCGCGCTGGCCGCCGAGCCAGAGACCGAGGAGATACGTGGCGACGATCATCGTCGAGAACGCCTTGGTGGAGGCGACGCCGATCTCCGGGCCGGCGTGCATGTAAAGCGTGCCCGTCGCCTCGCGGGCGAGTGCTGCGCCCACGACATTGGTGATGGCGAGGATCGGGCACCCCTTGACACGGGCGGCCTTCACCGCGCCCAGCGTATCCGCGGTTTCTCCCGACTGGGACACGGCCACGACCAGGGTCTCGGGCCCGACGACGGCGTCGCGGTACCGGAACTCCGAGGCGAGATCGACTTCGGCCGGCAGCCCCGCCAGCCGCTCGACCATCGAGCGGCCGAGCATGCCGGCATGCCAGGCCGTACCGCAGGCGACGAAGAGCACGCGCTCGATGCCGCGGACGACCGACCGGTCCAGGTTCACGTCCGGCAGCACGATGGTGCCGGTCTCCGGCGCGATGCGCCCGCGGAAGGTGTCCGTGATCGCCCGCGGCTGCTCGTAGATCTCCTTGAGCATGAAGTGCCGGTACCCGCCCTTTTCGGCCATGATCGGATCCCACAGGATCCGCACGGGCTCACGCTGGACCGGCTCGCCGTCGAGCGTGGACAGCTCGACGCTCTCCGCGGTCACCACCGCGACCTCGCCGTCCTCGAGGATGACGACGTCGCGCGTGTGGGACAGGATCGCGGGGATGTCGGATGCGAGGAACATCTCGCCGCGCCCGAGGCCGACGACGACGCTGCCCGCGCCGTGCTTGCCGGCGATGAGCCGGTCGGGCGCGGCGCTCGAGACGACGCCGACGGCGTAGGAGCCCCGGCACTCGGCGAGCGCCTGCTTCACCGCGTGATCGAGCCGCCCGAGCTTCTTCAGGTGATGCTCGATCAGGTGGGCCAGGACTTCGGTATCGGTCTCCGAGCGAAACGTGTGGCCCTCGGCGGCGAGCCGCTCCTTGATCTCGAGATAGTTCTCGAGGATCCCGTTGTGCACGACGACGAGACAGCCCGTACAGTCGGTGTGGGGATGGGCGTTCTCCTCGGAAGGCCGACCGTGCGTCGCCCACCGCGTGTGGCCGATGCCGATGGCGCCGGTGACGGGACGGTCGCGCAGGACGGCCTCGAGGGCCTTGAGACGGCCGGGAGCGCGCCTGACCTGGAGCTGCCCGTCACCGCCGAGGACGGCGACGCCCGCCGAGTCGTATCCCCGGTATTCGAGCCGCTTCAGTCCCTCGAGGATGATCCCGACCGCGCTCTTGTCACCGACGTACCCGACGATCCCGCACATCGCTAGTGCTCCGGCTCGATCCTCTTCGGCTTCGCGGCTCGCTCGCGGGCCTTGCGTTCCGCCCAGCCCGCCTTCTCGACCTGCTGCGCGCGCCCGAGGGCCAAGGCGCCCGGCGGCACGTCGCGCGTGATCGTCGAGCCGGCCGCCACGTACGCACCCTCGCCGATGGTCAGCGGCGCCACCAGCGTCGAGTTCGAGCCTACGAACACGCGGTCCGCGATCCGGGTCTCGTGCTTGTCGACGCCGTCGTAGTTGCAGATGATCGTCCCCGCGCCGACGTTCACCCGCTCGCCGATCGTGCTGTCGCCGATGTAGGACACGTGGGGGGCCTTGGTGCCGCGGCCGATCCGCGATTTCTTGATCTCGATGAAGTTGCCGATCCGGGCTCCGCTTCCGATCACGGCCTGGGGCCGCAGGTGACAGAAAGGTCCGAGCTGTGCGTCCTCTTCGACCACCGAGTCCGTGAGCACGCAGTAGGGCTTGAGCAGGACGCGATCCCCGAGCCGGCTCGATCGCACGTGGCAGCCCGACTGCACGACGCACTCGGCGCCGATCGTCGTCGGGCCCTCGATGAAGACCTGAGGATAGACGATCGTGTCGGGGCCGATGGCGACCATGTCCTCGATGTACGTCGTGGCGGGGTCGAGGATCGTGACGCCCGCTTCCATGAGACGGTCGAGGATGCGCCGACGCTGGATGGCGGCGACGATGGCGAGCTGCCGGCGGTCGTTGACCCCGAGCGCCTCGGCGGGATCGTGCACGGTGATGGCCTCGATCCGCCCGCCCGCGCGCGCGAGGATCCCGATGACGTCCGTGAGGTAGTACTCGCCCTGATCGTTGTCCGAACGCACCTCGGACAACGCGGGCCACAACCGCCGGGCGTCGAAGCAGTAGACGCTGGTATTGATCTCGGTGATCCGCTTCTGATCGTCGGTGGCGTCGCGCTCCTCGACGATCCGCGTCACGCGCCCGCGCTGGCGCAAGACGCGCCCGTAGCCCTGGGGCTCGGCGACGACCGCGGTCACCAGCGTCACCGCGGCGCCGGTCGCCGCGTGGTGGCTCAGGAGCCGCTCGAACGTCTCCGCCGTCAGGAGCGGCATGTCGCCGGGCAGCACGAGGATCGTCTGAGCGTCGCCGCATGCCGTCCGGGCCTGGAGCACGGCGTGGCCCGTGCCCAGACGCTCGCGCTGCTCGACGGCGCTGACGCCCGCGCCCGCCGCGGTGACGACGTCCTCCGCCCTGGGGCTGACGACCATGACGAGCCGATCGGCCACCGTTCGCGCGGCACGCACGGCGTAGTCGATGAGGGGACGCCCACACAGGGGATGGAGGACTTTCGGCCGGCGGGACCGCATCCGCTTGCCCTCGCCGGCAGCGAGGATGATCGCTGTCACGCCTTCCATGGAGCCGCTGCTCATTCTAGCACCGGGTCCAGCAAGCCACGGGCCACACTTCTCGGAGGGGGCCCTCGGCGCCTAGTTCGACGCCCCGCGGAGATGGGACAGCAGACGCTCGATACGGGCAGGCAGCGGGGCGGTGAATTCCATCCGTGTGTGGGTAATCGGGTGCAGGAAGGCGAGACGCGCGGCGTGCAGGGCCACGCCCTCCAGGGGGACGGGCGGGCGCGGCTGCCCTCGCCCGTAGGTCTCATCACCCACGATGGGATGGCCGCGCGAGGCGAGGTGGACACGGATCTGATGGGTGCGGCCCGTCTCCAGCCGACACTCGACGACGCTGAACGCGGCGAATCGCTCGCGGACGCGAAAGCGTGTGGCCGCCCGCCGCCCTCTGCCCTCGGGTCGGACGGCCATGCGCTGGCGATGATAGGGGTCGCGACCGATCGCCGCATCGATGCGGCCCTCGTCCGCGGCGAGGCGTCCGTGGACGATCGCCAGATATTCGCGCGTGACGTCGCGCGCGGCGAGCTGGCTCACCAGCGCCAGGTACGCGGCCTGCGTCTTGGCGACGACGATCAGGCCCGACGTGCCCTTGTCGAGCCTGTGGACGATCCCCGGCCGGCGCGGCCCACCCACCCCGGCGATCTCGGGCGCGTGAGCGAGCACCGCGGCCGCCAGCGTGCCGGTGGAGACGCCGGCTCCCGGGTGCACGACCATGCCTGCGGGCTTGTCGACGACGAGGACATCGGAGTCCTCGTGCACGATGGTGAGCGCGACCGGCTCCGGCGTCAGCTCTTCGGGGGGGCTGGGCGGGATCTCGAGCTCGACGTCCTCACCGCCCCGGAGCTTGTGGGCCGCCTTGCGGACGGCGCCGGCCACGCGCACGTGGCCGTCCTCGATCAGCGCCTGCACGCGCGCGCGCGAGAGCTCGGGCATCGCGGAGACGAGCCAGCGATCGAGCCGCATGCCCGCGGCCATGCCGTCGGTAACGAGGCGGTGGTGGGCTCCCCTCACACGCGCGAGCCGGCGGATTCGGGCGCGGGCCGGCTCCACACGAGGCGCACCGCCAGCAACGCGACGCCGACGGTGATGGCCGAGTCGGCGACGTTGAAGGCGGGCCAGTGATAGCCGCGATAGTGGACGTCGACGAAATCGATGACGGCACCCAGGCGGGCCCGGTCGATGAGGTTGCCGACGGCGCCTCCGAAGATGAGCGCGACGGCCAGCCGCGCCGGCCAGCCGCCGTCGGCGAGCACCCGGACCGCGACGCGCGCGAGGACGACGAGGGCGACCACGGAGAGGACGGCGACGATCCAGCGCCAGGTCGCCGGCAAGCCGCCGAGAAGACCGAAGGCGAGCCCCGCGTTCATGACCAGCGTCAGGGCGAGGAAGCCGTCGAAGACGTGGATGGGGACGCCGGGCGCCAGCTGGGCCAGCGCCACCGCCTTCGTGATCTGATCGAGCACGACGACCGTGCCCGCGATCACGAGCACGGCGGTCATCGACGGGCGCGCAGCACCGGCACGCAACGCTCGCAGAGCGCCGGATGGTCGGCCGCCTCGCCGACCCGCTCGCTCCACGTCCAGCAGCGCGCGCACTTGGACCCGCGCGCGTGATCCACGCCGATCACGAGCCCCGGGATCTCCTGACTCTCGTACTGGACGGCGGCCGGCTCCCTGCCGGGCGCCAGCGACACCTGCGAGACGATGAGGAGCGTGGGCAGCCATGCCTGCTTGCGCTCGAGCAGCTCGGGCAGATCCTCGGGCGCCGCGGCGATGGTGACCGCGGCCTCCAGGCCGCTACCGATGAGTCCGCGGGCGCGGGCCATCTCGAGCGCCTTGGCGATCTCGCGCCGGACCTCCAGCAGCCGGTTCCACTCGCGCTCGAGCGTGTCGTTGACCCACTCGAGCGCGGCCTCGGGAAAGCGCTCCAGATGGACGCTCTCGGCCTTGCCGCCCGGGAGATGGCTCCACGCCTCCTCGGCGGTGAAGCTCAGGATCGGCGCGAGCAGGCGCAGCAATGCGCTCAGGATGTCATGGCACGTCGTCTGCGCGGCGCGCCGCCGTGGATCGTCGGCGGCCGAGGTGTAGAGCCGGTCCTTGATGATGTCGAGGTACTGCGCCGAGAGATCGACGGCGCAGAAGTTGTGTACCGAGTGGAACACCGTGTGGAACTGATACTCCTCGTACGCGCGCACGACGCGATCGACGAGTCGCGCGAGCCGGTCGAGGATCCAGCGATCCACCTCATCCAGCCGCGCGTACGACTGCCGGTCGCGGGTGACGTCGAAATCGCCGAGGTTGCCGAGGAGAAAGCGATAGGTGTTGCGGATGCGACGGTACGCGTCGGCGAGGCGGTCGAGAATCTCGCTGGAGAGCCGGATGTCCTCGGTGTAGTCCTCCGCGGCCACCCACAGCCGCAGCACCTCGGCCCCGTACTTGGGCAGCAGCTCGTCCGGGGCCACGACGTTGCCGACCGACTTCGACATCTTGCGGCCGTCGCCATCGACGACGAACCCGCACGTGAGGACCGCCTTGTACGGGGGGCCCCCGCGCGTGGCCATGGCCTCGAGCAGGGACGAGTGGAACCATCCCCGGTGCTGGTCGGAGCCTTCCAGGTACAGCTCGGCCGGCCACCGGAGCTCCGGCCGTCTCTCGAGCACCGCCGCGTGACTGCAGCCGGAGTCGAACCAGACGTCGAGCGTGTCGGTGCCCTTGCGAAACGCGGTCGCCCCGCACCCGCGGCACCGTGTCCCGGACGGCACGAGCTCCGCCTCGCTCCGCAGGTACCATTCCTCGATGCCCCGCCCCTCGCCGAAGATGCGCGCCACGTGATCGACGACCGGCTGCTCCAGCAAGAGCGCCTCGCAGCCGACGCAGTAGAAGGCCACGATGGGCACGCCCCAGACGCGCTGGCGCGAGATCGTCCAGTCGGGCCGGTGGGCGACCATGTTGTAGATGCGCTCCTCGCCCCAGGCGGGAATCCAGCGCACGTCGCGCCGGATCGCCTCGAGCGTCCGCGCGCGCAGCCCGCCCCGGTCGAGGCCGACGAACCACTGCTCGGTGGCGCGGAAGAGCGTGGGGTTCTTGCAGCGCCAGCAGTGCGGGTACGTGTGGTCGAGCGCCACCTCGGCCACGAGGGCGCCGCGCGCGCGCAGGAGCTCGATGATCCGGGGGTTGGCGTCCCAGACGGTGAGACCCGCGAAGTGCTCGACGTCCTCGACGAACCGGCCGTCGTCGTCGACCGGGTTGTAGATCTTGAGGCCGAGGCTGCGGCCGAGGTCGTAGTCCTCCTCGCCGTGGCCGGGCGCGATGTGCACGAGCCCGGTGCCGGTGTCCATGGCGACGAAGTCGGCGGCGGCGACCTTGCCCGTGCGATCGAGCCAGGGATGGCGATACTCGAGCCCGGCCAGGCTCTCGCCGGGGAAGGTCGCCACGCGCCGCGCCGGGCCCAGGCGCCCGATCTTCAGCACCTCGTCCGCCAGCTTGGCAGCGACGACGAGGGTCTCCTCGCCCGCGGCGAGCGCGACATAGGCCTCCCGCGGATTCACGGCGACGGCGAGGTTCGCGGGGAGCGTCCACGGCGTGGTGGTCCAGATGACGAGCGACGGCCGCGGCGCCTCGGGCGCGCCTGGCAGCGGTGAGACCAGCGGCAGCCTCACGTACGCCGACGGCGTTCGCTGATCTTCGTACTCCACCTCGGCCTGGGCCAGCGCGGTCTTGCAGTACATGCACCAGTGCACCGGCTTGAGCCCTTGATACACAAGACCGCGGCCGACGAGCCGCCCGAACTCCCGGGCGATCACCCCCTCGTAGGCCGGCGCCATGGTCATGTACGGATGCTCCCAGTCGCCGAAGACGCCGAGCCGCCGGAACTCCTCGGCCTGGATGTCCACGAACTTCTGCGCGTACTCGCGACACCGGCGAATCTTCTGGACGGGATCCATGGCCTGGCGCACGTCGACACCGGGCTGGTCGAGACCGAGCTCCTTGTCGACCTGATGCTCGATGGGCAGCCCGTGGCAGTCGAAGCCCGGGACGTACACGGTATTGAAGCCGAGCATCGAGCGTGACTTCACCACGATGTCCTTCAGCACCTTGTTGAGCACGTGGCCCATGTGGATGTGACCGTTGGCGTACGGCGGCCCGTCGTGCAGGATCCACAGGGGACGGTCGGCCGCGGTCTCGCGCAGGCGCTTGTAGATCCCGATCTGCTCCCACCAGGCGAGCATTCGGGGCTCGATCTGGGGCAGATTGGCCCTCATGGGAAACGCGGTTTTCGGCAGATTTAGCGTGGCCTTGTAGTCCATGGTCGCGGAAAGTCATCGTAACACGTCGTCATCATCCCGCGGCCCTCCGCCGGGGGAACGCGTGGCCGAGGCGGCTACTTCGGGGAGAGGGTGACGAGGCCGCGGGCGGCGTCGATGGTGACGTGGAAGCGGTCGAGGAAGTCGCGACCGAGGAGCCCGTCGGCCTCGGCGATCTCGTACACGCCGACCGGCATCTGGACGAGGCGCACGTCACCGACGTCGAGGGAGTCGACGATGACGAACGGCAGGCGGTCAGTGCCCGTCACGCCGACGATCTGTCCCGTCGCGACGGGCTTCGTGAGCGACACCCCGGCCGATCTCAGCGCTCGCGGGTTGATGATCGTCCGATCCGCTCCCGTGTCGAGTACGAGGCGGGCGGACGCCGCGCCATTGATGCGGACATCGACCATGATGCGCTGCCCGGGCGCGTAGCGGATCACCGTGCCGCCCGTGGGGATGGTCCGGGCCGAGGTCTCGGGCGCCGCGGGGGCGGCCGGCGCGTTCCGCAAGCCCAGCGGCGTGGCGCCCGCCCGGTGGCGCTCGGGGACACCGTCGAGGCCCTCGGCGTAGTGCGGGACGCCCGCCTCGTCGACCCACCGGTAGATCGGGGCCGCCGCCGCGATCGGACCGATCGTGATGCCGAGACCGAGCGCGAGCACGACGACGCGCGAGATCGACGGCATCAGGCCGCGCAGCGGACGAGACGGTAGACGACCATCTCGTCGGCGCCGGCCACCGTGTTGTGCTGGAGGCGCACCCGGTAGATCGGCTCGAGGAGGTCCCGGCGCGCGGTCAGCTGCGGAAACCACGCGGGAAATACGATGACGTGACCGGGACAGCGCTCGGCGAGATAGCGCATCACGCCGGTTTCTCCCGACCGCTGGTAGCGGAGGACGTCCGGGGTCACGAGACCCATGAGATCGATGACCTCGCGCCGTGAGACGTAGGCGATGGCGCCGATGTCGTTGACGGCGATCGCTCCGCGCGGGGGCAGGTGCGCATCGACCCAGTGCCCCAGATGAACCTGCATGGCGTTGATGTTCTGGACCGCCCAGCCGTAACGGCCGGCCGCCGAGGGCAGAGCGACGAGGGCCAGCAGCAGGTAGCCCGCGATCAGGGCCAGACGCGGCCGCGTGAGCCGGGCGCCGAGCGCGGCGGCCAGGACCACGAAGGCGAGCGGCAGCAGATGGATCGAGTAGCGGCCTTCCTGGAATCCAGGGTCGCGATACGGCGCGAGCAACGCCATCGCGATCGGATGCGCGAGCAGGGCCAGCGCGGGGATCGCCAGCGACCGCCCGGGTCGTCGCCATACCAGGACCAGCGCCGGAAGCAAGGCCACGGGCAAGAACCAGTCCGTGATGGCGAGCCACGCGACCCACGCGCCCACGAACTCGGCGGGCCGCTGGATCCACGTCCGCGCCGCCGCCTCGTGAACGCCGATGAGCCATCCCACGAGCCCTCCCTCGATCTTGGCGGCCGCCGGCGCGGGTATCGGAGCCCCGACGGTCGCGAGGCTGAACAGGACGGCGGGCGAGACGACGACGACGCCGATCCCGGCGAACAGCAGCGCTCGTCGAACCGTCAGCGGGCGGGCGACCGCCAGCAGCGGCAGCAGGATGAGAGCCTCCGGCCGCGCGACCACGGCGAGGGCGGCCCAGAGCGCGGTCCACGCGTCACGGCCACGGGCATGCGCCAGCAGCGCGGCGGCCACGAGCAGCGCGGCCAGCGGCACCTCCATCCCGGACAGCGCCCCCCATGCCATGGCGCCCGTCCACGCGAGCGCGATGGCGGCGCCGAGCGCGCCCACGCGCGAGGCGCCCCAGGCCAGCGCCGCGCGGCGCACGACGACCGCGGCCGCGAGGGCGGCCAGGATGCCGATGAGCTTGACGATCAGGAGCGACGGCCCGGCGACGGCGACGCCGAGGGCGAGGAGCAGCGTCCACAGCGGCGCGGTCGAACCCGCTACCGGCACGCCCGGGTTGTAGGCGAATCCGGCTCCCTCGGCGATGTTCCGCGCGAAATGCAGGTGGATCCACGAGTCGTCAAGGGGAAACCCCGAGGCCCCGGCAATCCGGCGCTCGGCGAGGACGAAGACGACGAGAGGCAGCAGCGTGGCGGCCGCGACGACGAGATCGTCGCGCCACCCCCCGCCCGCTGCGTCAGCGGACGACGCGGCCGGCACGGCGCGGTGGTTCCTCGCGGATCAGCGTGTACCCGGCGTAGCTCACGGGCTTGCGACCCACCGGCAGCACGTAGAGGAAGCGCCCGTAAGGGATCTCGATCTCCATGAGGCCGGGTGGACGCTCCGACGTCGGGCTCCAATGGTCGACGAACCAGACGAGCCGCTTGATCCCGGCGGGCAGGCGGATCTCGCTGCCGTGAACACGCGTCATGGCGAGCGACACCTGCGGCGCGTAGTAGCCGGCCGGAAGCTCGCCGACCTGCAACTCGTAGATCGGGTATTCACGCAGATAGAACACCGCGTGCCGCATCCACGGATACGACCGCGGGTTCCCGAGCTCGGTGATGACCGCGGTGTCGTCCGGCGAGAACTGCCCGGTGATCGCCGCCACGAAGGTGCGAACGACCTCTTCGTGCTCGCGGAGAGCGGCGGCGGTGCGGCTGAAGATCCAGTCGAAGGCTTCGTCCTCGGCCATCTTCATCCACGCCGACTTCGGTGTCTCGAAGTCGCGCGGGAGCGGACGGGCGTTGACGAAGAATGAGCCATTGACGAACACGACGACGGCGACCGCGGCGGCGATGGCCGCGGGACGCAGCCAGGCATGGGCGGTGAACGCGGCCGCCTGGCCGAGGGCGCTGACCAGCACCGCGGAGAGCAGGACCACGAGCGCCGGCAGGAACGTCAGGGCGTAGCCGGCCTGCCCGAAGTGCACGAGCGTGTAGACCAGGACGGGCGGCACCGTCCAGGCGACGAGGAACCACTCGCGCGATCCCCATCCGCGCCGGCGCACGTACCAGGGGAGGAAGAATGCGGCCAGCGCGAGCGGGCCGAGCCCCACGAGGACGGACTCGACGAGGTAACGCGCCATCCGGAGCGTCGTATCGAAGTCACCGCCCAGGACGGAGGTCGGCTTCACGACCATCTCGGCGAGGTCCACCGACGCCGCCAGGTACCGGTCGAGCCCGCCGGTGAGCCAGATCATCGGCACGAACCACGCCATCACGGCGACCGCGATGATGCCGATACCGACGACGACGGTGCGCACACGACGAATCCCGACGATGGTCGCGACGAGCCAGAGCGGCAGCAGGAGCAACAGGATCGACTGGCGGACGCCGCCGGCCAATCCGAGATAGCCCGCGGCCAGCCAGGCATCCGTTTCGCTCCCGCGGAGGGCTCGGAAGGCGAAATACGCCACCGTCGACGCGCACAGGGCTTCGCCGGCGTACGTCAACCCGACCGACCCGTAAAACCAGAAGAGCGGGCTGACCGCCAGCAGCGTGGCCGCGACGAGGGCCGTCGCCCGGTCGTACGCCGCGCGGGCCAGAAAATACACGACGAAGGTCGTGAGCCCGCTGAAGACGACGGCGAGCGTGACGTAGGCGGCCGTCGGATTGTCGAGCCAGATGTTCACGACACGGCCGAGGGCGACGTAGAGGATATAGCCCGGCGGGTGCGGTTGGTGCTTGACGACATCGTACTCACGCAGGGCGAGCGCGAACTGCACCGCGTCCCAGTTGTAGAGCATGCGCGCCCGGTAGGGCAGGCGGGACAGCCCGGTCAGCACGCCCAGAGCCGACGCGCACAGCAGATCGTAACGGTCGGCTCGTCGGTTCATGGCTGCCTCGTCGTAGGGCGCCGGCGGTTCCGGCCGCGTTCGGGCGGGGCTCGTCCCCCGGGGCGATTATATACCGCGGTCAGGAGGGCGTGGCGAGCGCGGCCGCGCCGATCACCCCGCTCAGGTCACCGAGCTGCGCCCGGGCGATCTGCAGCGAGTTGGCGCTCAGGACCGTGGTGAGCTTGGGTACGGATTCGGTGACCGCGTCGAAGAGCGCGGGCACCGTCTCGATGACGCCTCCGCCCAGGACCAGCATCCGGGGATTGACGAGCGTCACATAGTTCGCCACGGCCATGACGAGGTAGCGGCTGGCGTCGGTCCAGAACTCGCGGGCCAGGGCGTCGTCGGCCATCGCCGCCGCGTACACGTCACGGGCGGTGAGATGCGAGGCGTCCCCGCCACACGCCGCGACGAGATGGCTCGTGCGGCCCGCCGCCATCGCCGCGGCGAGTCGGCGCTGGAAGCCACTGCCGGAGACGTACTGCTCGAGGCAGCCGTTGCGTCCGCAACGGCAGGGCAAGCCGTCGGGCACGACCTGCGTGTGACCGACCTCGCCCGCGGCATTGCCGGCACCGCGCCAGAGGCGACCGTCGAGGACGGCGCCGGATCCCACGCCGGTGCCGACGAACACGGCGACCAGGCTGCCTTGCCGTCCGCCCGCGCCCGCGACGAACTCGCCCCAGGCGGCCGCCCGGACGTCGTTCTCGACGACCACCGGCACGCCGAAGGCCTCGGTCAGACGCGGCCCGAGCGGGACGTCCTTCCATCCGAGGTTGGGCGCATACACGACCGTGCCCGTGGCGGGATCGATCTGGCCGGCGCACGCCACGCCGATGGCGAGGAGCGTCGGGGGAGACGGGGTGAGATCGCGGATCAGCTGCTGCAGGGTGGCGAGAATGGCCTCCGGCCCGCGCCGGGCGTCCGTGGCGCCTTCGGTGTGCGCGAGCAGATGCCCGTCGACTCCGACGGCACCGACGCGGGTGTGCGTACCGCCGATGTCGACGCCGATGACGTGAGCTACGCCTTCTTCTCCTCTTCCTTCTTCGCGGCCGAGGTCGTCGTGTCGTCCTTCGGTTCGTTCACGCCCTTCTTGAATTCCTTCACGCTGGAACCGAGCGAGCGGGCGAGCTCGGGAAGTCGATTCGCGCCGAAGAGAATCAGCACGATCACGAGAATGATCAGTAGTTCCTGGTACCCCAGACCAAACATGGACAACTCCTTTCCGACGCAGTCGAGCTTAGCGCGCGCCTAGGGTCCCCGCAAGACCCGACGCTCGCCCACGCGCTGGGTGACACGGCGACCGTCGAAGTATTCGAGCAGCGGGATGGCGTACTTCCGGGAGATCCCCAGCAGGTCCTTGATGTCGCCGGGGCCGATGTCCTTGCGCTCCCTGAGGAGGGCGACGAGCTTGTCCTGGATGGTCTCGAGCGCGTGGGCGTGGAAAAACAGGGACTCCTTGATGCGCACCAGCCGCTTGCCCTCCACGAGGAGCTGGAAGAGCTCGTGCTCCTCGTCCCCCTGCACTCCCGCCCGACCCAGCGCCTCCTCGGGGCTCGGCGGCGCCGCCTCGGCGCGCAGGAAGTCCGATTCCACCCCCTCGAGGACGCGCTGCTGCTCGGCGGTGAGCTGGACCTCGTGAGCAGCCAGGCGCACCTTGTCGCGCTCGCTGCGCACCGCGCCTTCCGCGGCCAGTCGGCCGAGCACGTGGGCGAAGATGCGCTCCTCGGCGGCGCCGGCGCGGCCGCGCAGCTCCTCGCGTGACATGCCGGGCTTGAGGGGGTTGGCGCGGTGGAACTGCTCGAGCGCGGCCTGGATCTGGGAACGCAGCCGCTCCTCGCTCTCACGATGGACGAACCAGTCGCGTTCCACGGCAAGGATACGCCCGCTCGTCTCGAGGCCGGCCAGGAGCCCGCGCAGGCGCTCGGGGCCGAAGGGGACGCGTCCGCTGAGCAGGGCGAGCCTGACGCCGGCGGGGCCCACCTGGCGCACGTGCTCCTCGACGACGTCCTCGGGCGCGCCTTCGGCGAGCAGGGTCAGGTGGGCTATCAGCGCTGGAGCCTTGCGCTTGAAGCGCGGAGGATCGATGTCGAGCAGCGTGCCCCCGCCGATCGTGACGATCGGCGAATAGGACCGCACGACGAACCGGTCGCCGGGCAGCGCCACCAGCGGCGCCTCCAGGCGAAAGCGCGCGAATGTGCGCTCGCCGGGGACCAGCTCCGCGCGATCGACGAGGAGCACGCGGGCCATGATCTCGCTCGTCCCCGCGTGGAACCGGATCCGATCCCTGGACTTGAGCGCGCGGGGCGCATCGCCGAGCAGCTCGAGCGTGCCGTCGACGAGGATCGAGGGGATGAGCGCGCCGGGCGGTCCCACGACGTCGCCGCGGGTGACGGCCGCGCGCTCGATGCCCTGCAGGTTCATGGCCGTCCGCTGGCCGGCCCGCGCCTCCGGCACGGGCTGCCCGTGCGTCTGCAACCCGCGGATCTTGGCCTGCACGCCGCGCGGATAGACCTCGACACGCTCGTCGACGGCCACGCGACCGGTCATCAGGGTGCCCGTGATCACGGTCCCGAACCCCTTGACGGTGAACACCCGATCGATCGGCAGCCGCGGGAGCTGGTCGGCGGCCCGCGCGGGGACGCCGAGGGCCAGCGTGCGGAGCGCGGCGCGCAGCTCGGGCAGCCCCGCGCCCGTCTTCGCCGAGGCGGCCAGGATGGGCGCGCCCTCGAGGAACGTCCCCCGCACCAGGCCCGCCACGTCGTCCTTCACGAGCTCCAGCCAATCGGGCTCGACGAGATCCATCTTCGTCAGCGCCACCAGGCCCGTCGTGATGTGCAGCAGCGAGCAGATCGCGAGATGCTCGCGCGTCTGCGGCATGACCCCCTCGTCGGCGGCGATCACGAGCAGGGCCAGGTCGATGCCACCGACGCCGGCGAGCATGTTGCGCACGAAGCGCTCGTGGCCGGGCACGTCGACGATCTCGATGGTGAGGCCGTCGGGCTCCTCGAGAAAGGCGAAGCCGAGGTCGATCGTGATGCCCCGCGCCTTCTCTTCCGGCAAGCGATCGGTGTCGATGCCGGTCAGCGCCTTCACGAGCGAGGTCTTGCCGTGGTCGATGTGGCCCGCCGTGCCGACGACGACGTGCCGGGCCATCAGGCGCCGACGGCCGCCCTGAGCGCCGCCGCGACCACGGGGACCTCGGCGGGCAGGATCGTGCGGCAATCGAGCAAGAGCCGGTCATCGGCGATCCGGCCGATCACCGGCGGCGCGCCCCGGCGCAGCGCTTCGTCCACCTCGCGGGCCGACGCCGCCGTCGCGCCGACCGCGAGCACCGCGGTGGGGAGCTCCACCGTCGGCAACGCGCCCCCCCCTACCTGAGAGCGATCGTCGACGACCCTGGCGGCCAGCCGCTGGCGCACACGCGGCTCGAGCCGGGCGAGCAGGCGCCGGGCCCGGCGGCGAATGCTGGACGGCGGCTCGGTCAGGAGTCGGAGCGTCGGCACCGTCTCGAGCGCGGTGCCCGCCTCGTACGCGTGGAGCGTGGCCTCGAGCGCGGCGATCGTGAACTTGTCGATGCGAAGCGCGCGGTTCACGGGATTCGTCTTCAACTGGCCGACCAGTGACCGCGCCCCCACCACGATGCCCGCCTGCGGGCCGCCCAGGAGCTTGTCGCCGGAGAACGTCACGAGATCCACGCCCGAGGCGACGACCTCCGGCACCGTCGGCTCGTACGGAAAGCCCCAGGGACGCAGATCGACGAGGGAGCCGGAGCCAAGGTCTTCCATCACCGGGACGCCACGCTCGCGCCCGAGGGCCGCGAGCGCGCGGGACGGCACGTCCGCGGTGAAGCCGATGACGCGGTAGTTCGACGTGTGAACCTTCAGCAGCAGCGCGGTGTCGGGGCCGATGGCCTCGGCGTAGTCACGCAGGTGCGTGCGGTTGGTCGTGCCCACCTCACGCAGCCGCGCCCCGCTGCGCAGCATGATGTCGGGGATGCGGAACTCGCCGCCGATCTCGATCAGCTCGCCCCGCGAGACGACGACCTCCTTGCCGCGAGCCAGGGTTTCCAGCGCGAGGAGGACGGCGGCCGCGTTGTTGTTGACGACCAGCGCGTCCTCGGCCCCGCTCAGGCGACACAGCAGGGCCTGGACGTGACTATAGCGGGAGCCGCGCTCCTTGGTGGCGAGATCGAGCTCGAGATTCGAGTAGGTCTGGGCGACGGCCGCGAGGCGGCTCACCGCGAGATCGCTCAGGAGGGCGCGGCCCAGGTTCGTGTGCAGGACCACACCGGTGGCGTTGACGACGGAGCGGAGCGAAAAGACGCCGACGCTCGAGAGCGCGTCGACGACCTGGGCGGCGAGCCGATCCACGGGATCCGCGCCGCCGTCGGCCCCGGCCCGGACGCGGCGGCGCTCGTCGTCGACCGCGTCGCGAACGACGGCGGTCAGCCTGGCCCGGGGGATGCCGGCCAGCTCGGGCCGGCCGGCCAGCCGACGCACGAGCTGATCGACGGACGGCAGACGTCGGAGCGCGACCGGCTCGTCAGCCGCCATCGAGAGCGGCCTCGACCTTCTCCCGGACCCGCGCGACGACCTCCTGGGCTTCCCGACGCCAGGCCTGAGCGCTCCACGAGCCCGCGGTCCGGCCGGCCCGCCGGACGGCGTCCTCCGTCAGGGCCGCCCACAGCTCCTCGAGATCGCTCCTGGACAGCCCTTGCCCACGGAGCGCGCGCGTCCACTCTTCGGCGAGGCTCTCGATGAGCCGGTCCCGCTCGGAGGCAAGGCGGCGAGCCTTTCGTACGAGATCGGCGAGCCGGGGTGCCATGCTATTTCTTCGTCGACTCCTGGACGGCGTCGAACAGGTTCGCCTCGAATCGCCCCGTCGAGGCGCACGGGTACACCGGCGTGGGCTTGAGCTTGCCCGACGACCCGCGGCGCGCCGCCTGCGTTCGCATCTTGGAGTTGATCATGAGCCGGGTCTCCGGGCCGTTGTCCTCCGCGAAGATCGTGAACGAGACGACGGCCTCCCCCTCGATCCGGTCGTCACCGATCCGGCCGCAGTCGGCGAACAGCCCGACCGGGGTGACGAACTCGTCGGAGGCGATGACGCCGGAGTCGCGCGCGATGGCCCGTAGCGGAATGTTGCTCTTGGCGAGTGCATGGACGAGCGCCGTCCACGCCGCGTCATAGGGCGCCCGGACCTCCGCACGATACGGGGGTGGCGAGAGCGGCGAGACGTACAGGCGCGCGCATCCGGAGACCAGCAAGACGGTGAGGCCGATCAGCGCCTTACCGGGGGTGGTGGTCGATCCCACGGTACGCCTCGATGAACCGTCGGATCCGCTTCTCGTCGAAGGCCGAAAGCGTGTCGATGCGGGTCCAGGCGGTCAGCGCGATCGTCGACGTCATCTCCGGATAGGGAGCGACGATCACGTGCTTGTCGTATTGCCGGACCAGGTCGCCGAGCTTCGCCGCCAGGTCGGGACAGTCGCAGTTGTACTGCACGACGACGCCCCCGTCCTCGAGGTTGTGGACCTGCAGCTCCCGTTGGATCGGGCGCGTGTGAACGCCCCATGGCGCGATGTAGGGCAAATGCGGGCCCGACGTGGGCGGATTCGAGTTGTAGGCCTCGTGAGGGTCGGCCGCCGTCTGCAGGTGCCGGTTGCCCTGATCGGACATCTTGACGCCGGGCAGGTCCGCCGTGGCCCGGTAGGCGAAGTAACCGACCCCGACCGCGATGATCACCACGACGATGAGGGCCACCGGCACCCATCGCCGGCGCGACTGTCGCCGATCCGCTCGCGTCTGCCGAGACTTGTTCATCGTGGTTGTTGGCGGAAGCGTGTGGGAGTCGAACCCACCTCCAGCTTGTCTAGAGCCGGACACCGGATTTGAAGTCCGGGAGGCCCACCGGGTTCCTAGACGCTTCCGGACCGTCCCCCCGCTCAGCCGCTTGAGTGTATCACCCTCCGGGCTGCCCTCCCGCGAGCGGAGGGAAGAGCGTCACCACGTCGCCGGGGTGTAGTCGGCGGCCGTCGTCCGCTTCCGTGTCGTTGACGAGTGTGATGCGGGAAAGATCGGCCGGGATGCCGAGCGCCGCGGCGACATCCCCGACGGTGCTGTCATCCTCGATATCGAGGGAGGTCGAGTCCGTCTGGCTTGGCTGGGGGAGGTACCGGGCGAGGGTGGCGAAGAGCCTGACTTCGACCCTCACCTCGCCGTCGGCTGGACGCCGCGAGCGGCTGACAGGCGCGCGGCGGCGACGATCAGGCGGTCCCCCGGACGGATGCGGTCACCCGCCGCAAGATTGTTCCAGCGGCGAACGTCGTCGACGGATATGCCGTATCGCTTGGCAATGCCGCTCACGGTGTCGTGGGGCCGGACCACGTGCACGTCGCCTCGCGGGGCCGCGTGCGCCGGGCCGGCGGCCGGCTTCCGTTCCACCAGGGCGGCGTGGATATCCGTGCCCGTTCCCGCGGGCACGCGCAACCGGTACAGGCCTCCGGGCGGGGTCACGCCCTTCACGAGCACGGGATTGAGGTTCCGGAGGATCTCCGGTGAGACGCCGGACACCTTCGCGACCGACGCGAGCGAAGTCGCCGGCGGAACCGAGACGAAGTCGAACTCCGCAGGGGCATGCTCACCGACGCCGAACCCATACCGCGACGGATCCTGGCCGATGACGGTGGCGGCATGGATCTGGGGGACGAACTCCTTCGTCTCCTGGCGCAGGAAGCCGGTCCGCGACAGGGCCCAAAAATCCTTGCTGCCCACGGAACGGATGGCGCGCAGGACCTTCATCTCGCCCGCGTTGTAGGCGGCCTGCGCCAGCGACCAGGAGCCGAACTGCGCATAGAGATCGCGCAGATAAGCGGCGGCGGCCAGGGTCGACTTCTCGGGATCGAGTCGTTCGTCCACCCATTCGTCCACCCGCAACCCGTAGCCTCGGGCGGTACCCGCCATGAACTGCCAGAGTCCCTTGGCGCCGGCGCGCGACACCGCGACCGGATTGAACCCGCTCTCGATCATCGCCACGAACGCGAGATCCTCGGGCAGGCCGTGATCTCGGAGCGTGTCGCGAATCATGGCCAGGTAGCGCCCGGCGCGCCCGAACCACTTGTCGACAACCTCGCGGCGATCCCGGGTGAAGCGATCGAGGAAGAACTGGACCTGCTGGTTGACGGAGACGCTGTAGCTCGGCGGGGCCTTGCGAGGGATCAAGGCGGCCAGGCGACTCGAGTCGGCGAAGGCCTCGGCCCACGGGTCCGGTTCGATCCGCGGGTGCCAGGTGGTGTCGTCCTGGCTGGTCCCGACCTCTGCGGCCGCGGAACCGCCCTCGTCCACGGATGGTTCCACCGACAGGTCGAGCGACATGACGCCGTCACGAAGCGGTGGTCGCGTCGCCTCTTCCGTGATCCCCGACAACAGAAAGGAGTCGGCTGCGACGGGTGTGAACGCGCCCGACGCGAAAACGACCAGAAAACCCGACACATGACCGAGGAAACGGGCTCGAATCGCCATAGAAGGATTAAAAGCTGCTCATTTGTACCATGTGCTCTACCGATGGTCAACGTAGTCTTGACATCGGACCGGCCGGGGAAATAAAGTAAATCGCTATTCTATATAGATTTCTCAACCACTTAGAGGATAGCAGCTGAGGAGGAAAGGAGGAGGAGGGAGGGAGTCCCCTCCCGCTTGTTCGCGCACTGCCGCAATCGTTCGCAATTCCACATCCATGGAGGTCTCGATCGTGAAGAAGCTGATCGCGTTGCCCTTGGCTCTCGTGTTCGCGCTGGGAACGGCGGGCCTCGTCGTCGCCCAGGAGAAGAAGGCCGAAGAGAAGAAGTCCGAGATGAAGTCGGACGCCAAGCCGATGGACAAGAAGGCGGAGAAGAAGCCGATGGCCAAGACGGCCAACGGCACCGTGAAGTCGGCATCCGCCGACAGCGTCGTCGTCGCCGGCAAGGACAAGGGGAAGGACGCCGAGTGGACGTTCGCCGTCGACCCGAAGACGACCATCAAGAAGGGCGGCAAGGCCATCACCGCCGCCGACATCAAGACGGGCGACTCCGTCCAGGTGAAGTACACCGAGGCGGATGGTAAGGCCATGGCGCAGTCGGTCACCGTGAAGGCGCCGGCCGCCGCCGCGAAGAAGATGGACGACAAGAAGATGGAGTCCAAGCCGGCCGCTCCGGCCGCCGAGAAGAAGTAACACCGCCCCGGACGGGCGTCCGCCTTCTGCGGGCGCTCGTCCGGCCTTACCCGCCTCAGCCTACCGAGCCCGCCCGCTCTGCCGCCGGACGCGTCCGCCATCGCTCGTGTATCCATAGCCACTGGTCGGGGTTCTCGCGGATCGCCGCCTCGATCGCTTCGGTACATCGGGCGGTCAGGCCGGCAACGGCCGAGCCGGAGGCGACCCCATCGACGACGGTGAGTGCGGACCGGATGGTCACGCGATGGGTCCCGTCCGGCTGTCGCCGGATGAACGTCGGCAGGATCGGCGTTGCCGTGCGCAGCGCCAGGAGGGCGATGCCCTTGGAAGTGCTCGCCGGGCGCCCGAAGAACGGCACGAAGACGCCTTCGCTGCGGGCGGTGTTCTGATCGAGCAGAATACCGACCATGCCGCCGCCGGTGAGGGCGCGCAGGACGGGCCGGAGCGCCTCCCGCTTGTCGATGAGGTCCACGCCCGTCCGGCCGCGAATCCGGATCGCCAGGCCGTCGAGCCACCGCGCGTCCAGAGGGCGGACGACGACGCTCAGTCGATATGGGGTCAGGCGGCTCGCCGCGGCCAGCAGTTCCCAGTTTCCCAGATGGGCCGTGAGGAGGAGCGCCCGGCCGTGGCTCTCCATGACCGCCCGGAGATGCTCGAGGCCGTCGATGCGGATCCGTGCGAGCGTCTCCTCGGCCGGCCGCGCGAGCAAGGCGGCCAGCTCCATCGCCATCAACCCGAGATGCTGGTACGAGCCCCGGCAGAGGCGCTGACGCGCCGTCGGCGTCGAGTCGGGGAACGCCTGGGCCAGGTTCTCGAGGGCGATCCGGCGGCGCGCCGGCGTGAGGACATAGCCGAGATCACCCAGACGCCGACCGATCCAGGTCGCGGCAGCGGGCGGCAGCCGGCCGGCCACCGCGCCCAGCGCTCGAAACGCTACATCGATGGGGTGGATGGCCTCCGGCGCTCGCGCAGGATCTCGATCCCGATGGGAATCACCGAGAGCACGATCACGATGAGCACGACGATGTGGATGTTGCGGTCGATGTCTGGCACTGCGCTGCCGAGGAGATACCCGGCCCACGTCATGCTCGCCACCCATCCGATCCCTCCGGCGACGTTGTAGGAGAGGAAGCGGGAGTAGGACATCTGGCCGACGCCCGCCACGACCGGCGCGAACGTCCGGATGATGGGGACGAACCGGGCAATGACGATCGTCTTGGCGCCGTGTCGCGCGTAGAACTCGCGGGTGCGCTGGATATGGCGCGGGTTGAACAGCCGTGACTTCTCGCGGGTGAAGAGCCGGGGACCGATGCGAGCGCCGATGGCATAGCCCACGCTGTCGCCCGTGATCGCGGCGACCATGAGCAGCACGTTCAGCCACCAGATGTTCAGCACGCCGGCGGAGGCGAGGAGACCGGCCGTGATGAGGAGCGAATCACCGGGTAAGAAGAAGCCCACCAGCAGTCCCGTCTCCGTGAAGACGATCGCGATCAGCAGGCCGTAGCCGCCCCACCGGATGAAAGCGTCGAGGGACTGCTTCCCCGTCAGGACGCCATAGAGGAACTGGACGCCGTCGGAGAGGAACTCCACCCGCCGTTACTTGCCGCGGGCCGCCGGGCTCACCGCGGCGGCGGCGACGGGCGCCTCCACCTGGATGCGCATGGCGTAGAACGACCTCCAGACGAAGATCAGCGACAACCCGAAGAAGATCGCGGCGAGCACGCTGCTGAAGGCGGCGCCGCGCTCGGCGGTCAGCGTCACGCCCAGCTCCACGGCGAGGAGGCCAAAGAGCGTCGTGAACTTGATCACCGGGTTCATGGCGACCGAGGAGGTGTCCTTGAATGGATCGCCGACCGTGTCGCCGATGACGGTGGCCGCGTGCAGCGCGCTGCCTTTCTCCTTGAGCTCGACCTCGACGATCTTCTTGGCGTTGTCCCAGGCGCCACCAGCGTTGGCCATGAAGATCGCCTGGTAGAGACCGAAGAGGGCGATCGAGATCAGATAGCCGATGAAGAAGTAGGGCTCGAGGAACGCGAAGGCGAGGGTGGAGAAGAACACGGTGAGGAAGATATTGAACATCCCCTTCTGGGCGTACTGCGTGCAGATCTCCACCACGCGCTTGCTGTCGCTGACGGAGGCCTTGGTGCTGCCTTCCAGTCGGATGTTCGCCTTGATGAACTCCACGGCACGGTACGCGCCGGTGGACACCGCCTGGGTCGAAGCCCCCGTGAACCAGTAGATGACGGCCCCCCCGGTGATGAGCCCGAGGAGGAACGGCGGGTGGAGCAAGGACAGCTTGTCGAGATTCTGGGTGAGGCCGGCCGTGAGGACGACGATGATGGAAAAGATCATGGTCGTGGCGCCCACGACCGCCGTCCCGATGAGGACGGGCTTGGCGGTGGCCTTGAACGTGTTGCCGGCTCCGTCGTTCTCCTCGAGCAGCTGCTTGGCCGATTCGAAATCGACGTCGAAGCCGTGGTCCTTGCGGATGGCGGCCTTCACGCCGGGGATCTGCTCGATCACGGACAGCTCGAAGATCGACTGGGCGTTGTCGGTGACCGGTCCATAGGAATCGACGGCGATCGTCACCGGGCCCATGCCGAGGAATCCGAAGGCGACCAGGCCGAAGGCGAAGACGGCGGGCGCCACCATGAGCGCGCCGAGCCCGAGGGTGCTGACCCCGTAGGCGGCCCCCATGAGGGCCACGATGACCATCCCGAGCCAGTACGCGCTGAAGTCCCCCGCGATGAGTCCCGAGAGGATATTGAGCGAGGCCCCACCCTCGCGCGCGGAGGTCACGACCTCGCGCACGTGGGCCGACTCCGTCGACGTGAAGATCTTGACGAACTCCGGGATGATGGCGCCGGCCAGCGTGCCGCACGTGATGACCGTCGAGAGCTTCCACCACAAGGTCCCGTCGCCGAGGTTGGCGATGAGCAGGTAGGACGCCACGTACGTCATCGCCACCGAAACGAATGACGTGAGCCACACCAGCGTGGTGAGGGGCGTCTCGAAGTTCATCCGCGTCGCCGTCGTGTAGCGGGCCCGGGCAAACGCCTCGTTGACGAGGTAGGAGGCTCCGCTGGCCACGATCATGAGGACCCGCATGACGAAGATCCAGATGAGGAGCTGGACCTGGACGGTGGGCTCCTTCACCGCGAGCAGGATGAACGAGATGAGGGCGACGCCCGTCACCCCGTAGGTCTCGAAGCCGTCCGCGCTGGGGCCCACGGAGTCACCCGCGTTGTCGCCCGTGCAGTCCGCGATGACGCCCGGGTTGCGCGCGTCGTCTTCCTTGATGTTGAAGACGATCTTCATGAGGTCGGAGCCGATATCCGCGATCTTCGTGAAGATGCCGCCGGCGATCCGCAGCGCGGCGGCGCCCAGCGATTCACCGATGGCGAACCCGATGAAGCAGGGACCGGCGTAGTCGCCGGGAATGAACAGCAGGATGCAGAGCATGAGGAACAGCTCCACGCTGATGAGGAGCATCCCGATGCTCATGCCCGCCTTGAGCGGGATCGCATAGACCGGAAACGGCTTGCCCGCGAGGCTCGCGAAGGCCGTGCGCGAATTGGCGAAGGTGTTGATCCGGATCCCGAACCAGGCCACCCCGTAGCTGCCGCCGATGCCGACGAGGCTGAAGGCCAGGATGATGAGGACCTTCATGGCCTCGAACTTCAGCAGCGCCCCGAAGTAGAGCACGAGGATGACGCCGATGAAGGTCTCGAGGAGGAGGATGAACTTCCCCTGGGTGATCAGATACGTCTTGCACGTCTCGTAGATCAGCTCCGAGATCTCGCGCATCGACTCGTGCACGGCGAGATTCCGGAGCTGGACGAAGATCACGAGGCCGAAGAGGAGGCCGAACACGCAGACGACGAGACCCCAGAGCAGTAGCGTGCGCCCGTTGATCCCCGAGAAACTCACCTGCGCGAGGTCGGGCACCCTGAGGTTGGCTTCGCCGCCACTGGCGTGCGCGGTCGAGGCTGCCGTCTCCGGCGCCGCGGCCCAGGCCGGCGGGACGATGACCGCCCCGAGGGCGGCGACCAGGAATGCCACCAACACGACGAGGATGACGCCACGACGGGCGTCAATGCCCCGGCGCGACAGCGCAACGCGCGGCTCACTCATCGCTCACTGGCTCCTTGCCGAGGACAACTGTCATTATCTAGGTCCGTGTGAACGGACACACGGAGAACGGAGAACCACGGCTCACTGTATGCGACGTTCGTCGAGAGTGTCAACGGCAAACATTCCCCGAGTGCGCGCCAAGTCCGCACATTGACACGCTTTGCGGCCAGTGAGTACGATGCGCGTGAGATGTCCGTGGAGCCCGAGGCGACGGTGCGCTGTCCGACGTGCCGGCGGCCGACGTCCTGGCGCGACAACCCTCAGCGCCCCTTCTGCTCGCTCGTGTGTCGCCTGATCGATCTCGGGGTCTGGCTCGACGAGGGCTACGTCGTGCCCGCTGACGATTCGCCCGACGATGTTCGGTAAGCAGCCAACGCGGACCATCCTCTGCCCCTCCTGCGGGCGTCTCACGCGCGCCGACGCCGACGAGTGTCTGATCTGCGGCCGGCGGCGGCCCGGCATGTGGGGACTCAGCGATGTCTTCCGCCGGCTCTTTCGCACCGGCAGCCCGACCAACCTCATCACCATCGCCTGTATCGCCCTGTACGTCTTGAGCCTGCTCTTCGATCCCGCCGGCGCGCTGCGCCCCCGCGGTCCCTTCGAGGTCTTCTCGCCGAGCAGCGGCGCACTCCACGCGCTGGGCGCGACGGGGGCGTTTCCCTGGGCCCAGGGCGAGTGGTGGACGCTCCTCACGGCGATCTACCTGCATGGCGGCCTGTTGCACATCCTCTTCAACGTCCTCTGGATCCGCCAGCTCGGTCCCGCGGTCGAAGAGCTTTACGGCCCGGCGCGCTTCTTCGTGATCTTCACGATCTCGGGTGTCGTCGGATTCGTCGTCTCCAATGCGGTCGGGGTCGCCTTCACGGTGGGCGCGTCCGGGTCGATCTTCGGTTTGTTGGGTGCCATGGTGGCGTTCGGACGGCGGCGGGGCGGCGTGTTCGGAACGATGGTCCTGCGTCAGTACGGCCAGTGGGCGCTGCTGCTCTTCGTCTTCGGCTTCTTCATGTCCGGCGTGAACAATCTCGCCCACCTGGGCGGCTTCATCGGCGGCCTCGGCGCCGGCCTCATCATCTCGCTCGCCGAGCGCCGCGCGGAGACGACCGTCGACCATCTGCTCGCCGGCGCCTGCATCCTCGTGACTGTTCTGTCCTTCGCGTTGGCCCTTTACACCGCCTTCGTCGGCTAAAAACGCGAACGCCCGAGCCATTGGGCTCGGGCGTGCTCGAGCGCCGGCTTTGCCGGCGCAACCTGTTTCCGGGGGATGCTCGAAGGGGGCCGTCAAGGCCCCCTTCGCATGAATCCCCGGCGGCGACCTACTCTCCCACGCCGTTGCCAGCGCAGTACCATCGGCCCTGGAGGGCTTAACTTCCGTGTTCGGGATGGGAACGGGTGTGGCCCCTCCGGTATCGTCGCCGGGAAGATTTATCGAACACGGAGATCCTCGAGTGCAGCCACGCGACGTTCACCCTTCATCGGATGAGTTCATAGTGGTCAAGCCGCACGGGCGATTAGTACCGGTCAGCTGAACACCTTACGGTGCGTACACCTCCGGCCTATCAACCTGGTGATCTACCAGGGCCCTTTAGGGGGCTTGCGCCCCGGGAGGTCTCATCTTCAGGCGGGTTTCGCGCTTAGATGCCTTCAGCGCTTATCCCTGCCGGACATAGCTACCGAGCGTTGCGCCTGGCGGCACAGCTCGCACACCAGCGGTCCGTCCACCCCGGTCCTCTCGTACTAGGGGCAGCTCCCGTCAAACCTCCTCCGCCCGCGACAGATAGGGACCGAACTGTCTCACGACGTTCTAAACCCAGCTCACGTACCGCTTTAATGGGCGAACAGCCCAACCCTTGGGACCTGCTCCAGCCCCAGGATGCGATGAGCCGACATCGAGGTGCCAAACCTTGCCGTCGATATGAACTCTTGGGCAAGATCAGCCTGTTATCCCCGGAGTACCTTTTATCCGTTGAGCGATGGCCCTTCCACGTAGCACCACCGGATCACTAGGTCCTGCTTTCGCACCTGCTCGACTTGTAGGTCTCGCAGTCAAGCCGGCTTCTGCCCTTACACTCGTCGCACGATTTCCAACCGTGCTGAGCCGACCTTCGAGCGCCTCCGTTACCGTTTGGGAGGCGACCGCCCCAGTCAAACTGCCCACCTGGCACTGTCCCCGACCCGGATCACGGGCCCAGGTTAGAACTCCAGCACAGTCAGGGTGGTATCTCAAGGTTGGCTCCACCGAGCCTAGCGGCCCGGCTTCATAGCCTCCCACCTATCCTGCACAGACTCCGCCAAAGTTCCATACCAAGGTACAGTAAAGGTTCACGGGGTCTTTCCGTCTAGTCGCGGGTAGCCAGCATCTTCACTGGCGCTACAGTTTCACCGGGTCTCTCGCGGAGACAGCGGCCAAGTCGTTACGCCATTCGTGCAGGTCGGAACTTAC
>WNGF01002335.1_pt1 | contig 43205 bp, 44 predicted proteins | sample 5400641 | NCBI WGS metagenome assembly WNGF01 (sample SAMN13153371, study PRJNA577476) | soil metagenome | isolation source: 80 cm soil or saprolite under grassland replicate 2 | place: USA:California | collected 2016-06-15 | reverse complement strand
TCACGCACGCGGCGCAGGCGCTCGGCGTCGCGCGCGCCGCGATCGACACCCTTCTGACACTTGCCGAATCAAAGGTGCCCACCCGCACCACGTCGCTTCTGAGGGACAGGTCCCTCGTGCAATCTCAGGCTGCCCAGGCGGAGGCGCTGGTCCAGTCGGCGCGCGACTTCATGTACCGCACCACCGCCGAAGCCTGGTCGACGGTCCGCGCCGGAGGCCAGGTGAGCGGCCGCGACCGTGCCGTCCTGCGCCTGGCCATGACGCAAGCGGTGCAGGCCAGTGCCCAGGCGGTCGACCTGATGTGGTCCGCCGCTGGCGGCTCGCCCATCTACACCCGCTCACCGCTGGAACGCTGCTTCCGCGATATCCACGTCGCCACCCAGCACGCCGCCGTCTCCAGCCTGAGCTGGGAAACCATCGGCAAGGCCCTGTTCGACCCCGCCCTGGGCGCAACGCTGATCTAGAGGGGCGGCTATAGGTATGCTTCCATAGGCTTCCGACCGCCCCTCTAGATCAGTCCATTGAACGGAGTTCGGCCGCCGATACGTTGTCGCTTGTCACTTTTAGGCCAGGCGAGATTCAGAGCTAACATGGATACATGCTGTCAGCCGAGCTGAACGCGCTGATCACTCAGACCAATCGCGGCACACCGATGGGCGACCTGTTTCGACGATTCTGGCTGCCGGTCATGCATCCCGACGAACTGCCTGCGCCGGACTGCCCACCCGTACGCACGCGCATCCTCGGTGAAGACCTGGTCGCGTTCCGCGACTCCAACGGCGCCGTCGGCCTGGTGGGCGCGTTTTGCCCGCACCGGCGAGCACCGCTGTTCTATGGCCGCAACGAAGAATGTGGCCTGCGCTGCGTCTACCACGGCTGGAAGTTCGATACCGCCGGCAACTGTATCGACATGCCCAGCGAGCCGGCCGACAGCAACTTCAAAGACAAAGTCCAGCTCAAGTCGTATCCGACGCGCGAGTGGGGTGGCGTGATCTGGGCCTATATGGGTCCGCCAGAACACATGCCCGAACGTCCGCCAGTCATGGAGTGGGGCCTGGTGGATGCGGACCATCGACGCGTGGTCAAGAATTTCCAGGAATGCAATTACCTCCAGGCGCTCGAAGGTGACATCGATACCGCCCATGTCTCATGGCTGCACAGCAGTCTGAAGCCGCAGCCGAATCTCGGCGTCGTGCGCGCAGAAGGCCGCACCGACCGCGCGCCAAAGTTGATGGTGATCAATCACCCGTCCGGGTTCGCCTACGGCGGGCGACGCAACGTGGACAGCGGCGGCTACTACTGGCGCGTCACGCAGTTCCTGTGGCCGACGTATGCCTTCATTCCGGCTTTTTCCTGGCCGAAGACATGCACCTATACCGTGCCTGTCGACGATCATCATTGCTTCCGCTTCAGCTTCGCTTACAACGTGGAGGCCTCGATGGGCGCCGATTCGCGTTCGTGGATCGCGCCGGGCGAAGGTCTCGGACCATGGTCGCGGCACTGGGGACAGTACAGGTTAGCCGATGGCCTGATGATCGATACGTGGCTACTCGAGCAGACCAAAGACAACATGTATGGCCTCGATCGGGAGCGCCAGCGCACGGAGAGCTACACCGGCATCGTCGGCATCCCGACCCAGGACCGCGCGATGACCGAGGGCATGGGCTATGTGTGCGACCGCACCGAGGAGCACCTGGGCACCACGGACATCGCCGTCATCGCCGCGCGACGCGGGCTGATCGAGATGGCGCAAGCGGTGGCGAAGGGCGTCGAGCCGTACTGTGCGTCGCGGCCTGAGAGCTTCGCGCTGCGCGCGCTGGACGTTCTATCGCCCGAGGCGCAGTTGGCGCCGCTGCTGGACCAGCACCGCGACGACATCACCGTGGCCGTGCCTGCCTAACGCCAGCGGGCTCCGACTGTCGAGGTGTGTGCCGCCGTCATTGCACGCGCTTTCCGCGGGACTGCGTAAGGCCTTTTTGAGCCTCACGGCAGTGGAGAATCTACGGGTGCCGCGACTGCACGGCTACGATAGCTGCGTTTCTAATTCGCCGCGGATCTGGTCGCCGCCGTTGGCGCGCCAGTCTTTGACCAGTTGATCGTACGTGGAGACTGGCGCACGGCCAAAGATGATGCTGTTGATGCCGTCCTCCATGGCCAGCGTCAGCGTGGCGCCTTTGATCGCATCCGTGTTGGAAAACAGCCCAACAGTGGGATCGACAACGGCAAGGTCATGTGCCGCCATCTCGATCGGATGCGCAACCGACACAAACCCAGGGTCGAAGGCGTCGAACAAATACGGCGGCGGGGAAATGATCGTGCCGGTGGCCAGGTACTGCACGTCCTGCAGGCCCTTTTCGGTCAGCACCGGATTGCCGCGCGCATCCAGCGTATGTTCCACGTCGGCAACACCAAAGTAATTGCCCAGATGTTCACGTGAGCCGAACGGCGCCGCCAGGTAATTCAGGACGCCCAAGAGCTGCTTGACACGCTCTGCGCTGCCCTTCTTCAAGACTGTGATCTGGTTGCCGCCCCATTCCTGGAACTGCACGCTCTTGCCGCCATCGTGGCCGAAGGGCAGCACCGCGCCCAGGCGGAAATCCTTGTCGATGCGCAGCAAGCGGTCCCAGGCGATGCCGAAGGCGAAGAAGCTGGTCGGATACATGGCGAACTTGCTCGCATAGAACGACTGCGCGCCTGAATTCTGGGTAAACGTCGGCGTATCCGGACTCACCACACCGGCGTCCCACAACGTCCGCAAGTACGCCACCGCCTCCTTGTACTCAGGCGTTTCGTAGTTGCGAATGAGCTTGCCGTTGTCGGCCCGCCAGCGATGCGGGGCGCGGAATAGCTGGGCGATGAACTGCATGTTCGCGGCCTGCACGCCGCCGATGCCGTAACTATTGGTCGACGAGCGCACGTCCTGCATGAACTTCAAGAACTCGTCCTTGTTGGCGAAGCTCTTGATGCCGCGCTCGTCGAGCAGGTTCTGCTTGACAATCATTGTCGCGCCGACGCTGTTGGTGAGCCGCGGCAGCGCGAAAATCTTGCCGCCTCGAACGCAGTACTTCCACGCGGCTGGCGTGAAATTGGCCAGGTTCGGATACGCCTTGACCGCGTCGCCGCTAACAAACGGGGTCAGGTCAGCGCACTGCCTGTTCATGAATTCGAGCTCGTTCGGAATCAGGCGGCCGAGGACGTCGAGCGTGAGCATGTCCGGCATGTCGGCGCTGGCCAGCATCGTCGCCAGCTTCTGGTCCCAGTCCTGGAGCGCCACGGTGCCGAACTTCAAGTTGACACCGATCTCCGTGTTCATCTGCTGCCAGGCCGGGTTTTGGTCGAGCGGCGGTGGCGGCGGATTGATGCTGTAGGTGAAGAACGTGACCTCTTCGCCCTTACCGACTGGACCGCTGGTCGACTTCGCCAACTCCTTGGGGAAGGTCAGGTAACCCGGCGGCACGATGCCATCGGCGCTGGCGGCGAAGTCTGGCTTCGGACCCTGGAAGGGCACATACGTGGGCAAGCTGACACCGCCACTGGCGCCGCCACCTTTGCTCACCGCGGGCGCCGGCGGCGACGGTGCACTCGGCACGCACGCCAACGCCCAAGGGTGCGAGCAGCTTCTCGTAGCCCTGCAGCAACGCCACGTAGTCCGGTTCCTGGGGCGAGTAATACACCTCGCCCCCGCCGCCAGCGGCGGTCGACGAGGTCAGGCTACCCCAGGCCAGAATCTCCACTCGGCCTTGCTCCGTAAGCTGTGGGTTGCCACGATCGTCGAAGTTGAAGTCGACGCCCTCCACGCCGTACCTGAGCAGGTGGCCTTCAACGCTGCCGAATGGCGCCGCGAAGTAGTTCAGGATGCGCAGCAACTCCTTGGTCCGTGCATCATCGCCCTTCTTGACGAGGGCCATGCCGAAGTTGGGCCGACCAAAGTAGTACACCGGCTTCTTCTTACCGTCCGCTGAGAACGGCGGGACCATCGTGATCTTCGACGGCGGCTGCATCGGCGGCGCGTTGGTGCCGCCCCAGTACGCGCCACCCATGTTGTTCAAGCCGTCCTCGCGGAAGATCATCTTGCGCCCACGGAAATCAGTCCGACCGGTGTTGACGTTGTAGCTCAGGCTATTCGGGTGGTACACGCCGGCCTTGACCAGGTCGGCGGCGTACAGCAACGCCTCTTTGTATTCGGGCGTTTCGAAGATGTAGGTGAACTTGCCACTGCTGTCGACGGCCCAGTAATTGGGCGCGCCAAACACGGCATTCCACAGTCCTTGCACGGTGTCGTAGGCGTACTGGGACCCACCGTTACTGCCGATTGCCCACACGTTTTGCTGCGGGTTGTTGACCTTCAGCGCGATGTCCTTGAATTCGCCGGCAGTTGTTGGGTACTTCAAGCCTAGTTGATCGAGCGTTTCCTGGTGCACCCAGAACCACCAGAAGTACGGCCGCAGTGGAATGGGTACGCCATAGATCTTGCCGTTGACGAGCGTGCTCTTCCACGAGCGCGTGGGCAGCGCGGCCAGGTTTGGATACTCTTTGACGGCGTCGCCGGCGAGGTATGGCGTCAGATCCTGGCATTTGGCGTTGAGGAAGGCCGGCACGATGGGCACATCAGGCCGCGTGAGCGTGCACATCAGGTCGGGCAGGTCGCTGCCGGCCTGCATGGTCGCCCACTTGGCGTTGAAGTCGCCGAAGGGCAAGACGGTGACGTTGAGCTTGGCGTTCACCGCCTTGTTGACGGCTTGCCAGGACTGATTCTGGTCGAGCGGCGGCACGGGCGGGTTACTCGTTTCGAGCGACAGGCTGACCTCGCCGCCTTTGCCAGGAGGCTCTTTCACGGACTGGAACAGCTTGTCCTTGGGGTAGTTGCGATAGCCCGGTGCGACCAGCCCATCGGCGCTCCCTGGCAGATCGGGTGTTGGACCCTGGATGGGCACAAAGGTGGGCAGTTGCCCGAGTGCGACAGCCGCCGCCTTTGGCGCCGCGGTGGCCGGCGCGGCTTTTGGTGCCACCGCCGGCGCTGCGGTCGGTGCCGGTTCCTGGCCCGTGCACGCGGCCAGCAACGGTATCGCGCTGCCGATGGCCAGCACGCGCAGAAACGTTCGACGTCGCATGGGCTGTGTCCTCCCCATGGCTGACTCAGCTTCAGCGAATGCTACAGCGCCCAGCCGTCGACATCGGCGACGCGCCGGGCGGCGTGTACTTCCGCTCGGTCGAGGATGCCCTTGTCCAGCAGCACGTCGAGGATGTTGGTCACGGGCGTCGCGCCGGCGAGCGTCACGCGCGGCTCGCCGACATCGGCACACACTATGGCCACTGCCTGGCCGTGAGCGCCATCGCCCCACACGTAGCCTTCCAGGCGCATGCGCCTTGGCTCCGAGCTGATCCCGTGGCGCACCACGTCGACGTCCGTCAGTGTCGCCAACGTGGTCAGGTCCGCGTCGCTGAGCGTCGCTCGTGCACCGAGGCGTAGCTGGCCGTTAGCGAGCTCCTCGCGGTAGTCATACGGCACCAACGTGAGCGGGCCGAGCACCAGCGCCGTAATGCTAAGACGCTCGACCTGCTCGATGCGCCAGGTGTGATGGTGCATGCCCCACGGCTCGCTGCCGACGTACGTAAAGCCGCTGGCCTCAACACGCCACTCCGCTTCGGTGGGCTCGTCGACCGAGAACACGCCGCCGCGCGCGTGCTGCTGCGCCGCATCGACGAGCTGCTCGTGCATCTCCACCTTGGGCGCGCGGAACTCGATGGTGAGCAGGCGTAGCGGCGCACCGGTTTGCGGCGACTCGCGCTGATTCGATTCGGCCACGCTGGCGGTAAACGTCAACTCGCCAACGCGAAACTTCACTGGCTACCGTGTGTCATCCCGAGCCTGCGAGGGATCTCGCCAGTATGACACTCGCTCATCTGCGAATGTCAGACAGGCGAGATTCCTCGACTTCGCTCGGAATGATCTGCGTTTGCGGCACGGCGACCCCTTCGCCGAATTGTTGCTGGTGGAGCACCCAGTACACGCCACGGGCGCGCAGCAGTTGATCGTGTCGGCCGCGCTCGACGATACGCCCGGCATCCAGCACCAGAACTTCGTCGGCGGCGCGGATCGTCGACAGGCGATGGGCGATGACCAGCGACGTTCGGCCGGCCAGCAGCTTGTACAGGGCCTGCTGGACCAGGTGCTCGGTCTGCGAGTCGATGTTCGAGGTCGCCTCGTCCAGGATCAACACCTGCGGATCGGCCAGCACCGCGCGGGCGATGGCGATCAATTGCCGCTGACCCAGCGACAGGTTCGCCGCGCGCTCCATGACGAGCGTCTGATAGCCGAGCGGCATGCGTGAGATGAAGTCGTGCGCATTGGCCACCTGGGCGGCGGCGACGACCTCGTCGTCGGTGGCATTCTCCCGCGAGTAGCGGATGTTGTCGGCAATTGTGCCGGAGAACAGAAAATTGTCCTGCAACACCAGCCCGACCGCCCGGCGCAGCGACGCGAACGACAGGTCGCGCAGGTCAACACCGTCCAGCAGGATCTCCCCTTCAATGGGGTCATAAAAGCGCGCCAACAAGCTGGCAACCGTCGTCTTGCCCGCGCCGGTGTGGCCAACCATGGCGATCATCTCGCCCGGCTCCGCATGGAAGCTCACGTCATGTAGCACCGGCTCACGGCCATACGAGAACGACACGTTGCGAAACTTGATGTCGCCGAGCACGCGCTTCAGGGACACCGGCTCCGGCCGTTCGAAGATGGTGACTTCTTCGTCGAGCAGCTCGAACACCTTCTCAGCCGCGGCGGTCGCTGCCTGGAGCTGGTTGTAGAACTGGGTCAGGGTGCGGATCGGCTGGAAGAAGCGCGTGATGTAGGCCAGGAAGGCGACCAGCACGCCCAACGTCGACTGGCCATTGACGATAAGCCAGCCGCCATAGGCGATGACGGCCACCGTCGCTGCCGCGTTGCACAGCTCGACCACGGGCAGCAGCATCGACGACAGCGTGTTGGCCTTGACGTTGGCCACGCGATTGTTGTTGTTGACTTCGTCGAAGCGTTCCTGGGACGGCGCCTCGCGCGCGAACGCCTGAGTCACCCGCACGCCTGCGTACGACTCGGCGATCTCGCCGGTCAGCGTGGCGACGGTGACCCGTGTGCGGCGATAGGCGACCTTGGCCTTCTCGGTGAAGATCCACACCGCGATGAACATCACGGGCAGGACCGCGAACGTGACCAGCGCCAGATCGGGCGCCAGCGCGACCATGACCGCGACGGTGAAGGTCAGCGTCAGGACGTCACTCAGCGCCTGAATGATGCCGTTGCCCAGCAGCTCGTTCACGGTTTGGACGTCGTTGACCAGTCGCGAGACGACAACGCCGCTCGGGATGCGATCGAAGTACGTGAGCGGCAGGCGCTGGATGTGACGGAACATGTCGCCGCGCATGACCTGCAGCATGCGCTGGCCAACGCGGGTCATGACCTGGAACTGCGCCCAGTTCGTCAAAAACGAGCCGGTGTACGCCACGATCGTGAGCCCGAGCAGCAGCGACATGCCGCCGATGTCGCCCTGGGGCACGTGATCGTCGATTGCGATTTTGGTCAGCACCGGGCCGATCGTCATCAGCGCCGCGGAGGCAACGGTCATCAGCACCACGACAAGTGCATCGAGCTTGTACGGGCCGAGATACGCGAGCGCCCGCCGCGCGATGCGCGGGTTGTAGACCGCGCCTTCCTCGTCGGCGAGGTTGTTGAGGCCCATGCCGCCCGGGCCGCCGCCGCGTGGTCCTGGGCCCATGCCCATGCCACCACCACCACCACCCGGACCGCCGCCCATCATCATCGGCCCACCGCCTCCTCCTCGCGTACGAGCACCAGCCCGTCGAAACCGTCTGCCTGGTCGGGCAGCGGCTCCGCCTCAGCCAGCTGACTGGCGTGAATCTCGTGATAAACGGCACTCGACTCGAGCAGCTCGTCGTGGGTCCCCGAATCAATCAGTCGGCCGCGCTGCATCACCAGGATCGTGTCCGCCGCACGTACGGTCGAAAGACGGTGGGCAATGACGAACGTGGTGCGACCCCGCATCAGCTCGAGCAGCGCGGCCCGAATCAGGCGCTCCGTCGCGGCGTCGACCGCTGAGGTGAACTCGTCCAGGATCAGGATGCGCGGGTCCATGAGCAGCGCTCGAGCGATCGCGACACGCTGCTTCTGCCCGCCTGACAACGTGACGCCGCGCTCGCCGACGATCGTGTCGTAGCCCTTGGGCAGTCGGCTGATGAACTCCTCGGCGCGCGCCGCGCTGGCTGCCCATTGAATGTCCTCGTCGGTCGCATCCGCGCGGCCGAAGCCGATGTTGTCGCGGATGGTGCCCGAGAACAGCGTCGTCTCTTGCATGACGATGCCGATCTGGCGGCGCAGTGACCCGAGCTCGACGTCGCGCACGTCGTGGCCGTCGATGAGGACCCGGCCGCCGCTGGCGTCGTAAAAGCGCGGGATGAGATTGGCGACAGTTGTCTTGCCCGAACCGGTCGCGCCGACCAGAGCGATGGTCTGGCCCGGTTCGGCGTTGAAGCTGACATGCTGGATGACTGGCCTGCCCGGGTGGTAAGCGCACGTCACGTCCTGGAACTCGACGTGGCCCTGAATTGGTGGCAGCTCGAACGCATCGGGCGGGCTGGAGACGCTGATCGGCGTGTCCAGCACCTCGAGCACGCGCTCGGAGGAAGCCGCGGCGCGCGACGCCATCGACATCAGGAAGCCGCCCTGGCGCACTGGCCCGACGATCTGCAGTAGATAGGCGTAAAACGCCACCAGCTCGCCGAGCGTGAGGGAGCCGGTGATGACCAGCAAACCGCCGACCCAGAGCATGCCGATCGTGCTGGCGTTGGCCATGAAGTTCAGCAGCGGCGTGTTGAACGATTGCAAACGCGTCGAGTACAGGTAGCGCTGGTAGAGCACCTCGTTCTCGCGATCGAAGCGCTCGATCTCCTGGCGCTCGTGGCCAAAGGCCTTCACGACGCGCGCGCCGGCCGCGTTGTCCTGGACGAGCGTGGCGACCTTGGCCACCTGGTCCTGGATGGCGCGGAACATCGGACGGATCGACTGGCTGTAGTGAGCGGCGCGCCAGTACAGCAGCGGCAGCATCACCAGCGACAGCAGCGCCAGCTTCCAGTTCATCGCCAGCAGCGCGATCGACACGCCGATGACCAGCAACACCAGGTTGAAGATCATCAGCATGCCGCGGCCCATGAAGTTCTTGAGTTGTTCGACGTCGGACATCGAGCGCGTCAGCAGGTCGCCGGTCTGAGCCTGGTCGTGGAAGCTGAAGCTCAGTTGCTGGACATGGGCGTAGAGTGCTCTTCGGAGCTCGAATGAGCCGCCCTGGGCAGCGGTTTCGCCCAGGTAATTCTGGGCGAACGCGCACAGGCCGCGGAGTGCGCTGGCGATGACGATGAGCACGCTGATGAGGATCAGCTGCGAGGTGTCGCGTCGAGCCACGCCTTCATCGACGCCGATGCCGATCAGCCACGGCACGGCGAGGTTGAACCCCGCGTTGCCGACAACCGCCAGGTAGCCGAGCGCCAGCAACAGGCGATAGTTGCGGTAATAGGGCAGGACGCGCAGCAAGGTCTTCATTGGAGCAACCTGTTGGAGAGTTCGCGCAGAGCCGGTAGCGCAGCTTCCAATCGTTCACGGTCATGCGCGTCCAGGCCGCTCAGCGCTCGAGCGACAGCCTCTTCACGCGCGCTGCCCAGGTCCTTGAGCCACGCATCGGCCTCGGCGGTAATGCGCAGTTGGGCGGCCCGCGCGTCGTGCGGATCAGTCGTGCGTTCCAGGAGGCCCGCGCGGGCAAGCTGCTTGACCAGGGTGCTGACAGAGTTGGAGGCGATGCCAAGCTCCGTAGCCGCATCCTGGACACGCAGGCCAGGGCGGCGTTTGACGAGCCGCAGCAACTCGGTCTCCGAGTCGGTAACGCCGAGCGCCTCGGCGCGGGTGCGATAGCGCAAGGCGCGATTGATGCGGCCAAAGACCTTGGCCAGCAAGGCCGGGGTGGGCTCAGCGACAACGGACATAATCTGTCTCTGACAGATATATTATCGGGCTTCGATTTCGGCCCGCAAGTCAGCCAGTGCACGCCCATCGGATGGCCGGCCGCGCGCCACTGCAAGACAGGCCGCTGGTCACCCGATCGACGTCACACACCGCGCCGGCGGTGAGCCGCGCGCTACTCGGTTGCTTCGGGCGCTTCGGGAGCCGAGTAGCGCTCCACGACGATGGTGCAGTCGCTAGCGAGTGCGGCGATGGCGCCGATGGCGGCCAACGCGGGCGCAACGGCAACGCCGAGGACGCCGAACGTCAGCGGGAACTCGGCAATGATATTGCCGTTTTGCTTGACCGAAACCTTGCGGACGTTGCCTTCGTGGAGCAGGTTCTTGAGGGTGTCGAGGATCTGCGTGCCCGTGGCTTGCAGGGTGTCAACCGTCGGGCGTTCGTGTACTTGCATGGGCATTGGACGCGCTCGGCCAGCTCACGGTTGCACCGGGCACCGGGAATGCACTCGCTGCATCGAGAGTTGCAGAGACCGAACAATGACACAGCGTCCCAATCTGGCCGACTACGCCCGCACCGAGCTGCGCGCTGAGGCGGTCTACCGCGGCTATCGACCCAAGGCGGGGGTGTTGAACGACGTCGCGCGAGCGCTGCCACAGGCGCACCTGGTGATCGTCTCGGGCGCCTGGTGCGGCGACTGCCGTATGCACGTGCCGAAGTTCGCGCGGATCCTCGAGGAGCTGCCCGACACGTGGACGCTCGAGCTGCACCAGGACGATGACGAATCCCGCGAAACATACGACGTGCTAGCCGTGCCGAGCTTCATCGTCCTGGATCGGCCGCTGGGCCGCGAGCTGGGTCGCATCATCGAATCGCCGACGAGCGACCAGGGCTTCGAGGGCGACCTGCTCGAGATTGCGCGGGGCGCCCGCCTGACGCGTGTATAAGCTCGGGTAGGCGTGCAGTACCGGCGACTCGGTCGCACCAACCTGCGCGTCTCGGTGCTCGGCTTGGGCGGTGGCGGGCGCAGCCGCCTGGGCGTGCGTGGCGACGCTTCCGCGGACGACGTACTGCGCCTCGTCCACCGCGCACTCGACCTCGGCATCAACCTGTTCGACACGGCGGCTGACTACGGCACCGAGGAGCTGCTCGGCGCTGCCCTGGCCGGCACGCCACGAGACTCGATCGTTGTCTCCACGAAGTTTGGTGCAACCACCCGTGATGGCCAGCTCAAGTCGCCGTCCGCCTTACGCTCATCACTCGATCAGAGCCTCACTCGGCTGCGCATGGACTACGTGGACGTGCTGTACCTGCACGGAGTGCGCGCCGACCACTACACCACGATTCGCGACGCGTTCCTCGAGCCACTCCGCGAGGCCGAGCACGCGGGCTTGACGCACTTTATCGGCGTCACCGAGAGCTGGGGCCTCGATCACGCCCACGCCATGCTGCGCTCGGCTATCCCGTCTGGGGTTTGGGATGTGGTGATGCCGGGCTACAACCTGTTGTCGCCGCTGACCGGCGAACACGTGCTGCCGCTGGCGGCCGAGTATGACGTGGGCACGATGGTCATGTGCGCCGTCCGCAGTGTCATCTCCCAGCCCTCCCTGGTGGCGCAGCAACTTTCGGACTGGAAGCGCGAGGGCCTGCTGGCGCCTGACGGCCCCGATGATCTGGACTGGGTCACCCGGGACGGTACCGAAAGCCTCACCGCCGCGGCCTACAAGTTTGCCGCCGATCACCGTGGGGTCAGCTCGGTTCTGTCCGGCACGGGCAACATCCAGCACCTCGAACAGAACGTCGCAGCCATCCTCGGCCCACCACTGCCAGCGCCCGTCAGCCAGCGGCTCATAGAGTTGTTCGTGCCGGTGGGCCGGAATACCGGCCACGGAATGCGTCGTTAGGCGTCGCTTCCGCCTCGAGAATGTCGGCTTCGAAGGACGTCACTTCACGTAACAACTGCAGGCGCTTGCGGACATCCTCGCGGGTCAGCGTCGTTAGCCGTTGGACGGAAAAGTCTTCTACGGCGAAGCTGGCGACTACGCTGCCGTAGGCCATTGCGCGCCTTATGCCATTCCACGAGGTGTCGCCCGTTTCACCTAAATGCCCCATGAAGCCGCCGGCAAAGCTGTCCCCGGCGCCGGTGGGGTCGCGGACTTCCTCGAGCGGGTAGGCGGCGGCCACGAAGACGCCCTCGCGCGAGACGGCCAGCGCGCCGTGCTCGCCCTTCTTGATGAGCACCACTTTGGGGCCAGCCGAGAGGAGCTGGCGAGCGGCCTGCAGTAAGTGATAGGTGCCGGTGTACTGGCGGATCTCGGCGTCGTTCATGAACACCGCGTCGACCCGCTCGATGACCCGGCCGAGGTCGCGTTTCGTCTCGGGGTTGCTGATCCAGAAGTTCATCGAATCCAGGCCTACGAACTGCGGCTTACGCACCTGTGACAAAACATTCAGTTGCAGTGATGGAACGATATTGGCCAGGTAGACGAATTCGCTCGAGCGGTAGCTCTCGGGCAGTTGTGGGTCGAAATCGCCAAAGACGTTCAGCTGCGTGTCGAGCGTGTGGGCCACGTTCAGGTCGTAGTCGTAGCGGCCAGCCCAACGAAAGGTACTGCCGTTGGCTACTCGCTGCACGCCGGACAAGTCGATGGGCCGGGTGCCGAACAGGTCGATGTGCTGCTGTGGGAAGTCCGCGCCAATGACGCCCACCATCTGGACATCGGTGAACGTGCTCGCCGCCAGCGAGAAGTAGGAGGCTGCGCCACCCAGGACGTCGTCAACTTTGCCGAACGGCGTCTGCACCGAGTCCAGCGCGACCGAACCCACAACCAGAACGCTCAAACCGCACCTCCATGCACCCGACGTTCCGCTGCGCGCACCGTATTGCGCAGCAGCATGGCCCGCGTCATTGGCCCGACGCCACCAACGCGCGGCGTAATCCAGCCGGCGACCTGTGCCACCGACTCGTCGACATCGGACAACAGCCGCGAGCCCTGTTTGACCACGCCCGCGCCGACCACCGCTGCGCCCGGCCGGACCATGTCGGGCGTGATCAGCCCAGGCGCGCCGGCCGCCGCCACCAGGATGTCCGCCTGACGGGTATACGAGCCCATGTCGGACACGCCCGTGTGGACCACAGTAACCGCGGCGTTGGCGTGCTCGGCCTTGAGGCTGAGCAGCATGGCCAGGGGCCGACCGACGGTAATACCGCGGCCGACGATCACCACGTGCTGGCCGGCGATGGGAACGCCGTGCGCCACCAGTAACGCCTGAATGCCCGCCGGCGTACACGGCAAGGGTCCAGGTTTACCCAGCGCGAGCCGGCCGAGATTGACCGGGTGCAGGCCGTCGACGTCCTTTTCGAAGTCGACCGCCAGGAGTGCCGCTTCCTCATCGAGTCCGCGCGGCAGCGGCAGTTGCACCAGGAACGCATCGATCGCCGGGTTGTGGTTGTAGGCGTGAATGACCTCGAGCACATCCGCCTGGCTCGCCGTGGTGGGCAAGTGCTCGCCGAAGGAGGCGATGCCCACCTCAGCACAGTCGCGGTGCTTCAGGTTCACGTACGTGGCCGAAGCCGGATCGTCGCCAACGAGAATCGTGCCCAGGCCAGGCGTGATACCTTGCCGCTTCAGGTCCTCGATCTGGCTGGTGAGGGCGGTTCTGATCGACGCCGCCAGAGCCGCGCCATCGAGGAGCTGTGCAGTCGTGGCGCTCATGCGTGCGGCTAAAGTGTAGGCGCGATGGAGGTGCCTGTGATCGGGACGTCGCCGCTGTCCGACCTCGAGATCGCTCGCTCGATACCGCTGCAGGCGATCGGCGAAATCGCTGCACGACTCGGTGTCCAGGACGACGAGCTGGGCACCTACGGCCGCTTCATCGCCAAGATCGACGCCCCGGCCATCCTCGAGCGGCTGGCAGATCGGCCCAGTGGCAAGTACATCGACGTCACGGGCATCACGCCGACGCCGCTCGGTGAGGGCAAGTCGCTGACCACAGTCGGCCTGTCGATGGCGCTCAACTACCTCGGTAAGCGGACAATCGGCACGATCCGTCAGCCGTCGATGGGTCCACTGTTCGGCATCAAGGGCGGCGCCGCGGGCGGCGGCTATAGCCAGGTGCTGCCCATGGAGAGCTTCAATCTCCATCTGACCGGCGACACGCACGCCGTGGCGCTCGCGCACAACCTGCTCGCGGCCGCGGTCGACAACCACCTGATGCACGGCAATGAGCTGAACATCGACTCGATGTCGGTGAACTGGCCGCGCGTGGTCGACCTGAACGATCGCGCGCTGCGCTATGTCGTGGTTGGACTGGGCAAAGGCAACGGCGTGCCGCGTGAGACGCGCTTCGACATCGCCGTGGCCTCGGAAGTGATGGCCATCCTGAGTCTGGCCAAGGACCTGCACGAGCTGCGCCGACGGCTGGCGGCGATCACGATCGGCTACAACCGCGCGCGCAAGCCGATTACCGCTGGAGATCTCGGTGTCGCCGGTGCGATGGCCGTGGTGCTGAAAGACGCGCTGCAGCCCAATCTGCTGCAGACCACCGAGCACACGCCGATGATCGTGCACACCGGGCCGTTCGGGAACATCGCCCACGGCAACTCGAGCGTCCTGGCCGACCTGGCTGGATTGAAGCTCGCCGACTACGTCGTGACCGAGAGCGGCTTTGGGGCCGACATGGGCTTCGAGAAATTCATGGACATCAAGTGCCGCGCCATGGGCTTGCTGCCCGACGCGGCCGTCATCGTGTGCACCGTACGCGCGCTCAAGATGCACTCGGGCCGGTTCAAGATTGCCGCGGGCAAACCGCTCGATCCTCGCTTGAAGGAAGAGGATCTGGAGGCGGTGGAGCTAGGCGCAGTCAACCTGGAGAAGCACATCGAGAACGTCCAGCGTCTGGGCGTGCCGGCGGTAGTTGCGATCAATCGCTTCGGGTTCGACTCGCAGCGCGAACTGGAGCTGGTCCAGCAGATTGCCATGCGTGCAGGCGCTCTGGATGCGCAGATCTCTGAAGTGTGGGAGCACGGCGGGGCGGGTGGTGCAGGACTGGCCCGGGCCGTAATTGCCGCCGCCGAAAGCGGCTCCGGGACGCCGCGCTACCTGTACCCCGATGACGCGTCGATCAAGGACAAAATCCGGTCGATCGCCACGGACATGTACGGCGCGGGCGACGTGGTCTATTTGCCCGAGGCCGAGCGCCAGATCAGGCAGTACACGGCCTTGGGCTGGGATCGACTCCCGATCTGTATCGCCAAGACGCAGTACTCGTTGTCCGACGACGCCGCCCTGAAGGGCCGCCCCAGCGGTTTCGACGTGACCATTCGCGAGATCCGAGCCTATACCGGCGCGGGCTTCCTGACGCCGATCTCGGGCGAGATCATGACCATGCCCGGCTTGCCGAGTAATGCTGCGTATCACACGATCGATCTCGACGACAACGGCGATATCGTTGGCCTGTTCTGACCTGCGTGCCTGACCAGTCATTACTCTCGCGGCCGGTGGGCGATTTCCTGGCCGCGGTGGCATCAGTCTCGGAGCCTGCGCCGGCGGGCGGCAGCGTCGCGGCCCTGACCGGCGCCGCGAGTGCGAGCCTGCTGATGCTGGTGTGTCGCGTCACAGCGGCACGCGGTGCTGCGGTTGCGCCGGAGTTTGCGCAGGTGCTCGGCCGTGCCGAGGCGCTGCAGCAGCGCCTGGCACGCATGATCGACGCCGACGCGCGCGCGTTCCAGAACCTGATGGCCGTGCGCCGGCTGCCGCGGAGCAACGCATTCGAGCGTACGACGCGCCGTGTTGCCTTGAAGCAGGCCCTGGGTCGAGCCACCCACTCGCCCCTGGAGATCGCCGCGGCATGCGCCGACCTGGTGGCGATCGCCGACCGCGTCGAGTCGCTGGCCACGGGCGAGATCGTCAGCGACGCGCGCGTGGCGCGCACGCTCGCGCGCGCCGCCCTCGTCTCCTCCCTGGATACAGTCGAGCAGAATCTGCCGCACGTAGACGACGCCGATCAGCGCCGCGCCATGGAGCGCGAGCTGACGACGCTCAGAAACGCATTGTCATCCTGAGGGGAGCCTGCGACCCGAAGGATCCGCGTGTCGACCGGTGCCGTGCCAGCAAGCGGATCCTTCGCAAGCTCGGGATGACATGCTGCTTTAGACCGGCGCGATTCGCACGGCGCAGACCTTGTACTCGGGCATGCCGTTCGGGTCGTACACGTCGTTGGTCAGGAAGTTCACGGCCGTGCCCTGCAGGCTCACGAAGGGCATGAACAACTCGCCGCGGGCGACCTCGCGGGTCACCCTGGCGCGAGCCACGACCTCGCCGCGGCGCGAGGCCACGCGCACCAGGCTGGCGTGGCGCACGCCGTAGGTGTCGGCATCGTCAGGATGGATGGTCGCTTCGACCTCGGGGACAAGCTCCAGCAGCCCGTCGACACGTGAGGTGATGGTGCCGCCGTGCCAGTGATACAGCACTCGGCCCGTGTTCAGCACGATGGGGTCAGATTGGGCGTGCCAGGATGCGTAGGCGTGGGGCAGGGCCACTGGATGCCACCTTCGCGATCCAGCCGGTCGTAGTTGATGCCGGCCACGATTGGCGTTAGCCCGGCCATCTCGTCGAACACATCGCGCGGTGACGCGTAGTCAAACTGCTCAGCCGACAGGCCAAGACGCATACAGACGCGGCGGGCGACGTCGGCCGTGATCGCCCAGTCGGGTCGCGAGTCGCCAATCGGCCGCAGGGCAGCACGGACGCGTTGGACACGTCGCTCGCTGTTCGTGAATGTGCCGTCCTTTTCGGCGAAGGACGTTGCCGGCAGCACCACGTCGGCGGCCATGGCCGTTTCCTGCATAAAGATGTCTTGGACGACCAGGAACTCGAGGTGTTCGAGCGCGTGCCGCGCATGGCCCAGGTTGGCCTCATCCAGGAACGGGTTCTCACCGACGACGTACATCGCCGTCAAGTCGCCGCGCCCGCCCGCTTCGATCATCGCCGTCACCGTCAACCCGGCGGGTCGGTCATTCATCTGACCCCAGGCTGCCCTGAACTTGGCTCGATTCGCGTCATTCAGCGGTTGATAGCCGGGCAGATTGTCCGGGATACAGCCGGCGTCACCACAGCCCTGGACGTTGTTCTGGCCGCGCAGCGGCGAGATGCCATTACCAGGCTTGCCGGCCATGCCAGCGGCTAGTGCCAGGTTGATCACGCCATGGGCGTTGGCCGTGCCATTCGAGTGCTGGCTGACACCCATGCCCCAGATCATGCACGAGCCGCTGAACGGCGGCCGGGCGAACGCGCGCGCCGCGGCGACGATGTCTTGCTCTGGTACGCCGGTGTTCTCGGCGACGCGTGGCGGCGGGTACTCACGCACCGCCTCGGCCCACTCGGAAAAGCCCTCGGTGTGGGCGCGAATGAACTCCATGTCCGCCAGGTCTTCGTCGAGCAGCACGTACGCCAGGCCGTTGAACAGGGCCACGTCCGTGCCGGGCCGCGGCCGCAGCCAGATCGAGGCGTAGTAGTTCAGCTCAGTCCACTTCGGGTTGACCACGATCAGCACCGCGCCGCGTTTCACCGCGCGCCGGAAGCGCACCGTGATCACCGGATGATTCGACGAGCTGTCGGCGCCGACGACCATCAGGCAGCCGGCGTTCTCATAGTCGACGTATGAGTTGCTGGTCGCGCCACTGCCCAGCGACTGCAACATCGCGTGCACCGAGGGCGAATGACACAACCGGGTGCAGTGGTCGATGTTGTTGCTGTCCATTACCGACCGCACGAACTTCTGAATCAGATACCCGTCTTCATTCGTGCCTTTGGCGGACGCAAGTGCGCCAAAAGAGCCGCGATACTCGACGAATTTGTCCGCGACAAGGTCCAGCGCCTCATCCCACGAAGCTTGTTCGAAGACGCCGTTGCGTTTGATCAATGGCGTCTTGAGTCGGTCGCTATGGTTGACGTACTCGAACCCGAAGCGGCCTTTGACGCACAGCATGCCCTGACTCGAGTTGTTCCCTGGCTCGTCGTCCGAGCGCGTGATCACGCCATCGTTCGTCACGTCGAGCTTGATGCCGCAGCCAACGCCACAGTACGGACACGTGGTGCTGGTCTGGGTGACGGGTTCCGGCCAGACTTTCTTCGGGTAGATCGCACCCGTCGGACAAGCTGCGAAGCACGAGCCGCACGAGGTGCAGATCGACTCGCGCAGCGGCTGGTCCTCGAACGTGCCGACCTTCATCGCCGCGCCGCGTCCCAGCAGCGCGATGGCGCCGATGTGCTGTACGTCGTCGCACGCGCTGACGCACCGCGCGCACAGGATGCACTGCTGCATGTCCAGCACGAAGAACGGGTTGCTCGTGTCGACCGAGGGATCTGGCAGCGGTCCGAACTGTGGCTCAGCAATGCCGTGGGCGCGTGCGGCGTCGACGACGTCGTTGTGCGTGTTGGGACGGTTCGTCTGGCAGGCGTCGGGGTGCATGCCCATCGTCAGCTCGAGCACGCCCTTGCGAATACGCTGCGCGCCAGGCGAGTTGACGCTGATCTGCATGCCGTCGGTGCACGGGGTGGTGCACGACGCAGGAAACCCGCGCAGGCCTTCGATCTGCACCAGACAGGTGCGGCACGCGCCGCGGGCGCGCTGGTCGGGATCTTTGCACAGCTGCGGCACGTACACCCCGGCCTGATTGATCGCGTCCAGCGCGCTCGCGCCGGGCGCCATGTCGACTGCGCGGCCATCGACGCTGACCGTCAGCACCTCGGTTTTCGTCGCTACGACCATGTACAGGTCTCCGTGCGGCAGTAGCCGCGGCGGTGCTCGGCTACGACGTCGGCGAAGTGCCGCAGCAACGAGCGCACCGGGTTCGGCGCCATCTGACCCAATCCGCAGAGGGAGCCAAAGGCTAGCACGTCGTTCAGATCCTCGATCAGGCTGGGTTCCACCTCACGAAGATCCTCGAACATCGAGCGCAGCCGAACCGTGCCCTCCCGACACGGCGTGCATTTACCGCACGATTCGCGCGCGTTGTACGCAATCAACTCGCGCACCTCGGCCACCGGGCAACGGTCCGCAGTGAGCGGCACGATGCCACCAGCGCCGAGCACACCGCCCACTTCTTGCAGCGGCTGGACGTCGAACGGCGTGTCGAGCAGGGTCGGCGGCAGGATGGACCCGGACGGCCCGCCGACCAGCAGCATGCCCAGTGGTGCGGTGGTGCCGCCGCCGAAGTCGTCGACGATCGTGCGCAGCGGCGTGCCGAGGGGGACCTCGTACAGACCAGGCTGACGGACCGCGCCCGCCAGACTGACCAGCTTCGTGCCGGGCGTCTGGTCCGTGCCGACGGCGCGGAACCAGTCGGCGCCCAAGCGCAGGATGTCCGGCAGATTGGCCAGAGATTCGACGTTGTTGATGACCGTGGGCGAGGCGTACAGGCCCGAGACAGCTGGAAACGGCGGCCTGGCGAGTGGTTCGGCGCGTTGGCCATGGATCGCGTTGATCAAGGCGGTCTCTTCGCCGAGGACGTAGCCGCCCGACCCGAGCCGCACCTCAACTGGTGTGTAGTCCACGCCCATGGCGCGTGCACGCTCGAGCGCCGCCAGCAGGCGTTCACGGCCAAGGTGTGCCTCACCGTTGACGAAGACCACGACATCGGTAGCACCGATGCCCAGAGCCGCAATCTGGATGCCCTCGACGATCTTGTGCGGGTCACCCTCGAGCAGGTGGCGGTCCTTATAGATGCCCGGCTCGCCCTCTTCGGCGTTGACGAGCAGGATCTTGCGCGCGTGGCGCGTGTCGCGTGCCGTTTCCCACTTGACGCCGACCGGGAAATACGCGCCCCCGCGGCCTCTGAGGCCCGACGCCTTGACCAGCTCCCATGTGGCGTCACTGCCCAATGCGAGCGACCGCTCCAGGCCTGCGTATGCGTTAGTGCCACCCACCAGCGGGTCAATCCTGCCTACGTCGGCCAGCAGCCGCGGCACGCCCGGCTGGCGCCAACGCTGTCCATCTGCGGACTGCCAGGTTTCGCCGCCGTCATCGCTCCAGGCCGGTGCCTGCCAGCAGTTGCCCGCGCAACCCACACGCGTCGCCCCGCTCGGCACGTCGGCCACCGCCCGCGTGCACGTCCCGTCCTGGACGACTGTTCCCGTGGCGACGGCTGGAAATGGCTGCCGACGGCTTGCCGCAATGACGCCGTCGATCTCGATAACAGGCCCGACCCCGCACACGAACAGGCAATCCACTGCTTCGTGGCCACCGGGCGCAGACGCGCCAAGCTGGCGACAGCTCGCCCCACGACACACGCGCACCACCTGCCCGGGCGGCTCCGTCAGCCGCAAGTCAGGGAAGGAGGAGGCAACACCGAAAGCTTCGCTTTTGGGCACCCGCAGGTGGGCGCCGACGAGTTCGATGCCCCAGCCGGGTACCCAGCCCAGCGCGAGCTGGACATCCTGCAGCGCCGGCAGCAGGTAATTGCGTCGGCGAGGATAGGCGCGGACCTGCGCAACCAGGTCGTCGTGCCCGGGCGGCGGTTCCGTCGGCGCGATCAGCGCCGCGCCGCGCCGCCGACGATGAGTCGGCCGCTCCTGCTCCTCCTCTAGCATGCGCGCATTTTTTACCCTACCCGCATGGCGTCCTCCGGAATGGTGAATATCGGCATTGTCGGCACTGGCTTCATCGCCGAAACACGCGCCCGCTGCTACGCGGGTGTGGGCGGCGGCTACCAGCCGCGCATCGTCGCCGCCGCCAGCCGCACACGGGCGCGCGCCGACGACTACGCCCGACGCCACAACGTGCCGGACGTCTACGACGACTACCAGCGCATCCTCGACCGAGCCGACGTCGACGTCGTCGACCTGTGCGTGCCGAACCATTTGCATCGCCCCATCACCGAAGCGGCGGCCGCCGCGGGCAAGCATGTCATCGTGTCCAAGCCGCTGACGGCCTTCGATGGGCCGGGCTCGGTCGGCCGGGCCGACATGCTCCAGACCGCCCTCGCCAACGCCACGGCCATGGTCGAATCAACACGCCGCGCGGGCGTCCAACTGCTGTACGGCGAAAATTGGGTGTACGCGCCGTCGATCGAAAAAGCGGCGCGCCTGGTTGAGGTCTCAGGCGGCGCCATCCTCGACATGCGCGGCGGTGAGTGCCACAGCGGCTCGCACTCGCCGTACTCGAAAGAATGGCGTTTTACCGGCGGTGGTGCGCTGCTGCGCCTCGGCGTCCACGCCCTCGGCGCCATGCTCTATTTGAAGCGCCAGGAGGGCCTGCGCCGCACTGGCACGCCGATTCGACCGCGCGCTGTCATCGCCGAGGTCGCCGATCTCACGTCGACACCCGGCTTTACTGCCGAACAGCAGCACTGGGTCGGCAGTCGCTGGGTCGACGTGGAGAACTGGGGCACCGCCGTGGTCACGTTCGACGACGGCACGCGCGCGACCGTCTTTGCCTCGGACGCGGTGCTCGGCGGCATGGAGAGTAGCTTGCAGGTGCTGTTGTCGAACGCGCACCTGAAGTGCAACCTGTCGCACAACCGGCTCGTTGACGCTTTCGCACCCGACCCGTCGGTCTTCGGCGGCGAGTATCTGATGGAGAAGTTGGAGACCAGCGCCGGCTGGAGTCAGCCGCAGCCGGACGAAGACTGGGCGCAGGGCCACCGCAACATGATCCAGGACTTCGTGAGCGCCGTCGCCGAGGGCCGCGCCGCACGGTCCGATGGCGCGCTCGGCATGGACGTGATCCACGTCATCTACGCCGCCTACCTGGCGGCGGAACAGGGCCGCCGGGTTGTTTTGTCATTTTGAGCCTCGGCCGAAGAATCAGCACTGCGCCATGCAGGCTGGCATCGTCACACAGACGCGCTCAGCGGCCACTCGATCTGGCTCCTGCCGACGCGAGCGTTCCGACGGGCGGTTGGCAGGATCGACCACCTCGGGCTGCCGGCCATACGCGCGGACCCATCCGCGAGGCAGCCTGACTCGCGGCACCGGGTGCAAGGACAATAGCTGCATGCAAGCGAATCCGAGACTACAGGCGCTGGCCGTCCTGATCGGCGAGTGGACGACTGTCGGAGCGCACCCGCTGTTGCCCGGCAAGACGTTCCACGGCCACACCACCTTCAGCTGGCTAGACTCGGGTGCATTTCTGCTCGTCCGCATGCACATCGACGAGCCCGAAATCCCCGACGGCGTCGCGATCCTCGGCACTGACGACGCAACGCCCGACGCCGGCGCAATGCTGTACTTTGACGTCCGCAACGTCTCACGCGAATATCGCTGGACGATTTCCGGCAACGTGTGGACGTGGTCGCGCAACGCGCCCGGCTTTGCCCAGCGTATGGTGCTCACCATCGCCGAAGCTGGCCAGAGCATCGAGGCAAAAGGCGAAATGTCGCAAAACGACCAGACCTGGGAGCCTGACCTCCAGCTGACCTACAGCCGCGTCAGCTAAATGTAGACGGCCGCCAGCGCACACGCCTCCCGACGGACTTCCTCCCGGTGGGTCGGCGCTGCATGCCCTCAATACCGAACGCGACGCATACCTCAACCTCCGCCAGGTGTGCCAGTGCGAGTGCATGGGGTTCGACGTGAAGCGCCCGTGCCAGCGCGGAGCAAAACTGAACACGCCCGCTGTATCACGCTCGCACGCTAGCGCCGTGCCTCGAGCCAATCGATCAGCTTCAGCAGCTCCGGTGGGCCACCGACTTCGGGCACGCGCACGGTGTGCTGCTTACCGCCCTGCTCGACGGTGATGGTGTACTCGCGATAGTCGGCTGCGCCCGCGGGCGCGGCGAATCGCTCCGGCAGACTGAAAAAGTCGCAGCTCTCGATCAGCTTGCGCACGTCGCGCGTCTCTGCTTCGGGCAGGTTGTCGAGATCGACCGTGACCGGCCGCCGCAGCCCGGGCAGGGCGGCGAACCCGCCGTCAGCGCTTAGTCGCAGTCGCACGTCGTTTCACGACCTCAATCCCCAGGCCGACCTGGGCCCAGGCATTCACCACCGCCTTGTGTTCGCGACTATCGCGACCGTACAGGCGTATGGCGTTCGACTCTGTCTGCCGCGCGAACTGCGTGAACGTCGCCGTTGGACGCAGCCGAGGATCGCGTAGCGTCTCGTACCAGATCAGCCCGGCGTGTTCCCAGGCCTTGCCGCCGATGGCCGTGGCTGCCAGATAGAAGGCATGGTTCGGGATACCTGAATTGGTATGCACGCCGCCGTTGTCGTCGGACGTATGGACGTAGTCGCGCATGTGCGCCGGCTGATCGTCGTTGCCGAGCACCGGATCGTCGAACGCGGTGCCCGGTGCTTTCATCGAGCGCAGCGCCACCCCGTTGACGCCGCGCGCCAGCAAACCCGCGCCGATGAGCCAATCCGCTTTGTCAGCGGTCTGCTTCAGCTTGTACTGCTTGATCAGCACGCCGAACACGTCGGAGATCGATTCGTTCAACGCGCCGGACTGGCCCATATAGACGAGGCCAGCCTCGTCACCGGTCACGCCATGCGTCAGCTCGTGGCCGATGACCTCCAGGGCGATCGTGAAGCGATTGAACAACTGCCCATCGCCGTCGCCGAAGACCATCTGATGGCCGTCCCAAAATGCGTTGTCGTAGCGCGTCCGGTAGTGGACGCTAGCGTCGAGGTGCAAGCCTTCGCCGTCTATCGAGTTGCGCTGGAAGACGGTCCAGTAGAAGTCCCAGGTGGCGCCCAGGCCGTCGTAGGCTTCGTTGACCGGGACGTCCTTGCCGCGCCGGCTGCTTTCGACGCGAGCAACGGTGCCCGGCAACGTGGTGCCACTCTTCGCGTCGTAGATGGTGCGCTGCTTCTGCGGCGCCGTTGCGGACATCGCAGCCTGGTGGCCGCGGCCCTCGAGGAGTTGATACGTCGCCCGCGCGAGGCGAATCGTCGAGTCCGCCGCGAGAGTATTGAGCGCACTACTGCGCTGCTCGGCGTCGCCCATTTCGGCGATGCGACGCAGGATGCGCGGCGGCAGGAAGGTGCAGCGAACCATCGTTTGGTCGAGGCTACACGATGTTGCGCCTTACTGGAGATGCGGGTTAACCAAGAGTGCAGGCGGGACCACCGCGCCGATGAGCACCAGCGACACCGGCCGCCGATAACAACAGCAACTCCAGTTTTCGCCAATACAGCGCTTGCCCGAAGACGTATACGTATGTTGCGTCCCCAGATGTCCACAAGTCTTACAGCGCCGATTGGCGCGCCACGCGGGTTCGCCCACTTTCTCTGATAAGGCCACTGCTCCATAAGAACGCTACTTCCTGCTTTGTAGGGACGGGGTCTTTCTGCGTGTCTTTTTTCGAAAACTTCTCCGCAGCGGAGGAATTTTTCGAAAGAAGCAATCACTCCATGGAGATAAACCGTGCCGAGCCGCGCGCGGACGGACTAAACGACCTCGAGGGCGTCGCGATCGCCGAGCGGCGGGAAGGGCGAGGTGGGCAACGTCTGGTACCAGTAGGCCACCGAGGCCATGTCGCATTGCAGCGGCAAGTAGCGGCCGCCGCTGCGCCAGCCTAGTGCTTGAAGGCTGACGCGCACGGAGCGCTCGAAGCGAATGGGGTCGAGGATGTGCCAGCGGTACATGCCAAACCGCTGCTGCGACTTGTACAGGCCGTCGGGTTGCAGCACCTGGTGCATGCCCAGAAACGGTGTCGTATAGGTCACGTAGGTGCCGTTGACGTCCCAATCGTAGGCGCCGCCGAAGTAGTCTTCGGTACCGGTGCCGCAAATCGTGGGAAATTCGTCGTCGCCATCGAGATAGAACTTGATCTCGCCCTCGCCCCACCAGTTCGAATTCGTGACGCCAACGGCCAGGTAGGTACCGACGTAGTGGCCATTGCCAGCGATGCCGTCCAAGACCGTATACACCGAAGCGTAAGGCACAGGGTTGACGCGTCGAAACTGCGCATGAAAGTGGGCGGCATTGTCGCCAACGTCGCCGAGCGCGTAGTTGATCTGGTAATAACAACGCGCCGGCTCCACGCCGCGATTCTCCAGAGTGAAACGCGCGTGGTTCTGAAACGGCATCGGCCAGTAGCAATTCCAACCGCCGTTCGGATTGACCGCCACGGGCAGTGAGCTGACTTGCGCGAACGGGCCCCAGCCCTGGGTGAAGAAGTCGCCCAGCGGACACTCGACCGAAGGCTGGGCCTGGCCATCCCAGTACACGCGTAGGACCGTGTCGCGGCAAAGCGGCCGACCAGTGATCCACATGCTCTGGATCGTGCCGGAGCCGTCGATCTCAGCCAGGGTGAACCTCTGGCCGGGCTCGATCTGAACCGACGGTGAGATCTTCCAGCCTGGACCGAGGTCACGCGCTGCGTTGGCGCCCGTGCCGGTTGTTGCGCGACCGCCCGCGCCAGCGGCGCCAGCGAAGTTCTCCGGGCTAATGGACCGCGACTGCGCCGTCGAAAGCTCGGCCAGACTGCCCAAACCGAGGGGGTGCATAACACGAGCAAGCGTAGCGCTCTCGCAAGCTCAGGATGCACAGCGGAGAGCGTGTAAGGAACGTCATCCGCGCGGTCCGGCCGCTAGCTATGGTGCTACCGTGTGGGCAGTGGCTGCGTCGCGCGGTGCGGCTCGTCTGGGCGAGCCAAAGCCGATCGTTCTGGTTGCCGACGATGAGCCCATGGTGGTCGAGGTTGTCGAGCGCTACTTGCGTCGCGATGGCTTCCGCGTCGTTTCGGCGGCGACCGCGCACGAAGCGTGGGCCGCGGCACTCGACTCTGAGGCGCCGCCCAACTTGATCGTGCTCGACGTCATGCTGCCCGGCGGCGACGGGATGGACATCTGTCGTCGTTTGCGCGCGGAGCACGGACTTAGCGTGCCCATCCTGCTATTGACGGCGCGCGGCGAGGAATCCGACCGCATCGCCGGTCTGAACGTCGGCGCCGACGACTACGTGGTCAAGCCATTCAGTCCCGCCGAGCTGGTCGCGCGCGTGCGCGCCCACTTGCGCCGCGTCCAGCTCGACAATCAGCCAGCACCGGCTGACAACAACATCCTGACCGGCGGCGACATACGCCTCGATCCGCAAAATCGGACCATTGAAGTCGTGGACATCCCGGTCAGCCTGACCGCCAAAGAGTTCGACCTGTTGCATTTCCTGATGGCGCATCGGCGTCAGACATTCAGTCGCGACGAGCTGCTCGACGCGGTCTGGGACCGTGACTACTTCGGCGATCCGAGCACGGTCACCGTGCACATTCGCCGCCTGCGCGAGAAGATCGAGCGCGATCCAGCGCGGCCGACGCACGTCAAAGTGGTTTGGGGCGTCGGCTACAAGTTCGATCCATCGGCATGACGCGCGCTGCCGCGCGGCCCGTGCTCGTCGGCGTGGTGCTGTTGCTGGCCATTGTGGTCGCCGTGGCTGCGGCCGAGCGTCTAATGGGCGCGCCACGGGCCGACGTCGAGCAGTTGGCGCTGTTCCTGGCCGTCTCGGGCATCGCGTCGCTGGTCATCGGCGGCGGCGCGGTCACCTGGACGCGCCAGCATCTGAGCAGCCTGCGCAGCCGTCTGACGATCGCCTTTGGCGCTGGGCTGCTTGTCGCGATCGCCAATGTGCTGACTACGTCCGCGCTGATGTTTCTCAGCCCGCACGACCTGTCGCTGCTCATCTTGCTGCTGGCGTTTTCGATGGTTATCGCGCTCACCTTCACGTTCACGATTGCCGGCAGTCTGACCGATGACCTCGAGGTGCTGACGGGCGTCGCGACCCGTCTGGCGCGCGGTGAGCTCGACGCGCGCGTTCGATCGCGCGGTACTGACGAAGTCTCCCGGCTGGGTGCAGCGTTCGACGACATGGCCGAGCGCCTCGAATTGGCCTTTCAGCGTCAGCACACGCTCGAGGCAGGCCGACGCGAGCTGGTAGCGGCGGTCTCGCACGATCTGCGGACGCCGCTCGCGACGAGCCGAGCGATGGTCGAAGCGTTGACCGACGGCGTCGTCGCCGAGCCGGCCGAGGTGCGCCGCTACCTGGGTCTGATCCATCGCGAGATCCAACATCTCAGTCGACTGATCGATGACCTGTTCGAGCTCAGCCAGATCGAAAGCGGCACGCTCGAGCTGAGCATGAGCCGCGTGGATGTGAGTGCGCTGGTGTCGGAGGCCATCGCCGCCTACGACGCGCAAGCGCGCGAGCGCGGTGTGACGCTCGAGTGTCACGTCCCATCGACACTGCCGCCGATTCTGGCCGATGGTGCGCGGCTGCAGCGCGTGGTGCGCAACCTGGTCGACAACGCCCTTCGACATACGCCGGGCGGCGGCCAGGTGGAGGTTGATGCGCGTGTGGCGGATGGCGCGGTGGTCGTCGGTGTGAGCGACACCGGGCCGGGCGTCAGTCCTGCTGAGCGAGACCGAATCTTTGAGCGCTTCTTTCGCGGCGAACGGTCCCGCTCACGTGAGGAGTCATCCGGCCGTGCCGTAGGCGCCGGGCTTGGCCTGGCGATCGCGCGCGGCCTGGTCGAAGCGCACCGCGGACGCATCTGGACCGAGCCCGCCGCGCTCGGCGGCGCCGCCTTTTGCTTCAGCGTGCCCATCGCGTGACCGTCATCCCGAGCCTGCGAGGGATCTCGCCTGTCTGAACGTCGCACAAGAGCGAGCGACATGCCCGCGAGATCCCTCGGCTCGTTCCTCGCCTCGGGATGACAACGGAAAAGCGGAACTAGTCCAGTGGCCAGGCGGGCGTCCCGCCGGGTGCCGGGTCACGTGCGGCGGCCGACAGGGGATTCTAACGGCCATGCGTTGTGTGATCTGCCGCCAAGCTTTTGACTTTGCCGCGGGCCAGACGGCGGTGGTTCTACACCACGTCGCCTATGGCTACGATTTCGCCCATCCCGGTGCCTGCGAGGCAGCGGCGTTGGGCGCCATCTTCCCGGAACCCGGCTACGACAGTGCTGCCTTCGCCCATGACCCCGAGCGCCGCGCCGTGCTGGCGACCTCGCCGAGCAAGGGGTGGAGCGCCGTCGTATCACCCGCTCAGGAATTGCGACCCGCCAGCGAGCTGCGCTTCGAGCCGCTGCGCTACTGGGCCCTGGTCGAGTACCGCGACGGCTCCCGCCGCTTCGAAGGGGTCGTGCGCAACGATGAATGGCTCGACGAGCCCGGCGGCGCGGAGTTCCCCGAGTCGCGACCCGGTCATGCCGCGGTCGGCTATGTGCCGCCGCCCGCGCTGCACGAGCTGAAGGGTCTGGTGGAGGTCGCCGCGTGACGATGTGGAGCGATCAGCTCGAGCCGCTGGTCTTTGGCTCGCCGCTGGCCAATCGCGTTCCGCCAGGGGCGGAGACTGGCCCGCTGCCGTACCTGTTCTTCAGCGGCGTCATGGACCGCTCGCAATCAGCCGACTTCAGTCGTCGCGTGCGCTACTTGTTGGCGGACGGGCGTGCCGAGTATGTCGCCGCGCGGCGCACCATCGGCGCCGTTGGCGAGACCGTGTACCTGGTGCATTCGCCGCACGGCGACGTCGCCCTGGTGGTGCTCGATGCGCCCGGCGCGAACGGTGTGTACGACGCACTGGGTGGCGCACTGCGGCCGTTTCATCAGTGGCTCGAGCGGCGCGCGCTCGAGATGTTCGACCTGCGACCTGGCCGACCTGGCCCGGCCGAGTACGGCGAGCACTCGGAGGTAGTCTTCCGCTGGGCTTCTTTGTCATCCTGAGCTTGAAGGATCCGCTTGCACGGGCGTTACGGCAAGCAGATTCTTCGGCTGCGGCCTCAGAATGACAAGGGCATTTGTAAAGACAGCAGCAATGACCGCGGCGGCAGTGGGCGATAGCCCATTGTTCGTACTGGATTACGCCCTGCGCCTGCTGCGCGTCCTCGTTTTGCTGGCGTTGTGGCGAGTGATTCTGTCGGGCAACCCGCGCGTCGAGGTGATGTCCCTCGGCGCGGTCCTGACCTACACACTGATGGCCGAGGTGTTCAACGATCAGCTGGCGGTACAAACCACCATCGTCGACGCCTTCTGGGAAGGCACGATCGTCCTGCGCTTCCTCAGGCCGATGGCCTTGGTGCTCCAGTTTGTGGCCGAGATGGCCGGCCGCTGGGTCGTCCACTTCGCCTTGTTCTCGATTCCGCTCTTGGTGCTCGCCCCGTTGTTGGGCGTCGATCCCCGCCCCGCCAGCCCCCAGGCAGGCGTGCTCTTCGCGCTCAGCCTCTGCCTGGGCATCGTGGTCGGCCTGGCTATCGATTTCCTTTTCGCGACCGCTACCGTCGCGTTCGAGCAGCCAGTGTGGCTGGTCCAGAACGCGCGCAGCGCCGTCGCCGTGCTCTTGTCTGGGTCGCTGCTGCCGCTGGCGTACTATCCGTGGGGCATCGGCGAGTTCTTCAGCTGGCTGCCGTTCGCGTCGATGGCCTGGGCGCCATTGGCGATCTATACGGCTGCCAGTGACCCGGCCCGGTTGCTGGGTCTACAGCTCGTCTGGGCGGTAGTCCTGTGGCCGATCGCCGGCTGGCTGTGGCAAGCGAACCGCGAGAAGGTGATCGGCTACGGTGGCTAGTACCCTGCGGCGGCTCTACGAGCTGTGGGGGCTGTACGCGCGCATGGACATCATGTTCGTGCTGCGCGGGCCCGTGACTGCGCTCGCGTTCTATGTCTCGGACCTGATCATCGGCCTCGCCGCGGTCACCGCGACGTTTCTGCTCGCCGAGCGCTTCGACGGGATCGGCAGCTGGTCGAAGGCCCAGATGATCTTCCTGCTCGGCTACGCTCTGCTCGTGCGCGGCACGATCAACGTCCTGTTCAACCTCAACGTCGCGTTCATCAGCCGCCGCATCGGTCGCGGGCAGCTCGACCATGTGCTGATTCAGCCGCAGCCTGTCTGGATGGTGCTGCTCACAGAGGGCTTCGCCCCGGTCACTGGCGCGGGCATGTTCGTGCCCGGCCTGATCATGCTGGTGTGGTCGTTTGGCCAATTGCCGGTCGTCGTCTCGCCCGGCTGGATTGCCCTGCTGTGCGTCAACCTCGTCTCTTCGGTGGCCATCGTGCTGGCGTTCGAGTACGCCTGGGGCAGCCTCGCCTTCTGGGCGCCGCGCGCGGCCGAGGAGATCAACAGCTCAACGTGGCGCATGATGACCGAGCTCAACGTGTTCCCACTCGACGGCTTGCCAGCGTTGGCGTTGACCGGCTTGCTCACCGTCGTGCCCGCTGGCCTGGTCGCGTGGCTGCCCAGCCGCGCCTTGCTTGGCATAGAGAATGGCCCGTGGACATGGCTTGTCCAACCCGTCGCCGCCGCCGTGCTCGTGGCCATCTCGGCCGCGATCTTCGGTCGCGGCATGGTCCGCTATGGTCGCACGGGATCTTCGCGTTACCTGTCGTATGGACACCGTCGTTGAGCTCACTGGCGTCTGGAAGGTGTACCGCGTCCAGGTGCGGGCGACGCGGCTGCGTGACATACCCAGAGGCCTGCTGCGGCCACACTTCCGAAACGTCGAGGCGTTGCGCGGGATCGACCTGACCGTCCGGCGCGGCGAAGTCGTCGCCTATGCTGGGCCGAACGGCGCCGGCAAAAGCACCACCATCAAGCTGCTGTCGGGTCTGCTCGCGCCGGACCGGGGCACTGTCCGCGCTCTGGGTATGGACCCCGTCCACGAGAGAGTGCGCTATGTCGGCAGGATCAGCGCCGTCTTTGGCCAGCGGACCGAGCTGTGGTGGGATCAGTCAGTTGCCGAGAGCTTCGAGTGGAAGCGCGTCGTGTGGAACATCCCGCGCGAACGCTACGACCGCATGTTCGGGCTGGTGTGCGACCTGCTCGATCTCGGCGAGCTCTTGCCGACGACCGCGCGCGAGCTCAGCCTCGGTCAGCGCATGCGCGCTGATCTTGCCCTGGCACTGTTGCCCGAGCCCGAGATCCTGCTGCTCGACGAGCCGACCCTCGGCCTCGACGTGCTGGCGCGCCGACGCATTCTCGAGTTCATTCGCGAGCTGAACCGCGAACGCGGCGTCTCGGTCGTGGTGACAAGCCACGATATGGCCGAGCTCGAGCAGCTTGCTGGGCGTATCGTGCTACTGCATCGAGGCGAGATCGCCTTCGACGGCGACTTCACCGAGCTGCGACGGCACCTGACGGGACAGCGAGTATTGACCCTCGAGACGGCAAGTCACTCCGCGCCGGCGCTGTCGGGTGCGGAACTGGTGCGCAGCGAGGCTGGCCGCCACGAATACGCCTTCGATTCGCGGACCCGACGCTTGTCCGACTTGCTCGAAGACGCCGCGGCGCAGACCGAAGTGCTGGACGTCGAGACGCACCGCCCGCCGATCGACGATGTCGTCGCCGACCTGTACGAGCACTGGGCGCGCGACCCAGCGCGTAACAGCGCCCTCAGCTAACGTTCGCTCTCGTCGTCGAGCGCGACGGGAATCGTCGCGTCATCGCCCGGAACGGGCGTGGCGGCGCGAATCTCCGCGTCGGCTTCCGCCAGGACGTCTTCCGGAATCGGTACGGCGCTCTTGGCAGGCTGGGCCTTCGCGGCGGCCTCGGGCTGCGTGAGTTCGGCCTTCACGTCGTCGGGGACCTCAATCGGCTGTGGCTGTGGATTGGGCGCCTGCATGTTTAGGTATAGCGCGTGAGGCCCGCGCCGGCGTATCTCAATGCATATGCGACTGTTGTTTCGCTCGGTCTCGGCCGAGCCCGTTCGCGTCGGCGCAACGACGCTGATACCCCACGCGCGCGTGTTGTCTTGTGGCCTTGCGAACGGGGGCTTCGCCTGGCAGTTCCCGACCGGCGTGCGCATCGAACGCGACGGCCACACCGCTTGGACGCCGATTGTCGACGTCACATTGCTCGGCCGGCTTGCGCTGTTTGGCATTGCGCTGCTTGCCATCTTGAAAGGACGAACCCAATGACTGATCCACACACGCTGGCGCCCCTGATGGACAAGGTCTATGCCGCCGCGCAGCCGGGGATCGTATTCAGCCCGCCTGTCGAATCGAGTGGCTACACGATCATCACCGCGACCGAGGTCTGGTCTGGCGGTGGCTTCGGCATGGGCAGCGGCCAGTCGCTGGATGGTCGGGAAGCTGGTGGTGGCGCTGGTGGTGGCGGCGGCTCGAGGTCACGGCCCGTGGCGGCGATCACCATCGGTCCTGAAGGGGTCAAGGTCGAGCCGATCGTCGACGTGACCCAGATTGCCCTGGCCGGCATAGCTGCTTGGGGCGCCATCCTGGTGACGCTGTTCAGGATCGCCAAGAAGGCACGCTAGGCACGCTCCAGGCAGGTAGGTGCGGCAGCCGCGAGATCTTGACCGACCAGCAGCCGAGGGTCGTCGAATCGTCGCACCAACTGTCCCATCCAGGGCATTGACCGCCAGCCTATCCCGGATCGGGTCACCCAATTTGGCCACTCCGGGAGGCGCAGATCTCCCCAATCGGCCCAGGCCGCGGCGCGTCCGAAGGCGCGCTCCATGAGATCCAGTGCCGGCCGGAGGTGTGATCCTGTATGCGGCGGTGCCTCAGTGGAGCGTCACTTGTCCTTCTGAGTAGTTTGTTCGGGGCCTGGCTGGCGCTCTCCCCATCGGTCGCCCGGCCGGCCGATCTCAGCCATCCCGTCCTGGCCTACTACTACGCGTGGTGGGATCCCGAGAACTTCAGCCGTACGTTGTTCCAGCCGCCCGCGCCCTACAACTCGGACGACGGCGGCGTGATGCAGCGCCACATCCAGCAGGCCAAGTCCGGTGGTATCGACGGCTTCATCGTGGCCTGGTACGGCAACGGCGATCGGACTGATTCCAACCTCGCCAAGCTCCTGGACATGGGCCAGCGATCTGGCTTCAGCGCGACGATCCACTTCGAAACACCGCAGTTCTGGGGCGTCGACGACGTGATCGCCCAGTTGCGCGCCTTCTACGAGAATCGCGCGAATCATCCGGCCATGGTCCGCTATCAGGGTCGGCCGGTCATCTTCTTCTGGCGCGCGGGCGCCTTCGACAACGGCACGTGGAGTTTCATCCGCAGCCAGGTCGACCCAGACCATCGTGCGGTCTGGCTCGCCGATGGCGACGACTTCGACATTCTCGGCGGCGAGTCATGGGACGGCATTAGCCCATACGCCATCGCCTGGTCAGGTGACCCCGCGACCCAGCTGCCGCGCTGGGCCAATGTTGCGCGCTCGATCGCGCCTGACAAGCTCTGGAATCCGGTCGTCTCGCCGGGCTGCAATGACTCGGCCGCGCGTGCGCCCACCTGCATTCAGGATCGCGCAGGCGGCAGCTATTACCAGGCGACGTGGGATGGTGCCCTGGCCTCCAGCCCGTCGTGGGCCGTCGTGGTCAGTACGTTCAACGAATGGATGGAGTCGACGCAGGTCGAGCCCAGCGTCCAATGGGGAGACCAGTACCTGCAAATGACTCGCCACAACGCTGACCTCTTCAAATCCTCGGCGGGCTTGCTGCCCAGCGGCCAGTAGCCCCACGCCGCCGGAGGGGTGCCGCTGCCACTTCCTCGCGCGTCGCGCGCGCCCCGGCAAACCTAGCTCTGCTTCTCTTTGGAGAAGAAAGTCATTCCCGCGCGGCGCGTGGATTGACGGTGGCGTAGACCGTGAGCCCACGCCGCGCAGTAAGCTCTGCGCCATGGCCAAGATCCGCCACATCGCTATGCGCAGCGAGGACGTCGAGAAGACCGCGGCGTTCTTCCAGGAAGCGTTCGGGCTCCAGCTCGTCCAGCGGCGGGCCAGTGGACCCATCGACCTGACCGACGGCGACATCAATCTCACGGTGCTGCCACTCGGACTGCCCGCCGCCGGCCTCGAACCTCGCCCTGGCTTCGAACACATCGGCTTCACGGTCGAGGACGAAGAGGCGACGCGCGAACGCCTCACGGCCCAGGGCGCCACTGAGCTGCGGCCGATCAACCTCGGCGACGTGTACTACGAAGCGAAGTACAAAACCACCGAGGGCTTCGTCGTGGACGTCGGCCACTGGGCAGGCACTAGCCCCATTGACCAGAGTGCGCCAGCCCCAGCGGAAGCGGGAGCGACCGGCTCCTCCTGACGCCTCGAGCAGCCGTACATGCCTGACCAGACGGGCGAGCGGCTCGCGGACGCCGAACGAGCGCGCCAGGTCGCCGAGCGCGCGCCCGACCGGCCATCCCGCCTGCAGGTGGTGCGCACCCGTGACGAGTTCCTGGGCTCCGTCTCGCACGATTTGAAAAATCCGCTCGGATCGATCAAGGCCACAGCGCAGCTTTTAGAGCGGCGGTTGGACCGCGGAGGCAACCCCGAAGCGCTGCGTGAGGGTCTGGCGCGCGTCGACACGATTGCCTCGCGCGCGGCGGGGCTGGTCGACGAACTGCTCGATCTCGCGCGGATGCAGATGGGCCAACCGCTCGAGCTGGAACGCTCGCCGACGAACCTGGTGAGTCTGGCGCGCGATGCGCTGGCCGAGCAGCAGCACGCGACCGATCGGCACACGCTGGAGCTCGACACTGAGCAGTCTGAGCTGGTCGGCCAGTGGGACTCACGGCGGATGGGCCGCGTGCTCACCAACCTGGTCGACAATGCGGTCAAGTACAGCCCAACGGGCGGCCGGGTCGTGGTACGGGTGCGCCGCGAGCGTTCGGAGGCGGTGCTCGAAGTTCAGGACAGCGGGATCGGCATCCCGATTGATGATGTCGCGCGCATCTTCGACCGCTTCCAGCGCGGCCGCAACGTCGAGCGTCGCGTGGACGGCAGCGGCATCGGCCTGGCCAGCGCCCGCCACTTCGTCGAGAGTCACGGTGGCACGATCGAAGTCGAGAGTGAAGAGAACGTGGGCTCGCTGTTTCGGATCCGCTTGCCGCTGGACATGTCATCCTGAGGCGAGGCACGAGCCGAAGGACCCGCTTGTTGAGCGCGACCGTGCCAGCAAGCGGATGTTTCGCAAGCTCAGGATGACAATGCTCCTCGCGGACCTGGTCGAAACCTCGACGGCTGTTGCGGTGACCGCCGCTCGAGGCGAGAAGATCGCACTGCTCGCCTCGACACTGCGTCGCCTGCAGCCTGAGGAGGCGCCGGTCGGCGTCGCGTACTTGTCGGGCCAACTGCGCCAACGCCAGATTGGCGTCGGCTACGCCTCCATTCGCGACGTTCCCGCCCCGGCTGACGAGCCATCGTTGACATTGATCGAAGTGGACGCCGCGCTGGAGGCCATCGGGCAGCAGGCCGGGCGCGACTCACAGGCTGCCCGTCGTCGGCTGATGCACGAGCTCATGCAGCGCGCCACGGCTGACGAGCAGACATTCTTGACGCGGCTACTCATCGGCGAGTTGCGCCAGGGCGCTCTCGAAGGCGTCATGGTCGAAGCGCTGGCACGCGCACTCGATCGACCCGTCGGCGACGTGCGGCGCGCGGTGATGCTGCGCGGTGACATCGGCGCGGTGGCCGAAGCGGGCATGCGCGATGGCGCCGCTGGGCTGAGTGCGTTCCGGCTCGCGGTTGGACGGCCGGTCTTGCCCATGCTCGCGCAGTCCGCGGACAGCATTGGCGAGGCGCTCGAGCGCATTTCGCCAGCTGCGCTCGAGTGGAAGCTCGACGGCGCGCGCATGCAGATCCACGTGCTCGGGTCCGACGTGCGGGTCTTCACCCGCAGCCTCGACGACATCACGGCGCGCGTGCCCGAGGTGGTCGAGGCCGCTCGCCGCCTGGGCGTCAGTTCGATCGTGCTCGACGGTGAGGTAATCGCCCTGCGCGCCGACGGTCGCCCACACCCGTTCCAGGTCAGCGCCAGTCGTTTTGGTAGTCGCCTGGACGTCGACCGCCTGCGCGCGGAGCTGCCGCTCACGCCATTCGTGTTCGACGTGCTGCATGTGGACGGCACCGATCTGCTCGACCGGCCGTTCTCCGAGCGCCACGCCACGCTCGCCGCGACCGTGCCGTCCGAATTGCGCACCCCGCGCATCGTGACGGCCGATCTTGCCGAAGGCGAAGAGTTCATGCGAACAACGCTGTTGCATGGCCACGAGGGTCTGGTCGCCAAGGCATTGGACTCGCCATACGAGGCGGGCCGCCGCGGCGCGTGCTGGATCAAGGTCAAGCCGCGGCATACGCTCGATTTGCTCATCCTCGCCGCTGAGTGGGGTCACGGCCGCCGCCAGGGCTGGCTGTCCAACCTGCATCTCGGCGCGCGCGATCCCGAGAGTGGTCAGTTCGTAATGCTCGGCAAGACGTTCAAGGGGTTGACTGACGCCATGTTGACGTGGCAGACCGAGAAGTTTCTCGAGCTCGAGCGGTCGCGCGACCGCTGGACCGTCTATTTACGCCCTGAGCTGGTCGCCGAGATTGCGTTCGACGGCGTGCAGCGATCGTCGCGGTATCCCGGCGGCGTCGCTTTGCGTTTTGCGCGGGTGGTGCGCTATCGACCTGACAAGCGGCCTGAGGACGTGGATACGCTGGAAACGGTGCTAGGCTTCCGCGCCTAGCGTCTGCGACATTGGTTGGACCTGCATGGCCGACTGGCGGCGGGCCATCCACCAGCCGATGCCGAGCGCCAGAATTGCTGCTACGAGTGCGGCGAGCGCGGTGCCCAGTCTGCCAACCACGATCAGATAGATCCAGCTGGCCTCAACGGTTGCATAGATAACCCAGGCCGCGCCACGCGGATCCACAAACCCCCTGAGGTACGGCTCTGGCTGGTCCGTGAATTGCCCGCTGCCGATGCCGAGCTGTACTTCGAGCTCTCGACCAGCGCGCTCCAGCGCCGCCGCCCGCTGCAAACCGCGCAGCTCGTACAGAAACAGCCCCAGCGTAATCATGAAGCCAAAGACGCCGGCCACCCACTCCCACGGCGGGCTCGGCTCTTTGCTGAGCACCGCATAGGCTCCGGCCCCCGAAGCCAGAGGCAGAAACCCCAACAGCTTCGCCCGAAAGTCGACGATACTCTGGTAGCTCTTACACAGCTCCGAATACGCCAAGCGCGCATTCGCCAGCTGCTCCTGGTCCAGCACTTCGGATGTGCCCCCCGACCGCTCCCGAAGCGTATCACGCCACATCGCGCCGTCTCTCGAAGCACGCTAAGCCGCGGCGACGGCGAGGACGGCTTCCCAGGCAGCTAGCTCGTGAGGCCGCGCAGGGCGGTCTCGATAAGCATCGGTAGGGCAGTTATGCCGAGGGCGGCGAAGGGGGCGACCACCGCGAACGCCATGGTTCTAAGCGGTAGGTGGCCCGAAGCGGACTCCTGACTCGTGCCGATCAGTGGCGGCGACGGCGGCGTTAGCAGCGGGAGCAGCAATCATTACGTTAGCGGGTATCGGTCGCCTAGCCCGAATGGCCTAGGGGCCAACAGGCCAGACCCCCACATCGAGGTGACGAACATCAGCCACCCGGGGGATCCCCTAGACCAAGCTATGACGTCGCGAAGTGTGCGAAAGTGCAGTCGGCCATGGCCTCTCGAGTCCCGCAGTGGCGCCAGGCGCGCTGCACGCTATGCACGGCTCCGCTGCTCGTCCGCGACGACAACGAGCAGGTCGTCTGCGCCGCCTGTGGCGCCCGTCTCGAGGTTTTGCCAAACCCAACGGAGACACGCGTCAGACATGTCGGCGAAGCCCTGGAGGCGGTAAAAGACAGCCTCGAGCCATCGGCCGTCGAGCGCGCCTTAGCGCGCCTCAAAGAGCGTCAGCTGGCGCAGTCCGAAATCCTGGCTGAGCCGCTCGCCAGTGCCCGCTTCCGCCGCGCGACCATCGCCATCGCGCTGATCGCCGTGGGCGCTGGGGTCGTCGTGATCGTCACCGGCACCGGCCGAGCCGGCGTGCTGCTGCTGAGCGTCGGACTGTTCGTCCTGCTCGGCGCGCTGGGCATGCGCAGCGGCATTGGCTGGTCAATGCTGGAATCAGAGCAGCGCCGACGCGAGCGTGAGGCGACGCGCTCCCAAGAGGCCATCGCCCGCGAGATTCAGAAACGCGAACGGCTCCTGGTCGCCCTGCGCGTCAGTCGCGAGTCACGCTAGGCAGCGCGAAAGAGAACCGGCTGCCGCCGGCGCCGCGGCTTTCCGCCCAGATCATGCCCTGGTGCTGCTCGACGATCTTCTTCGACAGCGACAGCCCCAGCCCGACATTGCCGGCCTGGCGTGCACCGGAGCGGCTGTCGCCCTGCTGGAAGGGTTCGAACAGTTGCGCGGGCTCACCCTCAGGTAGACCCGGCCCACGGTCGGCAACGCTGAAGCACGTCCACTCAGGCATGCTCGTGGCGGCAACCACGATCTCAGACCCAGCGGGCGCGACCCGCAATGCGTTCTGCACGAAGTTGGCGAGCACCTGTTGGATGGCTGCGCGGTCCACGCGCATGGGCGCCGCGGTCAGGTCGTTCTGCGCGACCAGTCGCACGTCGCCGCGCAGAGCCTGGCCGGTAAATCGCTGGACCGATTCGGAAATTACGGCCGAGGCGTCCACGAGCTCGAGGTGAAGCGGTCGCTGGGCCGCGGCGGCGCCGACCTCGACCAGTGTCGCCAGGGCCTCTTTCACCCGTCCAAACTCGGCGCGCGCGGTATTGAGGAAGTCTTTCTGCTGCTCAGTCAACGGTCCCGACTTTTCCTCGGCGACGATGTCGACAAAGCCGGCCGCCGCGTGCAGCGGCGACTTCAGCTCGTGCAGGCTCTCGGCCAGACCTTCGTGGGCTGAGGTCTCGAGTGTGGCGAGCCGGTGGCGCAGATCGTGGTCGACGGCGGTACGACTCAGCAGCAGCGCTGCGATCTCCGTGAGCGGCGCGAGCGCGCCGGCTGTATTCGGCGCAAACGCGCCCGGCCGCCAGGCGGCCATGCTCAGCACGCCCACCAGCTTGCCGGCACTCTCAAGTGGCATACCGACGAACGAGCGCACCTCCGGGTACGGCAGCGCCACGTAGCGCTTGTCTTGCCGGACGTCCTGGATTTCGGCCGGTCGACCGGTCGCGGCAACCCAGCCGGCCACGCCGAAGCCAACCGGGAAATGCGAACCGACGGGCTGGCGCGGCGGCGTCACGGCGGCGACGATGACCACCTCGTCATCGCGGACCATGCCTAGCGTGCCCTGGTCGGCGCCGGTCAGGCTCGCCGAGATGCGCACGACGGCGTCGGCGACGGACGCTTCGGTGGCGCCGGCGATCGCCTCGCGCGTGATCTCGACGACGGCGTTCAGCACGTCGGCGGCACTCGGCGGTGGGGCGATCTCAGACATCCAGCCGATAGCCGACGTTGCGCACCGTCACCAGGTAGCGCGGATTCTTCGGGTCCGACTCGAGCCGATCGCGCAGGTCTGAAACGTACGAGTTGACGGTGCTGTAGCCGGCGGTCGGATCAGCTGGCGTGCCCCACAACGAGGTCTGCAGCTCGTCGCGGCTGAAGGCTTTGCCCGGCGTGCGGGCCAGCACCAGCAGCAGTTTGAACTCGGTCGGCGTGAGCTGGACGTTGCGTCGCCCGCCGCGCCGTTCGCGGACTTCGACTTTGTGCTCAGTGAGATCGAGGGTGATGTCGCCGACGCGCATGCGGCCGTCGCTGTCGGCGCGCGCCTGGCGGCTGGTGCGTCTGAGCACGGCTTCCACTCTGGCGGCCAACTCAGAGGGATCGAACGGTTTGGCCAGATAGTCGTCGGCGCCGAGCTGCAGGCCACGGACGCGGGATTGGATGTCGCCGCGGGCCGAGACGACCATGATCGGCACATTCGAGGTGGCGCGGATGCGTTTGCACAGCTCGAGGCCGTCGATGCCGGGCATGACCACGTCGACCATGACCAGGTCGAAGCGCTCGCCATCCAGGGCGCGTTGGGCGGCTTCGCCGTCCTCGGCTTCGAGCACCCGATGGCCAGCCTGCTGCTCGAGCACAAAGCGCAGCATCTTGCGAGTAGTCAGATCGTCGTCGACGACGAGGATGTCCACGATGGCTTCGAGCGGCCTCCCCGAAAGTTGGGAATCCCCAATAAAAGCCGTTGGGGCGGCCGTTTATATGGGGATTTGGCAATGAGGGGCCAGAAAGATAGTAGCCCGAGGCCTAATCGTGACATTTTCGCTATATCTTCCCGGCACCACTGAGGCATCGACGAGATGTCATCAGAAACCACAAGAAGGAACTACAACCCAAATGTCGATGAACAAGATCCGCGCCACGCTCCTCTGGGCCGCTATGGTCGCTGCAATGATCCTCTCGCAGAGCGTTGCCTTCGCGGAGTCGAGCTGGGGCTGATCCGCACGCTCGTGATGTAGCCGCAACCTTCCGCGGCCACGAGCAGCGATCTACGAACATAGAATGCCGCCGCCCCAAGTGGGTGGCGGTTTTCTTTTGCTCGGACTTCCTCGACGCGCAGCAATCCTCTGGCTGGTGATGATCACCGCGGCCAGCTTGGCGCTGCTCGCCGCGTTGAAATGGGCCGCAGCTGACCTGCGTGGACTACCCGCGGTCACGCTGTTTGCCATTGCCGGCAGCATTGCTCACCGGTTCATGGTGTCGGCACCGACGTCGCGCCTCGGTCATCGCACTGACCTCAGTGTGGCCTCGGCAATCACTGTCGCCGCGATCCTGCTGTTTCCACTCCACTGGGCGGTCCTCGTCGTGGCCACAGCGCAGCTATTTGGCCGACGCGGTGCCTGGGTTCGCCGTGTTTACAACATCTCGCAGGCGGCAATCAGTGCGGGATGCGGCGGACTGGTCTGGCACCTGGCGGGCGGTTCATCGCTCACTGATCCGCGCAGCGTCCCATTCGTCCTTGGGACGTGTGTCGCGTACTTCCTGTGTAACACCTTTGCCGTGGCCGGGATTGTCGCGTTTGCATCGGGGTTTCCCGTCAAGCTGACCTGGGTGCGTGCCTACCGCCACACGTGGCCCGCCACGATCAGTGTCTTATTCGTCGGCGTGCTCATCGCGATCCTGTGGAGCATTTCGGGATGGACGATCGCGCTAGCGGCAGTACCCCTGACCGGCCTGTATTACACGCTGCGCAACACCGTCTCGCTGGAGACCAATACCACCGAGGCGATGTTTCAGCTGGCCGATATCCTGGATGCTCGGGATGCTTACACCCATGGGCACTCGCTCCGCGTCGGCCAATACGCGGAGAAACTGGCGCTCAAGCTTGGCATTTCGGGCGATGACGCCCATCTGATTTTCCTGGCAGGTAGGCTGCACGACATCGGCAAGTGCGCCATCAGAAATGAGGTGCTGCTCAAGCCGGGGGCGCTCAATGAGGAAGAGCGCGAGCATATGTGCATCCACCCGGCCGTGGGTGGCTCCATGCTCGCTAGCTTCTCACTCTTCAAGGAGTGCGCAAGGTACGTGCGGGGCCATCACGAGCGCTGGGATGGCCAGGGCTATCCTGACCAACTCAAGGGCGAAGCCATCCCGGTGGGCGCGCGAATCATCGCCGTGGCCGACGCCTTCGACGCCATGACCACCACGCGGCCGTACCGCAAGGCCCTCCCGGTCACAGAAGCCAAGCGGCGTCTAGCAGAGGGCGCCGGCACCCAGTGGGATCCACGCGTGATCAGCGCGTTTCTCGACCTGCTCGAGACGACGCCGCTCGGCCAGCACGAGCTGACGCTCATGCCCGCACACGCGCACACCAAAGACGCTCAGACAGCCGCGTAACGCTTTAGCCGACGCGCTGTGTCAAACGGATCGGCTCGTTCGCAACCCACGTCGCCGACCTGGACGAAACGGTCCAACGCGGGTGCAGGTTGCGCGAGAACGGCGCGGAGTCAGGCGGCGAGGCCGCGTGGTTTGCGCCGGCCGCTGTTCAGGAAGCGGATGGCGCACGCTTCGCAGCAGCCGTGGCTGGCGCCGTGAATCATGATCGCGGCCACGATGCGATAGCGACCCTGCTCGTCGGCCACGCGGCGGCACCATGCGCACTGACGCACGAAGCCTGATTCGTCGATCGGGTAGCCCGATGTAGGGGACGCTTCGCTCATCTCCAGTCCACTATCGGACTACCGCGCGGCTCAGCCCAGGGTTCACCAGGCGACCCGGCATAGTCGTGCCACGGATGAGACGCCGCCGCCTACACTGTGGGCTGTGGAGCCCACGGCGGCTCGCGCCGCGGTCGTGCAATTCCCGGGTACGAATTGCGAGCGCGAGACGGTCCGCGCCCTACGGGCGGTCGAGTGTCCGGTCGACCTGATCTGGCACGCGGATCCCTTCCCTCCGGACGCGTACTCGGCCGTGGTCCTGCCTGGCGGCTTCGCCCATGGCGATCATCTGCGCGCCGGCGCCATCGCCCGCTTCGCGCCAGTCATGGCCGGTATCGAGCGGTTTGCCCAACGCGGCGGACTGGTCCTGGGCATTTGCAACGGCTTTCAGATGCTCCTGGAAGCGGGTCTGTTACCCGGCGCCATGCTGCGCAATGCCTCGCTCGAGTTCCGCTCCGAGTGGGTCTACTGCCGCGTCGAATCCACGGACTCGCCCTTTCTCCGAGCCGCCAGCAAAGGCCTGGTGCTGAAGATGCCCATCGCGCACGGCGAGGGCAACTACGTGGCCGTCGACGACGAAGCTCGAGTCGCCATGCGGTATTGCGACGCCGAGGGCAACGTGAGCCCGGGGGCGAACCCGAACGGCGCCCAGGCCAACATCGCCGCCATTCAGAACGAACCGGGCAACATCCTTGGCTTGATGCCACATCCTGAGCGGGCGAACGATTGCCTGCTCGGCAGTGAGGACGGTCGACTCATTTTCGAGGCGCTGGCAGCAGCGGTACGGCAGCCAGCCGCGGTATGAGCCTGGCGACCACTCCGCTCATCCTGAGCTTGTCGAAGGACCGCACTGACGAACACCGCCTGCGCGCCTTCGGACTCCTGCCCGCCGAATACGAACACATCGTGCGTCGGCTTGGCCGTGAGCCGAACGATGTCGAGTTGGGCATGCTCGGGGCCATGTGGAGCGAGCACTGCAGCTACAAGCACTCCCGCAGGCTGCTGCGCACGCTGCCGACCAATGGTCCGCGGGTGCTGCAAGGACCTGGCGAAAACGCCGGCGCGGTCGATATCGGCGACGGCCTGGCCGTCGTGCTCAAGATGGAATCGCACAACCACCCCAGCGCGGTCGAGCCGTTTCAAGGCGCGGCGACGGGCGTCGGCGGCATCCTGCGCGACGTGTTCACGATGGGCGCGCGGCCAGTTGCGATGGTCGACTCGCTGCGCTTCGGCGACCCAACCGATCCGCGCACGATGCACCTGCTGCATGGCGTGATCGGCGGCATCGGCCACTACGGCAATTGCATCGGCGTGCCGACTGTCGCCGGCGAGATCTCATTCGATCCGG
>WNGF01001208.1_pt1 | contig 43205 bp, 45 predicted proteins | sample 5400641 | NCBI WGS metagenome assembly WNGF01 (sample SAMN13153371, study PRJNA577476) | soil metagenome | isolation source: 80 cm soil or saprolite under grassland replicate 2 | place: USA:California | collected 2016-06-15 | reverse complement strand
GGGCGGGATGACGAGCCCGGAAGAGCTGATCGCCGCGGCCCACGCGACCTGCCTCTCGATGGCGCTCTCGCATGCGCTCGCGCAGGAGGGACACGCGCCGGAACAGCTGAAGACAGCCGCCACGGTCACGTTCCAGCCGGGCGAGGGGATCACGAAGATCGCGCTCGAGGTCGTCGGCAGCGTGCCCGGCATGGGCGCGGACGCGTTTCAGACCGCGGCGGAGGATGCGAAGGAGAACTGCCCCGTCTCGAAGGCGCTCGCCGCCGTGCCGGAAATCAGCCTGAACGCCCGCCTCGAGAGCTAACCTGGGCCGGCGATGGTCGGCAACATCGACCAGCTCGTCGACGAGCTCGAACGCTCGTACCAGGAGGCGCAGGAGCGCCTGTCGGATCCTGCCGTCTACAACGACCACCGGCAGGCGGCGGAGGCCGGTCGCCGGCTGAAGGAGCTCGAAGGGCCGCACCGGCTGGCGCAGGAATGGCTCCAGGTACGAGACGATCTCGACACGGCGCGCGGAGACGGCGTGCTGCGTGAGCTCGTCCCCGAGCTCGAGGAGCGCAGCCGCTCGCTGGAGGAAGAGCTGCGGGTCGCGCTCGCGCCGACCGACCCCGCCGACAGCAAGGACGTCATCGTCGAGATCCGCCAGGGCGTCGGCGGCGACGAGGCCGCGCTGTGGGCGGCTGACCTCTACCGCGCCTTGACGCGTTACGCGGAACGCCGCCGCTTCAGCGTCGAGCAACTGGCCTCGAGCCCGAACGAGTCGGGCGGCTTCAAGGAGATCACCTTCGCCGTCAAGGGAAACGGGGCCTACTCCGTCTTCAAGTGGGAGGGCGGGACGCACCGCGTGCAGCGTGTCCCCGAGACGGAGTCACAGGGCCGGATCCACACGTCGACGGCAACCGTGGCCGTCATGCCCGAAGCGGAGGAGGTCGAGGTGGAGATCGACCCCAACGACCTCAAGGTCGACGTCTACCGATCGACCGGTCCCGGCGGCCAGAGCGTCAACACGACCGACTCCGCCGTCCGCATTACCCATCTCCCGACCGGCCTCGTCGTCTCGATGCAGGACGAGAAGAGCCAGATGCAGAACCGTCAGAAGGCGCTGCGCGTGCTGCGCGCCCGCCTCTACGACCTGGAGCGCGAGAAGCAGCAGGCCGCGCTCGACGCGACGCGTCGCTCGCAGATCGGTTCCGGGCAGCGCGCGGAGAAGATCCGCACGTACAACTTTCCCGAAAACCGCATCACCGACCACCGGATCAAGCTGACGGTGCACCAGCTCGACCGAATCCTTCAGGGCGAGCTCGAGGACTTCACCGACGCTCTCAGCTCCGAAGAGCGTCGCCGCGCGCTCGGAGAGTGACGGTCCACGAAGCGCTGCGCCTCGCCGAGGAGCGGCTGGCCGAGGCGGGGGTGGACACGCCGCGCGTCGACGCGGAGTGGCTCGTCTCGCACGTCCTCGGGGTCCCCCGCTCGGAAGTCTTTGCGGAACCTGACCGTGAGGTGCCGGGCGGCTTCGAGCTGCTGCTCGAGCGCCGTCAGAAGCGTGAACCACTCGCGTACGTCCTCGGGGAGTGGGGATTTCGCAGGCTCACACTGAAGACGGACGCGCGCGCGCTCGTGCCGCGGCCCGAGACAGAGGTCGTCGTCGAACGCTGCCTCGCCCTGCTTCGTGACGAACGTGCACCGCGAGTGCTCGACGTCGGGGTCGGGTCGGGTGCGATTGCGCTGGCGATCGCCGACGAGCACCCCGGTGCGCGAGTGACCGCGGTCGACTCGTCGCGCGACGCGCTCGACCTCGCCCGTGAGAACGCGGAGCGGCTTCTACTTGACATAGAGATCCGCGAGGGGGGCTTCGAGGTTGCGGCCGAAGGGTGGGAGCTGGTTGTCTCCAATCCTCCGTACACAAGGCCCGCCGAGTGGGAGTCGCTCCAGCCCGAGATCCGCGACTGGGAGCCACGGAAGGCGCTGGTCGGCGAAGGGCTGCAGGAGGAGATCGCGCGCCGCGCGAAGACGCGATGGCTCGTGCTCGAAGTCGGTGACGGCCAGGCGCGCCGAGTCGCGGACGAGCTTGGGTCGCTGGGATACACCGGCGTTACGATCAGCCCGGATCTGTCCGGGAGGGCGCGCGTGGTCGAGGGTCGGCGATCATGAGCGGGGTCGACGAAGCGGTCGCCGCGCTGCGGGCCGGCAAGCCGGTCGTCTTACCGTTCGACACCGTGTACGGCCTCGCCGCGGACCCGTACCGTGACGAGGCCGCGCGCGGCGTCTACCGACTCAAGGGCAGGGACGAGACGCAGCCGACCGCACTCGTCGCGTCGAGTCTCGACTACCTGCTCGAGTGCGTGCCCGAGCTACGGGGCCGCGCCGCGTCGGTGGCACGCCTCTTGCTCCCGGGTCCGCTGACGCTCGTCGTGCCGAACCCCGCGCGCCGGTTCCGCTGGATCACCGGCTCGAACCAGGAGTCGATCGGAGTACGCGTCCCGGCGTTCGAGGGGCCGGGGCGAGAGGTGCTCGATCGAGTCGGGGCGGTGATCGCGACGAGCGCGAATCATCCGGGCGGGCCGGATCCCAGGCGGCTCGACGACGTGCCGGACGAGATCTGCGCCGGTGCGGGCACGGTCCTCGACGGAGGCGAGCTGCCGGGTACGCCTTCCACCGTCCTCGATCTCACGGGTCGCGAACCTCGCGTCCTCCGCGAGGGAGCACTTCCGGCCGAGGAGGTTCTGCGCCGACTGGGCGCGCCAGTACGATCCAGCTGATCCCCTGGAGAGGAGAGGCCATGGCCGTCGCCCAGCAGACCTTCCAACAGCTCACGACCGCGGGCCTGGACGAGCTCGATCCGGAGATCGCCGAGCTGCTTGGCAAAGAGCTCGAGCGCCAGCGGGGTCAGATCGAGCTCATCGCATCGGAGAACTTCACCTGGCCGGCGATCATGGAGGCGATCGGCTCGACGCCGACGAACAAGTACGCCGAGGGCTATCCGGGGAAGCGGTACTACGGCGGCTGCGAGATCGTCGACGAGATCGAGCAGCTCGCGATCGACCGAGCGAAGGAGCTGTTCGGTGCGGAGCACGCGAACGTGCAGCCCCACGCGGGCGCGCAGACGAACATGGCGGTGTACATGGCCGCTCTCCAGCCGGGCGACACGATTCTCTCGCTCGAGCTCTCGCACGGCGGTCACCTCACGCACGGACTCAAGGTCAACTTCTCGGGGAAGCTGTACTCGATCGTCCACTACGGCGTCAGCCGTGAGACGAACGTGGTCGACTACGACGACGTGCTCGAGAAGGCACGCGAGTCTCGCCCGCGGCTGATCATCTGCGGCGGGTCCGCCTATCCGCGTACGGTCGACGCGGCCAAGTTCCGCGAGATCGCGGACGAGGTCGGCGCGTTGCTGCTGTGCGACATGGCCCACTTCGCCGGGCTCGTAGCCGCGGGCCTCCACCCGAACCCTGTCGAGCACAGCGACTTCGTCACCTCGACGACGCACAAGACGCTCGCCGGCCCGCGCTCGGGCTTCGTCCTGTGCAAGGAAGAGCACGCGCAAGCGGTCGACCGCGCGGTCTTCCCGGGCATGCAGGGCGGGCCGCTCGTTCACACCATCGCGTCGAAGGCGGCCTGCTTCAAGATCGCGGCGACCGAGGCATTCCGCGACTATCAGGCGCAGATCCGGCACAACGCCGACACGCTCGCCGACACGCTGATGGAGGAAGGACTCGACGTCCTCACCGGCGGTACCGACACGCACCTGCTCCAACTCGATCTCCGCCGCACCAAGTGGACGGGGAAGGTCGCGGAGGAACGGCTCGCCGAAGTGAAGCTGACCGTGAACCGCAACACGGTCCCGTTCGACGACCGTCCGCCGACCGTGGCGAGCGGCGTCCGCATCGGCACTCCGGCCGCGACGATGCGCGGGATGGACGAGAACGACTTTCGCGAGATCGGACGCATCATCGTCGGCGCGCTCGGCGACTCGCCCGACATCAGCGCGCTGCGCTCCCGCACCGAGACGCTGTGCGCGAAGCGACCGCTCTACCCGGGCTTCCGCGGCTGGACCACGTACGTGACCGCATGAGCGGGCACGTGGGGAAGGGGTTTGGGGGAAACCGGGAGGTTTCCCCGCTTCTAATAATCCTCGACCCACGCGGCGATCTCAGCGGCGCGTGGGTCGAGGCGTGCCAGCCAAAGGCGAGCGACGTCGCATGACGGCGACGGAAACCCGGACGCGAAACGTCGTCGAGGTCAAGCACCCGCTCGTCCAGCACAAACTCTCGTACCTCCGCGACAAGAAGACCCCGACTGTCCACTTCCGCAAGCTCGTCAACGAGGTTACGCTGCTCCTGACCTACGAGGCGACGAAGGACCTGCCGACCGAGGACGTCGAGGTGGAGACGCCCCTCGAGCTCGGGCAGTTCCCCCGCATCAGCGGGAAGAAGGTGGCGGTCTGCCCGATCCTGCGCGCGGGCGTGGGGATGCTCGACGGTGTCCTCTCGCTGATCTCGAGCGCCCGTGTCGGCTTCATCGGCATGTACCGCGACGAGGAGACACTCGAGCCTGTCGAGTATTACGCGAAGTTGCCCGCCGACGTCGCAGAGCGCGATGTGATCCTGCTCGACCCGATGCTCGCGACCGGCAACTCGACCGCTGCCGCGATCGAGACCGTGAAGAAGGCGGGCGCGACGTCGGTACGCCTGATCGCCATCATCGCCGCGCCTGAGGGGATCGAGCGGATCCTGCGCGACCATCCGGACGTGCAGATCGTCGTCGCGGCAATCGACCGCGGCCTCAACGAGCGCGGCTTCATCGTTCCCGGGCTCGGCGACGCAGGCGACCGTCTCTACGGCACGAAGTAGCGCCCACTCGTGCTCGAGACACTCGCTGACCATCTCGAAGTCATCTGGGGCGCGCTCCTGGCCGCATCGATCGTGATCCTCCTCACCCCGGCCGTCGGCGGGATGGCTCGGCTTCTGGGTGTCGTCGACCGTCCGGAAGGACGCCGGCTCAACCGCCGCACCGTGCCGCGGCTAGGTGGGCTCGCGCTCTTCTTCGGGATCTTCGTGCCCGCGCTTGCCTTCCTCGATCTCTCCGGCGAGACGCGCGGATTGCTGCTCGGCGCAGCGGTTGCGACCACGGTCGGCGCGGTCGACGATTTTCGCGGCCTGCGCTGGTGGGAGAAGCTCGGCGGTCAGATCACGGCCGCCGCGATCCCGGTCGGGTTCGGGATCTGGGTGCATCGCTTCACGTTTCCGGTGCTCGGCGTCCACACGCTGCCGAAGTGGGTCGGGATGCCGCTCAGCGTGCTCTGGATCGTCGCGATCATGAACATGGTCAACTTCCTCGACGGCCTTGACGGGCTCGCCGCGGGCGTCTCTGCAATCTCCGCCTTCACGTTCACGCTGATCGCGCTCTCGATGCCGAATCCGCAGGTGCAGGCCGCGATCGTCTCGGCGGTGGTGCTCGGCGCCGCGCTCGGGTTCCTCAGGCACAACCTCTACCCGGCACGAATCTTCATGGGCGACTCGGGGGCGCTCTTACTCGGCTTCGTGTTAGCGACGGTGCCGCTGCAGGGCCTCCTCAAGACAGCCTCGATCGTCACCCTCTTCTTCCCGCTGCTCGTCCTCGCCGTGCCGATCATCGACACGTCCTTCGTCGTCGCCAGGCGTCTCAAGTATCGGCAGCCGTTCTACGCAGCCGACCGCCAGCATCTTCACCACCGCTTCGTCAATATCGGGTTCTCGCAGCGCCGCGCCGCGACCTACATCTGGCTCTGGTGCGGGACGCTTGCCGCAACGGCCCTCGCCCTGCGCTTCATCAAGCCCCATCAGCACGGGGACTGGCATCTCTGGCGGACCCTCGTCGTCTCGGCGATCGGCCTGGTCGCGCTCGCGGCGTCCATCTACATGATTTATCTGCTCGAGATCGTCAAGCTCGCCAACCCGATCATCCGGCGGCGGGAGGAGCAGGCCCGGGCTGAACGGAGGACTGCCTAGCACTTACAAAGTAGCCTGGTTTTAGCCTTCTGAAGCGGGCTTGCGCTGTTACAAACTTGGTATGCTCCGGGCGGATGGAGCCGACCGCCCGCCGTTCGTTCCAGCCCGCCGGGGCGGGAGGCGTGCTCCTCGGCGTCCTCCTCGCTGCAATCGCGCTCGGCGCGCTGATCGGTTGGGCCGCTGGGTCCGCTGGTATCGGCGCTCTCATCGGCGCCGTCGTCGGAATCCCGCTCGCCGTCTACTCGGTCTATCGGCGCTATCGGGGCTCGTTCTGATGCGCGCAGGGATCTTTGCCACGCCCCGGCCGGTGCCGGGGCGGCTCGTGCCGGCAATCGGCGGCGCGGTGATCCTGCTGCTCGCGCTCGCGGTGTTCCTGATCGCGGGCTGGGATCTCCGCGGCTGGGCTCTCGGCTCCGTCCTGTGGGCCGGGCTCGAGGCGATCGAGCTCGTGCTGACGCGGCTCCGCGCAAAGACCGCTAACGTCGCCGCCTCGGCAGTGCTGGCCTTCGGTCTGAGCTTCAAGGCAGTCGTCGTGCTCGCGGTGCTCATTGCAGCCGCGGCGACGAACGGGCGTGTCGCCGTTGCGGCGGCAATCGTCTACGTGCTCGCATACACGTTCCAGCTCGCCCTTTCGCTGTTCTCGTACTTCGGAGCATCTCGGTGAGACGCGCGCTGGCCGCCGGAACGTTCCTGGCGCTTGCGCTTCCGGAGGCGGCCTGGGCCAAGGGCGAGTTCGACCCTTCGAAGGAGTTCGAGCAGCACCCGTGGGTCCCGATTCACATCGGCGGCCTCGACCTCTCGATCACGAAGGCGGTCGCGTACCTGATGCTCGGGTCGGTGCTGACGATGCTGCTAGGGATCGTGCTCATGCGGGCTCGCGGCGGCCGCGCACAGGCGCTCGGCGAGCAGATCTACGAGGTCACGCAGACACAGGTGGCGGAGCAGGGCTTGCCGGAGAAGGGGATCAGCTTGTGGTTCCCGTACGTTGCGTCGCTGATGCTTTTCATCTTCGTAGTCAACTTGATCGGGTTCATCCCGCTGCCGCTCTCGGACGAGAAGTGGCACGGGATTCCCACGCTGGGTATCTACGCAGCGACGTCATCGCTGTCCGTGACGCTCGCGCTGGCGCTGATGACCTTCTTCTTCACGCATTTCGAGGGTGTGCGCTGGAACGGGCCGGTTCGCTATTTCAAGAGCTGGATCCCCGAGGTGCCGAAGGCGCTGCTCCCGCTCATCGTCCCGCTCGAGGTCCTGGGACAGTTCATGCGGCTCATCTCGCTGAGCGTCCGGCTCTTCGCGAACATGCTCGCCGGCCACATGCTGATCCTGACCTTCATCGGCCTGATCTTCGTGCTCGAATCGACTGTGTTGGCTGTTGTCGCGGTTCCCGCCGCGACCGCGTTCTATCTCTTCGAGGTGATCATCGTCGTGGGAATCCAGGCGTTCATCTTCGCTGCCCTGTCCGCCATCTACATCGGCTCGGCGATCGAGCCGGAGCATTAAGGAGGTAAAACGTGTTGGCCTATCTCGTTGCGGCGGTCGACGACGGCGTGGACGCGGGCAAGGCGATCGCGCTCGCGCTCGGTATCGGCCTGGGGTCCTTGGGAGCTGGGATCGGTATCGGCAACATCTTCGGCTCGATGATTCAGGCGGTCGCACGCCAGCCGGAACTGCGCGGCGAGCTGCAGGGAATCCAGTGGCTCGGCTTCGCGCTGACGGAGGCGGTCGTCTTCTACGGCCTGATCGGCGGCCTGTTGGCCTACGTGCTCATCTGATGTCGCTGCTCGCAGACTCAGGCCTCATCAAGGTCGTCCCGGGTCTGATGATCTGGACGGTCGTGTGCTTCCTGATCACGCTGGTCGTCCTCAAACGCTTCGCGTTCGGCCCCATCCAGAACATGCTCGACGAGCGTCGCGAGCGCATCCGGCGCTCGATCGAGGAAGCCGAGAAGGCGCGCAACGAGGCGCGGCGTCTCCTCGAGGAGCATCGCGCGCTGATCGGGCAGGCGCGCGGCCAGGCCGAGCAGATCCTCGCCGAGGCACGCAAGGTCGCCGATGCGCAGCGGCAGCGCGTCAAGGAGGAGACCGAGGCCGACCGCCGGCGCCGTCTCGAGGAGACGAAGCGCCAGATCGAGGCGGAGACGCGCCGCGCGCTGCAGCAGATCCGCGCCGAAGTCGCGGAGCTCACGCTGATCGCGACGTCCAAGGTGACCGGCAAGGTGCTAGACGACGACGACCACCGACGGCTGATCGAGGACGCGATCAAGGACCTCGACTTCTCGGTGCTGGAGCAGGAGGCCGTGAGATAGCCGCCGTCCATCGCACGTACGCTCAGGCGCTGTTCGAAGCCGCGAAGGAGAAGGGTCGGCTCCGAAAGGTTCACGAAGAGCTCGCCGATTTCGCCGCCGCGGTGCACGACGTGCCGCAGCTGCGCGTGGTGCTCCGCAACCCGCAGCTCGAGCCGCGCGCAAAGGCCGAGCTCCTCGACGAGCTGATCGGCGAAGCCGACGAGCTCGTGCGGAACTTCCTCCGCTTGACCGCGGAGAAAGGTCGAATCGGCGAGATCGAGGAGATCGCACGCGAGTTCGACCGGCTCATGGCTGCGGAGGAGCGCCGACTCAACGTCGAGCTCACGACCGCGTACGAACTGTCGGACGCGGAAGCGCGCGCGCTGCTGAAGCAGATCGAGGAAGCGTCCGGCCGAAAGGTCGAGGCGACGCAAAAGGTCGATCCAGACCTCATCGGCGGCTTCGTGCTCCAGGTCGGGTCGATGCGCGTCGACGCGAGCCTGCGCGGCCGACTCAATGCTCTTCGTCAGGAGCTCGTGGCATCAAGGTGATGAGACAGACACGCGAACTGGCGCTTGTGATCCTGGTTCCGCTCGCACTGCTCGCGGCCGGTTGCGGCTCGAAGAAGGCGACGCCAACGATTCAGGTGCTGCCGAACGCCAAGACGCCCGAGGAGTGGGCGGGCCGGATCGTCAACCGGCTCATGCGTCCGCTGAACCGCGACCTCGAGGTGCTCACGGCGCTCAACAATCCGCAGACCAAGTTCTTCATCTTGCAGGGCAACAAAGACACGCTCGACGTCCTCAACCGCCGCATGACGGATCTGGGTAAGTGCAGCGATCGCCTCACCACGATCGGGCCACCGCCGCAGACTGCCGCGGACACGGCTCAGCTGAACCGGGTCGACGCGGCACTGCGCCGCGCCTGCCTTCACTACGTGAAGGTCGCCGACGGGGTGCTCGACGCCGTCGAGTTGATGAGCTCCGGCCGCGCCGACGTGATCGAGCGCGGCGAGGGGAAACTCCGCGAAGCGGGGCCGGAGGCGGGGACCGCCGCCACGGCGTACGACGAGGCGGTGCGGATCGCGCAGAAGTTGGACGAGTTTCGGCTCCAGGGTCTCAAACCACCAGCCTAGGGAGAAGAAGGAGAACCACGTGAAGCTACGCCCCGACGAGATCACCTCGATCCTCAAGGAGAGGATCGAGCAATACGACGTCGAGACCGACCTCGCCGAAGTCGGAACGGTCCTCCAGATCGGCGACGGAATCGCCCGCATCTACGGGCTCGAGAACTGCGTCGCGATGGAGATGCTCGAGCTCGAGCACGGCGTCGTCGGACTCGCGTTCAATCTCGAGGAAGACGACGTCGGCGCGGCGCTCTTCGGCGAGTGGGAGCACGTCAAGGAGGGAGAGCCCGTGCGGCGCACGGGCAACGTCGCGAGTGTCCCCGTGGGGGAGGCGCTGCTCGGCCGCGTCGTCGATCCCCTGGGCAACCCCCTCGACGGCGGCGGCCCGATCGAGACGTCCGAGACGAGGCAGCTCGAGTTCAAGGCGCCGGGCGTGGTTGCACGTCAGCCGGTGAAGGAACCGCTCCAGACCGGGATCAAGGCGATCGACTCGATGACGAACGTCGGACGTGGGCAGCGCGAGCTGATCATCGGCGATCGCCAGACCGGCAAGACCGCGATCGTCGTCGACACGATCCTCAATCAGAAGGACACCGACGTCGTCTGCATCTACGTTGCAATCGGCCAGAAGGCGTCGACTGTCGCCCAGGTGTACGAGCGCCTCCGCGACGAGGGTGCGATGGAGTACACGACGATCGTCTCCGCCGCGGCGCAGGAGGCTGCGCCGATCAAGTGGATGGCGCCTTTCGCGGGCTGTGCGATGGGGGAGTACTTCCTCTATGACGGCAAGCACGCGGTCGTGATGTACGACGACCTCTCGAAGCACGCCGACTCATACCGTCAGCTCTCGTTGCTGCTTCGTCGCCCACCAGGACGGGAGGCATTCCCGGGCGACGTCTTCTATCTGCATTCGCGGCTGCTCGAGCGGGCCTGCAAGCTCTCCGACGAGAACGGCGGTGGCTCGCTGACGGCGCTGCCGATCGTCGAGACGCAGGCGGGCGACGTCGCAGCCTACATCCCGACGAACGTGATCTCGATCACCGACGGCCAGATCTACCTCGAGAGCGACCTTTTCTTCTCCGGTGTGCGACCGGCGATCAACGTCGGCATCTCCGTCTCGCGGGTCGGCAGCTCGGCGCAGACGAAGGCGATGAAGAAGGTCGCTGGACGCTTGCGTCTCGACCTGTCGCAGTACCGCGAGCTCGAGGCGTTCGCGCAATTCGGGTCGGAGCTCGACGAAGCGACGCAGCAGGCGCTCGCCCGCGGCGAGCGCATGGTCGCGACGCTGAACCAGCCGCAGTACGACCCCTGGCCGACGGAGGAGCAGGTGACGGCCCTGTATGCCGGCGTGAACGGCTACCTCGACCCGATCCCGGTCCCGCAGGTGCCGCGCTTCCAGGACGAGCTCCGCGAGCACCTGCGCGCCGAACGCTCGATCCTCGCGGACATCCGCGAGACGGGTGACCTCTCGGACGAGACAGCCGCGAAGCTCGACGCGGAGCTGAAGAAGTTCCAGCAGGGCTTCAACGTCCAGGAGGAGGCAGCGCTCGTCTAGTGGCCCGTCCAGCCCTGTCCACCGGCGCCTGGGTCGCGATCACGCGGCGCCAGCGTCCACCCTCGTCCTTGCCAAGGCGGCCAGCCTTGGCTGCGGACGAGTGCGGCCTCTGGCTTGGTGCTCGCGACCCAGGCATCCGGGAACAGAACTGGACGGACCATTAAGTCATGGCCTCGGTCCAGGACATCAAGCGCCGCATCCGCTCGGTCCGCAACACGCGGAAGATCACGCGCGCGATGGAGCTCGTCGCCGCCGCGAAGCTGCGCAAGGCGCAGGCCCGGATCGAGGGGATGCGCCCTTACGCCGATCGCATGCTGGAGCTCATGTCCGGTACGGCGCGTGCCAGCACTTCGGTGCGCGGGCTGCCGCTGCTGCAGCAGCGGGAGCGCGAGGAGGCCGTCGCGATCGTTCCGCTCACCGGAGATCGCGGGCTCGCCGGCGCGTTCAACTCGCAGATCCTGCGGCGGGCGCTCGCGCTCGACCGGGAGCTGCGCGGCGAGGGCAAGCAGGTCCGGTGGGTCGCCGTCGGCCGCCGCGGAACCGGCTCCCTCCGCTTCCGCCGCCTCGAGCTCGCGGGCGAGTTCACCGGCTTCACCGATCAGCCGCGCTACGCGGACGCGCAGGCGATCGCGCACCGCCTCGCAGAGCTATACACGGACGAGGAGGTCGACCGCGTGGTGGTTGTCTACAACCACTTCGAGTCGCCTCTCGTCCAGCGCGTCACTGTCCAGGATGTGCTTCCGCTCTCGGAGGATCTGCTCGAGACCGACGAGGAGGAGCGGCGTGAGGATGCGCTCCGGGGCGACTTCATCTTCGAGCCCGAGCCGGAGCAGATCCTCGAGCGGCTCTTGCCCGTCTACCTCGAGACCGAGCTGTACCGCGCCCTGCTCGAGTCGGCGGCGTCGGAGCACGGTGCCCGCATGACGGCGATGCGCAACGCCTCGAAGAACGCGGCGGAGCTGATCGACGATCTCACCCTGGCGATGAACCGCGCCCGGCAGGCCGAGATCACGCAGGAGATCCTCGAGGTCGTGGCCGGGGCAGATGCCTTAACCGCCTAACCAAAGGCTCTGTAGCCTCCGCCACTAACCAAGTGCCGCCCGAGGCGTCATAGGGGGATGGACGGCACGCCTCCAGGTTGAGGCGTGGGAGCGAGCAGGCGCCGCCGGACGGGCTCCCGGCGCTTAGGGAAGAGAATGGAGGGTGTACATGGGTAAACGCCTCTGGCTGTTGGCCGGTGCCGTGATTCTTGCAAGCGCGATCATGGTCACCGGGGCAACGGCGAAGGAGGCCGGGGTTTCCAGCTCTGCAGCGAAGACGACGCTTGTCTTCGGCGCCGAGCAGGACATCAACGGCTTCAACACCAACCTGGAGTGCTGCAACCAGTTCTGGGCGGTCGTGATCGCGAACTCGCCGGTGCTCCGCGGTGCGTGGATCATCACCAGCAAGCTGCAGTACCAGCCCGACGTGATCACGGGCGCGAAGCTGACGGCCAAGCCGTTCACGATCACCTACAACATCCGGAAGAACGCCACCTGGAGCGACGGCAAGCCCGTCACCGGTCAGGACTTCCTCTGGAGCGCGCAGAAGATCGTCGATCCGGCCAGCCAGGTCTCCGGCCGGGACGGCTACGACCAGATCAACTTCGGCGCGACGAAGATCACCAACAAGGGCAAGACGGTGAAGTTCGTCTTCAAGAGTCCATACGCCGACTGGAAGGACCTCTTCCTGCCGGGCGCGCTCCTGCCGAAGCACGTCCTGCAGGGTGAGGACTACAACAAGATCTGGTCGAACTGCGTCTGCAACCCGAAGAGCGGGAAGCCGGTCGGCAACGGTCCGTTCCTGCTGCAGTCGTACCGCAAGGGCACCGACGCAACGCTCGTCAGGAACCCGAAGTGGCACGGCCCGAAGGCGAAGCTGGCGAAGATCGTCTTCCGCTTCATCCAGGACACGAACTCCGAGATCCAGGCCATGCGCGGCGGCGAGGTCGACGCGATCTTCCCGTCGCCTCAGACCGCACTCACGGCGCTCCAGCGCCAGAGCGGCATCCGCTACCAGGCCGGCCCGGGTCTGTATCTGGAGCACATCGACCTGGCGGGCAAGGGCAACCACAACTCGCTGATGGACAAGGTGTGGTTCCGCCAGGCCATCATCACGGGGATCAACCGCCCCGGCCTGGTCAAGACCTTCTTCGGCGACATCGCGCCGAACCTGAAGGTCCTGAACAGCCTCGTGAAGTACCCGCCGGATGCGGCCTACAAGGGGCACTTCAGCCGGTACGCCTACAGCGCCACCAAAGCGAAGCAGATCCTGAGCTCACACGGCTGCCGTGCAGGCGGCGACGGGATCATGGTCTGCGGCGGCGTCAGGGCCAAGCTGCTGCACACGACGACCGGCACGAACCGACGGCGGGTGCTCGCATCGCAGATCTACAAGGAGAACCTCAAGGCGATCGGCATCGACCTCGAGATCCGGCTCGTCGATCCGAACGTCCTGTTCGGCGACGGCCCGCAGAGCACGTCGGCGGGCAACTGGGACATGGCCGAGTACGCATGGGTCACGTCTCCTGACTCGAGCTTCGCGGTGCCGTGGCTCGGGTGCAAGAAGCCGTCGAACAACATGACCTACTGCAACAGGGCGGTCACCAGGCTGCTCGACAAGTCCGATGTCACGCTCAACGCCAAGACGCGGTCGAACCTGTTCAACCAGGCCAACGCGCTGATGGCGAAGGACGTGCCGTCGATCCCGCTCTATGCGGTTCCGGTCATCCAGGTCAGCAAGAACAGCGTCAAGGGCTTGGGCTCCCCGAACCCGACGAGCCTCGGACCGACCTGGAACGCATACGCCTGGAAGTTCTAGGCGGCCCTACCGCACCAACTCGGCTAATCTGAGCCGAGCGGAAATCGAGTACGAGCCCGTCCCGCCTCGCGGGGCGGGCTCGGGCTCTGTTAGGAGTTGACGCTAATGCTCGTCTTCATCGTCCGCCGACTCCTCTACAGCATTCCGGTGCTGCTCGCGACGAGCTTTCTCATCTTCACCGCTGTTTCGCTGAGTGGCGACCCTGCAGCTCGACTCAAGGCGAACCCGAGGTTCTCGCCGGCCCTGATCAAGCAGATCGAGCACAAGTACAAGCTCGACCGGCCGATCCCGGTTCGCTACTGGTTCTGGCTCAAGGACGTCACCACCCACAAGCTGGGCACGTCCCTCAACACGAATCAGCCGATCTGGCCGGACATCAAGCGCGTGATGACGCACACCGCGCAGCTCATCGTCACCTCCTCGATCATCGCGATCCTGATCGGGGTGATGGTCGGGGTGTACTCGGCGATACGCCAGTACTCGATCTTCGACTACACGGCGACGAGCTTAAGCTTCTTAGGCTTCGCGATGCCGACGTTCTGGCTCGCGCTCCTACTCCAGATCCTGTTCGTGAACATCTATCTGAAGTGGGACGTGCGCATCTTCTACACCTCGGGGCTGAACAACCCGAGCGAGGGCGCGTTCTCGCTCGACCGGATCCAGCACCTCGGGTTACCCGTGGCGACGCTCGTGATCATCGACTTCGCGCTCTACAGCCGGTTCATGCGCGCCTCGATGCTCGAGGTGATCAACTCCGACTACGTGCGCACCGCCAGGGCGAAGGGCCTGCCCGAACGGCGCGTGGTCACACACCACATCGTGCGGAACGCGCTTATTCCCTTGGTGACGGTGATCGCGCTCAACGTCGGCGGTCTACTCGGCGGCGCGATCGTGACCGAGTCGGTCTTCAGCCTCGACGGCATGGGCTTCTACTTCCGCGGGAAGCTGCAGCAGCTCGATCTCTACGCGGTGATGGCCTGGCTGCTCGTGACCTCGATCATCATCATCCTGGCGAACCTGCTCGCCGACATCATCTACGGCTATCTCGATCCGAGGATCCGCTATTCCTGAGACGCAGTCCGGTCCCACGCCCGTAACTGCGGCTGTTGCAGGTGGCGGCGGCGTCGTCGCGCCGCCGGCCGGAGTCGACGAGGCTTTCGAGTACGGCCTCGAGATCAAGGCGCGCAGCCAGTGGGCGTACGCGCGACGCCGCTTCTTGCGGCACCGCCTCGCCGTGGCAAGCCTCATCGTGCTGACGGGGATCTTCCTCTGCGGCGCGTTCGCCGGCCAGGTCGCGCCGTACAGGTTCGACGAGCTCGACCTGAACAATCTCTACCACGCGCCGACGACGGCGGGCAACCACTTCTTCGGCACGGACGAGCTCGGACGCGACTACTTCAGCCGCGTCATCTACGGCATCCGCACCTCCGAGACGGTGGGCCTGTTCGTGGCCGCGCTCTCGACGGTGATCGGGGTCTTCGTCGGCGCCCTGGCAGGCTTCTACGGCGGCTGGATCGACAACGTCCTCATGCGCCTCACCGACTTAACCCTGACGCTGCCCCCACTGGCCATTCTGCTCACGTTCTCGGCGCTCTACGGCAGCGGGAACAAGTGGCGGATCGCCCTCATCCTTGCGCTCTTCTTCTGGACGAACCTCGCACGCATCGTGCGCGGAGTCTTCCTGTCGTTACGTGAGAAGGAGTACGTCGAGGCGGCCAGGGCAGCAGGCGCAGGCGACCTGCGCATCATGTTTCGCCACATGCTCCCGAACTCGATCGGCCCGATCATCGTGAACGCCACCCTCACCGTGGGCGTGGCGATCCTCGTCGAGGCGGCGCTCGCCTTCCTCGGCCTCGGGATCCAGCCGCCGACGCCTGCCCTCGGCGCGCTCGTCTTCGACGGCCAGGACAATCCGCAGGCGTGGTGGCTTACGATCTTCCCCGGCCTGACGGTCGTGCTGATCGTCCTCTGCGTGAACTTCGTCGGCGACGGCTTGCGCGACGCGCTCGACCCGACTCAGAGGCGGGTCCGTGCCTGAGCCGGTCCTGGCGGTCAAGGATCTCGCCGTCGAGTTCGGCACCGAGGACGGCGTCGTCAGGGCGGTCGACGGCGTCACCTGGGAGATCTACCCGGGCGAGGTGCTCGGTATCGTCGGCGAGTCCGGGTCGGGCAAGAGCGTCAGCACGCTCTCGCTGCTCGGGCTGATTCCTCAGCCGCCCGGCCGGATCGTGCGCGGCGAGGCGGTCTTCAAGGGGCGCGACTTGGTGAAGATGAAGAAGAAGGATCTCCGCGCCATTCGCGGGCGCGAGATGGCGATGGTCTTTCAGGATCCGATGACCTCGCTCAATCCCGTCCTGACGATCGGCTATCAGCTCGGCGAGGCGGTCGAGACGCACTTCCCCGACAAGAAGGATCACGAGGTCGAGGCACAGGTGTTGAAGCTGATGAAGGCGGTGGGGATTCCGCACGCGGAGCGGCGCTACCACCAGTACCCGCACGAGTTCTCGGGCGGGATGCGGCAGCGGGCGATGATCGCGATGGCGATCGCCAACGATCCCGCGCTCCTGATCGCCGACGAGCCGACCACCGCGCTCGACGTGACGATCCAGGCGCAGATCCTCGAGGTGCTGAAGCTGGCGCAGGAGGAGACGCAGGCGGCGACGATCCTCATCACGCACGACCTGGGGCTCATCGCCGAGATGGCCGACCGCGTCATCGTGATGTATGCCGGGAAGATCGTCGAAAGCGGTGATGTCCACACGATCTTCACCGCACCACGTCACCCGTACACGATCGGGCTCATGGACAGCCTCCCGCGGCTGACGCTCGACGAGGACTGGCTGCGACCGATTCCGGGACAGCCGCCGAGCCTCATCAACCGGCCACCGGGCTGTCCCTTCCATCCCCGCTGCTTCCTCTCGCAGGGGCGAGTCCGGTGCCGCGAGGAGGAGCCGCCCCTGCGGAAGATCGCCGAAGGCCATCTCACCGCCTGCCATTTCGCCGAGGAGCTCGAAGGGCGGAGCTCACACCTGGCGACGCCGGCGCCGTCGGAGGCCGCAGCGCGATGACCGTCGGCGAGGAGGTCCGCGAGCAGGCGCAGGCGAGCGGTTCCGACAACGAGATCCTCCGCGTCGAGGGCCTCGTCAAGTACTTCCCGATTCATGCGGGGCTCTTCAAGCGGACGGTCGGCCACGTCCACGCCGTCGACGGCGTCGATCTCAGCCTGAAGCCGGGCGAGACGCTCGGCGTCGTCGGCGAGTCCGGTTGCGGCAAGACGACGCTCGGGCGCACGGTGGTCAAGCTGCTCGACCCGACCGAAGGCCGGCTCGTCTTCAACGGCCGCGACATCACCACCCTGCGCCGCAGGCAGATGCGAGACATTCGCCGGGAGATGCAAATCGTCTTCCAGGATCCGTACGCGTCGCTCAACCCGCGGATGACGGTGCGGGAGATCGTCGCGGAGCCGCTGCGCGTCCACGGGCTGTACAAGGGCCAGGGCGGGAAGAGGAAGGTCGACGAGCTGCTCCGCACCGTCGGACTCAGCCCTGAGCACGGCAACCGCTTTCCGCACGAGTTCTCCGGCGGCCAGCGGCAGCGCATCGGCTTCGCGCGCGCGCTCGCGCTCAATCCGCGCCTCGTGGTGCTGGACGAGCCGGTCTCCGCGCTCGACGTCTCGATCCGCGCGCAGGTCGTGAACCTGCTCGAGTCCCTCCAGCGCGACTTCAACCTGACCTACCTCTTCATCGCGCACGACCTGTCCCTCGTTCGCCACATGGCCGATCGGGTCGCCGTCATGTACCTCGGCAAGATCGTCGAGCTGGGAACGAGGGAGGACATCTACGAGCGTCCGAGCCATCCCTACACGCAGGCTCTGCTCTCGGCCGTTCCAATCGAAGCTCCGTCACAGCGCGGCAAGCGCAAGCGGATCGTGCTCGAAGGCGACGTTCCCAATCCGGCCGACCCGCCGTCGGGATGTCGTTTCCGCACGCGTTGCTGGAAGGCTCAGCCGATCTGCGCCGAGGAGGAGCCGCCCCTGATCGATCGCGGCCAGGGCCACCCGAGCGCCTGCCATTTCGCGGAGATCGTCAAGCCGCTGCAGCTCGCCGGCGAGCCCGCCGCCTAGCGCAAAGCCGAGGATTCCTCTCAATATCCAGGCCGAAATGCCGACCAAGTAAGGGTGATTTGGTCTAACTTTCGACTGACAACCCCGTCAGAAACGGTATGAGACTCGTGGGGCAGTTGAGCAGCGCATGCGAACTCGCTCGGGAACAGTTCTCCCTGCACTTGGACGGGGAGCTCTCTGAGCTCGAGCAGGTTGCCCTGAATGGACATCTGACGGGATGTGCGCGCTGTCGCGCGTACGGCGCATCGGTGGCCGAAGTGGGCAGCCGGCTGCGGTCGGCGCGCCCCGAGCAGCCCGAGTTTTCGATCGTCCTGCCGCATCGGTCACGTGTTCGCATCCCGCTCCGTGCCGTTCAGGTCGGAGCCGCTGCCGCAGTCGTTGCGATCGTCGGTTTCACAGGTGCCGGCCTGACGCCCAGCGGGGACCGATCCGTCTCGTTCACCGCTGCGAACACCGCTCCTGATCGAGGGCTCAACGTGACGTTCAAGGGACCAGGCCGCGCGGGCATCGCTTTCCGCGTCGAGCGTCGCACCGCGCTGCGCCCGACTCGCGGGCCCGTCGGCGTCGTCTAGATCCGCGTCGGGTTCAAATCCGAGGTCGGATAGACTGAGTCCGGCGGCACGGCGTGCCCGACGCCGCACTCCTCATCGTCGTCGTCCAGCTCCAGGAGACCCATGCCCGAAGTGAACGTGCAGCCCGGCCGAATCGTCGAGATCAAGGGCGTCGTCATCGACGCGGTCTTTCCGGAGGGACTCCCCGAGATCAACATGGCGCTCCGCATCGATATCCCCGCGCAGGACGGCCAGAAATCACGCAGTCTCATTGCGGAGGTGCAACAGCACCTCGGTGACGACCGTGTGCGGGCTGTGGCAATGGACTCGACAGACGGTCTCGCGCGTGGACTCGAGGTGGCGGACACAGGACAGCCGATCTCCGTCCCCGTCGGCGACGTCACGCTGGGGCGGATCTGGAACGTGATCGGCGAGCCGGTGGACGAGAAGCCCGCTCCGAAGGACCCCGAGCGCTGGTCAATCCACCGCGATCCGCCGGACTTCACCGATCTGTCGCCGAAGATCGAGGTGTTCGAGACGGGGATCAAGGTGATCGACCTGCTGGCGCCGTTCATCCGCGGCGGCAAGGTCGGTCTCTTCGGCGGCGCCGGTCTTGGCAAGACGGTGCTCATCCAGGAACTGATCCACAACGTCGCGCGTGAGCACGGCGGCGTGTCCGTCTTTGCGGGCGTCGGCGAGCGGACGCGCGAGGGCAACGATCTCCTGCTCGAGATGCAGGAGTCGGGCGTGCTCGACAAGGTCGCGCTCGTCTACGGCCAGATGAACGAGCCGCCGGGCGCGCGGCTCCGCGTCGGGCTGTCGGGCCTCACGATGGCAGAGTACTTCCGCGACCAGGGCCAGAACGTTCTCCTCTTCATCGACAACATCTTCCGCTTCACGCAGGCGGGCTCCGAGGTGTCCGCACTGCTCGGTCGCATGCCCAGCGCGGTCGGGTACCAGCCGACGCTCGCGACCGAGATGGGACAGCTGCAGGAGCGCATCACCTCGACTCAGCGCGGTTCGATCACCTCGGTGCAGGCGATCTACGTTCCGGCCGACGACCTCACCGATCCGGCGCCGGCGAACACGTTCGCGCACCTCGACTCGTCGGTAGTGCTGACGCGCACGCTCGTCGAGCAGGGTATCTATCCGGCCGTCGATCCGCTCGACTCGTTCTCGCGTGCCCTGCAGCCCGGCATCATCTCGGAAGAGCACTACACGGCCGCGACGCGGGTGCAGGAGATCCTCCAGCGCTACAAGGACCTCCAGGACATCATTGCCATCCTCGGCATCGACGAGCTCTCGGACGAGGACAAGCTCGTGGTCTCGCGCGCTCGCAAGATCCAGCGCTTCCTCTCGCAGCCGAACTTCGTCGCCGAGCAGTTCACCGGCACGCCCGGCGAATACGTGAAGCTCGAGGACACGATCAACGGCTTTCAGGAGATCATCGAGGGGAAGCACGACGAGCTTCCGGAGCAGGCCTTCTACATGGTCGGCACGATCGAGAACGCAGTCGAGAAAGGTCGGAGGCTCGCCGGTGAGGGCGAGGCCCCGCAGGACGAGAAGGAAGAGGAGCCCGCGATCGGCGAGGACGCGCGCGAGCCGGAGCCCGTCGCCGCCTCCTAGCTCGTGGCGGACGAGCGCAAGAAGTTCGACGTCTCGCTGGTGACGCCGGACGGTCCGGCGTTCGAGGGCGAGGCGGAGATGCTGATCGTTCCGGGCGCCGCCGGTGAGATCGGCGTCCTGGCGCGGCACGCGCCTCTGATCGCCACGCTGAAGGCCGGCTCGACGCGCGTCTACCTGAACATGGACAACGAGGACGTCCGCGAATACGCGACCGGGCCCGGCTTCTTCAAGGTCGAGCTCGACCGCGCGATCGCGCTCGTCGACGACGCCGTGCTGGCGAACGAGATCGACGACGCCCGGGCGCGGGAGCAGCTGGAGACGGCGCAGCGCGAGCTCGAGCGGGTGGAGCGGGGCGAGTCGAACGCCGATCGCTGGCAGCTGGAGCAGCGCATCAAGCATGCGGAGAATCAGCTGGCTGTGTCTGGTCGCGGCTAGCGCCGCGCTCGTACCGGTCGCGTTCGGCGCCGGTGAGGCCCGAGACGCGGCGTCTCGACCTCACATCGCTGTTCGAACACCTCCGTGCACGCGATCGTCGCCGGTCGCCACCGCTGTCTGGCGCATCTCGTCGCCTGTGGTTCACGGTTCAACTCTGTCTACCATCGGCACCTCTTCCATTGCGTCGGCGGCTCGCTTGAGTTCTGGTGGCGTGGACTGGTGCGGCGTCCACTCCACATTCCAGCGCTCTCAGCGGGTAGCGCCTGTCCTGCGACGGAGGCGATAGGGACGCTCGGCGAGCGGGGCAACATCGATGCGCCGACCTCGCCCGCCTTCGGACCTGGGCCGGCGTATCCGACGTTGTTCAGCGAGGCCGGGCGAGCGCGCCTTAACTACGTCAGGGGTGGAGGCTACGAAGGCTGGGACGGGACAAAGCTGCTCTGGACCGTCCCGCGGTATTACGGCCCCTACATCGTGCGGGGCCGGCAGCTCGACGGTCCGCAACGGCTCCGGTTCGACTGGGGTCCGACGTGGACCCGCAAGGCTCACGACGAGATGCGCCTTGTCGGGCCGTATACGCGGCTCAATCCCGCAGCGACATTCCTGCGCGCACCCGGCTGCTACGCGTACCAGGTCGACGGTCGCGGCTTCAGCTACCTGATCGTCTTCGAGGCGAAGATCTCGAGCTAGGTCTGTGTTATCATGGTCACATGACCATGGTCAAGAAGAGACATGTCCCGGCGGGGCGGTTCAAGGCACAGTGTCTTGCGCTGCTCGACGAGGTGGCGTCGACTGGAAAGCCGGTCGTCGTGACGAAACGCGGGCGGCCGGTCGCTGAGGTCGTTCCCTACGAGCCGCCGAAGCCGCTCGCTGGGACGGTGAGGATCCTCGTCCCGGAGGACGAGCTGCTCGCGCCGGTCGCGGACTGGGACGCCGAGCCCGCGTGATCTTGCTCGACACGCACGTCTGGCTCTGGTGGGCCGGCGGCGTCCCCGAACTGTCCGCGCGCGCGCGCGCCGAGCTCGAGGGAGCAGATCGCATCGGCGTTTGCTCGATCAGCTGCTGGGAACTTGCGATGCTCGTCCGCCTCGGCCGTGTCGAGCTGGACCGCGACGTGCGCAGCTGGGTTGCACTCGCCTTGGGCGACGACCGGGTCGAGAGTCTTCCTCTGGAGCCGGAGATTGCGGCGGAGGCGGGGGCGCTCGACCACGATCTCCCGGGCGACCCGGTCGACCGGATCCTCTACGCGACGGCTCGTGCGCTCGACGTGCCACTCGTAACCAAGGATCGCCGTCTTCGGCGCTACGACGCCAAATCGACCCTCTGGTAGCCTGCGAAGACCCGGAAAGCTTTGACAGGCAGCTTGGCGACCGGGTTATCAAACGCCTAAAGAGCCCGTGCGCCCCAAAGAGGCGCCGTTCTCTCTAGGCAGAACGGAGCAGGAATGCAGGACGCCCGCACGCGACTCGAAGCCATCCTCGCCGAGCGGATCGCCGTGCTCGACGGCTCCTGGGGCGTCCTCATCCAGCGGGAGGTCAAGGGCGAAGAGGCCTACCGCGGCGAGCGGTTCAAGGATCACCCGCGTGACGTCGCCGGCGATCCCGACCTGCTCAACCTGACGCGTCCCGAGGTCGTGCTCGACATCCACCGGAAGTACTTCGCCGCCGGGGCGGACATTGCGACGACGAACACCTTCACCGCAACCTCGATCGGCCAGGCGGATTACGCACTCGAGGAGCACGCCTACGAGATGAACGTTGCCGGCGCACGCCTCGCCCGTCAGGCAGCGGACGAGGTGGGCGGCTTCGTCGCCGGCTCCGTCGGGCCGCTGAACGTCACGCTCTCACTGTCGCCGCGCGTCGACGATCCCGCCTTCCGCACGCACACGTTCGACCAGGTCCGCGACGCGTATGCGGAGCAGATCCGCGCCCTCGCCGAGGGTGGCGTCGACTTCCTCCTGATCGAGACGATCTTCGACACGCTGAACGCGAAGGCTGCGATCGCCGCTGCGCTCGAAGAGACGCCGGAGATCCCGCTCTGGATCTCCTTCACCGCGATCGATCGCAGCGGCCGCAACCTCTCCGGACAGACCGTGGATGCGTTCTGGCTCTCGGTCGAGCACGCCAAGCCGTTCATCGTCGGCGTCAACTGCTCGCTGGGCGCCACCCAGATGCGGCCCTTCGTCGAGGACCTTGCCCGTGTCGCCCCGACGTGGGTCGCATGTCATCCGAACGCCGGCCTGCCGAACGAGTTCGGCACGCACGACGAGCAGCCGCAGCACACGAGCCGCTTCCTCCGCGAATTCGCGCAGGACAGCCTCGTGAACGTCGTCGGCGGCTGCTGCGGCACGACGCCCGAACACGTCAAGGCCATTGCGGACGCGACCAGGGGTCAGACCCCAAGACGTGTTCCGGTCAGCGAGTCCGTCACGCGCCTGAGCGGGCTCGAGCCGTTTCGGATCTTCAAGGACTCGACCTTCGCGATGATCGGCGAGCGCACGAACGTCACCGGCTCGGCTCGGTTCCGCCGCCTGATCGAGGCGGGTGACTTCCAGGATGCCGTCGAGGTCGCGCTCGAGCAGGTGCGGGGCGGCGCCAACATCCTCGACGTCAACATGGACGCCGACCTGCTCGATTCGGAGCAGGCGATGACGACCTTCCTCAACCTGCTCGCCACCGAGCCGGACGTCGCGCGCATTCCGATCATGGTGGACAGCTCGCGCTGGTCGGTGGTCGAGGCCGGGCTCAAGTGTCTTCAGGGCAAGGGGGTCGCCAACTCGATCAGCCTGAAGGAGGGCGAGGAGCCGTTCCTCAAGCAGGCCCGGCGGATCAAGCGCTACGGCGCGGGCGTGGTCGTGATGGCCTTCGACGAGCAGGGCCAGGCTGACACCGTCGAGCGCAAGGTCGGGATCTGCGAGCGCGCCTACAAGCTCCTGACGGAGGACGGCTGGGAGCCGGAGAACCTCATCTTCGATCCCAACGTGCTCGCGGTCGCGACCGGCATCGAGGAGCACGCCGACTTCGCCCGCGCCTTCATCGAGGCGACACGCCAGCTCAAGGCACGTTGCCCGGGCGCAAAGGTCTCCGGCGGCATCTCCAACCTCAGCTTCTCGTTCCGCGGCAACGACGCCGTCCGCGAGGCGATGCACGCCGCGTTCCTCTACCACGCGATCGCGGCGGGACTCGACATGGGCATCGTCAACGCGGGCCAGCTCGCCGTCTACGAGGACATCGAGCCGGATCTCCTCGAGCGCGTCGAGGACGTCATCTTCAATCGTCGGCCCGACGCGACCGAGCGGCTCGTCGAGTACGCCTCCCGGGTCGAGGGCGAGGGAACGAAGCGCGAGCGCGACCTCTCGTGGCGCGAGGCGCCCGTCGAGGATCGGCTCGCGCATGCGCTCGTGCACGGAATCGTCGACTTCATCGAGGACGACACCGAAGAAGCGCGGCAAAAGCATGCGCGCCCGCTCGATGTGATCGAGGGCCCGCTGATGAGCGGCATGCAGATCGTCGGCGATCTCTTCGGCTCGGGGAAGATGTTCCTGCCGCAGGTCGTCAAGAGCGCGCGCGCGATGAAACGCGCGGTCGCCTACCTCGAGCCGTACATGGAGGCCGAAAAGGCAGCCGGGGACGGCGGACGGCGGGCGCAGGGCAAGATCGTGCTCGCCACGGTCAAGGGCGACGTGCACGACATCGGCAAGAACATCGTCGGCGTCGTGCTCGGCTGCAACAACTACGCAGTGATCGACCTGGGCGTGATGGTCCCCGCGGATCGAATCCTCGACACGGCGCTCGAGGAGGACTGCGACGTCGTCGGCCTTTCCGGCTTGATCACGCCCTCGCTTGACGAGATGGTGAACGTGGCAAAGGAGATGGAGCGGCGCGAGCTGGCCTTGCCCCTGTTGATCGGGGGGGCGACGACGTCGAAGCAGCACACGGCGGTCAGGATCGCCCCGGAGTACTCACAGCCGACGGTGCACGTCCTCGACGCCTCGCGCGTTGTCGGCGTCGTCTCCGCGCTGCTCGATCCGTCCCGCCGCGTCGGGCTCGACGAGGAGAATCGTGAGTTGCAGGACCGCCTCCGCGAGCAGCACGCCGAGAAAGAGCGGAAGCCGTTGCTCCCGATCGGCGAGGCGCGCGCGAACAAGGAACGGGTGCCGTTCGACGCGCTCCCGGAGCCGCCCTCGACCGGCTCGCAGCTCGTCGAGCCGCAGCCTGCGACGCTCACTCCCTACATCGACTGGCAGTTCTTCTTCCACGCGTGGGAGCTAAAGGGCAAGTTCCCCGCGATCCTGGAGCAGGCGGCCGCCCGCGAGCTCTACGACGATGCGCAGGAGTTGCTCGACGAGATGATCGATCGCGACCTGCTGCAGCCGCGGGGTGTCTACGGATACTGGCCGGCTCGCGCCGACGGCGACGACGTCGCGCTGGAAGACGGGACGCGCTTCTGCTTCCTGCGCCAGCAGTCCGCCTACGGCGATTCGCGGCCCAACCGCTGCCTTGCCGACTACGTGAGTCCCGACGGCGATCACATCGGCGCGTTCGCAGTCAGCATCCACGGCGCCGACGAGCTCGCCGCCTGGTACGAAGCGGAGCAGGACGACTACCGCGCGATCATGGTCAAGGCGCTGGCCGATCGCCTCGCCGAGGCGTTTGCCGAATACCTGCACGAAGTCGTGCGCCGCGCCTGGTACGAACCCCGCGAGCGCTTGTCCAGGGAGGAGCTGATCGCCGAGACGTACCGCGGCATCCGTCCGGCGTTCGGCTATCCGGCCTGCCCGGATCACAGTGAGAAGCGGAAGCTCTTCGATCTCCTCGCGGCGGAACGCGTCGGCCTCGAGCTGACGGAGTCCTACGCCATGACCCCGGCCTCGGCGGTGAGCGGGATCTACCTCGCCCATCCCCTCGCGCGCTATTTCTCGGTCGGACGGGTCGCCCGAGACCAGGTCGAGGACTACGCGGCGCGCAAGGGCATGCAACTCGTCGAGGTCGAGCGCTGGCTCCGGCCCAATCTGGGCTACGAGACTCGTTCGAGGGAAGAAGCCGTCACGCCGTGAACCCGATACGTAGCGGCATGGCCGGCCGTCTCGGCATCGTCCTCCTGGCCGCCGCAACGTTTACGGCCGCGGCGGTTGCCGCTCCGGGTGACCCTGAGAAGCGCGATATCCGCCCCGGCGATCAGGCGCGTGCGCGGAAGGCCAACCTCCGGCTCGCCGACCTGCCGAGCGGCTTTCGCTCGCTTGCGCGACCGCACGAGAAATCGGGGCCGGCTGTCTGCGGGCGCTTTCGGCCGGACCTCTCCGACCTGACGATCACCGGCGAGGCAGGGTCGCCGAACTTCGTCGGTGCAAACGGAACATCCATCTTCTCCGAAGCGGAGGTCTACCGGACGGTCCACGACGAACAGCAGTCATGGCAACGCACCACGCGGCGTGAGGCGTTGCCGTGCTTCGCCCAACAGCTCGAACGACAATCCGCGTCGACACCGATTCGGATCGACGTCCGCTCCTATGCGCAGCTCCCGGCACCACGCCTCGGAGATCGATCGGCCAAGTTCCGCTTCGTTGCCGTCGTCGTGTCGCAAGGCGTTCGGATCCAGATGTGGATCGATGTGTTGGGTGTCGCGCGTGGACGTGCGGATGCGGCGCTCTACTACTTCACGGTCGGTCACCGGCCCGCCGCCGCACAAGAACGTGCGCTGCTGGCGAAGCTCTCGCAGCGCCTCGCCGCGTAGCACTACCCTTCGCCGACATCGTGGAAGTGAACTTCGGCCGCAGCGCGCCCTTCAGCCTTGGTATCGAGGAAGAGTTTCAGCTCCTCTCGCCGGAGAGCTACGAGCTCGTTCCACGTTTCGGCGAGATCGCGGAGGAGGCGGGGGACGAGCGCGTGCGGCAAGAGCTGCTGACGTCCGTGCTCGAGGCCGCGACCGGCGTCCACGAGCGCGTAACCGACGCGCTCGTCGAAGTGCGCGAGATCCGCGGTGCCCTTCGCGACGCTGCCGCACAGCGTGGCGTGCTGATCGGTTCCGCCGGGACGCACCCGTTCTCTCGCTGGGAGCACCAAGAGATCACCGACACGCCGCGCTACCAGGGTGTCGCAAAAAAGCTGCGCTGGATCGCAGAGCGCGTCGCCATCTTCGGCCTGCACGTGCACGTCGGGATCGACTCGGCGGACACGGCGGTCTCCGTCGCAACCGGCCTGCGGAACTGGGTGCCTGAGCTGCTGGCGCTATCCGCCAACTCACCGTACTGGCAGGGCCGCGATACCGGCCTCGGCTCGATTCGCAGCCAGGTGTTCGACACGATGCCACGGAGCGGCCTGCCGCCGCGGCTGGAATCGTTCGCAGACTTCGAGGGCCTGATCGCCCGGGGCGTCGCCGCGGGCTTCTTCCCCGACTACACCTACGTCTGGTGGGATGTCCGGCCCCACCCGAAGCTCGGGACGATCGAATTGCGTGCGTGCGACGCACAGACGCGTGTCGAGAGCGTGGCCGGGATTGCGGCGCTCACGCAGAGCCTCGTAGCGACGCTCGTCGAGCGTCCGGCCGAGCCCCAGCCCCGCACCTTGATCGCCGAGAACAAGTGGCGCGCGGCGAGATACGGGCTGGAGGCCGAGCTCGTCGACCTCGGCCACGACCATGCGCGGCCCGCGCGGGAAGCGGTGCGCGAGCTCCTCGAGCTCGCGGCGCCCGCTGCGGAGCGGCTCGGCTGCGCCGGCGAGCTGGCGGAGGTAGAGCGCATGCTCGACCGCGGAACGGGCGCCGACGAGCAGCGCCGGGTGCACAACGCCGGCGGGAGCCTGCTGGCGGTCACGCGCTGGGTCGCCGAGGAGACCATCCGCAGCGTCGGTTAGCTCCCCAGCCGGGCCGTCGGCTATCCTCGGGGTCGGCTGGCGCCCCTCCGAGCGGGCGCCGTCCCGTTTCCAGGGCTGTATGAAGACCACGCTCAAAAGAGGCATCGGGCGCGGCGCGTCCGTAAACGGCGACGGCCGTGCGGTCTACCCGCCGGGTGTCCGGACGCCGATGACGCGCTACCGGCAGCCCGAGCCCCACGGGCGCGGCGCCTGGCAGGTCGTCCGCGCGGTCGCGCTCTGGACGGTGCTGGCCGCCCTGGTCGTCGCGGGAGGCGCCGCCGGCGCCGCCTACCTGAAGACGCATCAGTTCCTGGAGGCGATCAGCCCCAAGACGAAAGCCGACCGGGCGGCCGCCAAGCGGCTCGACGCCGCCATCCCCGGCCAGCCGACCGTGGCACTTGTGATCGGCACCGACCGACGGAAGGGCCGCGAGGCGGAGCTGACGGGACGATCCGACACGCTGATCCTCGTGCGAGCCGATCCGGAGACCGAGTCGATCTCGCTGCTGTCGTTCCCGCGCGACCTGATCGTGACGGTCAAGTGCCCCGGCCACCCGGACACGGTCGATCGAATCAACTACGCGTTCTCCCAGTGCGGTGCGCTCGGAAGCGTCGAGACCGTGCGCGCGCTCACCGGTCTCCCGATCAACTACTTCGTGACGGTGAACTTCCGCGGCTTCACGCAGCTCGTGAACAACCTCGGCGGAGTCTGGGTCGACATCGACCACCGCTACCTCTGCGATCCCAGCAACTGTCCAGGGGTCTCGCGCATCAACCTCTGGCCGGGCTACCAGCGCCTGAACGCGTCGAACGCGCTGTCGTACGTCCGCTATCGCCACTTCGACTCCGACCTCTTTCGCAACGCGCGGCAGCAGCTCTTCCTCAAGGCGCTGAAGCAGCAGATCTCGTCTCAGCTCGACCTCGGCACGCTGTTCGCGATCGTCGACGCAGTCGAGAGGAACGTCGTCGTCGGCCGTGGCGGCAACCAGGCGCTCGATCCCCAGACGCTGAAGGACTACGTCTACTTCGCGCACGGCCTCCCGGCCGGCCACGTGTTCCAGTCGAAGATCGAGGGCCTGACCGGGTACGCCGAGCTGCACGCGCCGTCGGGAAGCGTCGAGGCCGCAGTGCGCGACCTCGTGCAGCCGGACGTCGAGTCCCCGGCGAAGGCGCGCGACGTTACGTTCGGGATCAAGCGGCGCTCGAGATCGCCGCGTCCGCGCGATGTGAGCACGACGGTGCTGAACGGCAACGGCATCGCGGGCTCGGCCGCGAACGCTGCCTACGAGCTCGCGCAACGCGGCTACAAGATCCTGCTGCCGCCCACGGGCGAGCCGCAGAACGCGCCTCGCTTCAACTACTTCAGGACAACGGTCTACTTCGACCGCTCGCAGCGCCGGTCTCGGGCCGCGGCGATCAAGGTGGGCAATCTCTTCGGAGATTCGGTCATCAAGCCGCTGCCGTCGGAGTTCGTCACGCTCGCAAACGGCGCGATGGCGACAGTCGTCGTCGGCCAGAACTTCCACGGGACGCTCGCGCCTGCTCCCAGGGACACCACGCCGACGAAGCAGCCCCCGCACGTGACGGCGAATGCGGTGCTCACCCGCAACCTGTTGCTGGGCGTGCGCCGCCGCGTGCCCTTCCGGCTGGAGGTGCCGCGCCTCGTCGAATCGAGCTCCCGGCTCGAATTCGACTCGCCCATCCGGCTCTACAACATCAAGAAGGGCCATCGGGCGGTGCGGCTCACGTTCAGAATCGGCGACAACGAATATTGGGGCATCCAGGAGACCGACTGGAACGAAGCGCCCGCTCTTGCAGACGCGAACTTCGTCCATCGCATTCGCGGTCGCGAGTTCTCTCTCTACTACTCCGGCTCACATCTGCACATGGTCGTGCTGCGGGAGAATGGCGCGACCTACTGGGTCGTGAACACGATCCTCGACTCGCTTTCGAACGAGACGATGCTCGCGATCGCTCGCGGGCTCGCTCCCCTGCCCAAGTAGGCTTCTCGGCCCATGGCGGAATCGCGGACAATCGGCGTCTTCGGCGCGGGCTGGGTCGGGCTCGTCACCGGCGGCTGCTTCGCCGAGCTCGGTCACGAGGTGATCGTGCGCGACGTCCTGCCGGAGCGGATTGAGGCGCTCGCGGCCGGCCGCCTGCCCTTCCACGAGCCCGATCTGCCTGAAGTCCTCGCCCGCAACCGCGAGCGCATCCGCTACACGCTCGACGCGGACGACCTCGCCGATGCGGACGTGCTCTTCATCTGCGTCCAGACCCCGCCGACATACTCGGGAGACGCCGACCTCTCCTATGTCTGGACGGCGCTCGACGATCTGCCGCACGACGAGCGGCGGAGGATTCTCGTGATGAAGTCCACCGTGCCGGTCGGTACCGGGGAGAAGGTGCGCGCGGCGCTCGAGGTGCGTGGACTGACGAACGTCGGCTACGTGTCGAATCCCGAGTTCCTCGCCGAGGGCAGTGCCGTGCGTGACTTCATGAACCCGGACCGCATCGTGATCGGCGCCTTCGCAGAGGAGGACGGGGCCGTCGTGGAGTCGCTCTACGGAGGCATCGAGGCGCCGGTCGTGCGGGCGGACGTGGCGTCGGCCGAGATGATCAAGCTCGCGGCCAACGCCTTCCTGATGACACGCATCTCGTTCATCAACGAGATCGCGAACGTCTGCGAGGCCGTCGGCGCGGACGTCGTCGAGGTCGCGCGCGGGATCGGTCTCGATCACCGGCTCGGCCCGCACTTCCTGCGCGCCGGTATTGGTTACGGCGGCAGCTGCTTCCCCAAAGACTCGCTCGCGCTCAAGCAGCTCGCCTCGAACTCCGGGTATCACTTCCAGCTGCTTGCTGCGGTCATCGAGGTGAACGAGCTCCAGAAACGGCGCGTGATCCAGAAGCTGCAGAAGCATCTCGGCAAGCTGCGCGGGAAGAAGGTTGCGCTACTCGGGCTCGCGTTCAAGGCCGGTACGGACGATCTGCGCGAGGCGCCGTCGCTCGTGCTTGCATCCCGGCTGCTCGCTGAAGGTGCGGAGGTGCGAGCCTGGGATCCCGTAGCCCGGCCAGGCGAGCTCATGAAGGGCGCAGTTCTGTGCGAGACGGTGCTCGAAGCGGTCAGAGACTGCGACGCCGCCGTCATCGTGACCGAATGGGACGAGCTGCGCGGCCTTGCCTCGCCGGAGGTACGTGAGGCGATGGCGCGGCCGCTCATCATCGATGGACGCAACCTGCTCGATCCCGAAGAGACGAGAGACGCGGGCTTTGCCTACGAGGGCATCGGCCGGCCCAGCTCGCCGTTCGAGGCGCTGCCGGAAACCGCCGAACGCGAACAGCGCGTCTCTCGCTGATGGAAGCGATCATCCTCGCGGGCGGGCAGGCGACCCGGCTGGGCGATGCGGCGCGTGGGCATCCGAAGTCGCTGGTCCCGATCGCGGGCCATCCGCTGGCGGAGTATCAGGTGTCGCAGCTCGTACGCGCCGGCGTGGAGCGCGTGATCGTCAGCTGCGCGCTGGGACAGGCCGCGCTGTTCGAGGCGAAGCTGTCCGGCCTCGGTGCGGAGATCGTCGCGGTGGCCGAGCCGGAGCCGCTCGGGCGAGGGGGAGGGCTCCGCTTTGCGGCCGAGTGCCGTGAAGAATCGGGCCCCGTCTACGCGTTCAACGGTGACGAGCTGCACGACGTCGATCTCCGGGCCTTCCTCGAGGCGCACGAAGAGCACGGCGGCGCCGCCACGATCGTCGTGGCGCCGCTGAAATCGCAGTTCGGTGTGGTGGAGCTCGCCGACGGCGACCGCATCACCGGCTTCCGTGAAGCGCCACGGCTTCCGCACTGGGTCAACGCGGGCGTCTACGTCCTGGACGACGAAGCGCTCGAGCGTCTACCCGAGCGCGGTGATCACGAGCAATCGACCTTCCCCGAGCTCGCCGATGAGGGGAAGCTGTTCGGCTTCCGCCACGAGGGCCTCTGGATCACCGTCAATACCCCGAAGGACCTTCAGCGGGCCGAGGCGCACTACGCGGCTCATCCCGAGCTCCGCCCGACGCTGGCTCGCAACCGCGGCTGACCATCTCCCGGGGACGCCTGCGGCGGCTGTGAGGAAGACGTCTGCCGACCCCGCGGGACGGCGTAGAGTCGCCCGGTGAGCGTCGACTCGCCGAACTTCAAGGGTCTCGACGCGTGGGCCTCGGCGCCGCGCAAGGTCGAGAAACCCTGGGGACACGAGCTGATCTGGGCCGAGACCGAGCAGTACGTCGGCAAAGTGCTGTTCGTGAAGGCCGGCGAGTCCCTCAGCCTCCAGTTCCATCGGGTCAAGGACGAGTCATGGCTCGTCGAGGCAGGCCGCGCGAAGCTCGAGCTTGGGTCGGCCGGCGACGCGTTCCTGAACGAAGAGGTCGTCGGCCCCGGCGCGTCCTTCCGGTTCCCTCCGGGGACGGTGCACCGCGTCATGGCGCTCGAGGACACGACCATCGTGGAGGTGTCGACCCCGCAGCTGGACGACGTCGTCCGTCTCGAGGACCGCTACGGCCGCGAGGGCACGAGCGAACCATGACACACGGGTGTTAAGGTTCTCCCGTGGACGGACTGACGGTCGGCGAGGCCGCGACCCAGACGGGCTGGTCGCCCCGGATGCTGCGGTATCTCGAGCGGGCGGGGCTCGTCGTCCCACCCCGCAGCGGCTCGGGGTACCGGCTCTACGGCCTCCTGGAGCTCAACCAGCTGCGGTCGCTCCGGGAGCTGCGGCGGCGCTTCGACGTCGAGCTCACGGACGTGGCCTTCGCGTCGCGCCTCGAACGGGAGCCGGCGCTCTCTGCGGCGATCGAGACGTGGGTCGCCGGAACACGCTTGTCCGCCCTCGACTGGGAGCAGCGAAAGCACGAGCGACTGCTCGCCGCCTAGGTGTCCCTGCCAGCAATACTTGCCGGCTTCTGGCCCGCGATCACACGGCGCCAGAGTCCACCCTCGTCCTTACCAAGGCGTCTAGCCTTGGCTGCGGACGAGTGCGGCCTCTGGCTTGGTGCTCGCGACCCAGAACCTCGGCAGCATTACTGGCAGGGACACAGAGAGGACCGAATTGGCTACGACGAAACGGCATGACGTGAAGGATCTCGCGCTCGCCTCCGAGGGGGTGCGCCGGATCGAGTGGGCCGACCGCCAGATGCCCGTGCTCGCCGCGATCCGCGAGCGCTTCGATCGGGAACAGCCGCTCGGCGGGTACCGGATCTCCGCCTGTCTCCACGTGACGACGGAGACGGCCAATCTCGCCCGCACCCTGAAGGCGGGCGGCGCGGACGTCGTCCTCTGCGCGTCGAATCCACTCTCGACCCAGGACGACGTCGCGGCGGCGCTCGTCGACGAGTACGACATCTCCGTCTTCGCGATCAAGGGCGAGGACAACGACACGTACTACGCGCACATCGAGGCCGCCGTCGACCACAAGCCGCAACTGACGATGGACGACGGCGCCGACGTGATCGGCGTCCTGCATTCGGCCCGGCGGGAGCAGCTGGGAGACATCATCGCCGGCACCGAGGAGACGACCACCGGCGTCATCCGGCTGAAGGCGCTCGAGCGCGACGGCGCGCTCGGCTTCCCCGTGATCGCGGTGAACGACGCGAGCACGAAGCATCTGTTCGACAACCGCTATGGCACGGGGCAGTCGACGATCGACGGGATCATCCGCGCGACGAACGTCCTGCTCGCGGGCAAGCGATTCGTCGTCTCCGGCTACGGCTGGGTCGGGCGCGGCGTTGCATCCCGCGCGCGCGGGATGGGGTCCCACGTGATCGTGACCGAGACCGATCCGATGCGCGCCTTGGAAGCGATCATGGACGGTTACGAGGTCTTGCCGATGGAGAAGGCTGCGCCGATCGGCGACATCTTCTGCACCGCCACGGGCGACAAGTCCGTCATCCGGCGGGAACACGTCGAGCGGATGAAGGACGGCGCGATCCTCGCCAATACCGGCCACTTCAACGTGGAGATCGACATCCCCGCGCTGAAGGGCCTCGCGACCGAGACGCGCGAGGCGCGTGCCTTCGTAGACGAGTTCACGATGGAAGACGGGCGGCGGATCTATCTCATCGCCGACGGGCGCCTCGTCAACCTGTCCGCGGCCGAGGGGCATCCGGCGCTCGTGATGGACATGTCGTTCGCGAACCAGGCACTCGCGGCCGAGTACGCGATCCAGCATGCCGCGGAGCTCGAGCGGAAGGTCTATCCGGTGCCCGAGGGAATCGACAAGGAGATCGCGCGACTCAAGCTCGAGACGATGGGCGTCCAGATCGACACGCTCACGGAGGAGCAGGCCAAATACCTGGCCTCGTGGGACGAAGGCACATGACCGTGGGGGAACCGATGGTTCCCCCACGAGCCCCCTCCTTCTTGTCTCGGCAAGGCGGATGGTGGTGAGCGCTGCGGCGGGAGCGCGGTCCCGCCTCCGCGCGGCGAAGGACACTCGCCCCAGATCGATGTGGGCGATTTCGTTGCGCCGCGCGGGCGGTGGCGCTCAAGCGTCCCCGGCCGCGTCGGTTCGCCCCCGGCTAACGCCGCTTCGCGCGCGTTTAGCCTCTGGCTTTGGTGGACGAGATCAGCGGTCTGGCCCCTGACGAGATCATTCGTTACGAGGAGGAGGGCCCGCGGGTCGTCCTCCTCGACCAGCGCCGGCTGCCTGAGGAGGTCGTCGAGCTCGAATGCCGCTCCGCCGAGGACGTCGCCGCGGCGATCCGTGCGATGGCGATTCGTGGTGCGCCGGCGATCGGCGTCGCGGCGGCGTACGGACTCGCGCTCGCGGCCGCGCATGGGGATGACCTCGACGACGCGGCTGCCGCTCTCGCGGCCTCGCGCCCGACGGCGGTCAATCTCACCTGGGCGCTCGAGCAGATGCTGGACGATCCGACGCCGGCGCACGCACGGGCATTGCACGAGGAGGAAGTCGAGCGCTGTCGCTCGATGGCGGGCCACGCGGTGGAGTTGCTCGGCGCGGGCACGCGTGCGCTGACGCATTGCAACGCCGGCGGCCTGGCGACGGGGGGTTACGGCAGCGCGGTCGGCGCGCTGCGGGCCGCATGGGAGCGTGGGCTGCTCGAGCGCGTCTGGGTCGACGAGACCCGGCCCCTGCTTCAGGGTTCGCGGCTCACCGCCTGGGAGCTGGAGGCTGCAGGCATCCCACATACGGTCATCGCGGACTCGGCCGCCGCCTCGCTGATGGCGGCCCGCGAGGTCGACTGCGTCGTCACCGGCGCCGACCGGATCGCGGCCAACGGCGACACCGCGAACAAGATCGGCACGTATTCGCTCGCCGTGCTCGGGGCGCACCACCGAATTCCCCTGTACGTCGTCGCGCCGACGTCCACCGTTGACCTAGCGACGGCGAGCGGAGCCGAGATTCCGATCGAGGAGCGCGCGCCGGAGGAGATCACGGCTCGCTTCCCGGCGCGCAACCCCGCCTTCGACGTGACTCCGGGAGAGCTCATTGCCGCGATCGTGACCGAGCACGGCATCCACCGGGCGCCGTACGCGGAGTCCCTCGCAGCGCTCGTATGAAGGCGCTGATTCTCGCGGCGGGGTATGCCACGAGGCTCCGTCCGCTGACCGATTCGATGCCGAAACAGCTTCTGCCCATCGGCGAGCGTCCGATCGTGGACTGGATCCTCGACCGGATTGCCGAGACGAGCGCGGAGGAGGTGCATCTCGTCACGAATGCGCGCTTTGCGGAGGACTTTGCCCGCTGGGCAGAGGACAAAGAAGTGCGGATCCACGACGATGGCACGACCTCGAACGAGGATCGCCTGGGCGCGATCGGTGACGTTCAGTTCGCCGGGATCGACGACGAGCTGCTGGTGATCGCGGGCGACAACCTCTTCGACTACTCGCTCGCGGACTACGAGGCCTACTGGCGAGCGCGGCCCGGCGCGAGCTGCGTCGCGGTCCTCGACGTCGGCGATCCCGAGCTGGCGAAGAAGTACGGCATCGTCGACGTCGACAGGGACGACCGGATCGTCGGCTTCGTCGAGAAGCCCGAGCATCCGCCGACGACGCTCTGCGCCACCGCTACATACTTCTACGACCGCGAGCATGTCCGTCTCGTCTCCACGTACCTCGACGAGGGCAATCCGCCCGACCAGCCCGGGAACTTCATCGCCTGGCTCCACAGCCGGGCCCCGGTCTATGCCTATCGCTTCGAAGGCGAGTGGTACGACATCGGCGACCGGGAGCAGCTGCTCGAGGCGGACAACCGCCTGCGCCGCCGCCGCGGTTTGCCAGAGCGGGAGGTGTATTCGCCCGGTTAGGCGAGCAGCTCGGCGAGCTCAGCAGGATGTGACAGGAAGAGCGCGTGGCCTCCGTCGAGCTCGATCGGATCGTCCTCCAGCTGGTCGATAAGGCTACGGCCGGGCACCGGCAGGAGCGCAGAGAGAAACACGAGCCGGGCGACGGGCCGTCGTTCCGCGACCAGGGGAATCGTCAAGCCTCCGAGCGAATGACCGACCAGGACGACGTCGTCGGACGGGTCGCCGATGGCTTCGGTCACGACCTCGGCGTAGCGCGCGCAGCCCGCCGACAGGTCCTCGCTGGGAAGGTCGATCGCCAGGACGTCGTGCCCGCGGTTGCGTAGTTTCGGGGCGAGGCGCTCCTAGCACCAGGCGCCGTGCCATGCGCCGTGGACGAGGACGAAGACGGCCATGCGACTGACCGTAACCCGCCTCGAAGGCGGCGCGAAGTTGTGCGCCGTCGGCATCTAACGTCGACCCATGCTCGACCTGCTGCTGCCGCAGCGCTGCCTGGTCTGCGCTCGCCCCGGCGCCCACGTCTGCGGAGATTGCACTGCGAGTCTGCGGCGCATCGGCCCTCCGCTGTGCGAGCGCTGCGGAGCGCCGACGGCCTGGCCGGTCCGCCGCTGCGCCGAGTGCACGGGCAGGCGCCTCGCGTTCTCACGGGCGCGCGCCGCCGTCGAGTACGACGAGCCGGTGCGTCGCGTCGTGGCCGCTTGGAAGGAGCGCGGGCTCCGCCGGCTCGCGGAGTGGGCTGCGGAAGTGGTCCTCGAAGGCGTGGCTCGCCCGGACACGTCCTGCCTTGCGTACGTTCCTGCAGATTCGGACCGGCGGCTGAAGCGCGGCCATCATGCCGCCGAGCGCCTCGCACGCGAGCTCTCGGAGGCCTGGCATGTTCCGCTGGAGCCGCTGCTCGCGCGCACGCGAGGATCCAGGCGCCAGCGCGGGCTCTCGCAGCCGGAGCGGCGCCGCAATGTCGCGGCCGCGTTTCGTCCAGTGGGGCGGGCGCCTCCCCGCGTCACGCTCGTCGACGACGTCTACACAACGGGTGCCACAGCGAACGCGGCCGCGTCTGCGTTGCGCAAACAAGGCGCCCGCCGGGTCGAGATCGTGACGTTCGCCCGGACGATTCGCATCCGCTAAGGTCAGATCCCAGGCCCACGAGGAGACGTGATGCGACTTCAGGTGAAGGGCAAGAACGTCGAGGTCAGCGATTCGATTCGCCGGTACGCCGAGGAGAAGATGCGCAAGCTCGATCGTCAGCTGCACGCGCTGACGCAGGTCGAGCTGGAGCTGCGCGTCGAGAAGAACCCATCCATCTCGGCGAACCAGGTGGCTGAGGCAACTGTGTGGACGAAGGGGCCGACCCTTCGTGCGCGCGAGGCCTCGACGGACATGAAAGCTTCGATCGACCAACTAACGGAGAAGCTGCTGCGCCAGGTCGAGCACTATCGAGCGAAGCGCAGCCGCAGGCAGGTACGTGGAAACGGCAGTCCGCCCGGAGGTTCGATGAGCATCCCCGACGAGGAGACAGGACCGAAGATCGTCAAGACCAAACAGTTTTCCGCCAAGCCGATGAGCGCCGAGGAGGCAGCGATGCAGCTCGACCTCGTCGGGCACGACTTCTTCGTCTTTCGCAGCGACGAGTCCGGGGAGGTCAACGTCATCTACCGCCGCAAGGACGGCGGGTACGGCCTCATAGAGCCCTCGGGGTAGTGGGACTGTTCAGGCGCAAGCCGCTGCACGAGCGGCTCGCCGAGGAGGGTGGTCTCGTCGAGCCCTCGACGCGGCCCCTGTTCACCGGGGTCATTCCCGAGACCGGGATCCACGGCGTGCCGCGGGAGCGTCAGTACGACGCGGTCGTGACCACCGAGGCGCCGGAGGCGCAGGGCGCAACCGCGCGCTTCGTCGGGCTCGAGGACGGCTCGCTCCTCGTCGAGGAGGGAGACGGCGACCTGAGCGCGCTGGCCGAAGCAATCGAGCAGGAGGTGAAGGCCCCCTACCGCGCGACCGCCATCCGTCGCGGATCGACGCAGTGGGCCGTGGCGGCGCATGGCTTGCGTGTCGTCGAGCTCCCGGAGCCCGGCGGCGACGAAATCGAGCTCGTCAGCCGAGGCGACGAGCGGACCCTCGTGATCGATGGAAATCGCTCGTTCGGGGATCTAAGCCGCCGACTTGGCCGCGCCGCATAGAGTCGGCCCCTAAGGAAGCCTCGCAGACGTTCGGATCGAAGCCGCTACCCTAGGTCGGACGATGGCTCAGCAGCTCGGCTCCTTCGAGAAGATCCTCCGCGTCGGCGAGGGTCGCCGCATGAAGCGGCTCGCCGACCAGGCGGCCTACATCACGTCGCTCGAGCCGGAGTTCGAGGCGCTCTCCGACGATGAGCTGGCGGGCAAGACCGTCGAGTTCAAGCAGCGCCTCGAGAACGGCGAAAGTCTCGAGGAGCTCCTCTTCGAGGCGTTCGCGGCGGTGCGGGAGGCGTTCAAGCGGACGATCGGCGTCCGGCTCTTCGACGTCCAGCTGATGGGCGGCATCGTCCTGCACGAGGGCGACGTGGCCGAGATGAAGACGGGCGAGGGGAAGACGTTCGTCGCCGTGCAGCCGCTCTACCTGAACGCGCTCGAGGGCCAGGGCGTGCACCTGATCACCGTCAACGACTACCTGGCGAAACGCGACTGCGAATGGACGAAGCCGGTCTACGAAGCGCTCGGGATGCGCGACACCTTCATCGAGAACATGATGCCGTTCGCGGAGCGCAAGGAGGCGTACGACGCCGACGTCACGTACGGAACGAACTCCGAGTTCGGCTTCGACTACCTCCGCGACAACATGGCGGTCAGCCTCGACGGCATCGTCCAGCGCAGTCATCGCTACGGAATCGTGGACGAGGTCGACTCGATCCTGATCGACGAAGCCCGGACGCCGCTGATCATCTCCGGCGAGCCCGAGACCGCGGCGCAGATCTATTACGACTTCGCACGTATCGCGCGCCAGCTGAAGGCTGTGCCGCACGACCCGCTGCTGAAGGGCGGCGATCCCAATGCGGACTACGAGTACGACGAGAAGCACAAGACGGTCGCTCCAGGCCAAGCCTCGATCGAGGCTGTGGAGCGCGCGCTCCGGATCGACAACCTCTACGACCCGCGCAATGCGCAGCTCGTCAACCACCTCAACCAGGCGCTGAAGGCGCAGTCGCTCTACAAGCGGGACATCGACTACGTGATCCAGGACGGCGAGGTGAAGATCGTCGACGAGTTCACCGGGCGGATCATGGAAGGGCGCCGCTGGTCGGAGGGTCTTCACCAGGCGATCGAGGCGAAAGAGGGCGTGAAGATCCAGGAGGAGAACGTCACCCTCGCGACGATCACCCTCCAGAACTACTTCCGCCTCTACGAGAAGCTCGCCGGCATGACGGGTACCGCGAAGACGGAGGAGAAGGAGTTCGTCGAGATCTACAACCTGCACGTCGTCGAGATTCCGACGAACGTGGCCGTCGCCCGCGACGACAAGAACGACCTCATCTTCAAGTCGACGGAGGGGAAGTTCGAGGCGGTCCTGCGCGACATCAAGGAGCGCCACGAGAAGGGCCAGCCGGTCCTCGTGGGCACGATTGCGGTCGAGACCTCCGAGTACCTGTCCGAGCTGTTGAACCGGCAGGGCATCCCGCACAACGTCCTCAACGCGAAGGAGCACGCGCGCGAGGCCGAGATCATCAAGGACGCGGGCCAGAAGCACGCCGTCACGATCGCGACGAACATGGCCGGCCGCGGCGTCGACATCAAGCTGGGGGAGGGAGTGGTCGACGCTGGCGGCCTGTACGTCCTCGGCACCGAGCGACACGAGGCACGCCGGATCGACAACCAGCTCCGCGGCCGCTCAGGCCGCCAGGGCGACCCCGGCGAGTCGCGCTTCTATCTCTCCGGCGAGGACGATCTCGTGCGGCTCTTCGCAGGCGACCGCATCAAGCGGATCATGGAGCGCTTCAAGATTCCGGAGGATCAGCCCATGGAGGCGAAGATCCTCTCGAACCAGATCGAGGGCGCCCAGAAGAAGGTCGAGGAGCAGAACTTCGTCGCGCGCAAGAACGTCCTCAAGTACGACGACGTCATGAACCGGCAGCGCCAGGTCATCTACAAGCAGCGCCGCGAGGTCCTCGAGGGCGAGGACATGTCGGATCAGGTGCGCCGCTGGATCGACGAGGTCGTCGAGCGGACGGTGGATCAGTTCACGCAGGAGGAGTACGCGGAGGAGTGGGACCTCGAAGGCCTCGTCAAGCAGATGGGAGCTCTCTACGAGACGGAGATCACGGTGGAGGAGCTCCGCGAGGAGCTCGGCGAGATCACACGGGACTCGCTCATCGAGGAGTTCCAGCTCGACGCGCGCGACGAGTACAAGGCGAAGGAGGAAGAGCTCACCCCGGAGCTGATGCGCGAGCTCGAGCGCTTCGTGATTCTCCAGGTGGTCGACCAGCGTTGGCGCGAGCACCTCGACGCGATGGATTACCTCCGCGAGGGAGTGCACCTGAGGGCGATGGCGCAGAAGGACCCCCTCGTGGAGTATCAGCACGAGGGGCACCTGATGTTCCAGGAGCTCGGCGTTGCCATCCACGAAGAGGTCGTGCTGACGCTCTTCCATGCGCAGCTCGCGCCGGAGGAGGCCGACGAGCTCCAGCGGGCGCAGGAAGCCGCGGCCGTGAACGGACGCGGGCTCGAGTACGAGCACCAGTCACTGGCGGGCGCGGAGGCGATCGCCGCCGCAGGCGGAGCCGCGTCGACGGCGACCGCGACGCTGGCCATGTCGGGCGGCGGCTCGACATCCACGGCAGGGCCGCGTCAGATCGTCAAGTCGGAGAAGGAGAACATCGGCCGCAATGACCCGTGCTGGTGCGGCAGCGGCAAAAAGTTCAAGAAGTGCCACGGCGCTTGACGCGTTCGCGCGAAAGCTGACGCTTTCGCGCGAGTCTCCTGTTCGCCGCTTCGCGGGGAACGCGCGTGGGCAAGGCCCACGCGCTCTTACGGGTCTGCGGTCGGCGACGGTCGTGGTCCGCGGGCGGTGGCGCTTCGCGTCCCCGCCTGCGTGAGTTCGGCCTGCGGGTAGAGCGGCTTCGCTCGCTCTACCCTCCGGCCCTTCTAGGTGGTCGGGGGCCGGGTGGCTAGGGCAGGCGACCAATTGCTTGTTGCTCGAGTAGCTCCTACGGTGCGCCTGTGAGGCAGCTCCTCGTGGCGCTGGTCGGAGGCGCACTCCTCTTGGTTGCGCCGGCCGCCTCGCGCACCGCGGCGGGAGAAGGTCGATGCTCCGGCGAGCTCGTGTCACCCACATTCGGATTCGCAGTCTGCGGGCAGCGGGTCTTCGTTACGCGCAATGCGCGCTCCTGGCGCGACGTCACTCCACCGCGGCTCGGGTGGCCGATCGACCACGTGGCATTCATCGACTCGCTCCGGGGTTGGATCGTGACGAACGATTGCACCGCTGGGCGGGCGTCCGTGCACCGTACGCGCGACGGAGGACGAACCTGGTCCTGGACGCCCGTCCGCTCGACGAACTGTGCCGCCGGCTCACGACACGAGCTGTCATTCCTCGATGGGGCGCACGGCTGGTTGGTCCGCATCGAGGAGAACGGCAACCAGACAGAGCTCGACCGAACGGTCGACGGCGGTCGACGGTGGGCACCGGCGCTGCGTGTGCCGCTGAAGGGCCCGCTGATCTTTCGAACGACCAGGAACGGTTGGGCCGGACGAGCGGACTTTCGCGGCTGGGGCCTGTGGATGACCGTCGACGGCGGACGTCGCTGGCGCAGGCAGCCGCTCACCGCCCCGGCCGGTTGGAGAGGCGGTGCGCTCTTCCCCGACCTCCCGCGGTTCTTCGGCGAGCTGCGCGAGCGAGGCGTACTGGTCGTGGACCTGGTTCGCCGGGAGCATCGCGGCGTCGCCTTCTACGTCACCTCGGACCGCGGTCGTCACTGGGCTGTTCGCGCTATCCGGCGCGTCGAGTTCCCGATCGTCAAGCGTCTCAACCCATTCGTGCACTACGTGCCGTTCAGCGTCGCCACCCCGTCCGCATGGTGGCTGTTCATCACGCCGCGAACGATCGCGGTCACAACGGACGCCGGACGCCGGTGGCGTGTGAGCCGCGTGCCGACCAGAGGCAAGCTGACGGCCGCCGACGGCCGCCACGCATGGCTCTCAGGTGGAAGGCTGTTTCGCACGTCCGACGGCGGACAAACGTGGCAGAAGCTCGCGCCGCCCTAGCGGGCCACGTAACCCCCGCCTCTCGGGGCACGGCGGGATCGAACCTGTAGTTCGTGCCGAGACCGTGACGAACATTCCACAGGTGGTGACCGATTGGTTCTTGCCGGGGATCGGTTCGGTGCCTCGGCTACCATCGTCGCGTGGCCGAGGAACACGCGCAGCCGCTCGAGCAGCAGCTCGAGGAGATCAGGGCTCAGCTCGCTTGGGTCCGTGATTACCTTTGACCCGGACGCGCTCGCAGCACGCCGACGAGAGCTAGAGGCCCAGATGGGCGACCCCGGTTTCTGGGATGACCAGGAACGGGCAGCCAGGATCTCGACGGAACACTCGCGCGTCACGCGCAAGCTCGAGCGCTACGAGCAACTAACGCGCGAGTACGAGGACGCGCGCGAGCTCTTCGCCATGGACGGCGGGATGGAGGCGGAGATCGCTGGGTCGATCGTCCCACTCAGACGCGAGCTCGAGCGTCTGCAGGAAGAGGCGCTCTTCACCGGCGAGTACGACGCCGGCGATGCGGTCGTGACGCTCCAATCGGACGTCGGCGGCACCGACGCGCAGGACTTCACCGAGATGCTGCTGCGCATGTACCTGCGCTGGGCCGCCGACCGCGGATTCAAGACCGAGGTCGTCGAGGCCAGCCCGGGGGAGGAGGCAGGCCTGAAATCGGCGACGTTCACGATCGAGGGCGAGAACGCGTACGGCATCCTCAGAGCAGAACGAGGCAAGCATCGCCTCGTCCGCCTCAGTCCGTTCGACCAGGCGCACCGACGCCACACCTCATTCGCGCAAGTAATCCCGAGCCCGCTGCTCTCCCAGGACGGCAAGGTCGAGATCGACGAGAACGACCTCCGCATCGACACGTACCGGGCCCAGGGTGCCGGCGGCCAGCACGTCAACAAGACCGACTCCGCCGTCCGCATCACCCACCTGCCCACCGGAGTCGTCGTCCAATGTCAGAACGAGCGCTCCCAGACCGCGAACAAACAGACCGCCCTGCGCATCCTCAAGTCCCGCCTCGCCGAGCTCGCCGAGGAGGAGCGGGAGCAGGAGTTGGCCAGGGAGCGAGGCGTCGTCAGCATGGGATTCGGCGGAAACCCGATCCGGAGCTACGTCCTCCACCCCTACCAGCTGGTCAAAGACCACCGCACGGAGTACGAGGTCGGGAACGCCCAGGGAGTCCTGAACGGCGACCTCGACGGCTTCGTCCACGCCTATCTCTTGGCCAGGGCGGCAGGGAAAGTCGTCTGAACCTTTCGGTAGACTGGCTCAAATTCCAGACCGGTGC
>WNGF01002599.1_pt1 | contig 43212 bp, 47 predicted proteins | sample 5400641 | NCBI WGS metagenome assembly WNGF01 (sample SAMN13153371, study PRJNA577476) | soil metagenome | isolation source: 80 cm soil or saprolite under grassland replicate 2 | place: USA:California | collected 2016-06-15 | reverse complement strand
CGACGGACGATCACCGACCTGGTGCTGGTGGTTCTTCTTTTCCTCTCGGCCTTTGCCACCTCCCAGGTCCGCACGGCCTCGCTGAACGTCGACGCCCTGACGAAGGACCTCCCACTTGGGAAGGACGTCTTCGGCCACGGCGCGCTGCCGTACCGGCTGGCGCAGCTCTACGCCTATCCCGCCTACGTCCTGCTCGTCGCGGGTTGCCTGTGGTCGGCGTGGCGGATGCGGGGCCGGGCGGAGCTCACCGACCGGTTCTTCGGGACCCTCGGCATCGCGGCGGGGGCGACGATCGTGGCGATCGCGTCGGGCGTGGGAGCCGGCCTCGACGTCGTGCCGCTGTTCTCGGTGGGGCTCGCCCTCGGCATCGCCGTGATGTTCTGGGGATTCCTCCGGGTCTCGCGGCCGGTCGCCGCCTCGAGCTCCACGCGCCCCCCCCGCTGACCCGCTCGTTCGCCGGTGATCCGGGGGCGAAGCTTGGCCCAAGCTGTGAAGACGTGGCCTCCGCTAAGCCGCCTCCGGCTGTGCCAGGAACGCGTGCCAGGTATGGCCGAGGTGCGAAGGGTTCGTGGGCACGTCGCCCATCCGTTCCTCGGTGATCACGATCTCGTCGTATCGACCCGTATCGACAGTGAGCTCCAGCAGCACCAATCCGTCCTCCGGGACGAACGCGCCGTCCTCCACGCGGACGAACATGCCCTTCGTTCCGAGCCAGAGCTGGTAGACGTGACCCAGTGAGGGCATCGGCACGTCCCTGCCGATGACGTACATGCGCTGCAAGCCCGGCCCCGAGACCTCCACGAGCCCGGCCGCGGTCTGCCCCTGGCTCTCCAAGCTCACCGGGCTGGTGCCCGGCTGCTGGAGGGCCTCCATCGCCGCCAGCAACCGACCTCGCTGCTGCTCGGTCCGGGACACCCGGCCTCCGAGCTGCACGGACAATCCGGCCAGGCCGACGATGGCTGCGACCCCCGCCGCCACGGCAACAAGCGAGGCGCGGTTGCGCCGCCGAACCGGGGTCTCCGCCACCCCACGGCGGATCCTGGGTAGCAGGAGGTCCGGAGCCGGTACCGGGGAAACGGCCAGGGCCAGGTCGCCTGCTACGGCCTGGAAGCCGGCCACCTGATCGCGGCACCGGGGACAGGACGGGACGTGCTCGGACAGGAGCCGGTCGGCCTCCACGGCGTCCTCGCCGGACAAGCCGAGCAGAACGTAGCCCGCCAGCAGCTCCTCGATCCGGTCATGGTCCTCGTTCATTCAGTCCTCGCGATACAGGGCTCGTCGGAGTTTCCGCATGGCGGCCAGGGTCCGGGTCTTGACGGTCCCGATCGGGATGCCGAGCTCCTCCGCGATCATGGCTTGCGTGTAGCCTCCGAAGTAGGCCAGCTCGACCACCGTCCGTTGATCGGGGGGCAGCGTACGCAGCGCCTCCCGGACCTCCTTGCGCCGGGTCGAGAGATAGGCGTCCTCGACGACTTCTTCAGCTACATCTTCGCCGGTGCCCCGCTCTAGGTTCGACGCGCGTTCGGCCCGCTTTCGGAGCCGTTCCTCCCGCCTGACCGTGTCCACCGCCCGGTGGTGGACGAGCGAGAGGAAGAAGCTCCGAAACGGTCCCCGGCCGGGGTCGTAGGCTTCGGGGGCTCGCCACAAGGCCAGGAATGCATCGTGGACGACCTCCTGGGCAAGCGAGTCCTGGCCGGTGACCCGGAGAGCCAGGCCATAGGCGGCCGGGGCGTAGCGCCGGTACAGCCCCTCGAACGCCTGGCGATCCCCCTCCGAGACACGTCGGTGGAGCTCGAGGTCGAGGCGATCGTCCGCTTGCATGCCCTTCGTTGTATCACCGGGCGATGGACGGCCCGAGGCCGCTAGGATGCCCGGCCGTGCGGGTAAGCGTCCTGATGTACTCGCGGCCCGGCTGTGGCCTGTGCGACGAGGCTCGGGAGATCATCCTGGCCGAACTGGCCCGGACCGGCTTCGACTTCGAGGAGGTCGACATCTCCGGCCTCGATGCCCTCGAGCTGGAATACGGCACCCGGATCCCCGTCGTGCTCGTCGACGGGCATGAAGTGTTCGAGGTACGGCTGGATCCGGCCGCCTTCGCCCGCGCCGTCCGGCGGTAGTTCCCTATCCCCGCTCCCGCTTGTGCCTTCGTGCACCGGTTTCACGATTGCGCTACCATCCTCTGCGTGACCGAGCGCCCCATCCCCGAGGCCTCCGTGGGGCGGCTTCCCATCTACCTCCGGGCCCTCGTCGATATCGCCGAGGGCGGGGCAAACACGGTGTCCTCCGAGACCCTGGCGGAGGCGGCGGGGGTGAACTCGGCGAAGGTGCGAAAGGACCTCTCTCACCTGGGCTCCTACGGCACCCGGGGGGTGGGGTACGACGTCGCCTACCTCATCCATCAGGTTCGCCGGGAGCTCGGCCTGACCCAGCACTGGCCCATCGTGATCGTGGGGGTAGGGAACCTGGGCCATGCCCTGGCCAACTATCGGGGGTTCGCCGAGCGAGGTTTTCGCATCGCCGGGTTGGTTGACGCCGACCGGGCAAAGGTCGGTGAGCAGGTGGGGAGCATCACGGTCCGACACCTCGACGATCTGGCGACGCTGGTGTGGGAGCACGGCATCGCCATCGGGGTCATCTGCACCCCCGCCGCGGAGGCCCAGGGCGTTGCGGATGCGCTGGTGGCGTCGGGGGTCCGGTCCATCCTGAACTTCGCCCCGGCTGTTCTGTCGGTCCCCGCGGGGGTGTCGGTCCGGAAGGTGGACCTGGCCATCGAGCTCCAGATCCTCGCGTTCTACGAGCAGCGGAAGGCGGCACTTGCCGACGTGAAGCGACGTGGGCGGGCGGTGGCGGACCTGACCAAGGTCTGAGCCCGGCCGGCGTCCGTTCGCGGTTAGGCTTCCTCTCCGTTACTTGGCGATCGTGATCCAGAGCACGATGAAGATCCCGATCATCATCACGCCGAACAGGATGAACTGCACGACGCCTTGATCGAGGAGCGGCCTGGTCTCCTGTGCCAGCATCGTTTCCTCCTCCTAGGCGGGACCGTACCAGGGCGGCGCGGACCCGCCGGTCAGGATGTCCTTTCGTTCCCGCTCCGCCCGGTCCAGGAACGGCAGGTGGACGGCGAACCCGACGATCGAGCCGATCAGGAACATCCACGAGTAGATGGGGACGCTCCCGCTGTCGTGTCGCGAGTACACCGTGATGAGTGGCCCGCCCCCGTTGTAGAAGGCCTGCGCCGCTGCGAGCGAGACGCCTCCCGCCGCGGCGAACCGGACGTTCTGCACGGTGAAGTCCGTGGTCTGGAACGCGCCAGTCTCGAACTGGCCGAGCCCGGCCCTCTGGTTGGCCTGCTGCGCCAGGTAGGACTGGATGGCCCCCGTCACCGACTGCACCGAGGCCGACTGGCCTCCCGTCGGCGCCTTCCACGCGTCTCCGGTCGGGTAGTTGTTGAACTGTCGATAAGGGAGATCGGTCACGTTCTGGCCGGCCGACTCCACGAGCCACCCCGGCTCGCGGCCCCGGGGGCCGAGGTCCACCGGCGTCTTCGGGCCCTGGGAGAAGAACCCGAAGGTCCACACGGCCGAGAACAGGATCATCCAGCCGAAGAACGAGACCGACAGGACGAGGTAGCCCATCTTTCGGCCGAACACCGCGGACAGCATCAGCAGGACGCTGCCGATGAACAGGACGAAGCCCATCGCGACGCCGAGGCCCCCCTTCACCAGGTTCGCGCACTCCACGTGGAACCCGAGGCATGTCTGGGCCAGCATCATGGCAGCGCGTTGTTGGTTGGAGGTCCGGGCGGGGGACCGAATTCCTCCACGGCGGCCTTTGTGGCGTCCGGGTTGATGCACACGTTGTGGTTGAACGGGACCTGGGTCTTGTCCTGGATCGACACGACGTAGTTCACGATGTCGTTGATCTGCTGATCGTCGAGGGCGCCGGCGTACCGGATGCTCCAGGAGGGCATGAGGCCCCGGCCTTGCTGGATGGTGATGTAGATGTCGTTCAGGCTATAGATCAGCACGTGGCCGGTCCACGGCCCGCCGCAGACCGTGGTGAGGTTGGGTGTCGGGGTCGGTGTCTGGGTGGTCGTGTTCAGGATCACCGAGCCCCTGAGCTCCGGGCCATGACAGCGGACACACCCGATGCCAGTCTGGTTCTCCTCACTGAACAACTGCACGCCGCTCCTGCCCCGGGCGATCGACTCGGTGAGGAGCGCTTCCTCCTGGTCGAGGTTCGTGTGGGGCTCGAACAGCCAGGTGAGTGGGATCCAGATCACGAAGAACGCGACCAGCAGGACCCCCCATCCCTGCAGCTTGGTGAGGAGCGGCGTCTCGAGATCGGGATCGGAGGGCCCGGGTCGCATGGCGAAGGGGATCCTGGGCCGCTCCTCGGTCCTTCGGACCCTTCCCCGGGAGAGGATCGCGCCACCGGCCACGAGGAGGACGATGGCCCCCCCGACGGCGATGATCAGACCCTGAGCCTGGCTCAGCGCCAGCATCGCGCCCTCATCATCCCGGCGCGACGCAGAACGGGCCCTGAGGCGGCTCGTCGATCGTGTTCGTTCCCCGGGGAGGACCGAGGATGATCTGCGACGTATCCACCATGACGTCGCCGGAGGAGGTGACGGTCACCTTGAACCGGTCCAGTCCTCGGGGGGCCGGCCCCAGCTGATACTCGCCCACCCGGTTGTACTTCGAACCATGGCATGGGCACTCGAACCACTGGGACTGCTGGCAGAAGGGCACGCGGCACCCCAGGTGCACACAGCGCTGGTAGAGCGGCATGATCCCTTGCGCCTCGACGCCCTCGGCCGCGTAGTCGACGCTGCCAGACTTGTGGCCGCTCCAGGCCACGATGTAGAAGCGGCCGGCGCCGTAATAGAAAGGCTGGTTGTTCGAGGAGATGAACTCCTTGATGTCGGTGAGCTTGCCGGCCGTGATCACCGAGCCGAACCCGCCCTTCAGGTTGGGCCACAGGAATGCGAGCGTCGCCCCGCCGAACTCAGCGGCGAAGACGCCGAGGGACGACAAGAGCGACCGACGGAAGAACTCCCGTCGAGTCACCGGCTTCGGGCCCTTGGCCGGTGCTTCGGCCCGGGCCGCCGGTGCGCCCGGCGTTCCGACGTCCGCCCGGGCGGCGCGACGGGCGCGGACGAACGACAGGCCGAAGATGATGGCGAACAGGTCCACCACGAGGATCACCACGAGCGCCGCGATGGTCCCGGTGGAGAGGGCCAGAGGGATCACAGCTCGAAGAACACCCCCTGGGCCCAGGGCCACACCCAGTTGTACCCCGTGCCGCGGAAGAACGAGCCGATGATCGTGAGCGTCGCACCGAACATGAACAGCATGGTGAACAGGGTGATCGCGAGCTTGCGATCGCCCGGCTTCGTGCTCGGGTTGCGGTCGATGAACGGTGCGGCGGCAAGGCCGGTCAGGATGATGATGAACGGTATGGTGACCCCCGCCACCAGCGGGTGGAAGTAGCGCAGGAGCTCCTGAAGGCCCAGGAAGTACCAGGGCGCCTTCGACGGGTTCGGCGTGAGGTTGGGGTTCGCCAGCTCGCGGAGCGGCGCGTTGACGAACGTCGAGAAGATCACCAACCCGGCCGACACGACGAGGAGTGAGATGAACTCCTCGATCAACAGGTGCGGCCACACGTTGATGCGATCGCCCTGCTCTCGCTCGACCCGCTGGATGCCCTCGGGGGGGACCAGCGCCAGCAGCCGGTGCTTCTCCGGCGCGCCGCGTTTGGGCTCGGGCACGTTTCCTGTCGGCGGTGGGGCCTCGCGAACCGGCGTGGGCATCACCGCGGCCGCGACCGGAGCGAGGGCCGATGCGGGAGCGGCTGCGGCGACGGGGGCTGGAGCGGCTGCGGCGGCCGGTACTGCGGCGGCCGGTGCGGGAGCGGAGGCTGGAGGCGTTGTGGTCGCACCGTCGCCGTGAGCCGCTCGGTAGGCGCGGACGGCAGCGGCGCGGGCCCGGCCCTCGGCCACGCGCCGGTCCGTGCCCTTGGCCAGCCCCTCGGCCAGGACCCTCTCGTAGGTCTCCTCGTCGAGCTGTGCTTCCTCTCGTCGGGCCATGTCGTCTCCTAGAGCGGTCCGGAGATGCCGCCGTCCTTGCGGATCCTCCAGAAGTGCACCGACAGGAAGAGCACAAGCACGAACGGTAGGGCAAGCACGTGCAGCACGTACCACCGGAGCAGGGTCTGCGGTCCGACCACCACACCTCCGAGCAGCACGAAGTTGGCCTGCTTGGCCACGAACGGGGAGTAGCCGGCCAAGCTCGTGCCGACCGTGATGGCCCAGATCGCCAGCTGGTCCCACGGCAGCAGGTAGCCTGTGAACGAAAGCCCGAGCGTCAGGAACAGCAAGATCACGCCCACCACCCAGTTGAATTCGCGTGGCGGCTTGTAGGCGCCTGTGTAGAAGACCCGAGCCATGTGCAGGGTCACGCTGAACACCATGAGGTGGGCGCCCCATCGGTGGAGGTTGCGCACCAGGTCTCCGAAGAACACCGATGTCCGGATGCTCTGCATGTCGCCGTACGCCGTGGCCCCGCCGATGTCGGCCATGGGACGGTAAAAGAACATCAGGAAGATGCCGGTCACCGTGAGCAGGACGAACAGGAAGAAGGACAGGCCGCCCAGGCAGAACGTGTAGGTCAGCTTCAGCCCGTGCCGCTTCATCTTCACCGGATGGAGGTGGTACAGGACGTTGTTCATCGTGGCCAGGGCGCGGTCCCGGGACGTGTCCTTGTAGCCCCTGCGGAACATGGATCCGGGCCGGAACATCGACTTCCAAACCTCGGTCTCCCGAGCGCGGTCGAGAACCTCCCCGGGCGACGGCGGCTTGAGCTTCACCCCGGTCTTCCCCTTCCTTCCAGGCCTATCCGGGCTCCGCCTTCTGCGACAGGGGAACGGAGGCCATCGTGCGCCTGCCGCCCGTGTCTTCCGGCAGCCTCGCGTAGTAGAGCACGTCCGTGGGGCATCGTTCGACGCAGACCGAGCAGCGAGTGCAGGCGTTGTCGTCGACGACGAAGATCGCATTGGCGATCCGGACCTCCGCCTCCACGGGGTCGAGCTCGGCGTCCCGCACGATCTCCGGTGACAGCATGAAGATGCAGTTCCAGGGACAGACGTCCTCGCAGGCCCGGCACAGGATGCAGTTGTCGGGGTCGAGCATGAGGTGCTTCGGGGACCTGACGCCCTGGGAGAGCCAGGCCGGATCGACGGTCTCCACGACGTAGTCCGTGTGGATGTCGACCTCGGTCTTGGTGAACGGCATCTGCCTGCTCGAGCCTCCTACATGGTCTCGGTCATCGGTACCCGCCGGTCGGTCGTTCTGCGGACACCCCCCGGAGCCGCTTCCGCCAGTTCTGCATGATTACCGCGGCCACCACGATCGTGACGAGTGGCCCGGTGGACAGCCCGAGCGCGATGGCATCCCGGATCTCCAGCGCCCAGCTCCCGCCACCGGAGGGTCCTGCCCAGCCGAGCTTCTGCTCGGCGAAGTACATCCAGAACGACGGGACGACCACGGCGAAGATCAGGATGAAGAACCACAGCCCGACGCAGAAGACGACTGCCGTGGTCCAGGTCCACTCGAAGGTCTTGACAGTGGGTTCCACCCGCTGCTTCAGCTCGACCAACCTCTTCGGAACCCTCATGCGCTATCCATCCTCGCCCGCAGCCGGCTGATTATAGTCAGGGCCCTTTCGCGCACCGTTTCCGGCCCCGACCATCCTACCGGCCTTGTGAATCCCTTCACAAGGGCCCCGACGGCTAAGCTGCCGAGGCGTTGCCATGGCTGCAGAACTCGTCGTCGGGGATCTCGTGCAACGGGGGCTCGCCTCGTGGTGGGCGCCGGCCCTGGCGTTCCTGGCCGGGATGGTGTCCTTCGCCTCGCCATGTGTCTTCCCCCTGGTCCCCGGATACCTGTCGTTCGTCTCGGGCGGCCAGGCCAAGGAGCAACGTGCGGTCGTCCCCATCCTGCTGTTCATCCTGGGCTTCGCGACGGTGTTCACCGCGCTGGGGGCCTTCGCGGGCGGCGCGGTCACGCGGTTCCTGAAGTCGGAGCTGGTCCTTCGAGTCTCCGGCGTGATCATCGTGGCGTTCGGCCTGCTCATGGTGCTCTACGCGTTTCGGGTCGGATGGCCGGGCCTGTATGCCGAGCGCCGGCCGTTGATGTCGCGGGTGAAGCCCGGGCCCGGCTGGGCGTTCCCCTTGGGGGTGGCGTTCGGCACCGGGTGGACCCCGTGCATCGGCCCGGTCCTCACCGGCATCTTCCTGATCGCCGCGGCCCAAGGGGGAGCGGCCCGCGGGGGGTTCCTCCTGTTCGTGTACTCCCTCGGTCTGGGGCTCCCCTTCCTCCTCCTGGGCCTCGGGATCCGCCGGCTCATGGGCGCCCTGGCCTTCGTCCGGCGCAACTACCACTGGTTCGGCGGGATCTCCGGAGTCCTGATGATCGGGATCGGGTTGCTCATCGCCACCAACCTGTGGTCCAGGATCCTCGCGCCGGTGTTCGACCTCATCGGACGATTCAGCCCCCCGATCTGAGCCGCGTCGTGCCGGGACCCTTCCCATAGAATCGGTCCTCCGGCATGTCGTCCACCGCCACCTCCGCTCGTCGGATGACCCTCCGCCAGTCGCTCGCGCTCGTGTGGCGGACCCTGCGGTCGATGCGAACCGCGCTCGTGCTGCTCCTGCTCCTTGGGGTGGCTGCGGTGGCCGGCTCCCTCGTGCCACAGGTGGGAACGTCGAACGCCCGGATCCTCGCGATGTTTCGGGATCACCCCCTGCGGGCCGACATCTACGACAAGCTCGGACTCTTCGACGTGTTCGGATCGTGGTGGTTCACGCTCATCTACACGCTGCTCCTGATCTCGCTGGCCGCGTGCCTGTTCCCGCGGACCCGGGCCATGGTCCGCAACATCCGGTCGCGTCCCCAGCCCTCGCGCGAGCTCGACGGGATGCGCCACTACGCGGTGCGGCCCGTGGGCGCCGAGCCGGAACGAGCGATCGCCGATGCCCGGAGGGTGCTTCGACGGCGTTTCTTCCGGGTGGCCCGGTCGAACGGTGGCGGCCCGCCCGCCCTGGCCGCCGAGAAGGGTCTGGCCCGGGAGGCGGGCAGCCTCCTGTTCCACTGGTCGTTCTTCCTGATCCTGGTGGGGATGGTGTGGGGCAAGGGCACCGGGTTCACCGGGCAGGCGGTGATCGTCGAAGGGCAGACGTGGACCGAGGCCGCGGCGAACTACGACGGGCGGATCAACGAGGGCCGGTTCACCGACGACGGTGACCACAGCGGCGTGCGGATCCATGTCGACGACTTCACGGCGACGTACCGGATCCCTTCCGGGATCCCGGAGGACTTCGTGACCCATGCCGACCTGTACGACGCGAACGGTGGGTACGTGAGAACGGTGGACATCCGGGTGAACCACCCGGCCGAGATCGACGGCGTGAAGTTCTACCAGTTCGGATACGGATGGGCGCCGGTCGTCGACGTGCGTCAGGGCGGCGAGCCGATCGCTTCGGGCCCGGTGGTGTGTACGCAAGGCCCCCCGCCCCCGGGCGTCAGCGCGCTCCAGCTGCCGTGGAACTGCGTGGTCAAGCTCCCCACGCTGACCCCGCAGGTGGGCATCCGGTTCGAGCTGTGGCCGGACAGCCGGGGCTTGTACGGGCTGCTCCAGACGGGCCGGGCCATGCCGATGCTCACGCAGTTCGCCCCGGTGATGACGTACACGGCCTACCGGGGCGACCTCCGGGCCGAGCTCGTGCAGAACGCGACGGTGCTCGACACCATGGGCATGCGGAGATGGAAGCAGGGCGTCATCGGGGCGGGCGAGACGAAAGATCTCGGGAGCGGGCTCACGATCTCGTTCCCCGATCTCAGGCAGTACACGGTCCTCGAGGTGAAGCGGGACCGGGGCCTGTGGATCATGTTCCTCGCCGCGCTTCTCATCTTGGTAGGGTTGCTTCCCGCTCTGTACAGCTCCCGTCGCAAGCTCTGGGTGACGGCCCAGCCCGACGGGCGGGGGAGTGTGCTGAAGGTCGGGGGCTTCGCCCTCCAGCGAAGGAGTCAGTTCGAGGAGGAGTTCGCGAAGCTGGTGGACGAGCTGACGGGGACATCCCGGGATAGAGTGGGCGAGCTGTGAGCACCGAGCAGTGGTCCCGGCTGTCCACCGACGCCTTCAACGTCGCGCTGTTCGCCTACATCGCCGGGATGATCGGCTACTTCTACTACCTCGCCTTCCGCCGGCAGCTGGCATGGCGATCGGCCAGCCTGGCGGCGTTCTTCGGGCTGTCGGCGCATGCTCTGTCCGTTGTGGCGCGCGGTTTCGCGGCGGGCCGGGTGCCCTGGGGCAACATGTACGAGTACTCGTCGCTGCTGGCGCTGCTCGTGGTGGCGGGCTACCTGTTCGTGGTGGAGGGCATCTTCAAGGTCCGCGTGCTGGGCGGGTTCGTCCTGGCCTTCTCCGTGCTCACGATGGCCATCGCGGTGATGTTCCTGTACGTGGGGCCGGGGCCGCTCGTGCCGGCGCTGAACTCCTACTGGATCAAGATCCATGTCGTGGCGGCGATCACCGGTTCGTCGCTGTTCGCGCTGGGATGCATCGTGACCATCCTGTACCTGGCAAAGGATCGCCGCGAACGCCGGTCGGCCGCGGTGGCGCCGATCATGGGCGGCTCGGTGGACCTGGACGACGCCCCACCGCACTTCGAGGCTGGAGCCGACGAGCCGGTGGGCGGGGTGACCCGGCGGGGCATCCTTCCTCCGGCCGCGGTGCTGGATCGGGTGGCCTACCGGACGATCGCCTTCGCCTTCCCCATCTGGACGTTCGCCGTCATCGCCGGAGCCATCTGGGCGGAGCAGGCTTGGGGCCGGTACTGGGGCTGGGACCCCAAGGAGACGTGGTCGTTCATCACGTGGGTCATCTTCGCCGGGTACCTGCACGCGCGCGCGACGTCGGGTTGGCGCGGCCGGCGGGCCGCGGTGATCGCGCTCGTGGGGTTCGCGTCGCTGCTCGTCACCTACTACGCGGTCAACCTGTGGATCGTCGGCCTGCACTCCTACGCCGGGGTTCGATGACGGTACGAAGGCTCCCCCGGACGCTCCTCGGAGCGGTCGCCCTGATCGCCCTGGTGGTCCTGGCGGCGGCCTGCGCCCCCAACGCCACCCAGGACACGTTGAAGCCCGCCGGTCCGTACGCGCAGAAGATCGACAACCTGTTCCGGCCGGTGTTCTGGATCGCCGTGGCCGTGTTCGTGGTCGTCGAGGGGCTGCTCCTGTACCTGGTCGTGCGGTACCGGCACCGCAAGGGACGCCGGGAGATCCCGCCGCAGGTCCACGGGAACCAGCGTCTGGAGATCGCCTGGACCATCGTCCCGGCCATCATCCTGGTCGGCGTGGCCATCCCCACCATCTCGACCATCTACGCGCTGGCGGCGAAGCCCTCGGGCCAGGTGCTCGAGGTGAACGTCATCGGCCACCAGTGGTGGTGGGAGTTCGCCTATCCAGGGCTCGACGTGACCACGGCGAATGTGTTGCACATCCCGGTGGGCGAGCCCGTCTACGCCTCGCTGTGCTCGGCCGGCCTCGGCTACCACGATCAGGTGGCGCCGAACGCGTGCCAGGAGGAAGGCGGCTTCGGCAACGTCGGGGACGACGTGATCCACTCGTTCTGGGTGCCCCAGCTGGCCGGAAAACAGGACGTCGTCCCCGGCCGCACGAACCACCTGGTCCTGGAGGCGGACCGGCCGGGAACGTACACGGGACAGTGCGCCGAGTTCTGCGGTCTGTCGCATGCCTACATGCGGCTTCAAGTGGTGGCCCAAACACCGGAGGACTTCGACACCTGGGTCCGCCAGCAGCAGGCCGACGCGGTGACGCCCCCACAGGGATCGCTCGCGGCGACGGGCCTGAACGAGTTCCTGAACGGGGCGTGTATCGGGTGCCACGCGATCCAGGGCCCCAAGGTGAACGATCAACCACTGACGCAGCCCGGGGGGCCGAACCTCACGCACCTGATGAGCAGGGACTGCTTCGCCGGCTGCATCTTCACCATGAACCGGGCCAACCTAGAACGGTGGTTGAAGGACCCCCCGGCGGTGAAGCCGGGGTCGTGGATGCCGGACTACGGGCTCTCCGACGAGCAGGTGCAGGCGCTCGTCGCCTACCTGATGACCCTGAAGTGATGGAGGACGTGCCGCGATGGCGACCGTGAGCGTTCCGGCTGAGGGAGCGAGGGGCGGCCTGCTTCGCCGTCCCACCGCGACGACCGGGTTCTGGAGCTGGATCACCACCGTCGACCACAAGCGGATCGGGATCCTGTACGGCATCACCGCGTTCGCGTTCTTCGTCATCGGGGGGATCGAGGCCCTGTTCATCCGGCTCCAGCTGGCGCAGCCGAACGGCAGGATCCTGTCCGCGTCCACGTACAACGAGTTCTTCACGATGCACGGCGTCACGATGATCTTCCTGGTCGTCATGCCGCTGTCGGCGGCTTTCTTCAACTACTTCATCCCCCTCCAGATCGGCGCCCGCGACGTCGCGTTCCCCAGGCTGAACGCATTCACGTACTGGGCGTTCCTGGCGGGAGGGCTGTTCATCTACTCCGGATTCTTCCTGGGCGGGGCGCCGAACGGCGGATGGTTCGGCTACGCGCCACTCTCCACCGTGGAGCCGGGCAACAACATGCTGTTCTACGCGCTCGGCCTGCTGATGACCGGCATCGCCTCGACCGCCTCGGCCATGAACCTGGCTGTGACGATCATCAACATGCGGGCACCCGGCATGACGATGTTCCGGATGCCGGTGTTCATGTGGATGGCCCTGGTTGTGCAGCTCCTGCTGGCCTTCGCATTGCCCATCATCACCGTCGGCCTGTTCGAGATGCTGTTCGACCGGCGGTTCGGGACCCACTTCTTCGACCCGGCCGCCGGTGGTGACCCGGTGCTGTGGCAGCACATGTTCTGGCTGTTCGGCCACCCCGAGGTGTACATCCTCGTGTTGCCGGCGATGGGGATCGTCTCCGAGGTGCTCCCGGTCTTCGCCCGCAAGCCGCTGTTCGGTTATCAGTTCGTGGTGTTCTCGGGCATCGCCATCGGGTTCATCGGGTTCGGCGTCTGGGCCCACCACATGTTCGCGGTCGGGTTGGGACCCGTGGCGAACACGGCCTTCGGCATCTCCACGATGATCATCGCCGTCCCCACGGGTGTGAAGATCTTCAATTGGATGGGCACGCTATGGAAGGGCGACATCCGGTTCACGACGCCGATGCTGTTCGCGGTGGCGTTCATCGCGCAGTTCGTCGTTGGGGGCCTTTCAGGCGTCACCCACGCGGTCGTCCCGGCCGACTATCAGCAGACCGACACCTACTACATCGTGGCCCACTTCCACTATGTGCTGTTCGGAGGGGCCATCTTCGGACTGTTCTCCGGCGTCTACTACTGGTGGCCCAAGGTCTTCGGACGCATGCTGGACGAGCGCATCGGCAAGCTCCATTTCTGGCTGATGGTGATCGGGTTCAACTTGACGTTCGGGCCGATGCACATCCTGGGGCTCCAGGGGATGCCCCGGCGGATCCAGACCTACCCCGCGACGCTCGGGCTCGGCGTGTGGAACCTGGTGGCGACGATCGGGGCGTTCATCATCGCCACGAGCGTGCTGATCTTCCTGCTGAACGCCATCGCCAGCTTCCGCCGGCCGAAAGACGCGACGGCCGACCCCTGGGATGCTCGCACGCTCGAGTGGTCGGTCTCGTCCCCGCCGCCCGTGTACAACTTCGAGGAGATCCCGGTGGTGCATTCGCTCGACGAGCTGTGGCACCGCAAGTACGCGGAGCGGGAGGGCGGCGTCGTCGTCCCCGTGCCGGCCGGTGGCGCCGGGACGGACCCCTCGCACGGATCGGAACGCGTGGGCGGGGAGGCCCACGGGGCCGGCGGGCACGCGATCCACCTCCCGGGCCAGTCGTACTTCCCGTTCGTCGCCGCCCTGGGCCTGCCACTGATCGGGTACGGCGTGATCTTCCACCTGTGGATGGCGGTGGTCGGGGCGGTCGTCCTGCTCGCCGGGGTGTACGGCTGGGCCATCGAGCCCGCGTCGGAGTAGGGGGAGCGGTGGCGGTCCACACGTTCGAGAGCGAGCACGAGGCCACCAGCACCGGCTTGCCGAACACCAAGCTCGCGATGTGGCTGTTCCTCGCCTCGGACTGCCTGCTGTTCGGAGCCCTGATCTCGACCTACGTGCTGTACCGGGGGTCGAGCCTCGTCGGTCCGTATCCCAGCGACGTGTTCGACATCCCGTACACCTCGGTGAGCTCGTTCGTGCTGCTGGCCAGCTCGCTCACCATGGTCCTGGCCCTCGCGGCCATCCAGCGGGGCGAGATCGGCCGGATGCGGGTGTGGCTGCTGGCCACGGCCCTGCTCGGCATGACGTTCGTGGGTGGCCAGGTCTACGAGTTCACGACCTTCTACCGGGAGGGCCTGACGCTGTCCACGAACCTGTTCGGGACCACGTTCTACGTCCTGACCGGGTTCCATGGCACCCACGTGGGCGTGGGCATCCTCATGCTTCTCTCGCTTGTGGCGATGTCGTTCACCGGAAGGATCACGCCCCGCGACACGATGGCGGTGGAGCTGGTCGGGCTGTACTGGCACTTCGTCGACATCGTCTGGATCGTGATCTTCACGGTCGTGTACCTCATCCCGACGGGAAAGTAGGCGGAGGAGTGGAACGAGCCGACGTGCGGGAACCTGCCTCGCCGACGCCCCCCAGAGGCCGGACCGTCCGCCACCCCAGCCCCAAGGAGTACGTCCGCATCGCCGTCGTCCTGGCCGTGGTCACCGCGATGGAGGTCGGCATCTACTACGCCGAGATCTCGCGGGCCCTGCTGATCCCACTCCTGCTGATCTTTGCTGTGATCAAGTTCGTGCTGGTCGTGTTGTGGTACATGCATCTCCGGTTCGACAGCAGGACCTACGCTCGGTTCTTCATGATCGGGTTGGCCGGAGCGGTGACGCTGTACCTCGTCGTCCTGCTCACGTTCCGGGCCTTCTCGGGGTAAGCCGTGACCCTCCCTCCCTGGCACGCGCACCCGGACGTCTGGGTCCTGTTCGCCGGCATCGAGGCCGGATACCTCGCGGCGGTGCGGCGGCACCGGCAGGAGCGCGGGGAAGAGGACCCCCAGTGGCGGCGGCGAGCCACGTTCTTCTCGTTGGGGGTCCTCGTCCTGTGGGTGGGGGCGGACTGGCCCATCCACGATTTGGCCGAGCGGTACCTCTACTCGGCGCACATGGTGCAGCACCTGCTGTTCACCCTGGTCGCCCCCCCGCTCCTGCTGGCCGGGATGCCGCCTTGGCTCCTCCGCCTGATGCTTCGCCCCCGCCCGTTCCAGAGAGCGTTCCGGTTCTTCACCCGCCCCCTGGTTGCGCTGATCGTGTTCAACGGGGTCCTGCTGTTCACGCACTGGCCTGCGGTGGTCGACGCGTCGGTGCGGTCGGAGGGGCTTCACTTCGGGCTGCACGTGGTGCTGGTGTTCTCCGCGCTCGCCATGTGGTGGCCGGTGATGTCCCCGATGCCGGAGATGCCCCCACTGCCCCCGCCCGGTCAGATGCTCTACCTGTTCCTCCAGTCGCTCGCCCCGACCATCCCCGCGTCGTTTCTGACGCTCGGGTCGACCCTGCTGTATCCCGTCTACGGTACGTTCCCCAGGATCTGGGGCATCTCGGCGCACTCGGACCAGCTCGTCGCTGGGCTCATCATGAAGCTGGCCGGCGGGGCCATCCTATGGGGGTTCATCACCGTCATCTTCTTCCGGTGGCACGATCGCGAGCGGCAGACCGGATGGGATCCGCTCCAGCTCCGCCAGGTGGAGCGTGAGGTGACGTCGGAGTTGTCGAAGCGATGAGGACGAGCACGCGCGACCGGGTGGTCCTGCCGATCCTCTTGCCCATCGTCATGCTGCTGGTGATCGCGGCGGTGCTGTTCGGGTTCTCCCGGATCCTGCTCTCACTGACGAAGGACACTGCGACCGCCATCGCCCTCATCGTCGCCCTGTCCATCATGGTGGTCGCGGCCGTGGTGGCCAGCCGGTCGGTGGTCCGGGCCTCCAGCCTGGCATCGATGCTGGGGGCCATCGCCGGCGTCGCCATGCTGGCGGGCGGGATCGCGCTGATCGCGGTGGGAGCCGGCGGAGAGAAGGAGGCAGGCGGCGGTCCGGCGGTCACGATCTCGCTCACCGCGAAGGGGATCGCCTTCGACAAGACCAAGCTCTCGGTTCCCGCGGGCAAGCCCTTCGCCATCGCCTTCGACAATCAGGACGCCGGGATCCAGCACGACGTCCAGGTCTTCGACAACGAGAGCTTCACGGGGACGCCGCTCATGAACGGGGAGATCGTCACGGGGCCGGCCAAGGTCACCTACGAGGCCCCCGCGCTCGACCCCGGGACCTACTACTTCCACTGCAGCGTGCATCCGGCGCAGATGCAGGGCACGATCCAGGCCTCGGCCGGCGCTCCCGGCGGCGGAGGCGCCAGAGTGACCGTGGCGGCCCAAGGCCTCCGGTTCGACACCGGCCGCATCGAGCTCCCGGCGAACACGTCGTCCACCGTCCACTTCGAGAACAACGACCCCGGGATCCAGCACAACATCGCCATCTTCACCGACAGCTCGTTGGGGACGAACCTGTTCCGCGGAGAGGTCGTGACCGGCCCGGCCGCGGTCGACTACCGGGTCCCGCCGCTCGAAACCGGCGAGTACTACTTCCACTGCGATATCCACCCCACGATGAGCGGCATCGTCGCGGTAGTGGAGGGAGGGGGCGGCGGCGGACAACCGCCCCCGACCGCCACACCGGGCGGCGGCGGGGGTGGGGGTGGAGGTGGCACGGCGACCCCGTCGACGGTCACGGCGCAGGGACTCGCGTTCAGCACCGCTGAGATCGCGCTTCCCCCCGATGCCCCCTCGACCATCCACTTCGAGAACAAGGATGCCGGCGTGTCCCACGACATCGCCATCTACACGGACAGCTCGCTCGGCACGAACCTGTTCCGGGGTCAGATCATCACCGGACCGGCGTCCATCGACTATTCCATCCCAGCGCTGAAGCCCGGGACGTACTACTTCCACTGCGAGGTCCATCCCACCATGCACGGGTCGGTCACCGTCGGCTGAGCCGGCGGTCCACCGACGGCCGCCGTGGCAGGATGGGACGACGATGAAACGGTTGCTCCTCCTGGCCCTCGTGGTCCTCGCCGCGTGCACCAGCCCGGCCGGACAGGAGACGGGGGTGCGGGAAATGTCGAGGCCGCTCCCGGCCCTCCGAGGCGAGACCCTCCAGGGTGGCTCGGTGTCCCCGGCCGGGTACCGGGGCGCGGTGATGGTGGTGAACTTCTGGGCCACCTGGTGCGGGCCGTGCCGCAGGGAGCAGCCGGGGTTGGAGCGGGTATGGAAGGAGTTCCGGAACCGCGGCGTGTACTTCCTCGGAGTGAACTACCGTGATGACCCTGTCGCGGCCCGGGAGTACCTGAAGCAGTTCGCCGTGACCTACCCGAGCATCCAGGACCAGGCGGGCGCGCTGGCGTTCGACTTCGGGTTCGTGGGCCTGCCGGACACCTACGTGGTCGACCGGTCCGGGCTGATCAGGTACTGGGGTTTCGGGGCCGTGGACGAGCGGGAGCTGCGGTCGCTCGTGACGAAGCTGCTCTCCGAGGGTTCGTGACCGGCCCTACCGGGCCATCAGCATCGCGTCGGCCGCCACCGCCACGAACAGGAAGGCCAGGTACGCGATGGAGAACTTGAACAGGCTCATCGCAAGCGCCGGGGTCCGCTCCCGCCACAGTCGGAGCGCGCGGTACACGAACAACCCGCCGAGGACCACGGCGGTGCCGAGGTAGGCCGGCCCCATATGCCCAACCGGGTACAGCACCAGCGTCGTGGCGAACAGGACCAGCGAGTACAGGAGGATCTGCCGGCGGGTCTCCTCCGGGCCTCGCACCACCGGCAGCATGGGGATGCCAGCCGAGGCGTAGTCCTCGCGGTACCGAAGGGCCAGGGCCCAGAAGTGAGGGGGGGTCCACACGAACACGATGGCGAACAGCACCCCTGCGGGGAGCCCCACCGAGCCCGTTACCGCCGCCCACCCCACGAGGGCGGGGACGGCGCCTGCGGCGCCGCCGATCACGATGTTCTGCGTGGTCGTCCGCTTCAGCCAGAGCGTGTAGACGAAGACGTAGAAGGCGATGGCCGACAGGGCGAGGGATGCAGCCAGCACGTTCACGGCGATCGACAGGAACAGGAACGACACGGCGCCCAGGACATAGCCGAACCGGAGGGCACTCTCGGGCGAGACCTGATGGGCAGGGAGCGGCCGGCGGCGGGTCCGCCGCATGACCTCGTCGACGTCGCGGTCCAGGTAGCAATTGATCGCATTGGCCGAGCCGGCGGCGACGGTCCCGCCCGCGAGCGTTGCGAGTATCAGCCACGGCGACGGCAACCCACGCGCCGCAAGGACCATGGCCGGCACGGTGGTGACGAGCAGCAGCAGGATGATCCGGGGCTTCGTCAACCGGACGTACGTGAGCATGGTCTCGCGGAGGGACCTCGGGCCGGCCATCACCTCGGCATCGGCCTGGCTGCGCTCGGCCTCGGGAGCCGCACCCCGGCGTGCCAGGGTGGCCAGGGTCACCAGCGTGGCCCAGATGAGCACCGAGAGCGCCACGTGAAGCACGACCGCCCACGGGCGGAGCCTGGTCCACACGTTTGCCGCTCCGACCATCACCTGAGCCACGAACAGGGCGAGCGCGAGGGTGGAGAGGGCGGTGAGGTCGCGCGACCGGCGAGGGAGCGTCCGAGCCCGGATGGCCAGCCACAGCGTCAGCAGCAGTGACGCGGCCGCCAGCACCCGGTGCAGGAACATCGCCGTCGCGGCTCCGCCGAGCGTTGGAACCAGCCGCCCGTCCATCAGCGGCCAGTCGGTGAAGACGAGCTGGGATCCCGAGGCCCGCACGTACGTTCCCACCAGGAGGAGACATGCAGTGAAGACCGCGGTGACGACTGCGAGGCGGGCGAAGCTGGATCGGTCGGACTGGGGCCGACCGGCCGGAGCCGTGGCCACGACCGCGAGGACAACGACGTCGGCCACCAGGATGAGTGCCAGAGCGAAGTGAGCCGTCACCCACCCCGGGTCCAGATCGGTTCGGACCACGATCGCGCCCACAACGGCCTGGCCAAGCACCAGGGGCACGGCGGCGAGGGCCGACCACAGCAGGGCTCGGTCGCCTCGGTGTCGCAGCCAGGCGACGATCGCTGTTGCGCTCGTCAGCAGGATGACGGCGAACGCCAGGAGCCGGTGCGAGAACTCGATCAACGAGTGGATGGTCCCCGTGGGGAAGAGCCGTCCGGGCTCGCAGGTCGGCCACGAGGAGCAGCCGAGCCCCGATCCCGTTCCCCGGACCAGCCCGCCCACGCTGAACAGCGTGACGGTAGTAGCTGCGGTGGCGAGAGCGAGCTTCTGGAACCGGGTCATCGCGGCGAACGTCGGCCCTGGGCCGACCGCCCACTATATCCCGGGGCCCCCACGGGCGCCGCCTTGCCATACTTCGTGCCGATGGATCATGAGATCCTCGTCGCTCCTCAGGCGCTGGACTCGGTGCGCCGTCGGGTCGACCAGGCCCTTACCTCGTTCCTCCTCGAGCGACGGGAGGCGATGGCGACGAGGGCGCCCGAGGCGGCGGAGATGGTGGATGAGCTCCGGCGGATCGTGGGTGCGGGGGGCAAGCGCATCCGTCCGGCTTTCTGCTACTGGGGATACCGGGCGGCGGCAGGAGATGACGGCGAGCCGATCGTCCGAGCGGCGGCGGCGCTCGAACTGTTCCATACGTTCGCCCTGATCCACGACGACGTCATGGACGAGAGCCAGACCCGGCGAGGCGAGCCCTCCACGTTCGTCCGGTTCGCCGGCGCTCGCGGCGCCGGCGAACCGGACGCCCTGCGATTCGGCCGCTCGGTGGCCGTCCTCATCGGCGACCTGGCAGCGGTGCTCGCCGACGAGGCCCTCATCGGCTCGGGTTTCCCGTCCGAACGGCTCCTCCCGGCTCTCAGGCGCTACGCGGTGATGCGCGAGGAGGTTGCCGCCGGCCAGTTCCTCGATGTCCGGGGCGCGGGGAAGACGACGTCGTCAGATCGGATTGCCTCGCTGAAGACGGGGGCGTACACGGTGGAGGGACCCCTGCACATCGGCGCGCTGCTCGCAGGGGGATCGCCCGAGCTCCTCGCCGCGCTGTCCCGGTTCGCCCGGCCCCTTGGGATGGCCTTTCAGTTCCGCGACGACCTCTTCGACGAAGGCGAGGGCGCGGTTCCGGGGAGCACGGCGGCCAAGGTCAACCGCATGATCGACGAGGCTCGGTCGGCGGTGCGCGATCCCGCGATCCCGGAAGAGGCCGCGGAGGCGCTCGGGGCGCTGGCCGGCGCCCTGGCCCTTCCGGAGGGCTGAGTGGAGTTCACCGCGGCGCGCAAGCTGTTTGCCCCCCTGCCCGTCGCCAACGTGGCCACCGTGGGCCCGGACGGCGCACCCCACGTCGTGCCGCTGTGGTTCGTGTGGCCGGAGGACGCGTTCTACGTCTCGGTCCGGCGCCCCGGCCGGACGTGGGCCAACGTCGCATCGGAGCCCCGCGTCTCGATCGCCATCGACGTCGGGAGGAGCTGGGTGGAGGTCGCGGGCATCGTCGTGCACGGCCGGGCCGAACCGCTCGCCCCCGATCACCCCTCCATGCGGAAGCCCATGTCGGCGTGGCACGAGAAGTACCGCTCGCTCCTAACCGGCGACGGGTTCGGCCGGTTCACCGACGAGGTCCGGATGATGGGGTTCCTCCGGGTCCCGCCGGAGCGCGTCCTGACCTGGGATCACGCCCGAGCGTGACCCTCGTTGCCCACTCAGACGACCGGGTCTAGGCTCTCGTGAACGTCTTCACAAGGGTGTTAGGCTTTGTGAAGAAATTCACAAGCGGTCTGGGGGATGCGGCGTGACCGTCCCGGCGGGCGACAGACGAGAGGTCGACGTGCTGGTGGTGGGTGCCGGCCCCGGGGGCTCCGCCACCGCGTACCACCTGGCTCGACACGGCGTCGACGTCCTGATGGCCGAGCGCTCTGCGTTCCCTCGGGAGAAGGTGTGCGGCGACGGCCTGACCCCCCGCGGCGTGAGCGCCATCGAGCGGATGGGGATCGATCCCCACGACCCGGGCTTCGAGCGCGTCGACGGCCTTCGCATCCGCTCCCGCAAGGTCACGATGGAGCTCCCGTGGCCTCGTCTCTCGGCGCATCCGGACTACGGGCTGGTCCGAACGCGGCTGGACTTCGACGAGCTCTTGGCGCGCCGGGCGGAGAAGGCAGGGGCCACGTTGCTCGAGCGAGCCGAGGCCATGTCGCCCGTGTTCGACGACGGCTGGGTGGCGGGGGCAACCATCCGAAGCCGGGATGACGTCGCGGCCGAGCCGGTGGAGGTCCGGGCTCGGTTCGTGGTGGCCGCCGACGGCGCCGCCTCCCGGTTCGCCGCGCCGGCGGGGGTGCGAAGGGATCCGTCCCGGCCGCTCGGCGTCGCCGCCCGCCGCTACTACCGCATCGACCGCCGCCCGGGGCCCTGGCTCGAGGTGTGGTTCGACCTGTGGGACGGCGACGCGCTGATGCCCGGGTACGGCTGGCTGTTCCCCCTGTCCGACGGCAGGGTGAACCTTGGGGCCGGCCTGCTGAACACGTTCGAGAACTTCCAGAACGTCTCTGCCCAGAGGGTGTTCGACTCGTTCGTCCGGATGCTTCCCGAGGAGTGGAACGTCGGTGACGAGACCGCCGAGGGCCGGGTCCTCTCGGGTCCCATCCCCATGGGCCTGAACCGGGCTCCCCAGGCCGTCCCGGGCATGGTGGTGGTGGGCGACGCAGCCGGTGCGGTGAACCCGTTCAACGGCGAGGGCATCGCCTATGCCATCGAGTCCGGGGAGATCGCCGCCGAGCTGATCCACGATGCGCTGGTCTCGAACCGTCCCGGCATCGCGCACATGTACCCAACGGTGCTCCGGGAACGGTATGGGCGGTACTTCCATGTGGGAAGGAACTTCGTCCGGCTCATCGGGAACCCCAGGGTCATGGGCGCCTTCACCGAGTACGGGCTTCCCCAGGAGTGGCTGATGCGCTTCGCCCTGCGCTTCATGGGCAACCTCACCGACGGCCGGGAGGGCGATGCGCAGGACAGGCTGATGGACGCGATGGTGCGGCTCGCGCGGGCGTCGTAGGGGAGGGGACGGAGGATGCTCTCCGAGTACCTGCCGATCGCGGTCCTTGCAGCGCTCGCGGTCCTGTTCGGCGTCGCGTCGCTCGGCGTCTCCGCACTCCTTCGGCCGCATCGCCCGACGCGGGCCAAGCTGGCGCCATACGAGTGCGGGATCGAGCCGGCGCGGCTCCCCGCGGGTGAACGGTTCCCCGTGAAGTTCTACGTCGTCGCGATGCTGTTCATCATCTTCGACATCGAGACCATCTTCCTGTTCCCCTGGGCCGTGGGCTTCCGTCAGCTCGGCCTGTTCGGCCTGGCCGAGATGGCCGTCTTCATCGCGCTCGTGTTCGTGGCCTACGTCTACGTGTGGAAGAGCGGCGGGCTGGACTGGCGGGAGCCGCCGCCGGGGCGCGCTGCCGCCGCGGCGCCGCCGGCCCCCCTCCACGACGAGGCCCGGGAGGTGGCCCGTGCCGGTTGAGCGGCTCGAGGGCCTCCACACGGGCCGGGGCCAGGCCGGCCAGGAGGACGACGAGGACGAGGTCCGCCGAGGCATCCTGCTGTCGACCATGGACAAGGCCGTCCGATGGGCCCGCAAGCAGTCGATGTGGCCGTTGACGTTCGGCCTGGCCTGCTGCGCCATCGAGTTGATCGCCACGGGTGCCGGCGACTACGACCTGTCGCGGTGGGGCATGGAGCTGTTCCGGTCATCCCCCCGCCAGGCCGACCTCATGATCGTGGCCGGCAGGGTGTCGCAGAAGATGGCGCCGGTGCTCCGGACGATCTACGACCAGATGCCCGAGCCGAAGTGGGTCATCTCCATGGGCGTGTGCGCCTCCGCCGGCGGCATGTTCACCAACTACGCCGTGGTGCAGGGCGTCGACACGATCGTCCCGGTCGACATCTACGTTCCGGGATGTCCTCCGAAGCCCGAGATGCTGATGTACGGCATCCTCCGGCTCCACGAGAAGGTTCGGACGGAGGGCCACTTCAAGTGAGGGCCGGGTGAGGGCCGAGGAGCTCGCGGGCCTCATACGCGGCCGGTACCCGGACGTCGTCGTGGCGCGGGGGGAGACCACGGTCGTGGTCGATCGCTCCGAGCTCATGGATGCGCTCGCGTACCTCCGCGACGAGCCCGACCTGTCGCTCAATTCGCTCTCTGGGGTGACGGCGACCGACTGGCCCGGCCGGGCTCCTCGCTACTGGCTGGCCTACGACCTGTACTCCATGGCCTACCGGCACCGCGTCCGTCTGAAGGTGGGGCTGCCCGAGGACGACTCCCATGTCCGATCGGTCGTGGCCATGTATCCCACCGCGAACTGGCACGAGCGGGAGGTCTACGACTTCTACGGGATCGTGTTCGACGGCCATCCGGATCTGCGGCGGATCCTCCTGCCGGACGGGTGGGACGGGCACCCCCTTCGAAAGACCGAGGACCTCGGCGGGGTGAACACGCGGTACAAGGGCGCGTTCATCCCGCCCGTGGACCGGAGGACGATGTGAGCGCCGCGGCCCCTCGTCCCTCGGTCGACCCAGCGGTGCCCGCTCCTCCCGGAGGGTTCAGGGAGGAGACCATGATCGTGAACATGGGGCCCCAGCACCCCTCGACTCACGGGGTGCTCCGGCTTCTGCTCGAGCTGGACGGCGAGACCGTCGTCTCCTGCCGCCCGATCATCGGCTACCTGCACACGGGCATCGAGAAGAACTGCGAGTACCGCACGTGGCAGCAGGGCGTCACGTATGTGACCCGGGCGGACTACCTCTCGCCGTTCTTCAACGAGCTCGGGTACTGCCTCGCGGTGGAGCGACTGCTCGGCATCGAGGCTCCGCCCCGGGCCCAGGTCATTCGGGTGATGTTCTGCGAGATGAACCGGATCGCTTCGCATCTGGTGTGGCTGGGTACCAGCGGGCTGGAGCTCGGGGCGGTCTCCGTGGTGCTGTACGCCTTCCGTGAACGGGAGATGCTTCTCGACATCTTCGAGATCGCCACCGGCCTTCGGATGAACCACGCGTACTTCCGGATCGGGGGCGTGGTCATGGACATCCCCCCGGACGGAGAACGCAAGGCCCGGGAGTTCCTCGAGGTGATGCCCGGACGGATCGGGGAGTACGAGGACCTGCTGGCCGAGAATCCCATCTGGATCGAGCGCAACCAAGGCATCGGCGTCCTCTCGGCCGCCGACGCCCTGGCCCTGGGCGTCACCGGACCGGTGCTCCGGTCCGCCGGCGTCAGCCGCGACGTCCGCCGGGATGAGCCCTATTCCGGCTACCAGACCTACGACTTCGACGTCGTCACCCGGGATGGCGCCGACTGCTTCGCCCGGTTCGAGGTTCGGATCGAGGAGATGAAGCAGTCGCTGCGCATCATCGGGCAATGCCTCGATCGCTTGCAGGAGCCGGGCCCGGTGATGGTCGAGGACCCCAAGGTCCGGTGGCCGGCGCAGCTCGAGGTCGGTCCGGACGGGATCGGGAACTCCGAGGCCTACGTGAAGCACATCATGGAAGAGTCGATGGAGGCCCTGATCCATCATTTCAAAATGGTCACCGAGGGCGTCACCGTTCCCCCCGGCGAGGTGCACGTGCCGGTGGAATCGCCCCGTGCCGTCGATGGTGGAGGGCGGCCTGGTGGCCGACGTCATTGCCGCCATCGCCAGCCTCGACCCGGTCATGGGCGGGGTGGACCGCTGATGCCGGTGCTCTCGCCCGAGCTCCGGGCGGATGCCGAACGGATCATGTCTAGGTACCCGGAAGGGCGAGAACGCTCGGCCATCATGCCGCTCCTGTACTTAGTGCAGTCGGCCGAGGGCCGCGTCACCCGCGAGGGACTGAAGGAGGTGGCCGATCTCCTAGGGCTGAAGACGGCGGAGGTCGAGGCGGTGGCGAGCTTCTACACCATGTTGCGCCTCCGTCCAACCGGGCGATACGTCGTCTCGGTATGCACGAACCTCGCGTGCGCCCTGCGGGGGGCGACGGAGGTGTACGCGAAGGCTCGCGAGGTGTTGGGCCCCGGGTCCGAGGACGTGACCGAGGACGGGTCGTTCACCCTGCACGAAGAGGAGTGTCTGGGGGCGTGCGACGCCGCGCCGGTCGTGCAGATCAATTTCGCGAACTACGACCGGACGACGCCCGACGGCATCGTCACGCTGATCGACGCCCTGCGCCGGGACGAGCAGCCGACGCCGTCCCGGGGGGCCTTCCCCGGAGAGTTCACGCAGGCCTCGCGGATCCTGGCCGGCTTGGAGCCGGAGGCCGGTCGATGAGCGAGGGCCTCCGGATCCTCACGGCGTGGTGGGCGGAGCCGGAGACGGTCTGGATCACCAGATACGTGCAGACCGGAGGGTACAAGGGGTTGCGGAAGGCGCTGACGATGACGCCGCAGGAGGTCATCGAGGAGGTGAAGGCGTCCGGCCTCCGGGGACGGGGGGGCGCGGGCTTTCCCACCGGCGTGAAGTGGTCGTTCGTACCCCAGGACACGGGAAAGCCGACCTATCTCGTGGCCAACTTCGACGAGTCCGAGCCCGGGACGTACAACAACCGCGAGCTGGTGGAGCGCGATCCCCACCAGTTCCTCGAGGGCGTGATCATCGCGTCCTATGCCGTGCAGTGCCACACCGCGTTCATCTACACGCGCGGGGAGTTCCTGTTCCCGGGCCGGGTCCTGGAGCGGGCCATCGCCGAGGCCTACGACGAAGGGTTCCTCGGCAAGGACATCCTGAAGAGCGGCTACCAGCTCGACGTGGTGCTGCACAAGGGAGCCGGGGCCTACATCTGCGGCGAGGAGACCGCCCTCCTGTCCTCGCTGGAGGGCTACCGGGGCCAGCCCCGGCTGCGCCCGCCGTTCCCGGCGGTGGAGGGCCTGTACGCCAGTCCCACCGCCATCAACAACGTCGAGACCCTGTGCAACGTTCCGCACATCCTGGTGAACGGGGCGAGGTGGTTCGCCGGCATCGGCACCGAGAAGTCGCCGGGGACGAAGATCTTCTCCGTGTCCGGGAAGGTGAACGTCCCGGGCAACTTCGAGGCCCCGATGGGGACGCCGGCCCGCGTGGTGATCGAGGAGATGGCCGGCGGCGTCCTCGACGGCAAGCACCTGAAGGCGTGGACGCCCGGAGGCTCATCCACCCCGTTCCTCACGGAGGAGCACCTCGACGTGGGACTGGACTTCGAGTCGATCGCCGAGGCTGGCTCGCTGCTCGGGACCGGGGCGCTCATGGTGACCGACGAGCGGGACTGCATGGTCCGCGTCTGTCAGCGGTTGCTCCAGTTCTACGCGCACGAGTCGTGCGGCAAGTGCACGCCGTGCCGGGAGGGCACGTGGTGGGTCACCCGCATGCTGACCCGGGTCGAAGAGGGGTTCGGACGGCGGGAGGACATTCCGCTCCTCGGCGAGATCGGCGACAACATCCTGTTCAAAGCGTTCTGTGCCCTAGCAGACGGCGCGGTCTCGCCGATCACCTCGACCCTCAAGTACTTCCGCGACGAGTACGAGGAACACGTCCGGCTGGGCCGATGCCCGTTCACCGAGCCCCGCGCCCCACGGCTCCCGGCGGTTCGGGAGGCGCCGCCCGAGCCATCCTGGCCCGAACCGGCCCCCATCCCGCTGTCGGAGATCCTGCGGTGAGCCCTCCCGAGCCGGCCGAGGCGATTACGCTGACCATCGACGGCAAGGAGGTGACCGTCCCTCCCGGCACGCTGATCATCCGGGCCGCCGAGCAGCTGGGGATCGAGATCCCGAGGTTCTGCGACCACCCGCTGCTCGAGCCGATCGGGGCATGCCGGCAGTGCTACGTGGAGGTCGAGGGCCAGCGCAAGCTGTTCACCTCCTGCACCACGACGGTCGCGCCCGGCATGGCCGTCCGCTCCCAGAACACTTCGGAGGAGGCCCACAGGGCTCAGGTGGCCAACCTGGAGTTCCTGCTGCTCAACCACCCGCTCGACTGTCCGATCTGCGACCGGGGCGGCGAGTGCCCGCTCCAGGACCAGGCCCTGGAGTTCGGTCCCGGCGAGAGCCGGTACCGCGAGCCCAAGCGCGTGTTCGCCAAGCCCATCCCGCTGTCGCCGCTCGTGGCGCTGGACCGCGAGCGCTGCGTGCTCTGCGCGCGGTGCACCCGGTTCTGCGATCAGATCTCCGGCGACCGGTTCATCGAGCTGTTCGCCCGGGGCGCCGGCGAGCAGGTGGCGATCGCCGCGGGCGAGGACTTCCGTTCGCCCTTCTCGGGGAACACCATCCAGATCTGCCCGGTCGGCGCGCTCACCGCGACGCCGTATCGGTTCGTGGCCCGTCCGTTCGACCTTTCCACCGTCGACACCGTGTGCTCACACTGCTCGGCCGGCTGCAACGTCCGGCTCGACATGCGGCGCGACGAGATCGTGCGGGTGCTGGCCCGGGACAACCTCGACGTGAACGACGCCTGGACGTGTGACAAGGGCCGGTTCGCCTTCCGGTTCGCCGACGGAGGCGACCGCCTGACCACCCCGCTGATCCGCGAGCGGGGCCTTGAGCCCGCGTCGTTCGCCGAGGTGCTCGGCAGGGTGGCCGAATGGTCGAAGGGACGGCGCGTCGCGTTCCTCACCGGCGGCCGACTGATGGACGAGGACTATTACGCGCTCTCGAAGCTCGCCCGAACGGTGTTCGGTACGAACGACCTGGACCACCGGCGGCACCTCTACGGCGGGATGGCCGAGGAGACCGAGGCGGCCGGCGCGATGCGCGTCACGTACCTCGACGTCGAGCGGGCCCGGGCCATCCTGCTCGTGGATCTCGACGCGGAGCAGGAGGTCCCCATCCTGCACCTTCGGATCCGCAAGGCCGCGGCCCGCGGGGCCAGGGTGTTCGTCATCCATCCCCGAAGGACGCGGCTCTGGGACATCGCCGAGCACGTGGCTTGCCGTCCGGGCCAGGAGGCATCGGTGCTCGAGGAGGTCCTGGAGGGGAGCGATCGGGGCTCGCCCCTCGCGCGGGTGCGGGCGGCGTTGCGAAAGGCGGGGACGTCGGCCGTGGTGCTGGCCGGTGCGGGGCTAGCCGAGCATCCCCTGGGGCCCGACCTGGCCCTTCGACTGGCCGGGAAGTTCGGGGCGGCCTTCGCCATGGTGCCCCGGCGGGCGGGCGACCGCGGTGCGCTCCGGGCCGGCGTGCACCCCGCCCTCCTTCCCGGAGGCAGGCGGCTCGGGGTGGAGGCCGAGCGGGCCGAGGTCGAGGCGGTGTGGGGCCCGCTTCCGAACGCGAGCGCCGGACGGAACGCCCGCCAGATCCTGGAAGCCTGCGCCGGCCGGCAGATGGACGTGCTGGTCATGGTGGGGGTCGATCCGCTGCGGGACTTCCCCGACGCCGCGCTGGCGCGCCGGGCGCTCGACAACGTCCCGTACAAGGTGGTTCAAGCCCTCGAGCTCGGGACATTGGGGCCGTTCGCCGACGCCGCGCTCCCCGCCGCCGCCTCGATGGAGAAGGACGGCCACCTCTCCGATTGGGAGGGGCGGGCCCAGCGGATCCGCCCCATCCGCCCACCGGCCGGCCTGTCCCGCCCGGACTGGGAGATCTTCGCCACGCTCGCCCTGGCCATGGGAGGCGACCTCGGGTTCGAGACGCTCGATGGCCTGCGCCAGGAGATGGCCGGGCTCCTCGAACCCCGGGAGCCCGCCGAGCGATCCACGGCCTGGGTGGACACGGACCGGCCCCAGTGGCTCGACGACCTGACGCTGTTCACCTACCCGCTGCTTGTGGACGAGGGACGCCTGTCCGAGCGGGCCTCGGAGCTCAAGGCCGCGCTGGAGGAGGAACCCTTCCTCGAGGTCCATCCGGACGACGCCGCCAAGCGCAAAGTCGTCGACGGGGGGCTCGGCGATGTTCGTCCCGTTCAACCAGCCCGGCCTGGCCGCGAACACGCTGCTCTCGGGGCGGTTCACCGCCGCCGCCACGCTGGAGCCCGCCGATCCGAGGGACGGGGCCTGAGGTGGACTGGCTGGACTGGATCCTCCTGGTGGCCCGGGTGGTCGTGGTGTTCTTCGCCGTGCTCATCACGGTGATGCTCCTGATCTGGATGGAGCGCAAGGTCGCAGCGGACATGCAGACCCGCATGGGACCGATGCGAGCCGGGCCACGCGGCGTGCTGATCACCCTGGCCGACGGGATCAAGCTGTTCTTCAAGGAGGGGATCACCCCGACCTTGGCCGACCGGCCCGTGTACCTCCTGGCCCCGGTGATCGCCATGATCCCGGCGTTCCTGGCTTTCGCGGTGATCCCGTTCGGGACCGGCGTCACGCTGTTCGGCCGACATGTCCCGTTCCAGATCGCCGACCTTGATGTGGGGATCCTGTGGGTCCTGGCCATGGGCTCGTTGATGGTCTACGGGATCGTCCTGGCCGGCTGGTCCAGCGGCTCGAACTACCCGCTACTCGGCTCGATCCGCTCGACGGCCCAGATGATCTCCTACGAGGTGGGTATGGGCCTTGCCCTGGTCGCGTGGCCGAGACCAATCGCCCGCCGTTCGACCTGCCGGAGGCGGAGACCGAGCTCGTCGCGGGATACTTCACCGAGTACTCGGGGATCAAGTTCGCCATGTTCTACCTGGGCGAGTACGTGAACCTGGTGGTGGTCTCCTCCATCGCGGTCACGTTGTTCCTGGGGGGATGGCGCGGACCGCACCCGACCTTCCTTGCCTGGCTGTGGCCGCTCCTGTGGTTCATCGCCAAGGTCGTCGCGATCGTCTACCTGTACATCTGGGTCCGCCTGACCTTGCCCCGGATCCGGTACGACCGGCTGATGAGCTTCGGGTGGAAGTTCCTCATCCCCTTCGGATTGCTGTGGGTCCTGGCCACCGGCGCTGTGGTGGTCCTCCCCGATGTGTATGGCAAGGGGACGCTCTTCACGGGGGTGTTGATTGTGGCCGGAGCCCTCTTCGTTGTGTTGCTGCTGTGGCCCCTCGTCGCTCCGGGGCGTCAGCCGGCGGGGGAGACGCCGCCGTGAACGAGAAGCCCCTGAGCGAGCAGGCCACGGACGGGCAGGCTGAGGGGGGGGAGACGCGAGCCCGCCGGCCGATGACGCTCGGCGCTGCCGCGCGCGCCATCTCCAAGGGCCTGGCGACCGTGTTCCGACAGATCTTCCGGCCCGACGTGACGGAAGAGTACCCGCGGCACATCGATCCCCCTCCGCCACGCTCGCACATCGGTCGCCACCGCCTGAACCGCCACGCGAACGGGCTGGAGAAGTGCATCGGGTGTGAGCTGTGCGCCTATGCGTGTCCGGCCGACGCCATCTGGGTGGAGGGGGCCGACAACGACCCGGAGCATCCCGTGTCACCAGGGGAGCGGTACGCGAAGGACTACCAGATCAATTACCTGCGCTGCATCATGTGCGGCCTGTGCGTGGAGGCATGCCCCACGCGGGCCCTCACCCTCACGAGCTATTACGAGCTGTCCTTCGACTCGCGCGAGGAGGCCATCTGGACCAAGGAGCAGCTGCTCCAGCCGCCGCCGCCGCTCGGCTCCGATCCCGTCGACCGCGAGGGCCTGTGATGGCCCCCGACGAGATCGTGTTCTGGGTGTTCGCCCCGATCTCGGTGGGATCGGCCGTTGCCATGCTCTTCCAGAGGAACGCGATCCATGCGGCGTTGTTCCTGATCGTGAACTTCTTCACGCTGGCCGTGTTCTACCTGGTCCTGGGCGCGCCGTTCCTGTTCGCCGTCCAGATCATCGTCTACGCCGGCGCCATCATGGTCCTGTTCCTGTTCGTCATCATGTTGCTCGGCGTCGACCGCGAGGAGAGCCTGGTCGAGCGACTGAGGGGGCAGCGGCCTCTGGCGATCGTCCTGGGCCTCGGCATGGCCGCCGAGATCTTCGTCACGGCCCGGGCCAGCCTGGGCTTGGCCCGCGGCCCGGCGGACTTCGATCAGACCGTGAACGTGGGTGGGAACGCGCAGGCCCTGTCGCGCGTGCTGTTCCGCGACTACTTCCTCCCATTTGAGGTGACCTCGATCCTGCTGATCGTGGCGGCCATCGCCGCCATGGTGCTGGCGCAACGTCGCGAGCGGACCCCGGCCGAGGCTGCGCACGAGGCCGAGGCGGCGTGAAGACGCCCATCTCCTACTTCGTGGTCCTGTCGGGCATGCTGTTCGCCATCGGCACGGTCGGTGTGCTCGTCCGAAAGAACGCATTGGTGATCTTCATGTCGGTCGAGCTCCAGCTGAACGCGGTGAACCTGGCGCTGGTGGCGTTCTCGAGGCTGCACGGCAACCTGAACGGCCAGGTCCTGGCGTTCTTCTCGATGGTCGTCGCCGCGGCGGAGGTCGTCGTGGGCCTGGCCATCATCGTGAACGTGTACCGGCGGATGCACACCGCGAACGTCGACGAGGCCAGCCTGCTGCGGTGGTGATGCCGTGCTGAGGTCCGTTTGGATCGTGCCGGCCCTGCCGCTCGCCGGGGCGGCGATCAACCTGTTCGCCGGCAAGCGGCTGGGTCGATGGGCCGGGGTCCTCGCATCGGGGCTGATGGTGGTGGCGTTCGCGCTGGCCCTCGGGGTGCTCGCCGACCTCCTGAGGCTGAAGGGCGACGAGCGCCTCGTCGTCCGGCACCTGTGGGACTGGATCTCGGTGGGGAGCTTCCGCGCGGCGGCGGATCTGCGGGTGGACCCGCTGTCGGTGACCATGATGCTCGTCGTCACCGGGATCGGCGCGGTCATCCACGTGTACTCGATCGGTTACATGCACGGGGACCCTCGGTACGGCCGGTTCTTCTCCTACATGAACCTGTTCTGCTTCTTCATGCTCACGCTGGTCCTGGCGCAGAACTTCCTGTTCCTGTACCTGGGCTGGGAGGGCGTGGGCCTGTGCTCCTACCTGCTCATCGGGTTCTGGTTCGACCGCCCTCGGGCCGCGAGCGCGGCGAAGAAGGCCTTCGTGGTCACACGGATCGGCGACACGTTCATGCTGGTCGGCATCGCCCTGATCTTCCTCCGCCTCGGGTCGCTGGACTTCTCAGCTGTGCTCCGGCCCTCGGTCGAGTCGTTGCAGCCCTCGGGCGTCTTCACCGTCATCGCGCTCCTGCTGTTCGCCGGTGCGGTGGGCAAGTCGGGCCAGATCCCGCTACACACGTGGCTCCCCGATGCCATGGAGGGCCCGACGCCCGTCTCGGCCCTGATCCACGCTGCGACGATGGTCACGGCCGGCGCCTACCTGGTGGCCCGCACGCACGTCTTCTTCGAGATCTCCGGCGTCGCGCTCACGGTCGTCCTGGTCATCGGCCTCGCGACCGCCGTCTACGCGGCGACGTGCGCTCTGGGGCAGGACGACTTCAAGCGGGTGCTTGCGTACTCAACCATCAGTCAGCTCGGCTACATGTTCTTCGCCCTCGGGCTGAAGGCATACGCGGCGGCGCTGTTCCTGTTGGTAACGCATGCCTTCTACAAGGCGCTCCTCTTCCTGTCGGCGGGCTCGGTGATGCACGGCCTGGGGGGCGAGACCGACCTGAAGAAGATGGGGGCGGTCCGAAGGGCCATGCCGTTCACGGCGGCGATGTTCGGCGTCGGGGCCTTGGCCATCGCCGGCGTACCCCCGCTGTCGGGGTACTTCGCCAAGGACCAGATCGTGGAGATCGCCAACCAGGGCGGATACGTCATCGCCTGGCTGGTGGCGCTGGCCGGTGCCTTCCTCTCGGCTCTCTACATCTCCCGCCTCATGTTCCTGGCGTTCTTCGGTCAGGACCGGACGGAGCACGGGGCCCACGAGTCGCCGCCGGTCATGACCGTTCCCCTGGCACTCCTGGCGGTGGGAGCGGCGTTCGGCGGCCTGCTTGGGCTCTCGACCACCACGGGCCCGCTCCACGTCTTCCTGACCCCGGTCCTCGGGGACTTCGCGGAGGGCACGGGTGGCCTCCCCACTACGGTCCTCTCGATCATCTCGGTGCTCGCGGCGCTAGCCGGCATCGCGGTCGGCTGGTTCGTGTACGGCTCGGGTCGGATCGACTGGGTGGCGCTCCGGGTCCGGTTCGCCGGCGTCCATCGATTCCTGGCTGGCGGGTGGTACGTCGACGAGGTCTACTCCACCTCGCTGGTCGCCCCGGGGAAATCTGGGGCCGCGTTCCTGGCCTCCGTGGTGGACCAGCGCGTCATCGACGGCTCTGTGAACGGGATCGGGCAGCTGTTCCAGTGGGCGGCATCTCGGGGCCGAAGGCTCCAGACCGGGCTGGTCCGCAACTACGGGTTGGCGTTCCTCGTGGGGGTGGTCGTGATCTTCGTCTACGTGGGGGTTCGACTGTCGTGAGCTGGCTGACCGTGACGACGTTCCTGCCCCTCGCCGGAGCCGTGATACTCCTGGCATGGGGTGGGGCGAGCGATCGAGGGGCCCGCGCGTTCGCGCTCGGCGCCTCGATCGCCACCTTCGCTGCATCACTCGTCGTGTTGTCACGGTTCGATGGCTCCCGCGCAGGGTTCCAGATGGTCGAGCAGGCCACCTGGGTCGGCTCACCGCACATCCAGTACATCCTGGGGGTAGACGGGGTCAGCCTGTTCCTGGTCCTGCTCACCACGTTCCTGGTGCCGGTGGCGATCGTCGCGTCGTGGACGGAGGACCGGCGGGTCCGGCTGTACCTGGCCACCATGCTCGTCCTCGAGACCGGGATGATCGGCACGTTCCTGGCCCTGGACCTCCTGCTGTTCTTCCTGTTCTTCGAGGCGATCCTGTTCCCGATGTACCTGATCATCGGGGCCTGGGGGGGCGAGCGGCGCGTGTACGCGGCCGTGAAGTTCTTCCTGTACACGATGTTCGGCTCGGCGTTCCTGCTGGTCGCCATCCTGTTCCTGTACGCGCGGTCGGGCGCGCTCCCCGGTGGGCCGACGTTCGACGTGCGCGAGCTGATCGGGCTTGGGATCACGGGTGCGGCGGCCCGCTGGCTGTTCCTGGGGTTCTTCGTCGCCTTCGCGGTCAAGGTGCCACTGTTCCCCTTGCACACATGGCTCCCCGACGCGCACACCGAGGCCCCGACGGCGGGCTCGGTCATCCTGGCGGCGATCCTGCTGAAAGTGGGGGCCTACGGCCTCATCCGGTTCAACCTCGCGCTGTTCCCGGAGGCCTCCCGGTCGCTGGCCGGCGCCATCTCGGTCCTGGCGCTGATCGGCATCGTCTACGGCGCGATCGTGGCCATGATGCAGACAGACGTGAAGCGCCTAGTGGCGTACTCATCCGTGTCCCATCTCGGGTTCGTCGTCCTTGGGACGTTCGCCTTCACCCTCCAAGCCATGACGGGCGGGGTGCTCCAGATGGTCAACCATGGGCTGTCGACGGGCGCGCTGTTCCTGCTCGTCGGGATGGTCTATGAGCGAACCCACACCCGGAACCTCTCGGAGATGGGCGGCCTGGCGGCGGGGATGCCCTGGCTGATGGGAGCATTCCTGTTCGTCTCGCTGTCCTCCTTGGGCCTGCCCGGGCTGAACAACTTCATCGGTGAGTTCCTGGTGATTCTGGGCACGTTCGCCCGCAACCGCGCATTCGGGGCGATCGCCGCGATCGGAGTGGTGCTGGCGGCGATCTACCTGCTATGGGCGTATCAGCGGATGGCCCACGGCCCCGTGCCGGCGAAGCATGCGAACCACCCGGACCTGTCGGTTCGCGAGTACGTGCTGCTCGCGCCGGTGCTGGCGCTCATCCTGGCCATCGGGATCTTTCCCAAGCCCCTGCTCGATCGGATCGATCCCACCACCACCCGCATCGTGAAGGCCGTGGACTCGGGCCACCCGGTCGATGCTGGGCCGCATGCGAACCTCGCCGCGGCGGAGGGCCCGTGATGCTCGCCCAGTTCCTGACCCATCCGCCCATCCAGCTCGGGCCGATCGGGCCCGAGCTCGTCCTGGTTGGCGCGGCCATCGTGGTCCTCCTCGGCGTGGCCTTCAACCCCAGGATCGGGCACTCGACGCTGCTGGCGGTGTCCCTGATCGGTGTGGCGGGCGCCGCGGTCGTCTCCATCGGCCTGTGGGACTGGAGCAGCGACCTTACCGTGCTGGGGGGCATGGTGGCGACGGATCGGTTCGCGGTGGTCGCCCGGCTGTTCCTCCTCGGCATCGCCGCCATGGGACTGGTGTACGGGTACCACTACTTCGGACGCTCGGGAGAGGCCCGTGCCGAGTTCTACCCGCTCGTCCTGTTCGCCACAGCGGGCATGACGCTGATCGCCGCGGCCGCCGACCTGATCCTGGTGTTCCTGGCCCTGGAGATCCTGTCGCTCTCGCTGTACGTGCTGACCGGCATCTCCGCTCGATTGTCCTCCGTCGAAGGCTCGATGAAGTACTTCCTCCTCGGAGCGTTCTCCTCCGCCTTCTTCCTGTATGGGGTGGCCATGGCCTACGGCGCCACCGGATCCACCCGTCTGTCCGCCATCGCTCACGCCCTCGCGGGGCAGACCGGGAGCCTGGGGCTGGCGCTCGCGGCCGTGGCGTTCCTGGGGATCGGCTTCGGGTTCAAGGTCTCGGCGGTGCCGTTTCACATGTGGACCCCCGACGTCTACCAGGGTGCGCCGACCCCGGTCACGGCCTACATGGCCGCCGGGACGAAGGTGGCGGCGTTCGCCGCGCTGATCCGCGTCCTGGAGACGTCGTTTCAGCCACTGACGCTGGATTGGACCCCCTTGGTGTGGACGATCGCCGCGGTGACCATCGTGGCCGGCAGCCTGATCGCCATCGCCCAGACCGACATCAAGCGGATGCTCGCGTATTCGAGCATCGCCCACGCCGGGTTCGTCCTGATCGCGCTCACGGCGGCGGGCCAGGACGGGATCTCCGCGGCGCTGTTCTACCTCCTCGCGTACGCCCTGATGGTTCTGGGGGCGTTCGGCGTCGTGATGCTGGTTTCGGCGCGGGGGGAGGGGCGGACCTCGCTCTCCTCCTACGCCGGCCTGTACCGGCGAAGCCGGCTGCTGGCGGCCCTGCTCACGCTGTTCCTTCTGTCCCTGGCCGGCATCCCGCCCACGGCGGGGTTCATCGCCAAGGTGAACGTGTTCCGGGCGGCGGTCGGCGCCGGCCACTGGCCCCTGGTCCTGGTCGGGGTCCTGGCCAGCGTGGTGGCGGCCTCCTTCTACATCCGGGTCATGGTGCTGATGTACATGCAGGAACCGCAGGACGACGCCGAGCCCGATCGCTCGACCTGGCCACGGGTGGCAGTCGCCGTGCCGGCGGTCCTTACCCTCCTGTTCGGGGTGTTCCCCGGCATCGTGCTCGGCGTGCTCGACAAGGCGGCGATCCTTCGATGGTGACGCCGGCCGGCTTTCGGATAGGGTCGGCCACATGAGCAGGCAGCTCGTCCCGGGCCTCGAGGCGCCGGATGCGGAGCTGGAGCGCGACGTCCGGGGCCGCCTCGATGAGGTGGAGGCCGCCCTGGAGAAGGCGGTGCGTGCGGACTCTGACCTGCTGGCCGAGACGTCCTCGTACCTGCTTGCGGCGGGAGGCAAGCGGTTCCGGCCCATGCTGGTGCTGCTCTCGGGGTACTTCGGCGACCCGGCGGATCCGCGGCTCATCCCCGGGTCGGTGGCCATCGAGCTCGTCCACCTTGCCACGCTGTATCACGACGACGTGATCGACGAGGCGGACGCGCGCCGGGGGATCCCGTCGGTGAACGCGAGGTGGGACAACACCGTGGCCATCCTGACCGGCGACTACCTGTTCGCCCGGGCCTCCGAGATCTCCACCGAGCTCGGCACCGACGTCTGCGCCCTGCTCGCCAGGACCATCGCCACGCTCTGCGACGGGCAGATCCGGGAGGTGGAGTCCGCCGGCAGGATTGAGCAGACCAGGGCGGCCTACCTGGAGATCATCCGGCGGAAGACCGGGGCGTTGATCGCCACGTCCTGCCGGCTGGGCGGGGTGCTGTCCGATGCCTCCTCGGACCACGTCGACGTCCTGGAGGCGTTCGGGGAGGCCCTGGGGATGGCCTTCCAGCTCTCCGACGACATCATGGACGTGAGCGCCTCGGAGCAGGAGCTCGGCAAGGAGCCCGGTGTGGACATGAAGGAGGGGGTCTACACCTTCCCCGTGCTCTCGGCCCTCTCCGACGAGGAGCGTGGCGGCGAGCTCGCCGACATCCTTGGCCAGGGGCCACCCGAGGGGGACCGGCTGGAGCGGGCCCTTCGGATCGTTCGCTCGCCGGGGAGCCTGGAGCCGGCCCGGGTGGCGGTGGCGGCGGAGGTGGACCGGGCCCGGCAGCTCGGGCTCCGGCTTCCCGACGGCCCGGCCCGTATGGCGCTCGTCGCGCTCGCCGAGTTCCTGGCCGCCCGATGCGGAGCTCGGCAATCGCCATGAGGGCCTTGTTAGAATCGCGCCGCTTGAGAAAGCGTTCACAAGCGTGGGGACCTACTACCAGTCTTACGGCGTCGTCCTCGCGGTCCTGATCGCCGGTGCCGGCCTGGTCGCCGTGGCGTTCGGGCTTGCGCGAGCCGTGGCTCCCCATCGCCCTCTCCCGGCCAAGCTCACGACCTACGAGTGCGGGATCGACCCCGTCGGCGAGGGCTGGTCTCAGAGCCAGGTCCGCTACTACATCTACGGGTTCCTGTTCGTCATCTTCGACGTGGAGAGCGTGTTCCTGTTCCCCTGGGCCAGGGTGTTCGTGGGCCTCGGCTACCAAGCGGTCGTGGAGATGGCCATCTTCATCGGCATCCTCGGCGCCGGCCTCCTCTATGCGTGGCGGAAGGGAGTGCTGAAGTGGGCCTGATCGAGAAGACGCCCCTCCCCGATCTCCAGCCGGTGAAGTTCATCCTGAACTGGGGGCGGCGGTACTCGCTGTGGGTCATGAACTTCGGACTGGCCTGCTGCGCCATCGAGTTCATCGCGGCGTCCACGTCGAAGCACGACTTCATCCGGTTCGGGGTCATCCCGTTCGCCCACGGGCCCCGGCAGGCCGACCTGTTGGTGGTGGCAGGGACCCTCACGGACAAGATGGCCCCCGCTCTCAAGCGCGTGTACGACCAGATGCCCGACCCGAAGTACGTGATCTCGTTCGGCTCCTGCTCCAACTGCGGCGGTCCGTATTGGGACTCCTATTCCGTGACCAAGGGCGTGGACCAGATCGTCCCGGTCGACGTGTATGTCCCCGGGTGCCCGCCCCGGCCCGAGGCCCTGCTGCACGGGATCATCAGGCTCCAGGAGAAGATCGCCAACGAGGACATCAAGGAGAAGTGGAGTGGCAACCTCACGGCGCCCGCTGCCACCTCCTGAGGTCGAGTCGCGGCTGCGGGCGCAGTTCGGGGACGACGTCCTGGCCTTCGAGGACCAACGCGGCCACTCGGTGATCACGGTCTCGCCCGATCGGTACCGGGAGATGGTGCGGTTCCTTCGCGACGAGCCCGACCTCGCCTGCGACTTCTGCGACTTCACCTCCGCCGTCGACTTCGGGGAACAGGGCATGGAGGTGCTCACGCACCTGCATTCCACGATCCACCATCACGACGTGAGGATGAAGGTGAAGCTGCAGAAGGAGAACCCGGCGTGCCCGAGTATCTCCGACCTGTTCCCATCGGCGAACTGGCACGAGCGGGAGACCATGGAGATGTTCGGCATCGACTTCGAAGGTCACCCACAGCCGGCCGTCGAGGGCGAGGAGGAGGAAGAGGAGGAGTGATCGGGCAGGCCGGCGCGAGCATCTTCAACGAGTGGTTCTCCAACTACTGGCTCGTGCTCGTGGTGAAGGCCGGCGTGGTGCTGGGGTTCTTCCTGGTCGCCCCCATGGTCGTGGGGTACGCCGAGCACAAGGTGCTGGCCCACATGCAGAGCCGGCTGGGACCGATGTACCCGGGGGTGTTCCACGGATGGGCCCAGCTCGTGGCCGACGGGGTGAAGTTCATCCAGAAGGAGGACGTGATCCCCCGGGCCGCCGATCCGTGGGTGTTCTCACTGGCGCCCGCGGTCGCCCTCGTGCCCTACATCGTGATCTTCGTGGTCATCCCGTTCTCCCCCCAGATCTTCGCGCTGAACCTCGATGTGGGGATCTTCTTCGTGCTGGCCATGTCCTCGGTCAACGTGATCGGTGTGCTGATGGCCGGATGGTCCTCGGCCAACAAGTTCTCCCTGATCGGCGCGCTCCGGGCGGCCGCCCAGCTCATCTCGTACGAGCTGCCCCTGGTCCTGGCGGCCGCGTCGGTCGTCATGCAGGCCGGCACGCTGTCGCTCATCGGGATCACGGAGGCCCAGGCCCGGTACTGGTTCGTCCTGACCCAGCCGGTGGGCTTCGCCATCTTCGTCGTCGCGTCCCTGGCCGAGCTCACCCGGCCGCCGTTCGACATGCCGGTGGCCGACTCGGAGATCATCTTCGGGGCCTATACCGAGTACACGGGCCTGAAGTTCGCGTTCTTCCTGCTGGCCGAGTACGGCGGGATCGTCGCGCTGGCGGCAATCACGTCGGTGCTGTACCTGGGAGGGTACCGGGCGCTTCCGGGCCTGGTGTTCATCCCCGAGCCGCTGTGGATGGCGGCGAAGATCGGTGCGCTATCGTTCTTCGTGATCTGGCTGCGGGCGACCTACCCGCGGCTGCGGGAGGACCAGCTCCAGCAGTTCTCGTGGCTCGCGCTGATCCCGCTCGCGCTGGTGCAGATCATCGTGGTCGGCCTGGTCAAGGTCGCGGTGAGCTAGGGGGAACGGGGAAGGTCGTGGCCATCGAGGAGAAGGACGTCCGGCGGCGTAAGTCCTCCGGCCTTGCCGTCGGCCAGGGCCTGATCAAGGGGCTCGGCGTCACCCTCAAGCACATGCTGCGACCGGCCGTCACGCAGCAATACCCCGAGGAGAAGCCGGACCTGCCGCCCCGCACCCGGGGCGTCATCGCGCTGAAGGAAGCCAACTGCACCGTCTGCTGGAAGTGTTCGCGCGAGTGCCCCGACTGGTGCATCTACATCGAGGCGCACAAGGAGACCCACGACCCCGCGAGCGGGGGACGGGCCCGCTCGGTCAAGGTCCTGGACCGGTTCGCCATCGACTACGCGCTGTGCATGTACTGCGGGATCTGCGTGGAGGTGTGCCCCTTCGACGCCCTGTTCTGGAGCCCCGAGTTCGAGTACGCCACGTTCGACATCGTCGAGATGACCCACGAGAAGGAGAAGCTCGAGGAGTGGACCTACACGGTCCCCCCGCCGCCACCTCTCGAGCAGGGCGCCCAGGAGGGCGCGGGGGGTTGACCGGGCAGGAATATGTCTTCGCCGTGCTGGCCCTGGTGGGGACGGTCTCGGCGATCAGGCTGGTCACGGCGAAGAACGTCGTTCACGCCGCCCTCTACCTCGTCGTGACGCTCTCGGTGGTCGGCGGCGTCTATCTCCTGCTCGCCGCCGAGTTCGTCGGCTGGGTCCAGATCCTCATCTACGTCGGCGCCATCGTGATCCTGTTCCTGTTCGGCCTCATGCTGACCAGGGCCCCGATCGGACGGGAGGCCCTGGACAACCAGCAGCGGGGGATCGCCTTCCTGATCGGCCTGGGCATCCTGGCGGGGCTGGTCTACCTGATCCAGGGCGCGTTCAGCTGGAGCGGGCCGAGGCTGCGGCCCTCGGTCGGGACCACCGCCGAGCTCGGCCAGTCGCTGTTCCGCCGGTGGGTGCTGCCCTTCGAGGCCGTCTCGTTCCTGCTGCTCGCTGCCCTCATCGGCGCCGTCGTGCTCTCGCGGAGGGACGATCGGCCGTGATCAGGCTCCCGCTCGTGCTGTTCTTCTCCGCCGTGCTGTTCTCGACCGGCGTCTACGGCGTGCTGGCCCGGCGCAACGCCGTGCTGGTCCTGATGTCGATCGAGCTGATGCTGAACGCCGTGAACGTGAACCTGGTGGCGTTCTCGCAGTTCTGGCACGACATCACGGGACAGGTGTTCGCGCTGTTCGTGATCGCCGTCGCCGCAGCGGAGGTGGGGATCGGCCTGGCCATCGTGATCCTGATCTTTCGGAACCGCGAGACCATCAACGTCGATGAGGTGAACCTCCTGAAGTGGTAGGCGCGGCCGAGACCGTGAGCGCCACTGCGATCGGGCCCGGGTTCGCCAAGCTGGCCTGGGTGGTCGCGGTGCTGCCGCTCGTCTCGGCGGCCCTGACCCTGTTCTTCGGAAAGCGCACGCCGGGCCGGGGGTGGATCTATGGCGTCGCGGCGATGAGCGCCGGCTTCGTCCTCTCGGTGCTGGTGCTGTGGCACTTCGTGCAGGGCGGCGGCGCGTTGGGCTCGTCGGTGAAGTGGTTCACCATCGGTCCGTTGCACGTCGAGGCGGGGCAGTACGTCGACGGCCTGACGGCGATCATGCTGATCGTCGTCACGGCCGTCTCGCTCGCCGTGCACGTGTACTCGATCGGCTACATGCAGGGCGACGTCCGGTTCACCTGGTTCTACGTGGTGCTCTCGGTGTTCACGGCCGCCATGCTCAACGTGGTCGTCGCCGACAACCTGATCCAGCTGCTGGTGGGCTGGGAGGTCATGGGCCTGTGCTCCTACCTGCTGATCGGGCATTGGTGGGAGGAACGGATCAACTCTAACGCCGCCATCAAGGCGTTCATCACCACGAGGATCGGCGACGTCCCGTTCATGTTCGGCATCTTCGTGTTGATCGCGGCCACGGGCTTCCACTCCGCAAACATCCAACAGGTCGGGGAGCTGGTGGGGGGACCCGACGTGTCCCGGGGCCTGGTCTCGGTCGCGGCGTTGCTGCTCTTCGGGGGGACGATCGGCAAGTCGGCCCAGTTCCCCCTCCACGTGTGGCTCCCGGACGCCATGCAGGGCCCCACCCCCGTGTCCGCGCTGATCCATGCCGCCACGATGGTCGCCGCCGGCGTCTACCTGGTCGGCCGGATGTACTCGGTGTTCCTGCATGCGGCCCCCGAGGTCCTCCGGTTCGTCGGGGTCATCGGCGGGATCACGATGTTCGGGGCCGCGCTCCTTGCCTTGGTCCAGGACGACATCAAGCGGGTGCTGGCGTACTCGACCGTCTCGCAGCTCGCCTACATGGTGACGGCCATGTCGGTCGGCCCCGCCGGCAGGGATGCGGCGTTCTTCCACCTGTTCACGCACGCGTTCTTCAAGGCCCTCCTGTTCCTGGGAGCGGGCTGCGTGATCCACGCCGTGCACTCGAACAACATGAGCGAGATGGGCGGGCTGTGGAGGAGGATGCCGGTCACCTTCTGGACGTTCGCACTCGGCTCGGCCGCCCTGGCCGGCATCCCGCCGCTGGCCGGCTTCTGGTCCAAGGACGAGCTGCTGGTCGCGGCATCGAAGGGACACGCCGTCGTGTTCACGCTGATGCTGGTCACAGCCCTGGTGACCGCCTTCTACACCTCCCGGATGGTCATGCGGACCTTCCTCGGCCCGTACCGGGGACACGGCCAGCCGCACGAGGCACCGGCGGTCATGACGGGACCGATCGTCGCGCTGGCGTTCGGGACCGTCACGGTGGGCTTCCTCGGCGCCGCCTTCACCGGTGGCGTCTTCTTCAAGTGGGTGTTCTTCGAGGTGCCGGAGCCGGTGACGTTCGTGCTGTGGGTGGCCACCCTGTCGATCCTCGCGGCGGGGCTCGGCGTCCTGGCCGGGTGGTACGTGTACCGCGAGCGGCCCGAGCCCGACCCCGTGCTGCAGCTGGGATGGCTCTCGAGCCTGCTGGTCAACAAGTTCTACCTCGACGAGGTGTACATGAATGGGATCGTCCTGCCGGTCCGGGACCGCCTGGCCGCCGCGGTGGTGTGGTTCGATCGGAACGTCGTCGACGGCGTGGTGAACGGGACGGCCAGCCTCACCAAAGACCTGGCCTTCGGGACGGACGAGTTCGACCGCACCGTCGTCGACGGGGCGGTGAACGGGGTTGCGCAGGCGGCTGGGTTCACCGGAGGTCTCCTCCGGTACCTGCAATCGGGCAACGTCCAGCGCTACGCGGCGTTCCTGTTCGTCGGCGTGGTGGTGCTGGCCATCGTGATCACCAGGGTTTGAGGCACGGGAAGAGGGAGAGCGGATGAACAGCGGGTGGGAGGACTGG
>WNGF01002794.1_pt1 | contig 43240 bp, 42 predicted proteins | sample 5400641 | NCBI WGS metagenome assembly WNGF01 (sample SAMN13153371, study PRJNA577476) | soil metagenome | isolation source: 80 cm soil or saprolite under grassland replicate 2 | place: USA:California | collected 2016-06-15 | reverse complement strand
AACGTGCGCTCCACGGTCGCGCGCTCCGCGACGGCGTCGAGCGAGCGCCAGACGCCGGCGCCGAGCCCGGCCAGGCCGGCCGCCCCCAGCGCCGTCGTCTCGATCACGCGCGGGCGCTCGACGCGGGCGTCCAGGATGTCGGCCTGGAACTGACAGAGAAAGTCGTTGGCGACGGCTCCCCCATCGACGCGGAGCGCGCGCACGCGCTCCCCCGCATCTGCGGTCATCGCCTCGAGCACGTCGCGGCTCTGGTAGGCGATGGACTCCAGGGCGGCGCGCACGAGGTGGGCGGCCGTCGTGCCCCGGGTGAGCCCGACGATGGTGCCGCGCGCGTACATGTCCCAGTACGGCGCCCCCAGGCCGACGAAGGCCGGCACGAAGTAGACCCCGCCGGTGTCGGGCACCGACTCGGCCATGGCCTGGCTGTCGCTCGCGGTTTTCAAGATCCCGAGGCCGTCGCGCAGCCACTGCACGACGGCGCCCGCGATGAAGACGCTGCCTTCCAGCGCGTACGTCGTCCGACCCTGGAGGCGCCAGGCGATCGTCGTGAGCAGCCCATGGCGCGAGGCCACGGCCGTCGTGCCCGTGTTGAGCAGCACGAAGCAACCCGTCCCGTAGGTGTTCTTCGCCATGCCGGGATCGAAGCAGGCCTGGCCGAAGAGCGCGGCCTGCTGATCGCCCGCGATCCCCGCCACGGGGACACCGCCGGGAATCCACCCCAGATCCACCGTCTCGCCGAAGACCCCGGACGAGGGCAGCACCACGGGCAGGAGCGCGCGCGGCACGCCGAGCAGGGCGAGCATCTCGTCGTCCCAGTCGACGGTGCGGAGATCGAGGCACAGCGTCCGCGACGCGTTGCTGACGTCGGTGGCGTGGACGGCGCCGGCCGTGAGCTTCCAGAGCAGCCACGAGTCGACGGTCCCGAACGCGAGCTCTCCACGCTCCGCGCGGCGGCGCGCTCCGGGCACCTCGTCGAGGAGCCAGCGGATCTTGGTCCCCGAGAAGTAGGCGTCCAGCACCAGGCCGGTGCGCTCGCGCACCAGAGGCTCGACGCCCTCGGCGCGCAGGCGATCGCAGAGCGGCGCCGTTCGCCGGCACTGCCAGACGATGGCGCGATGGATCGGCCGGCCGGTCGCCCGCTCCCAGACGACCGTCGTCTCGCGCTGGTTCGTGATGCCGATGGCGGCGACCTCGACGCCGCTGACCTTCGCCTCGCGTAGCGCGGCCGCGGCCGCCTGGCCCACCGTGGCCCAGATCTCCTCCGGGTCGTGCTCGACCCATCCGGGCCGCGGATAGTACTGCGGCAGCTCCGCGTATCCGCGGGCGAGCACCCGGCCGTCGGGATCGACGACCAGCGCGGTGGACCCCGAGGTCCCCTGATCCAGCGCGAGGACATGGCGTCGCCGAGCGTCGGCCATCGTCGGCTAGCGCGCCCGCACGCGCCGCAGCAGGTCGGGGCGATCGGTCATGATGGCGTCGACGCCGAGGTCGATCAGGCGCCGCATGTCCGCCTCGTCGTTGACGGTCCACACGGCCAGGCGGACGGACGCCATCCGCGCGGCGTCGACCACGCCGCGGTCGACGAGCCGGTGATCGATGCCGAGATCGGTGGCGCCGGCGGCCACCGTCCACTGAACGGCCGTCGCCGGTGTCACGCGCTCGCGCTCGACCCGGGAGCGGCCGACCAGCAGCATCGTGCGTACGCCGGGCGCCAGCTCGCGCAGCCGCCGGATCGTCTCCGGCGCGAACGCCTGCACGGTCGCCCGGGCGAGCAGACCGCGCGCGCCGAGGAGCGCGAGCACCTTCGCCTCGATCCCCGGGTAGCGTCGCCCATCAGCGCCCACCTTGATCTCGGGGAGCACCCCCACGCGAGTGGGCGCCGCCAGGTCGAGGACCTGCGCGAGCGTGGGAACGGGCTCGTCGGTGACGCGGCCGTCGGGCGCCCGAAGGCGTAGCGGTGCCAGCGTCGCCGTCGTGGCTTCGCGCACGGGACCGTGACCGGTCGTCGTGCGGTCGAGCGTCGCGTCGTGCAGGACGACGACCTCGCCGTCGGCCGACAGGTGCACGTCGAGCTCCAGGAGATCCACACCGAGGGCCAGCGCGCTGCGGAACGCGAGCAGGCTGTTCTCGGGCCAGAGGGCCGCGCCGCCACGATGGGCGGCGATGAGCGGCGCGGATTGCGCGGCGGCAGGCGGCGCCAGCGCGAGCACGGCGAACGCCAGCGTTCCGAGGATCCGCCTCATGGCTTCGCGGCCGCCTCCCGCTCCATCTTCGCCACGAGATCGGCGCGATCGCTGATGATGACGTCCACGCCCAGCGCCGCCAGCCGCCGCATCTCGGTCTCGTCGTTCACGGTGAACACGCCGACGGCGACGCCGGCCGCGCGGGCCGCCGTGATGACCGCCTCGTCGCAGAGGCTCACGTGCAGACCGAGGTACACCGCCCCGACGCCCGTCGCCCACGCGACGGCGTCGGCGCCCCGCGCGTCCGCTCCCGCGACGTGGTGACGGTCGACGAGCAGCGTGGTCGGTTGGCGCGGCGCCAGGCTCCGCACCTCGGCGAGCACCGCGGGGTTGAACGCCATCACGTTGGCGCGCTCCGCAAGACCGGCGGCGGCGAGCGACGCGAGCACGCGCTGTTCGAGACCGGGATAGCGCTCGCCCGGCACCGCCTGTACCGCCCCCGCCCTCCCGCAATAGGTCACCGCCGGTCCCGGCGTCTTGATCTCGATCAGCAGCACGACGGCCGTTGGGGCCGCGAGCTCGAGCACGTCCTCCAGCATGGGAACGCCGCCGTCCGCCAGCGTCCCGTCGCGCTTCTTCAAGCGCAGGCGGCGGAGCTCGCCGGCCGTGCGCGCGGCCACCGGCCCCGAGCCCGTCGTCGTCCGATCCAGGGTCGGATCGTGGATCACGGCGGCATTTCCGTCGGCCGTGAGGTGCACATCGAGCTCGAGCATGCGGGCGCCGAGCGCGATGGCGCCGCGAAAGGCCTCCAGGCTGTTCTCGGGCCAGAGCGCGGCCCCGCCCCGGTGCGCGACGTAACGCGGGGCCACTACTTCTCCGTCTCGATCAGTCCCTTCACGAACCATCGCTGCATGAAGAGGATCACCATCACCGGCGGGATGAGCGCCATCATGGCCGCCGCCATCATCACGTTCCACTCCGGGATGTGCGTCCCCGTTCTGGGAATCAGGTCTTGCAGCCCGATCACCACGACCCGCATCGCCTCGGTGTTGGTGATCATGAGCGGCCACAGGTACTGGTTCCAGCCGAAGATGAAGAGGACGACGAACAGCGCGGCGATGTTCGCCCACGAGAGGGGAATGAGGAATGACCACAGGAACCGCAGGGGTCCGACGCCGTCGAGCTGCGCGGCTTCGACCAGCTCGTTGGGGACGGTGAGGTAGAACTGGCGGAACAGGAACGTCGCGGTGGCCGAGGCCATGAGGGGCACCGTGAGGCCCGCGTAGCTGTCGAGCCACCCCAGATTGCCGATCACCTCATAGGTCGACATGATGCGGACTTCCACGGGCAGCATGAGGGTCACGAAGATCGCCCAGAAGGCCACCGATTTCCCCCGGAAGTTGAAGTAGACGATGGCGAAGGCGGACAGCATCGAGATGGCGATCTTGCCCACGGCCGACACCACCGCCACGATCGCGCTGTTCACGAGGAGCCGCGCCATGTGCGAGCGCGTCCACGCGGCCAGGTAGTTCTCGAGGAGATGACCGGACGGGCGCAGGATGGGCGGGCGGGCGACGACCTCCTCGACGGTCTGCGTCGAGATGACGAAGGCGTAGTAGAGCGGGAACGCGATCACCGCGACACACGCCAGCAGCAGGACATGGACGACGAGCGAACCCCAGGCGAAGCGTCGGCGGCGGGATTCCCTCGTGAGGGAGAAGTCGCCGACGCGCGCCGCCGTCGCCATCGTTCCGTGGGCGCTCATCAGTAGGTCACGCGCCGCTCCACGAAGCGAAACTGGAGCGCCGTGAGGAGGATCACGAGGGTCATGAGGACGACCGACTGGGCCGCCGAGGATCCGAGGTTGAGGCCGATGAAGCCGTCCTTGTAGACCTTGAAGACCATGATGTCGGTGGCCCCACCGGGGCCGCCCTGGGTCACCGCGTGGATCACCCCGAAGGAGCCGAAGAACGAGAAGATCATGTTGACCACGACGAGATAGAAGGTCACGGGCGAGAGCAGGGGAAACACGATCGCCCGGAAGCGCTGGAGCCCGCCGGCCCCGTCGATGCTCGCCGCCTCCAGGACGGAGGCGGGGATGGCGAGGAGGCCGGCGAGGAAGAAGGCGATGTTGTACCCGACGTGCGTCCACGCCGTCGCGATGATGACCAGCGTCATCGCCACCCAGCCTTTGAGCAGCCAGTTGAACTCGTAGGCCGTCACGAAGGACAGCCAGTACGGCAGCACGCCGTACGACGGGTGAAAGATGAACAGGAAGATGACGCCGGCGATGGGCGGCGCGATGCCGTACGGCCAGAGCACGGCCGTTCGGTAGGCCGTCAGCCCCCGGATCTTCTGGGTCGCCAGCGCGGCGACGAAGAGCCCGGCGGCGATCCCGAGCGCCGTGACGCCGAACGAGAAAACGAACGTGTTGACGATCGCCTGATAGTAGTCCGGCGACACGAGGAGTCGGGAGAAGTTTTCGAGTCCGACGAAGAACTGCTTGTCGCCGAACGGCGACGTGCGGAAGACGCTGAGGCGGAGCGATTCGAAGGCCGGCCAGAAGAAGAAGACCACCGTCACCGCGATCTGCGGCAGGACGAGCAGGTACGGCAGCCCCCGGTTCTTGAAGACCGCGCGCTTCACGGAGGCGTCCCCGCCCTACGGCTTGTTGGTGGCGGCGAACTCCTTGAGAATCTCGTTGCCCTTGGCCACGGCGGCGTCGAGCCCTTCCTTCGCGCTCTTCCGGCCCGCGAAGACGATTTCCAGCTCCCCCTCGATCCCGTCGCGGATCTGAGCGAAGTTCCCCAGCCGATGGCCGAGACTGCTCGGGGTCGGGGTGGCGGAAAGCTGGCTCAGGGCCGTCCACTGCTCGGGATTGTTCTTGAAATGGTACGCGGCCTCGAGGTTCTTGATGGCGGTGTTGGTGATGGGCAAGTAGCCAGTGGTCACGTGCCACCACATCTGCTGGTGGGGTTCGGCGATGAACTTCATGAACCGGGCGACCCCTTTGTAGTCGGCCGCCTTCTGGCCCTTCATCACCCACAGGGTGGCGCCGCCGACGACCGTGTTCTGCTTCTTGTAGGGCGGACCCCAGTGGGGAAGCTGGCCCGTCGCCCACGCGAATTTCAGGGACTTCTTGAAGTTCCCGATCACCGCCGAGGACTGAATGAGCATGGCGCAGTCACCGTTGATGAACTTGGGATCGGGTTGTCCCTGGCGTCCGCCGTAGGAGTAGATACCCTCCTTCTGCCAGGACGCCAGCTGGCCGATGTGCTTCAGCCCGAACTCGCCGTTGATGAGCAGCTTGGTGTCGAGCCCCTGGTATCCGTTCTGGTTGGTCGCGAAGGGCTGGTCGTGCCAGGGAAACGTGTTCTCGAGCATCGTCCACGATGGCCACGACGTGGTGAAGCCGCACTTGGCGGCGCCGGCCTTGAGGATCTTCTGCGAGAACTCCCCGACCTGCTTCCAGGTGGCCGGCGGTTTGGTCGGATCGAGACCGGCTTTCTTGAAGGCGTCCTTGTTGTAGAAGAGGATCGGGCTCGACGAGTTGAACGGCATCGAGTAGAGATTCCCGTCCTTCGAGTAGTAGCCGGTCACCGGTTTGATGAAGTCGCCCCAGTTCATCGGGATCTCCTGCTCCTTGAGGAGCTGGAAGACGGGAAGGATCGCGCCCGACAGCAGCATCGTCTGCGTCCCCACGTCGAACACTTGGACGATGTGAGGCGGGTTCTTCTGGCGATACGCGGCGATGGCGCCCGTGAGGACCTCGGGGTAGGTCCCCTTGTTGAGGGCCTTCACCTCGTACTCGGACTGGCTCTGGTTGAATTGCTTGACGAGCTCGTTGACGGTCTCGCCGAGCTGTCCGCCCATCGCGTGCCAGAACTGGATCTCGGTCTTCGCCCACGACACGGTCGGCAGGAGCATGACGGCGAACATCGCAACGAATCCGAGCGCAGCACGCCTGAACGCCTTCATCGGTGTCCCTCCCCGTGATCGGTGCCGGGAATATAGCACACCGTTTTGAACCGCCCATGACGCCCCCACGACATCACCGCAACGCTTTCCTAACTCCTACAAAGGACCTCTACAGGCCGTTTTTCATCGGCCTACTCTTTGAAGCGGTGGGAGCGGGCGACGTGAGTGTGGTACGCCTCCAGCTCCGCATCCAGCCGGCGGCGTGACCAGCCGAGGAGCTGGCCCATCCGCTCGCCGATCGCTTCGGCGCAGTCGAGGCCCTGGCAGGCGCTGGTGCCGATGCCGGTGCGACGCAGCAGGACGTCCTGCAGCGAGACGGCCAGCTCGTCGTGGACCGCGGCGTGCAGCTCCGCGACGACGTCGGGATTGCGGGGACAGAGCCGCTCCGCTCCGCCAGGCACCTTGCCGGCCAGCTCGACGATGCGCGGATAGGCGCGGCCGTACGTCGTCACGAGCGTCTCCAGCGTCGCACGGCTCAGACCGGACGTCGCGACCTCGCCCGAGACGTCGAGCCAGGCCCGCGCCTCCACCGCTCGCGCATCGTCGTCCGTTCCGTCGAGGGTCAGACGCGCGGTCCGGGCGGCGCCGCCCCGCCCCAGCGCACGCACGACGTGGTTGCCGAGCTCCTCGGCCAGGCTCCGGAAGCAGGTGAGCTTGGTACCGGTGATGGAGAGGAACCGCCCGTGCACCTCGCTGACGATCCGGTGCGCGCGCGAGACGTCCGACGCCCGCTTGCCCTCTTCGAACGACAGCGGGCGGACGCCGGCGTAGGTGTAGCTGACCTCGTCCGCGGTGAGGCGCGGATCGGACAACGCCTGGCGCACCTCGCCGAGCAGGTACTCCACCTCGTCGCGCGTCGCGTGCACGCGGTCCACGTCGCCCTCGAAGTCGGTGTCGGTCGTGCCCACCAGCGAGAACTCTCGCCAAGGGATGACGAAGATCATCCGGTCGTCGCTCGTGCTGTGGTAGACCGCGTGCTCCGTCATGCGCGGCAGCAGGCAGTGGATCCCCTTGGTCCGTCGCAGGACGTGGCCGCCGCGCTCCGTGATGCCGGCCTGCGCACGCAGCTCGTCCACCCACGGCCCCGTGGCGTTGACGACCACCGGCGCGCGCAGGGTGACGACGCGCCCCGAGAGCAGGTCGCGGACGCGGACACCGGCGATGTCGCCCTTCGGGCGACGCAGGACCTCTTCCACCTCGGCGTAGTTGAAGGCGCGGGCGCCGTGGCGACACGCCGACAGCACGTTCTCGAGGCACAGGCGCTCGGGGGAGACGAGCAGATCGTCGAAGTAATAGCCGGCGCCCCGCAAGCCCTGCGCGGCGATCGCGGGCTCGAGGCTGAGCGCGTCGATCGGACGCAGGACCCGGTAATGCTCACGGTCGCGGCCCGGCGTGAGCCAGTCGTAGAGCCGGAGGCCGATCCGCACCTTGATGAGGCTGCGCGAGGAGCGGTCATAGACCGGGACCAGGAAGGGCAAGGGCCGCACCACGTGCGGGGCCAGACGTCGCAGGGTCTCACGCTCGCGGAGCGATTCGCGCACGAGGCCGAAGTCGAAGAGCTCGAGGTAACGGAGACCGCCGTGGATCAGCTTGGACGAGCGTGAGGTCGTCGCGGAGGCGAAGTCGCCCTTGTCGACGAGGGCCACGCCGAGCCCGCGCAGCGCGAGGTCGCGTGCCGCGCCCGCCCCCGCCATCCCACCGCCGATGACGACGACGTCATAGTCGCCGTCCATCAGCTCGCGGGCCGCGGTCATGATAGCAACTCCCGAACCGATGGTAGCACGGCGTCGGGGGCGATCTCGGCGATGCGCGGGTCGTCGGCCCGCGTGATGCCGGAGAGCACGAGCACGGTCGCCAGCCCGCGCCGGCGTCCCATCACGATGTCGGTCTCGATTCGATCGCCGACGACCACGCACTGCTCGGCGGGGACGCCGAGGGCCTCCAGGGCCACGTCGAGGATGATGGAGGACGGCTTGCCCACCACGATCTCGACCGTCTGCCCCGTGACCGCCTCCACGGCGGCGATCATGCCCGCGCAGTCGGGGATCTCGCCGTCTGCCGTGGGGCACGTCCGGTCGGGGTTGGTGGCGATGAGGCGCGCGCCGCCGCGCACGGCCTGGAGCGCCGTGTTCAGCTTCGCGTAGTCGAACGTACGGTCGAAGGCGATGACGACCCAGCGGACATGATGATCGTGGCGGACGTGAAAGCCGTGCGCCTCGAGCTCGGCGATGAGCGGCGGCTCGCCGATGACGAACACGGAGGCGCCCGGATCGAGCGTGGCCAGGTGGCGCGCGAGCACGAGGGAGGAGCTGATCACCTCCTCGGGAGCCGTGGGGATGCCCAGCCGGGTCAGCTTTCGTGCGTACTCGTCCCGGCTCTGCAACGGCTTGTTGGACAGGAACGCGACGCGACGGCCGGCGGCGCGGAGCGCCGCCACGACGGTCTCGGCGCCGGGAACGAGGGTCTCGCCGAGGTAGATGGTCCCGTCGAGATCGAAGAGCCAGCCCCGGTGGGGGAAGCGGATCCTAGCGGAGGAGGGGGGCGACGGCGGCCTGGGCAAGGTCGGCGAAGGGGGCGGGGACCAGCCCGAGCAGCACGACGCCCACGAGGGCGATCGTCAAGGCCAGCGCTCCCGCGAACGACGGCGTGTAGCGCGCGGCCGTCTCCCCTTCCGGCTCGCGCATGTACATGTAGACGATCACCCGCAAGTAGTAGTAGGCCGCGATGGCGGAGTTGAGGACGGCGATGACGGCGAGCCAGAGGTAGCCCGCGCGCACGGCGGAGCCAAACACGTAGAACTTCCCCACGAAGCCGCCGAGGGGCGGAATGCCGACGAGCGACAGCAGGAAGAGGCTCAGGACCAGCGCCAGCAGCGGCGAGCGCCGCGCGAGACCGGCGTAGTCGGCGACGTCGACCGCCTCGCGGTCGCCGCGCTCACACATCGTGATGACGCCGAAGGTTCCCACCGTCGTGAAGACGTAGGCGAGGACATAGAAGAGCACGGCCGCCGCCCCCGCGGTTCCGCCGGCGACCAGCCCGACGAGCATGTAGCCGACGTGGGCGACGGAGGAGTACGCGAGCATCCGCTTGAGGTTCGACTGGGCAACGGCGACGACGTTGCCGACCGTCATCGTGAGCGCCGCGAGCACCCACAGCAGCATCACCCAGTCGGCCTGGAAGCCCCGGAAGGCGGCGACGATCAGGCGGATCAGGACCGCGAAGACCGCGGCCTTCGAGGCGGTGGCGATGAAGGCGGTGATGCTCGTCGGCGCGCCCTGATAGACGTCGGGCGCCCACATGTGGAAGGGCACCGAGGCGACCTTGAACCCCAGGCCCACGAGCAGGAGGCCGAGCCCGACGAGGAACAGCGGATCGTGGGGACGGCCCGCCACGACCGCGGCGATGCGGTCGAAGTTCGTCACCCCCGTCGCGCCGTAGACGAGGGCGATGCCGTAGAGCAGGAAGGCGGAGGCGAAGACGCCGAGCAGGAAATACTTCATCGACGCCTCGGGCCCTTCGCGGCGGAGGGTGAAGAGGCCGGCCAGCACGTAGAGCGAGAGCGACATCAGCTCGACGCCGAGGAACACGATGATGAGGTCGCCGGCCGAGGCGAGGAGCAGCATCCCCGACGTGGAGAACAGCACGAGCGCATAGTATTCGCCCGACTCGGCCCCCGCCCGCCGCAGGTAATCCACCGAGAGCAGGATCACCAGCGCGGCGGCGTAGACGATGGCGACGTGAAAGAAGAGCGCGAGCTGGTCGAGCACGATCATGTCGCGGAATGCCCGCCCGTCGGCGCCCCAGCGGGTCATCGCCGCCAGCAGCGCGGCCACGAGACCGGCGAGCGCGACCGTGCCCAGGTGCGCCTTGCTGTCGCGGGGCGGCAGCAGGTCGAGGAGCAGCACGAGCATCCCCGTGCCGACGACGATCAGCGTGGGCAGCAGCGGGCCGAGCGGAACGGCAGGCGGCGTCACCGTCGCCAGATCCCCGCCAGCAGTCCCCCGTCGCGGGGACGCGCGGCCACGCTCGCCTTCGACTGGACCTGTCCGATGAGCGCCTCGATCGTCGCCTCCGTCGGCCGGGTGAAGGTCACTGGATAGACACCGATCCAGACGATCAAGAGCACCACGGGCACCAGGACGGCCCACTCGCGAGGGGCGAGGTCCCGGAGGCTCTCGTTGGCTTCCTGGGTGACGTCGCCGAAGATCACGCGCTGGTACATCCAGAGCAGGTACACGGCGGCGAAGATCATGCCCGTCGCGGCCACGGCCGCCAGCCAGGGATTCACCTGGAAGGCCCCGAGGAGGATCAGGAACTCGCCGACGAACCCGTTGAGCCCGGGCAGCCCCAGGGAGGAGAGGGTGACGACGAGGAACAGCGCCGAAAAGGCGGGGATGACCTTCCACAGACCGCCGAACTCCGTGATGAGGCGCGTGTGGCGCCGCTCGTAGATCATCCCGACCATCAGGAAGAGCGCGCCCGTCGAGAGCCCGTGGTTGATCATCTGGATCACGCCGCCCATCAAGCCCTGCACGTTGAGCGTGAAGATCCCCAGCATGACGAAGCCGAGGTGGCTGACGCTCGAGTAGGCGACGAGCTTCTTGAGATCGGGCTGCACCGTGGACACCCAGGCGCCGTAGACGATGCCGATCACGGCCAGGGCGAAGACGAGCGGGCCGAACGTGAGGCTGGCGTCGGGAAACAGGGGCAGGCAGAAGCGCAGGAAGCCGTAGGTCCCCATCTTCAGCAGGACACCGGCCAGGATCACGCTGCCCGCCGTGGGCGCCTCGACGTGGGCGTCGGGCAGCCAGGTGTGGAAGGGAAACACGGGCACCTTGATGGCGAAGGCCAGGGCGAAGGCCAGGAACATCAGGGACTGCGCGGGGCCGGCGGGCATCACCCAGCGGGCCAGGGTCGGCAGGTCGAAGGTGAACAGGCCGGTGACGGCGCCGTGCTGATAGTAGAGCGCGAGGATGGCGATCAGCATCAGGACCGAGCCGACCAGCGTGTAGAGCACGAACTTCACGGCGGCGTAGATGCGCTCGGCGCCCCCCCAGACACCGATGATGAAGTACATCGGGATCAGCATCGCTTCCCAGAACACGTAGAAGAGGAAGAGATCGAGGCTCACGAACACGCCGATCATCCCCGTCTCGAGCACGAGCAGCGTGATGACGAACTCCTTGCTCCGCTCCTCGATCGCCCGCCACGCCGAGGCCAGGGCGAGGGGCGTGATGAACGTCGTGAGGAGCACGAGCAGGAGGCTGATGCCGTCGATGCCGAGATGGTAGCTGGCCCCGAGCGTCGGGATCCAGCGCGCCATCTCTTCGAACTGATAGTCCGCGGACGAGGCGTCGAAGCGGGAGAAGAGCGGCAGCGACAGCGCGAACGTGGCGACACCGACGGCCAGCGCCCCGCCGCGCAGCACCGCGTCCAGGCGGCGCGGCACGAGCATGAGCGCGAGCGCGCCCACCAGCGGCAGGAACGTCACCGCCGAAAGCAATCCCACGCGGATGGTCATCGCGTCAGCAGATACCCGACGAGGAGGACGGCGCCGACAAGCATGGTGAGGGCGTAGTTCACCACGTAGCCGGTCTGCAGCCGGCGAAACGTCGCCGCCCAGCCCACGACGGCCCGCCCCGTCAGGTTCACGAGCCCGTCGATGATCCCGAGGTCGACGACGCGCGCCAGGAACACCGACAGCGCGTGGAGCGGCCGGACGACCGCGTGGTCATAGAGCCAGTCGACGTAATAGGCGTTGAGCAGGAGCGCGTGGATCGGCGTGCGGGCCTGCCCGATCAGGGCGGGTCGGGGCGGCGTCGCCATGTACATGACCCACGCGAGCACGACGCCCGCCGTCACCACGACCACCGACAGGATCAGGAGCATGTAGGCGGCGACGCCGGCCGGGCCGCCCTCGTGAGGGGCCGGGAAGACCGGCGCCAGGAAGTGCGCGAAGCGGGTCCCGCTGTCCGAGGGGACGCCGACGGCCCAGCCCGCGACCACCGTCAGCACGGCGAGCACGACCAGCGGCCACGTCATCACGCGCGGTGACTCGTGCACGTGGTGGGCGACCTCGCGCGACATCCGCGGCCCGTTGAAGAAGGCCAGGAACAGCAACCGGAACGTGTAGAACGCGGTCAGGAACGCTCCCAGCAGCAGCAGGGCCCAGATGACGCGCTGTCGTCCGGCGAACGCGGCGTGCAGGATCTCGTCCTTCGAGAAGAACCCCGCCAGGCCCGGGACGCCGGCGAGCCCGGCCGCGCCGATCGTCATGGTCAGCGTCGTCGTGACCATGCGCGGCGCCAGCCCGCCCATCTTCCTCAAATCTTGCTCGCCGCTCATGGCGTGGATCACGCTGCCCGCGCCCAGGAAGAGGAGCGCCTTGAAAAAGGCGTGGGTCACCAGGTGGAAGATCCCCGCGGCGTAAGCGCCGAGCCCGACGGCGGCGAACATGTACCCGAGCTGGCTGATGGTCGAGTAGGCGAGCACGCGCTTGATGTCCGTCTGGATCAACGCGACGGTGGCCGCGAAGAGCGCGGTGGCGACGCCGACCCACGCCACCACCTCGAGCGCCGTCCCCGAGCGCTCGAAGAGCGCGTGACTGCGCGCGACCATGTACACGCCGGCCGTGACCATCGTGGCGGCGTGGATGAGCGCCGACACGGGCGTCGGCCCCTCCATCGCGTCGGGCAGCCAGACGTGCAGGGGCAGCTGCGCGGACTTGCCGCAGGCGCCGACGAAGAGCAAGAGCGCGATGCCGGTCGCGACCGCGGGCGACAGCTCGCCCGCGCGCGCGAACACGGCGCCGTAGTCGAGCGTGCCCAGCGCCGTCCACAGCCACATGAGGCCGAGGCCGAAGCCGAAGTCACCGACGCGGTTGACGATGAACGCCTTCTTTCCCGCCTGGGCCGCGGCCGGCCGCGTGTACCAGAAGCCGATGAGCAGGTACGAGCAGAGGCCGACGGCCTCCCAGAACACGTAGAGGACGAGGAAGTTGCCGGCCAGCACGAGCATGGTCATCGAGAACACGAAGAGGTTGAGATACGCGAAGTAGCGCGCGTACCCGGGATCGCCATGCATGTAGCCGATCGAGTACAGATGGATGAGCGCGCCCACGCCCGTGACCACGAGCAGCATGACGCCCGTCAACGGGTCGACGTGCGCGGTGACCCACGTCTCGAAGTCGCCGGCGACGATCCACGGGAACAGCCGCGCGTCGACGACCTGGCCGCTCCAGATGCGTCCGAACACTGCGCACGATGCCGCGAAGGCTCCCACGAGCGCGGGCACCGCGATCCAGTGCGCATGACGTCCCGTGAAGCGCCCGAACAGGACATTGATGACGGCGCCGGCGAGAGGAAAGGCGGGAATCAACCACACGGAAGTAGACGCCACGACGCGCATGATATCATCGCCGTCGTGCCTTCGCGGTCCCGAACGAAGTCCTGGACGCTCGTCGTGCTCCTGCTCCTCCTCGCCGTCGTCGGCTCCGTGTCGTATCTCGGCTGGCGACAATCCGTGCCCGGCGTGCACGCGGTCGTCACGCCGCCGCGGGCCCTCGGTCACAAGACGACGTTGCCCCTCGTCGTCGAAGCGGCGCGCGGCCAGGTCGCGCACGTCGAGGTGCGCGTGCGGCAGGGCGACAAGGCGGTGACGGCGCTGACCCAGGACGGCCGCTTCGGTCGACGCGCGGAGTTTCCGCTGACGATCGAGAGTGCCGCGCTCGGTTTGCGCGAAGGTCCGGCGACGCTCGAGGTGTGGGGACGGGACGACTACTGGCGGCCGCTACGAACCAAGGACCGTGTCGTCGCGAGCGTGCCCGTGACGATCGATCTCACGCCGCCGCGCATCGACATCGTGTCCGCCACGCAGTACCTGGCGCCCGGTGGCGTCGGCGTGGTCGTCTTCCGGACGACGGACGCCGCGCGCTCGGACGTTCGCGTCGGCCTCGTCCCCTTCCCCAGCTTCTCGGCCGGCGCCCAGGAGCGCGTCGCCCTCGTCGCGCTGCCGTACGACTTCGCGCCGGGCACGCCGATCAAGATCTCCGCGCAGGACGACGCGGGCAATGCCGCCAGCCGTGGCGTTCCCGCCGAGATCCTGCCGCGACGGTTCCGGCACGACCGCATCGAGGTGAAGGACGCCTTTCTGCAGCTGAAAGTCCCCGAGCTCTTGCCCCAGCATCCGCCCTCGCAGCCGCTCGTCGAGGCGTTTCTCGTGATCAACCGCGATCTCCGGCGTCAGGCCGAGGAAGAGAAGCGGAAGTTCGCCGCCAAGACCGCCGACAAGCCGCTGTGGGAAGGACCGTTCCTCCAGCCGCCCAACACCAAGGTCTTCTCGAACTTCGCCGAGACCCGGACCTATATCTATGGTGGGCGCGAGATCGACACCCAGGTGCACTTCGGCTACGACCTCGCGTCGACCAAGCAGGCGCCGGTGCCCGCGGCCAACAAGGGCGTGGTGGCGTTCGCCGGCCCCCTGACGATCTACGGCAACACCATCGTCCTCGACCACGGCTGGGGCCTGATGACGCTCTATGGCCACCTCTCGACGATCGCCGTCAAGGCCGGCGACGCCGTCGCCAAGGGCCAGGAGATGGGACGCACGGGCGCCACGGGACTGGCCATCGGGGATCACCTGCACTACGAGGTCCTCGTGAACGGGATCTCGGTGACGCCGCTCGAGTGGTGGGACGCCAAGTGGATCCGCGACCGCTTCAACGGCCCGCTCAAGGCGGCGGGCCTGCCCGGCATCGCCGGCGTCGACGACGCGGGGCCCGCTAGCGACGCGCGCGAGGCGACGCCGCGCCCTCGCTCCCGCGCGCGCCGCGCGCGTTGAGCGCGGCCGGCCGAGCCGCATCGGCCAGCACGTTCTCGGTCTGAGTGACCACCTCCGACGCGGTGGCGGGGTCCTTGCCGAACGTCGCCTTGCGTACGAAGACCCGCATCTGCGACATGCCCGGCGTGATCGGCTGGAGATCGATGCGAACGCTACGGTCGACGGCGTGAGCGCGCAGGCTCACACGGTCTTCGTCCCTCTTCTCCTCGGCCGGCTCGAAGCCGAGCCGCGCCAGCGTTTGTCGTGTGGCGTCGTAGAGCTCCGGAAGCGGAACGCTGAACGTGCGAAAGACGGCGCCGCCGAACGAGTGCGACGTTCCGGCCTTGACGAGGTCACCACCGGCGCTCACGGCGGCGGGCGCCACGAGGGGCACCGCCGCCGCGACGCACCCCGACAGGCAGAGGGCAGCGGCGAGCAGTGCCAGACGATCGAGCCGGTACATGGGCACCCGGTACAAGCAATGCGGGTGCCAGTGAAACGGGCGACGGACGGCGCCCGTGACTACGCTCCCGCCCCCGCTCCGACGGCCGCCCCCCCCCAGCACCGCACACCCCGTCAGCGTCACCCGATCATCACGACGCCAACCGCGGCCGTCAGCATCCGCGTCACGAGTGTCATCGCCATGACGAGTCCTCCTGAATGTTGGACGGCTGCCCCTCGCTCCACACTCGGCGACTGCTACGGCGGGGGACAAGCCCCCGCCCTACGAGTCAAAACGTGCCGAACTTCTCGTAGGCGGCGAGCGGCGTCATCCCGCGCTTGACGGCCTTGCGCACGGCGTGCTCCGCGGTGACGAGCTTCTCGCAGCGCGTGACGACCTCATGGGCGACTCGGCGGGGCACGACGACGACGCCGTCGAGGTCGGCGACGATCACGTCGCCGAGCGCGATGCGGACGCCGCCGATGACCAGGGGCTGGCCCCAGTCGCTCACCCGCCACCGCGGCACCGAGTCTTGAGGATTCCGATATCGTACGAACGTCGGGAAGCGGACCCGCGCGAGCGTGGCCGCGTCGCGTGTGCCGCCGTCGATGACGGCGCCTCGCACGCGCCGCGCCCGGAACCACTCCCCCGAGAGCTCGCCGAAGTGGGCGGCGACGTTGTCGTTGGCGGCGAGCACCAGCACGGAGTCGGCCGGGACGGCGCCCAGCATGGCGAGAAACCGGCGCAGCGTCTGGTCGCGCTCGCGCGGCCTCCCGCGATGCGCGCGGCCACGCGCCGTGAAGGCGTAGCCGGCCAGGTGCATGTCGGGCACCAGCGGCTGGATGGTCGCCGGCAACGTCTGCCGCTCGAGCCCTATCGCGTCGAGGACGTCGGTCACCACGGCGGTGGGAACACGAGCGAGCCGCCGCGGCAGGTTGTCGGTGCGTCGCGTCGCCATGACCGGTGGCCATGATACCCGATGCCGGCGTGCGGACCGAGGCTCAGCGACCGAGCAGGCGGGAGAGCAGGACGCGAGGCGGAATGAAATCGCCGGTGACGCCGAGGGCGAGATCCAATAGCTCCGGTCGGTGCGCAAACAGGTGCGCGGCGACGTTGCCGAGCCGGCGGTGGCGGACGACGAACTGCAAGACGTCGATGAACCGCCGCTTGGCCGTGAAGGCCGCGCGGCGCGCGTGCTCGTAGCCCGCGAGCGCGGTCCGCGAGACGTCGCCACGGCCCAGCGCCCGACCCGCGGTCTCGGCGGCGAGCTCGGCGCCCCGCAGCGCGCTGAAGACGCCCTCGCCCGTCAATGGGTCGTAGAAGCCCGCGGCGTCGCCGACGAGCAACACGCCGCCGTACCGCGGCGGCGTCACCCGGCACGCGAGCGGGCCCAGGGCCTCGATCGGTGCCACGCGCTCGGCGCCGGCCACGCGTCGCGCGACGTGGGCGAGCTGCTTGACGCGGGCCGCGAAGAACGTGTCGAGCCGCCCGCGCCACGGAGCCGCGTGCGCCAGGGGAACGACGAGGCTCATGTTGACGCGCTCGGGGGTGACCGGGTTCAGGATCGCGTAGTCGGGTGGGTCGACGAAGATCTCGCCGACGTCGCGACAGTCGGGGAGTCCGGTCACGTAGGTCACCAGGGCGATCCGGCGCAGCCGGTGCGGCCGCCGGCAGCCCAGGCGATGCGCGACCACCGACGCGCGGCCGTCGGCGCCGACCACGAGCGGCGCGCCGATCGTCTGGCGCCGCCCGCCGGCATCGAGGGTCTCGACACCGGCCACGCGGTCGCCTTCGAGGATCAGATCCGTGACCCGGACACCCTCGCGAAAGTCCACGGGCAGCGCGCGCACGCGGTCGGCGAGCACCGCGTCCAGGACCGAGCGGGAGAGCGCCATGGCGTGACCGCGATACGGACGGCGGCCATCGATGGCGCGGTAGCGCGCCTCGAGCGCGGTCCCGTCCGGCGCCGTGATCCGCATGCCGAGGAGCGGCGTGGCCCCGGCCGCATCGACGGCCTTCAGCACGCCGAGGCGGTCGAGGATGCGCGCGCTCTCGGGGCTCAGATACTCGCCGCAGATCTTGGGACGGGGGAAGGTCGCCCGATCGAGGACGACGACGTCGAGCCCGCGCTCGCAGAGCAGGATCGCGGTGGCGGCGCCCGCCGGTCCGGCGCCGACGACGACGACGTCCGGCCGGCTCACGATTCGATCACCGCGAGCAAGCGCCCGAGCCCGGCGTGACGCTCGATCCGGGGCGGAGGGACGCCGGCCTTCCCGGCCAGCGTGCGGATCTCGTCGGGCGAGTACGCTCGCCGCACCGACAGGGGGCCGTCGTGACGCGAGAACCGGTGACGAGCCATGAGGCGCGTCGCGACCCAGACCAGAAGGAACGAGAGCGGTGCCCGCAGCAGATCGTTGATCACCACGCCCAGGCGTGCGACCGCACGCATCTCCGCGAGACTCGTCGCCGCGGCGTCCGGTGGCAGGTGATGCAGCGTCAGCGACATGGTCACGACATCGGCGCTGCCCTCGCGAAACGGCAGCGCAGTCGCCTCCGCGCGGACGACGGTCAGGTTCGGATGCGGTATGCGCGACGCGCGCGCGAGGAGGTCGGCGTCGCGGTCGAGGACGATGACGCGGACGGTGCGCCCGCGGCGTGATGCGGCCCGGAGCAACCGACGCGCGAAGTCGCCGCGGCCGCCGCCCACGTCGATGACCAGGAGGGAACGGCCGGCGGGGGCGCGGGCGGCCACGCGCCAGACCGCCTTCAGCGTGAGCGCGTAGCCGCCGAACCAGTCGTTGAGCCGATCGATGTCCGCGAGTGAGGCGTCCCGGTCCGCGGCGGGCACGGGCCGATCGAGATACTCGAGGGCGGTCTCCGCCCGACGCATCACCAGCCCAGCAGCATGCCTTCGGCCGCGAAGCCGGGGCCGAGCCCGATCATGAGGCCCCAGTCCCCCGGCACCGGCGACTCCATCCGCAGTGTCTCCTCGAGGACGAACAGGATCGTGGCCGACGACATGTTGCCGAACGTCCGGAGGACCCCGCGGGCGTGCGCCATCTGGCTCTCGGTCAGATCCAGGAGGCGGCTGGCGCGATCGAGCACGCGTCGGCCCGCGGAGTGGAGCACCCAGTACCGGATGTCCTCGCGCTTGAGCCCCTGCGTGCCCATGAGGATCTTCGCCATCTCGCCGAACATCGCGGGCCCGATCCGCCGCACGTCCTTGGAGAGCACGATGCGATGCCGTCCGCCCGGATAGTCGAACCCCATCGCGCCCAGATGTTCGGGCCGGAACAGCGTCCGGTGCGTGACGATGCGCGGGCCGTCGCCCCCGGTGTGCAGGGCGACGGCGCCCGCGCCGTCCGCGAAGATCGCGTGGGCCACCGCGCTCTCCAGCCGGTCGTCCAGGAAGTACGTCGCCGAGCAGATCTCCACCGCGATGACGAGCGCGCGGTGCTCGGGAAACGCGTGGAGATGGTTCCACGCCTGCTGGAGCGTCACCATGGCCGAGGCGCACCCGGTATCCCCCACGTGCACGCGCTGCACGTCGGGCCGGCAGCCCAGACGGGCCACGAGGTGGGCGTCGAGACTCGGCGTGAGCCGCCCGGTGCACGTCGTCGTGGCCAGGAAGTCGACGTCCGCGGCCTGCCACCCCGCCTGCGCGAGCGCGCGGCGCGCGGCCGCCTCGCCGAGCTCGAGCGCGCCCGCCCGGAACCGCACGTTCAGCGCATCGACGTCCTCGTCCGGCCGCTCGTGTCCACCGTCACCGACGTAGATGTACCGGCCGTCGATCTCGCTGTGCTCGAAGAAGCTGCGGCGCTGCGCATCCTCGTAGCCGAAGATGGCGAGCAGCTCGGCCTGCGTGAAGCGCCGCGACGGCGTCGCCGTGGCCACAGCCGCGATCCGCGGAGTCCGCATTCGAGCCTCCAGGGGGGATGGCGAGTCCGGTAAGATAGGAGTCGATTCCGAGAATACTGCGAGGGCCCGCCTCATGCCACTGTTCAGCTTCGAGGGCAAGTCGCCGCGCGTACACCCGTCCGCATTCGTCGCGCCCACCGCCGTGCTCGTCGGCGACGTGACGATCGAGGAGAACGCGTCGGTCTGGTACAACGCGGTGCTGCGCGCCGACTTCGCGCCGATCGTGGTGCGGCGCGGCGCCAACGTCCAGGACGGCGCGGTGGTGCACGTCACGCCCGCCCACGCCGTCGAGATCGGCGCCGGCGCGACGGTCGGCCACACCTGCGTCGTGCACGGCGCCACCCTCGGCGAGGAAGCGCTCGTGGGCAACGGCGCCACCGTGCTCGACGGCGCCCGCGTGGGCGCGCGCGCGATGATCGCCGCGGGCGCGCTCGTCACGCCCGGCACCGAGATCCCCGACGGCATGCTGGCCCTCGGCGCCCCGGCGAAGGTGAGGGGCCCGCTCGCGGGGACGCCGGCCGAGTTCTGGGTCCGGGCCAACCCGACCGGGTATCAGGCCCTCGCGCAGCGGCACAAGACGGGCGTCGCCCCGGCCTGACGCATGCCGCAGATCCGCCACCACCACGTCGAGCGGCACTTCACCGGGGGCCTCGTCGTCCGCGACGCCGTCATCGGCATGGCGGACGGGCTCACCGTGCCCTTCGCTCTGGCCGCCGGCCTCACGGGCGCCGTGGACACCACGTGGATCATCGTCGTCGCCGGCCTGGCCGAGATCGCCGCGGGCTCGATCGCCATGGGCCTGGGCGGCTATCTGGCGGCGCGGAGCGACGCCGAGCACTACGCGAGCGAGCGCGCCCGCGAGCAGCGCGAGGTGCGCGAGATCCCCGCCGACGAGGCGGCCGAGGTCATCGAGGTGCTGCAGCAATACGGGCTCCGGGCGGAGGAAGCGCGGCCGATGGTGGAGGCGCTGCAGAAGCGCCCCGAGGCGTGGGTGGATTTCATGATGCGCTTCGAGCTGGGCCTCGAGCGTCCCGACCCGTCGCGCGCGCTGTGGAGCGCCGTCACCATCGGCGGGGCCTACGCGGTGGGCGGCTTCATTCCCCTGCTGCCCTACATGCTGCTCAAGCACGCGTTGACGGCGCTGGCCGTCTCGGGCGCGGTGACGCTCGTCGCCCTCGCCGTCTTCGGCTGGGTCAAGGGTCGCTTCACCGGCGTGCGTCCCCTGCGCAGCGCGGTGCAGACCATCCTCATCGGCGGCCTCGCCGCCGCCGTGGCCTTCGCCATCGCGCGGGCGATCGCATGACATGGGGGGCCCCGAGCGGGCCCTCCAAACCCCCCGACCCCGTGCCGTGCGGTTTACCGGCCCTGGAACTTGGCGGGGCGCTTTTCCTTGAACGCGGCGACGCCTTCGGCGTGGTCGGCGGTCTGGCGCACGATCGACATGTGGGAGCTGACGAGGTCGAGGTGCGTGCGGAGATCGAGCTTCAGGCTCTGGTAGACGAGCCGCTTGATCATGCGGATGGGGATCTGCGGGCCGTCCGCGATCTGGCGGGCGAAGGCGTAGGTCGCCTCCTTGAGCTGAGCGTCCGGCACCACGCGCTGAACGATGCCGAGCCGGTGCGCCTCCGGCGCCTCGATGAAGTCGGCGGTCCAGAGGAGCTCCAGCGCCTTCGCGGCGCCGACGAGGCGCGGCAGGAAGTAGGTGTCGCCGTCGCCGGGGACGAGCCCGACCCGCACGTAGCCGGTCGAGAAGCGCGCGGACTCGGCCGCGATCCGCACGTCGCACATCATGCTCATGCCCATGCCCGCGCCCACGGCCAGCCCGTTCACCATCGCGATGACCGGCTTGTCCATGGCCTCGAGCGTCTTCGGCACGCGATGGATGCCCTCCCACAGCGTGTTCTTGCCGTCCAGCGGCGACGGGGCGCCGCCCTCGCGCATCCTGCCGACGTCCCCGCCCGAGCAGAACGCCCGCCCCGTGCCCGTCACCACGACGACGTTGACGGCGTCGTCGGCCTGCGCCGAGGCGAGGCTCTTGGCCCAGCCGTCGATCATGTCCCCCGTGAACGCGTTGAGCTTGTCGGGGCGGTTCAGCGTGATCGTGGCGATCTTGTCCTTGACGTCGTAGAGCAAATCACTCATGGCTGCCTCTCCGATGATCAGTCTTTGGCGAGCCCGAGGACGCGCTCGCTCAGGATGTTGCGCAGGATCTCCGACGTGCCCGCGCGGATGCCGCTGGCCTGGGCGAGGAGCGCGTAGAACTGCCACTGCCCCTCGTCCGGCGCCCACGTCGAGCCGTGCAGGAGCTGCGACGCGGGGCCGATGACCTCGGTCGCCACCTGCGCGAGCTCTTGATCGATCTGGCTCCAGAAGAGCTTCGAGGTCGAGCCCTCGGGGCCCGGCTGGCCGCCGCGCAGGATCCGCGTCAGGCTGCGATACGCGTTGAGCTGTAGCACCTGCTCGCCGATCCAGAGCTCGGCGACCTTCTGGCGGAGAACAGGATCGGCGGCGCGACCGCGCTCGCGCACGAGCTTGACGAGCCGGTGCAGAGCGTTGCGGAGCGAGATGTGACGGATGAACGTGAGCAGGTCGCGCTCGTAGGCCAGCGTGGTGATGGCGACGCCCCAGCCCTCGTTCTCCTTGCCGACGAGGTTCTCGACGGGCACGCGCACGTTGTCGAGAAACGTCTCGTTGAACTCCGCCTCGCCCGTCATCTGACGGAGCGGACGCACCGTGATCCCCGGCGTCTTCATGTCGATCAGCAGGAAGCTGATCCCCTTGTGCTTGGCCGCGCCGGGATCGGTGCGCACGAGGAAGAACCCCCAGTCCGCGACGTGGCCCATGCTCGTCCACACCTTCTGGCCGTTGACGACGTAGTGGTCACCGTCCCGCACGGCGCGCGTCTGTAGATTCGCGAGATCCGATCCGGCGTTCGGCTCCGAGAACCCCTGACACCAGAGCTCCTCGGCGGTCCGGATCTTCGGAATGAAGCGCCGCTGCTGCGCGGGGGTGCCGTACTTCATCAAGGTCGGGCCCAGCATCGACACGCCGCCGCGGTTCACGAGCTGGGGCGATTCCGCGCGGGCCATCTCCTGATAGAGGATCACCATCTCGACGATGGAGGCGCCCCGCCCGCCGAACTCCCGCGGCCAGTCCAGACCGACGTAGCCGGCCTCGGCCATCGTCTGCTGCCAGGCCCGGAGCCGGGCGACTTCCTCGCGGTCGGCGCGCGACGACGCGAAGGCGCGGCCGCGGAGATCGTCGGGCAGATTGGCCTCGAGCCACGCGCGGACTTCCTTGCGGAACGCTTCCTGCTCCGGTGTGAAGTCGAAGTCCATCAGGGTTCTAGATCATCACCCCGCCGTCGACGGGCAGCGCGACACCGGTGATGTTTCGCGCCTCGTCGGAGGCGAGGAAGACCGCGGCCCACCCGATGTCCTCGGGGGTCTGCTCGCGCTTCAGGGGGACGAGGTCGGTGACGCGCTTGTCGAAGACCTGGCGCGGCGTCATCCCCTTGAAGGCCGGGTTGGTCTCCCCGATGTGCGCGGCGAGCTTCTGCCAGAAGTCGGTGTAGAGCACGCCCGGGCAGATCGCGTTGACGGTGACGCCGTGGGGCGCGAGCTCCTTGGCCACGACCTTCGTCAGCGTGATCACGCCCATCTTGGCGACGCTGTACGGCGGCATGGTGACGGCGGAGATCGGCCCGGCGATCGAGGCGATGTTGACGATGCGACCGGCCTTGCGCTCGATCATGTGCGGGGCCACCGCCTTGCACACGAGGAACACGGACTTGGTGTTGACGGCGAACGCGCGATCCCAGTCGTCCTCGGTGTTGTTCATGAAGGGCATCCCGGGCGGGGCCGCCATGCCGGCGTTGTTGACGACGATGTCGATCTTGCCCAGGGCGTCGCGCACCCGGTCGACCATCGCCTTCACGTCGACCGAGCTGGTGACATCGGTCTTCATGGCCAGCGCCTTGCGACCCAGCGCCTTCACCTCGGCCGCGACCTTGTCCGCGTTGATCACCTGGATATCGGGGATGGCGATGTCGGCGCCTTCCTGCGCCATGGCGAGCACGATCCCCCGCCCGATCCCGCTGCCCCCGCCCGTGACGACCGCGACCTTGCCCGCGAGCCGCATGAAGGTGGTCCTCCTGATGGGGGGCCTCGCCCGGGCCCCCCAAGCCCCCCGACGCTCGGAGCGCCCCGGGGAACCCGTGGCGCCCCTCGATCGTCCGCGCACTCTTATAATCGATGGTCCGGGAGGCCCACATGACAACACAGCCCCTTCGCAGCCGCAACTGGTTCGGCCGCCAGGATCTCGACGGGTTCGCCCACCGGTCGTGGCTCAAGACCGAGGGCTACAGCGATCTCGTCTTCGACGGCCGACCGGTCATCGGCATCGGCAACTCGTGGTCCGAGCTGACGAACTGCAACGCGCATCTGCGCCAGGTCGCCGAGGCCGTGAAGCGCGGCGTCTGGTCGGCCGGCGGATTTCCACTCGAGTTCCCGACGATCTCGCTCGGCGAAGTCCTGATGAAGCCCACGACGATGCTGTTCCGCAACCTCATGGCCATGGTGCGCGGCGTGTGGCGTCAGGAGGAGCTCGGCTCGGGTACCGATCTGTGGCGGCTGTGGGCCGAGCGGCGCGCCGGCCGCCTGAGCGACGAGGAGCTGTGCGAGGCCGAGAGCTGCATGTCGCGCTCCGCCGGCCACTGTATGGTCATGGGCACCGCCTCCACGATGGCGTCGATGGTCGAGGCGCTCGGCATGACGCTTCCGGGCAATGCCGCGATCCCGGCGCCCGACTCCCGTCGCCTCGCGCTCGCCGAGCTGTCCGGTCGCCGCGCCGTCGAGATGGCGCGCGCCGGCGGTCCGAAGCCGTCGGAGATCCTGACCGCGCAGGCCTTCGACAACGCCATCCGCGCGGACATGGCGATCGGCGGCAGCACGAACGCGATCATCCACCTGGTGGCGATCGCCGGACGCGCCGGGGTGCCGTTGCCGCTGACGCGCTTCGACGAGCTCTCACGGACGACGCCGTTCCTCGTCAACGTGCGGCCGTCGGGCAAGTACCTCATGGAGGACTTCTTCTACGCGGGCGGGCTGTCGGCGGTGCTGCGCCAGCTCCTGCCCCTGCTGCACGGCGACGCGCTCACCGTCAACGGCCGCTCGCTGGCCGACAACGTCCGCGAGGCCGCCTGCTACAACGAGGACGTCATCCGGCAGCTCGGCATGCCCATCGCGCCCGAGGGCGGCACGGTGATCCTGCGCGGCAATCTCTGCCCCGACGGCGCCGTGCTGAAGCAATCCGCGGCGTCGCCACACCTCATGACGCATCGGGGCCGCGCCGTGGTGTTCGAGGACCACGCCGACCTGCACCGACGGATCGACGACGACGCGCTGGCGGTCGACGAGACGTCCATCCTCGTGCTCAAGCACGTCGGCCCCAAGGGCGCGCCGGGCATGCCCGAGTGGGGCGCGGCTCCCATCCCGACGCGTCTGCTGCGCAAGGGCGTGAAGGACATGGTGCGCATCTCCGACGCGCGGATGAGCGGGACGTCCTACGGCACCGTCGTGCTGCACGTCGCGCCGGAGTCCGCGGTGGGCGGCCCGCTGGCGCTCGTGCGCGACGGTGACGAGATCGAGCTGAACGTCCCCGGCCGGACGCTGACCCTACGGGTGGGTGACGAGGAGCTCGGTCGGCGTCGCGCGGCGTGGAAGCCGCGCCCACCGCACTTCGATCGCGGGTACGGGCGGATGTTCCTCGACCACGTGCTGCAGGCGCACGAGGGGTGCGACTTCGACTTCCTGCGTGGCCGCACGCCCGTCAGGATGGAGGACACGGCCGGGCCGTCGCACGCGTGAGCTGATTCACCAGTAGAGATGCCAGCCGTCGGCGCACCGGATCGCATGCCCCTGCAGGGTCATCCGCTCGCCCGTGTCGTCGGCGGCGCGCTGCGGCTCGATCTGGTGGACCTGGTTGCCGGAGTGCAGGACGAGCCGGCCCAGCGTATAGGAATGCACCTCCGGCGACGACTGCGCCATCCGCTCGCGCAGCTCGGCCGGCGACGGATGCTCGCCCACGCCCACGAGGACCTCCCAGACGCGCAGCCCGGCGCCCAGCGCGGGCAAGGCGATGGGCAGCGTGAACGACAGCGGGTGGAGGAAATCGGCGCCCGCGTGGGCCGACCAGTCGAGGCGCTCGAACTGTCGGTCCACGTGGACCGACGCCGGCACCTTCCGGAAGGCGGGATGGCAAAAGAAAACGTGGAAGCCCGGCAGCGATCGCTCGTCGTCGTAGTGAGCCGGCTGTCCCAGCTCGGCGGCGAGCCCGCGCCGCAGCCGCTCGTACAGCCAGCCCAGGCGCGCGCGCAGAACCGGAGTCGTGCGCGAGGTCTGGTCGCGGTAGGCGGCCACGTCGTCCACGGCATCGAGGTAACTCGGCGCCCCCAGCGTGAAGAACGGAAGCTGAGGGTGCCGCTGCGTCCACAGGTCGCGAAGGCCGAGCACCTCGTCTCGGATCACCGCGCACTCGGGACTCGAGAGGAGGGCAATCTCGGTCAACATGCCGTGTTCGATCGCCCGAAGCTCTACAGCCGAGACGCTGCCGTCGTCAAGGGACAGCGCGCGTCGTCGCCAGCGCGGAACGTCAGGCGACGCGCAGAGGCGAGCGCTCGCGACCGTGCAGCACCAGCGTCGGCACCGGCGCTCTCGGGATCAGCCGGTCCGCCAACCCCGGTGAAAGCGCGCGGCGCAGACGGCCTCGGCGAGATGCCGTGAGCGCGATCAGGTCGGCGTCGAAGGCCTCGGCCTCGAGCAGGATCTCAGCGACGGGGTCGCCGAAGCGAATCACGCGTTCGACCGGGATGCCGTGCAGCTCCGCCTCGATGTGCTGGAGGTCATCGAGCCCCTCCGCGGTGACGCGCGCCATCTCCTGATCGGCGTACGCGATCGTGCGCCCGTAGGGACCGACGATCCGCTCCGGAAGGGGCGACACTCGGACGAGCCGCACGCTGCCCCCGCTGCGCTCCGCCATCGCGGCGACGACGGAAACGATCGCCTCGCTGTCTTCTCGCGTGTCGACCGGGACCAGGATCCGCTTGGCCATGGTGATCATCCTCCATGTTTGCGACGCGGATACGGGCTCCGGGGATTCCTGGAAAAACTCGCGGCCCCGGAATCCCGCGGCGGCCCACGCGCATCGACATAGTGTTCGAGTATCTCGAAAAGGAGGTCAGGGGGTGCTTCGCGGATTCTTGATGAGTCTCTTCATGCTCGTCGTGCTCGCGCTGGGCGCGCTCGAAGTCGTCGCGTCCCACAGCGTGCGCGCGTCGGCGCCGATGCGGAACGTCGCCGTGCTGCCGACGTGGTGCTGGCGATAGCTGCCTCCGGCGTCGGCAGATGCCTTCCGCGGGAGACGGCTGCCTAGTATGCGGGCAGCTTGCCTCCCGTCGCCGTCTTCCGCACGGAACCGACCTCTTCCGCCGCCTTCGCCGCGAGGTGACGGCTGTCGCTGGCGAGCGTGACGAACTGGTAGCCCGCGGCGATCATCTTCACCGCATACGCCGCGGTGGCGTTGTGGATGCCCGCGACGACGCCATGCCGCTTGCAGGCCTCCACGATCCGTTGCTGGGCTTCCACGACGGGCGCGTCCGTCTGATCGAGACGCGGCTTGCAGCCCAGGGCCAGACTGAGGTCGGCGGGGCCGACATAGACGGCGTCCACGCCGTCGACGCTCAGGATCTCGTCCAGGTTCTTCAGCGCCTCCGCGGTCTCGATCATCGGCATCACGACGAGATCGGCGTTGGCGTGATCGACGTAGTCGGTCCCGGCGTAGATCGAGGCGCGGACCGGCCCGAAGCTGCGATAGCCGCGGGGTGGATACTTGCACGCGCGCACGAGGGCCTCGGCTTCCGCCCGCGTGTTGATCATGGGACAGATCACGCCGTACACACCGGCGTCGAGGCTCTTCATGAGGATCGCGGGATCGTTCCACGGCACGCGAGCCAGCGGCATCACCGGCGTCGTCGAGATCGCCTGCAGCATCGTCACCGCCACCTGGTAATCGGTGACGCCGTGCTGCATGTCGACCGTCAGCGAGTCGAAGCCCTGATGGGCCATGACCTCGGCCGAGAACGCGCTCGGGATGGACAGCCAGCCGTTCACGACGCTCCCGCCCCGCCCCCAGATCGTCCTCAGCGTGTTCTCGCGCATGGCCGCTACCTTCCCGCGCCGGTGACGAGATTGCCCTCGGCGTCCAGGGCCAGGCCGGTCTCCTTGGCCTTCTCCAGCACGTCGGGCGACCAGCTCACATGCCCGGCCTCGGTGCCGCCGAGCACCGCCATGAGGTAGCCCGGCTCGGTACCGGCGTTGCGGAAGCCACGCATCACCCCCGGCGGGACGGAGATGGTATCCCACTGATCGAGGATGATCTCCTGCTCACCCGCGTCGCCCCAGTACACGCTCCATCGGCCCGACAGCGCCATGAACACCTCGACCGTCGGATGCGCGTGGAGCGCCGCACCCTTGCCCGGCTCGGCGCCGACCAGCGTGAGGTTGAAGTCGCGCGCGTCGGTGATCGCGGGGTTGAGCGTCGTGTCCTCGGTGACGCCGCGACCGATCACGTTGAAGATCTCCCGCTCGTGGCCCGGGATCAAGCTGTCGACGAAGGCCTTGCGGCTCGGCTTGAGGTCCTTGAAGCGAGCCACCCGCCGCATCATCTCCTGCATGCCGATCTCTACCGTCTTCATCTCCACCTCCTGCTCAGATGCTCGCGCCATTGTACTCGAAGCCCCGCCGCGCCCCGACCCCTTGGCATTCCCACGAAGCTGTGATACCCAATGCTCGCCCGACGCGTGGCAGTGTGAGGTGAGCCGCGCTCGGGCGGCGAGCCGAGCGGTGAAATGATCGATATCGTGTGAGGTGAGCCGCGCTCGGGCGGCGAGCCGAGCGGTGAAATGATCGAACAAGGGAGGAAACACATGAGACGTAACCGCAGCCGCACTCGGCCGTGGGCCGTGGTCAGCCTCCTGATCGGGGCCCTGCTCTTCTCCGGCGCCTGGCCCGGGGCCGCCGGGGCCGCCGATCCGATCAAGATCGGCTTTGGCATGGCGTTGACCGGAGGCCTGGCCGCCAACGGCAAGGCCGCGCTGATCGCCATGCAGCTCTGGGAAGCGGACGTGAACAAGAAGGGTGGCCTCCTCGGCCGGCCCGTGCAGCTCGTGTATTACGACGACCAGACGAAGGGCGCAACGGTGCCCGGCATCTACACGAAGCTGCTCGACGTCGACAAGGTCAACTTCGTGGTCTCGGGCTACGGCACCAATCTCATCGCCCCGGCCATGCCGATCGTGATGGAGCGCAAGCTGGTCTTCCCGGCGCTCTTCGGGCTCGCCAACAACGAGAAGACCAACTACTCGGGTTACTTCCAGATCATGCCGGCCGGGCCACGACCCGCGCTCGACTGGACGGGGACGTACCTGGAGCTCGCCACCAGGCAGACCCCGAAGCCACAGACGCTCGCGATCGTCGGCGCCGACGCCGAGTATCCACACAACGCGATGGCCGGCGTGCGCGAGAACGCCAAGCGGCTCGGCTTGAAGATCATCTACGACAGCACCTATCCGCCCAACACCGTCGACTTCACGCCGATCGTTCGCGCGATCAAGGCGACGAACCCGGACATCGTGGGCGTGTACTCGTACCCGCCCGACTCCGCCGGCATGGTCCTGGCCGCTCACGAGGTCGGGCTGCAGCCCAAGATGTTCGGCGGCGGGATGGTGGGCCTGCAGTTCGCGGCCCTGTTGACCAAGCTCGGCCCCAAGCTCAACGGCATCGTGAACTACGACTTTTGGGTCCCCGAGCCCACGCTCAAGTTTCCGGGCATCGAGGACTTCCTGAAACGCTACCAGGTGGAGGCCGAGAAGGCCGGCGTCGACCCACTGGGACACTACCTGCCGCCGTTCGCCTACGCCTATCTGCAGGTGCTCGGGCAAGCCGTGGAGGCGACCAAGGGCCTCGACCAGCAGAAGATCGCCGAGTACATCCACAAGACGGAATTCGACACGATCGTCGGCAAGGTCAAGTTCGGCGCCAACGGCGAGTGGCAGCAGACGCGCGTGCTCCAGGTGCAGTTCCAGGGCATCGACACCACGGACGTCGCCCAGTTCCACAAGGCGGGCAAGCGCGTCGTCGTGTGGCCGGAGCAGTACAAGTCCGGCAACCTGGTCTACCCCTACACGAAGGCGTTGAAGTAGTCGGGCGGGTCAGACCCCTCGGAGGGGGCGCCGCCCCCTCCGAGCGTCCCGAATGATCACCCTCGATCTGCTCCTCAACGCCCTGGCCGCGGGCGTCCTCCTCGGCGGCTTCTATGCAGCCGTGAGCCTCGGCATCGCCATCGCCTTCGGGTTGCTCGACATCGTCAACATCGCGCATCCGGTCTTCGTGATGCTGGGTGCCTACGTCGCCTACACGATGAACGCGCGGTTCGGCCTCGACCCCATCCTCACGGGACTCCTCTTCACGCCCGTCTTCTACGGGCTCGGCGTCCTCCTCTACCGGATCTACTACGCGAGCTTCGAGCGCAAGGGGGCGGAGTCGCTCCGCGGGCTCGTGTTCTTCTTCGGGATCCTCTTCATCGTCGAGGTGTCGCTGCTGCTCGCGTTCGGCGTGGACTACCGCATGATCGAGGCGCGCTATGTCGGTGAGACCTTCCACATCGGACCCGTGGGGATCGCCTTCCGGCTGCTCGTGCCGTGCGTGGTCGGGGTCGCCCTCACCGGCTCGCTCTACCTGTTCCTGTCGCGCACGTTCTACGGCCGCGCCATCCAGGCCGTCGCCCAGGACAGCTTCGCGCTCCGGTTGATGGGCGCCAACCCCTTCAAGGTCAAGGACGTGGCGTTCGGGCTCGCCATCGGCACCGCGGCGCTCGCGGGCTCCCTCCTGATCATGATCGGCCCCGTCGAGCCAGCGATGAACCGCGAGTACATCGGCCGCGTCTTCGCGGTCGCCGTCCTCGGCGGCATGGGATCGATCGGGGGAACGCTCGTGGCCGCGCTCATCCTCGGCATCGCGGAGAGCCTGACCTCGACCTTCTACGGGCCGTCCTGGGGCGTCGCGGTGTCGTTCGGGGTGCTGCTGCTCGCCCTCGCGGTGCGCCCGTCGGGCCTGTTCGGACGGTGAGGCGGTGAAGGGCCACACCTTCCTGATGGTCGCGGTCGCCGTGGTGGCCGCGGGGCTCGCCGTCACCCGCATGCTCGACAACCAGTACTACTACTTCGCGGCATACGTGGTGCTGCAGTACGTCGTCCTCGCCACGGCGTGGAACATCCTCGGCGGCTATACCGGCTACGTGAACTTCGGGACGCCGGCCTTCTTCGCGCTCGGCGCGTACACCGCGGTCGTGCTGATCCGCTGGGTGAAGGCGCCCCTCGGGCTCCAGCTCGTGGCCGGGGCGATCGTCGCCGGCCTGCTCGGTCTCGCGCTCGGATACCTGACGCTCCGCCTGCGGGGCGTCTTCTTCTCGATCGCCACCCTCGCCCTGGCCGTCGTGCTGCAGACGATGTTCATCAACTGGGAGTACACCGGAGGCGCCCGCGGGATCTCGCTGGTGCGGCCGGCCACGATGCCGTTGTTCGGGAACTACGTGCAGTTCCTCTTCGTCGTGATGCTCGGCCTCGCGGTGCTGGCCGTGGCCACCGCCTGGTGGATCGAGCGATCCTGGATCGGCCGCGGCCTCGCCGCCATCCGCGACAACGAGGAGGCCGCCGAGTGCATGGGCGTGCCGACCCTCAAGCTCAAGCTCGTGGCCACGACGGTGAGCGGCGTCCTCATGGGCCTGGCGGGCGCGCCCTTTCCCTACTACGTGACGTTCGTCGAGCCCACGTCCGTGTTCGACCTCAACTACGCGGTGAACAGCCTGGCCATGCCGATGATCGGGGGCACCACGACGTGGGCGGGGCCGCTCATCGGCGCGGTGCTGCTGGGGACGGCCCAGCAGATCGCGACGGTGACGATCTCCTCGGCGCTCAACCTCCTGCTCGTGGGCCTGATCCTGGTGGCCTTCGTGATCCTGGCGCCCGAAGGCATCGTCGGGCTCGTCCAGCGCCTGGCGCGCCCGCGCGCCGAGCGGACGCGCCGGAGCGGCCCATGAGCGCGGCGGCCTTCCTCGACGTGCGGAGCGTGACCAAGCGCTTCGGCGGGTTCCAGGCGCTCAACGCGGTCAGCCTCGGCGTCCGGCAAGGCGAGCGGTTCGGGCTCATCGGCCCGAACGGCTCGGGCAAGACGACGCTCATCAACTGCATCAGCGGGACGCTCCGGACCGACGGCGGCCAGATCGCGTTCGACGGTCACGACATCACCACCCTGCCCGCCTACCGGCGCACGCGGCTCGGGATCGCGCGGAGCTTCCAGATCCCCAAGCCGTTCGCGAGCATGACCGTGCTCGAGAACCTCCTGATCCCGATCGAGTATGCCCGGCAAGGTCATCACGATGGCGTGGTCGACGAGGCGCTGGGCATCCTCGGGCTCATGGGACTGGCGGCCAAGGCCCAGGCGCTCTCCGGCGCGCTCACCCAGATCGAGATGCGCAAGCTCGAGCTCGCGCGCGCCATGGCGGCCCGACCGAAGCTGCTCGTGTCGGACGAGGCGATGGCGGGGCTGTCCAGCAACGAGGTCGACGACATCCTGGCCATCCTCTTCGAGCTCAATCAGCGCGGGATCACCATCATCATGATCGAGCACATCATGCGGGCGGTCATGCGCTTCTCCGAGCGCATCGCCGTCCTCGATGCCGGCGAGAAGATCGCTGAGGGCATCCCCGACGAGATCCTGGCCGACAAGCGCGTCGAGAAGGCGTACCTCGGTGAATAGGTTGGTCGTCCGGAATGTCGAGGCGGGGTACGGCGCGGTGCGCGTGCTGCACGGCGTGTCGATCGAGGTGAACGACGGTGAGACCGCGGTGCTCCTCGGGACCAACGGCAACGGCAAGTCCACGCTCATCAAGTGCGTGATGGGTATCGTGCGGCCGGAGGGCGGCGAGATCTATCTCGAGCAGGATGGCCAGAAGATCGACCTCATCGGCCGGTCGCCCGAGGAGATCGTCAACCTCGGGATCACCCTCGTCCCCGAAGGCCGCCGGCTCTTTCCCAAGCTCACCGTCGAGGAGAACCTCCTCCTCGGGGCGTTCCGCGCCGCCGCGCGCCGCGACATCGGCAAAAATCTAGAGTTCTGTTTCGAGGCCTTCCCGGTGCTGCGCCAGCGGAGGCGGCAGCTCGCCGGCAGCATGAGCGGCGGCGAGCAGCAGATGCTGGCCATCGGCCGCGCGCTCATGGCCACGCCGACGATCCTGCTCGTCGACGAGCCCTCGGTCGGGCTCGCGCCCGTGCTGGTGAGCCGCGTCATCGCCAAGATCCGCGAGCTGAAGGAGCGCTATCATCTGACCGTCCTCATGGCCGAGCAGAACTTCAACCAGGCCGTCAAGATCGCCGACCGCGGATACATCATCGTGCACGGGCAGATCGCCTACGAGGGGCGGACGCAGGATCTGACCGAGCACGAGCTGGTCAAGAAGTACTACCTCGGGCTGTGACCCGTCTCGTCACGCTCGTCATGCTGGGAGCGCTCGTCATGTCGAACTCCGCGCACGCTCAGACTCGCACCGCCGTCATCCTCGGCACCGCCACGCCCGGCGGGGGCTTCCCCGTCTATGGCCAGGCGTTCAGCGAGGCGATCCACGCCGTCGACCCGACGCTCGAGATCCAGGAGCGCAACACGAAGGGCAGCGCGGACAACGTCCCGATGCTCGAGCGCGGCGAGCTCGATCTCGGTCTGGTGCAGGGTGAAGCGGCCTACGAGGCGCTCACCGGCGTGGGCCGGCCGCCCGCGAACTTACGGATCCTGACAGCGATGTACTCGTCGCCGGGGATGTTCGTCGTCCGCGGGGACTCTCCGTACCGGTCGATCGCGGACCTCAAGGGTCGGCCCGTCGCCTTCGGCGCCCGTGGCTCCGGCCTCGTGATCCTCGCGCGCTACGTGCTGGACGGCATCGGCCTCGATCAGCAGAAGGACTTCCAGGCGATCTTCCTCGACGCCGCGGGCGACGGCCCCAAGATGGTGATGGACGGCCGCGCCGCCGCGCTGTGGGGCGGTGGCATCGGCTGGCCGGGCTTCGCCGCCGTCGCCAAGGGCCCCGCGGGCGGCCGCTTCATCGCGCCGACCGCCCCGGAGATCGAACGCATCCGCGCCAAGCACGCGTTCCTCAAGCCGCTGACGATCCCGGCCGGCTCCTACCCCGGTCAGGAGGGCGCGATCGACTCGGTCGGCTCGTGGAGCTTCGTCATGGAGCGCCCGTCGCTGTCGGACGACGTCGCCCACCGGCTCGCGCGCGCGCTCCACCGCGGCGAGGCCGATCTCGCCAAGCGTCTGCCGGCGGCGCGCGAGACGACCGCCGCCAGCACCGTCGCAGCTGTCCCGCGCGCAGATCTGATCCATCCCGGCGCGGCGCGCTATTTGAGAGAGGTTGGTCTCCTGCGATGACGGTCGAGGGAAGCGTCGAGCGCGAACCGGAGTCGCCCGCCCGAACCTAACAAGTTTCATCAGTTGACAAGCTGAGCCGTCTACGGATAATGAGCCAACTTCCGCAGACGGGTTTCGTTCCTTCTCGTGATCTCAATCGCGCCCGCGTGGGCCGAACTGGAATCGACAAGGAGGCGTCATGGCAAAGACGCTATTCGCTCTGATCGCGGCAATGACCTTCGTCGTGGTGACCTCGGACGGCGCGGCCGCGCAGAAACCGATTCTCTCCGGACCGCTGGCCAAGCTCGACATCAAGCCCGCCCAGCTCGAGCCCGGCAAGCCAAAGCCGAAAGGCACCCTCACGATCGCGCAGCATTTCGGCCTGGATCCGGGATGGCTCGATCCCCTCGAGCACATCTACGCCCTGACGATGATGACGTACGACTACATGATCCACGACGCCATGATCAAATCGATGCCGCAGGGTGAGTTCACCTACAGCCTCGCGGAGCAGGCCGAGATGACGGCCGATTTCCGGAAGGCCGGCTTCCGCCTGCGTCCCGGGCTCAAGTTCCACGACGGGCATCCGCTCACGACGGCCGATGTGAAGTGGACCTACGAGAACTACAAGGGCGCCCACGCCAAGGCCTTCCGCGAGGCCACCGAGCACGTCCAGGTCGTGGACGACCGCACCATCATCTTCCACTTCAAGCACCCCTTCATCGAGTTCATGGAGTTCTACAACGGCGGGGTCAGCGGGATCGGCTGGATCGTTCCCAAGCACTACTACGAGAAGGTGGGTCGCGACGGCTTCAAGGCCAAGCCGATCGGCGCCGGGCCGTACAAGTTCGTCAGCCAGCAGGCCGGCGTGCAGATGACATTCGAAGCGTGGGAGGAATACTGGCGGCGCACGCCCGCGACCAAGACCATCGTGATCAAGGGCATCAGTCAGCTCGCGGCGCGGGTGGCGGGACTGCAGACCGGCGAGCTGGATCTCGCCTTCGGCATGACCGGCAAGCTCCTGCCGCGGGTGATGGCAGACAAGAACCTCAGATGGGTCCCCAACTTCACGAGCGTCTGGTATCTGATGTTCCCCGGCTACAACGAGCCCGACAGCCCCTTCCACGACAAGCGCGTGCGACAGGCGGTCAGCCTGGCCCTCAACCGCCAGTTTCTCTCGCAGCAGGAGAGCCAGGGCATCGGGAAGGTCTGGGGCAACTGGGTCAGCCCCGAAAACCGCGACGCCCTGAAGGGTGACGGCAAGGAGCTGCCCGTTCCGGAGTACAACCCCGAGAAGGCCAAGCAGATCCTGGCCCAGACCAAGTACCCCAACGGCTTCGAGTTCGAGTGGTTCGTGCCGTTCGTGCCCTACCTCGACATGGGCGAGCGGATCCTCACCGACATCCGTGCCGTGGGGATTCGCGGCAAGCTTCAAGCGGTGGAAGGCCCGGCGTTCCGGGCGAAGATCGGGCAGGGCCGCAAGGGCTATCCCGGCAACAAGACCATCGTGCAGAACATCGATCCCCGGCCGGGCGGGGCCAAGGCCTCGATCTCCGTCTACGCCGTCTGCAGCAGCCCCTCGGTCTTCGTCTGCGAGCCCCAGATCGAGGAGCTGTGGACGAAGCACCAGGCGAGCACGAACCCCGACGAGCGCGACCGGCTCATCAAGGCGATCCAGAAGATCCTGATCGAAGACTTCCACATGATTCCGATCTACTGGAATCCCTTCGTGCACGCCGTGGGGCCGAGGGTGCTGCCGGAGGGCAAGGCCTTCGAGCACTATTACGACACCCTGCATGCTCCCTACCCGTGGCCGTGGGAGGTCTGGGAAGTCAAGGCTGACTGATGACATGGGGCCCCAAAATGGCCCCCAAACCCCCAAACGTTCGGGGCACCCCGGCGAAGCCGGGGCGCCCCTCAATACCGGGGATGACGAGTGAAAAAGTACATCCTGGTCAGGGCCCTCTACAGCCTCATCACGCTGTGGCTGCTGGTCACGATCATCTTCGCGATGGTCCGGCTCACCGGAGATCCGGTCGCGATCAAGGCCGAGGCGGGCGCCGATACGACGTACCTGAACGAGATCAGGAGGCAGTGGGGCCTGGACAAGAGCGTTCCCGAGCAATACCTGAGCTTCATCGGCAATCTCCTGAGGGGAGACTTCGGCCACTCCTTCGAGAAGTCTCTGCCCGTCAGGGAGATCTACTTCGAGCGGCTACCGAACTCGCTCAAGCTCGGGTTCGCGGCGTTCGTCATCTCGATCGTGCTCGGGGTCCCGCTGGGGATGCTGTCGGCGTTGAAGGTGAACACCTGGTGGGACAACGTCGGCAAGATGCTCGCGCTCACCGGGCTGTCCATTCCCGGGTTCTTCGTCGGCATGGTCTTGATCATCATCTTCGGGATCGAGCTGGGCTGGCTGCCGGTGCTGGGCAAAGGGCGCAGCGCCCTCGTCGCCAGCGACCCGTCGACCTGGGTGACGTTTTGGTTCAGGGACTGGTCGCATCTGGTCATGCCGGCCTTCGCGCTCGGCTGGTATTTCTCGGGCGCCATGTTGCGGATCACGCGCTCCGGCATGCTCGATGTCCTGGGGAGTGACTACATCAAGCTCGTGCGGTTGAAGGGCGTGCCCGAGCGGATGGTCGTGGCCAAGCACGCGCTGAAGAATTCCATGATCCCCGTCCTCACCTTTGCCGGGCTGAACCTCCTCATCATGGTGACCGTGGCCGTGGTGATCGAGGTCATCTTCAACTGGCCGGGCGTGGGGCAGTTGCTCTACGACGGGTTGAGCAACCGGGACTTCCCCATGGTCCAGGGCGTGGTCCTGATGTCCGGCCTGATGATCGTGGTGCTGAACTTCACGATCGACGTGCTCTACGGCTACGTCGATCCCCGCATCCGCCTGTCGAGGTAGGGGGCCTTCGCCATGGCCACGATCCTGGAACCCGCGCCCTCCACCGGCGGCTTCTCACGGGTCGCCCGGCGAAGTTACCGCCTCGTGGCCGACGTGCCGTCCATCCCGCTCTTGATCCTGGGTCTCCTGACCTTCGTCGCCGTCTTCGCGCCGCTCATCGCGCCGCACAGCAAGCTCACCCCGGTGAAGCCGGCGCCCGCGCAGTGTCAGGCGCGGTTCGGCATGACCGACTGTCCCTACATCGACAACGTCCCGCCGTTCTGGTTCCGTGGAGGCACCATCGACACGCCTCTCGGCACCGACTTCCTGGGGCGGGACGTGCTCTCCCGACTCATGTACGGCGCCCGCATCTCGCTGGTGGTGGCGCTGACGGGGACGCTGTTCGCCGGCGCGATCGGCACGCTCCTCGGCGTCCTGGCCGGGTACATGGGGAAGTGGTGGGATCAGATCATCATGCGCATCACCGACGCGTGGCTGACACTGCCCTCGCTGGTGTTCGCGATCTTGCTCTCGAGCGTGCGGGGCCCAGGCCTCTGGAACGTGGTGCTCATCCTGGCCCTGGTGTTCTGGAGCCGGTACTCCCGCGCGGTGCGGGGTGAGGTGCTGGCGCTCCGCGAGCGCGACTTCGTGAAGCTGGCGGAGATCAACGGGATCAGCAAGCGCACGATCATCTTCCGTCATCTGCTTCCCAACGTCATGAACACGGTCATGGTGCTGTTCAGCCTCCAGGTGGGGGTCGCCGTCATCATCGAGGCCTCGCTCAGCTTCCTGGGCGTCGGGGTGCCCCCGCCGGAGCCGTCCTGGGGGTTGATGATGGCCCAGGAGCGCGAGTCCCTGATGGACGGCAAGTGGTGGCTCGCCGTGTTCCCGGGGATCGGCATCAGCATGCTCGTGCTCTCGGCCAACATGCTGGGGGACTGGCTGCGCGTCCGCTTGGATCCGCAGCTCCGCAACCGATAGACATGGGGGCCCCGACATGGCCCCGGCTTTCTTATTTGTTTACCGACGTGGGGGGCCCCGATATGGCCCCCCACACCCCCCAAACGCTCGGGCGGAGGAATTCGCGTGATGAGACTCATGCTCTCTGTCCTCGCGATCGTCTCGCTGTGGGGCATCGCCTGGGACCAGAGCGCCAGGCCGATCCTCGCCGGGCCGCTGGCGAAGCTGGATATCAAGGACGCCAAGATCGAGGCGGTGCGGGAAATCCCCAAGGGCACCTTGAACATCGGCCTGCACTTCGGGCTCGATCCCGGCTGGGTCGACCCTCTCGGGTACTACGGGCCGGCCCTCCATTTCTACTATCTGATCCACGACGCGCTCATCAAACCCATGCCCCGGGGAGAGTTCACGTACAACCTGGCCGAGCACGCGGAGATGACCGCGACCTTCACCAAGGCGGCGTTCCGGCTGCGACCGGGTCTCAAATTCCAGGACGGCCATCCCCTCACCGCGACGGACGTCAAGTGGACTACGAAAGCTATCGCGGGTACAACGTCAAGCTGTTTCAGGACAAGCTCGACCGCATCGACGTCGTCGACGACCTCAAGGGGTAGAGGATAACGGCTGGTGCCGCCGCTCCTGCGCGTTCACGATCTCAAGACCTATTACTTCGGGTTTCGTGGGTCCCGCGTCGTCAAGGCCGTCGACGGTATCAGCTTCAGTCTCGAGGCGGGGGAGACGTTCGGGCTCGTGGGGGAATCCGGTTGCGGCAAGACCACCACGTGCCATTCGATCGTGCGGTTGCTCTCGCCGAGCGCTCGCATCGTCGGCGGCAGCATCGAGCTGAATGGTGAGGACCTGCTGACCAAGAGCCAGGCAGAGATGACGGCCATACGCGGGCGGCGGATCGCGACCATCCTCCAGGACCCGATGGCCTCACTCGACCCGCTCTTCTCGATCTATAGCCAGGTCGCCGAGCCGGCTTATTACCATCGGGGCTTCCGGGGCCGGTCGCTGCGCCAGCGGGTGAAGGAGCTGCTGACGGCGGTGCGCATTCCCTCGCCGGAATCACGGATGAAAGAGTTCCCGCATCAGATGAGCGGCGGCATGCGGCAGCGCATCGTCGGCGCCATCGCCCAGGGCGGGGGCCCACAGATCATCATCGCCGACGAGCCGACGACGAACCTGGACGTGACGATCCAGCTCCAGTACCTGAACCTGCTGAAAGATCTCCAGCGCGCGAGCGGCGTGGCTCTCGTCTTCGTCACGCACAATCTCGGCATCGTGGCCAAGATGTGCGACCGGGTGGCGGTGATGTACGCGGGCAGGATCGTCGAGCTGCAGTCGGTCCGGGGACTCTTCTACGACCCCCGCCATCCGTACACGAGGGCGCTGCTGGATTCGATACCGAAGCTGGGGACCCGGGAGCCGCTCTACGTCATTCCCGGGCAGCCGCCGGACCTTTCCGCCCTCCCCGGCGGCTGCAGCTTCCATCCCCGTTGCGCCCGCGCGATGGACCGCTGTCGCGTCGAGGAGCCGGGGGAGTCCCGGTGGGACGGCGGGGCCACCGCCCGTTGCTGGCTGGCCACCGAAGAGGCCGCCCGTGAGTGAGCCGCTGCTCGAAGTCCGGGATCTCAAGAAGCACTTTCCCGTCGGGGGCTCCCTGCTGGGCGGCACGCGGGGCTGGGTCAAGGCGGTCGACGGCATCAGCTTCACCGTCAACCGGGGCGAGACCCTGGGCCTCGTGGGAGAGTCCGGCTGCGGCAAGACCACCACCGCAAAGTTGATCCTGGCCGCCGAGGAGGCCACGGCCGGCACCATCGAGTTCGAGGGGCGGAACCTCGTGGACCTCCGCCGCGAGCAGCTCATGGAGTACCGGCGGAAGGTGCAGGTCGTCTTTCAGGATCCCTACAGCTCACTGAGCCCGCGCATGCGAGTGGGCGATATCATCGGCGAGCCCATCAAGGCCCACGAGCGGATTCCCCGGCAGGCGGTGCAATCGCGCGTCCGGGAGCTGCTGGAGCTCGTCGGCCTCAGGCCCGACATGGCCCGGCTCTTTCCCCACGAGTTCAGCGGAGGGCAGCGGCAACGGCTGGCCATCGCCCGCGCGCTGTCCACCAACGCGCGGCTCGTCGTCCTCGACGAGCCGGTCTCGGCGCTGGACGTCTCGATCCGGGCCCACATCATCAGCCTGCTGGAGGAGATCCAGGCGCGGCTCGCGGTGAGCTACGTGTTCATCGCCCACGACCTCGCGGCGGTCGCGCACCTCAGCCATCGGACCGCCGTCATGTACCTGGGCAAGCTCGTCGAGGAGGCCGACAGCCTCGAGCTCTGCGCCACCCCCCTCCACCCGTACACCAAGGCGCTCTTCGCGGCATCGCTTCCCTCTCATCCGGACGAGCCGAGGGACGAGATCGTGCTCGCCGGTGAAGTCCCGAGCGCGCTCAATCCGCCGCGCGGTTGCCACTTTCACCCACGCTGTCCCTTCGTGATGCCTCGCTGCTCCGAGCAGGAGCCCGCGCTGGTCGAGGTCGCTCCCCGGCACCGAGTCGCCTGCCACCTCTACGATTCGGCAGCCTGACTGCCCAGCGACGAGGGGGCCGTCGCCCGCGGCATCCTGACCGCCGTGAGGAGCTGGATGGCGCCCCGGTCACAGAACGCTTGAGCCGCCCGGCCGAGGTACCACGGTCAATGGTTGACGTTCTGACTAAGGCTGAGCTCGCACACCTCCTGCGGCTCGGGAGCAACACGATCTCCCGATGGGAAGCAAGCTGCCAATCCCGCCACTCCCACCACCTTGCAAACAGCGCCAAGCCGACCTACTGTCACAGCCCGGGGGAGGACTCAACATGAGGCGCGGCCGTGTGCTCATTGTCATCTTCGGTCTCCTCCTCGTTATGGCAGGCTGCGTGTGGGTCTCCAAGGGCGGTACATCTCAGGAGCAGTTGGCTCGGGATCGGTACGCCTGCGAGCGCGACGCCGCCGCACTGAACACCAGCTTTCGCCATTGCATGGAAGCGCTCGGCTACAGCACTAGTTACCTGCCGTGGAGAGCGAGCGACGAGGCCGAACGTCGATCCGTTGCGAACATGAAGCCGAGCATCACGCCCACCGGGACACCGTGGGAGCGTCTCACCGAGCGTCGCCGGCCACTGACCCAAGCGCTTCTGAGACGCGTTGAACAGGGCGGCTGCCCCCGACTAGTACCGTGCCTTGCAGAATACGAGGGTCAGGTTCGGCGTATCGCACAGGAGGAAGGCTACACGGTCGTCTCGGCGGACGAACTGCTTTTTCGTGCGATCCGACAGATTGGACAGGCCGCCGACGAGGGGACTATCACGCAGGATCAGGCTGTGAACCGCTTACTCGCATTGGATGCCGAGATCGAGGCACGCAGTAAGCCGCCCACCGTTCGGAAGTGACACGGCGATCCGTGGCAGAGCAGCTTCACCCGCATGGCAATTGGGCAGGCGGGACGCGCGGCGGAATTGGCCGAGGGAACTGCTTGCCTAGGTCGCCGACGTTGGCCGGTCGCTAGCGTATTCGATAAATTTGGAAAGCGCCTCGGCGTCGCGCTCGGAGTGGAAGAAGCGGACACCGAGAAGGGACTCCAGCCGTTTGCGATGAATCAGGATATCGCTGTCCGTCGTGACGAACGCCCGACACTCGCTTTTATGGGCCGAGTCAACGTGCAGAGCGTCACGTCGATTGGAGGGACCGATGATCTTCAGTATCTCCGGTAGCATTTCGGATCCCTTGAAATCATCCCAGTTCCGCACATGAGCAAGACCATTCCAATCTTTGACGTTAAGGTCTTGCCACTCCGCCTCTGAAACCGTAGCGGTTGGCGAGATTTTCTTTGTCGTGGCTCCGGGATCATACGGAAAGTAAACGAGTTCGATCCGTCCCGAGCGCTGGAGAGCACGAAGCTTCGGAGTGAGCGCCCCGTGTTCGCAATAGATCTTCAACTTACGGCGAAGCCATCGTGCCGGCCGTCACCCCTACTATTCTACGAAAGCCTCCTCACTTCGCTGGTGAAGTCAATGTCGAGACACCCGTAGCCATCCAGCTTGACCACGAAGATTTCACCCTGCTGCTTGTCGATTACGCCGCGTACCCATTCGCCGGGTTGGCGTACCTCGACGCGATCGCCCAACTTCAACGAAACGAACAGTTCGTGTTCCATCGGGTCTCCTCTTTCGCCAAGCGCGCGATTCCTCCAACGCCGTCCGAGTACGCTGCTCGCGCGCTGATCACTACTCCGTGTTTCATCCGCGCCGATTATCTCGAACACTCTATTACATAACTGATTGATGCTTTAAGCGAAAACGCGCCCTCGCTTAAACACGGGTTCGAATGCAACCTCGCACCACGACGGCTTGCGGACTGCTGGGGCGAACGCGGCGTTCAGCCCAGCAGCAGCCGGCGCGCGCCCGCGACGTCGCCGAGCATCGTGGCCAGGCCTCCGAACGCGCGGTGTAGCGACTCTGCGATGCGGCTGGCGCCCAGCCGGTGGCCGTCGGGATACATCATGAGACGGACGACGGGGGCGCTGCCGGGCATGGCGACGGCGGAGATGGTGAGCACGCCGTCGGTCGTGAGCATCTCCATCGCGACGACGGTGTTCGCCTCCACGGGGACGAGAGCGGGACGCGCGGTGCCGCCCGCGAGCTCGCGCGCGATGTCGAGCGCGTCCTCGCCGCCGATCGACACGCCGGGACCGCCGAGGTAGACGCGGCTCTCGCCGTAGCGCGCCTGCAGCAACCGCAGCACCTCCTTGGCCAGCTCCCCCGCCTGCGCAATGGGCTTGGGATGGAAGTCCCGCAACGCATTGGCGACGCCGACGTACTGGGCGGCCTGGGCCTCGAGCCCCAGCTCGTACGCGCGGGAGCGGATCGGCGTGATCAGCTCACTGCGGCCCACGAGGACGCCCGCGCGCGGACCGGCCACGTGCTTGTCGGCGGAGCAGACGGCTAGGTCGACGGGGCCGATCTCGAAGGTCGGCGGCTCGACGAAGAAGCCGATGCGCGAGGCCATGTGGGCGTCGTCGACGTAGACGAGCGTGCGCGCCCCGCGCGGCAGCCCGAGCGCCCGGCGGAAGACGGCGAGGTCCAGGTGCCGCTTGGAGGCGGTGATGGGCGTCACGACGACCAGACGCGGCGTCGGACCCGCCTCCCACGCGCGCTCGAGGCTCTCGAGGTCGTGGAACTCCTCGAACGTCGCGCCGGCCATGGCGATCGGCCGCGTGACCGACGGATGGGTGATCCCGCCGGCGGGGGCGAGCGCGAGCACGCAATCGCCGCGCTCGAGCACCGTCGTCAGCGCGATGAAGTTCGCCGCGGAGACCCGCGTGAGGATCAGCGCGGCGTGGCGCGCGGGGTCGGCGCCCATGTGGCGGAGGGCGACGGGCTCGGTCTCGCCCTCGAAGCGCGCGAAGAAGGGCACGTGGCTCGTGAGGTGCTTGACGTCCTCGGCGGTCAGCGCGGCGCCCCGGTTCATCCCCGTCAAGTCGTACACGCCATCGACGCCGTGCGTC
>WNGF01000932.1_pt1 | contig 43251 bp, 34 predicted proteins | sample 5400641 | NCBI WGS metagenome assembly WNGF01 (sample SAMN13153371, study PRJNA577476) | soil metagenome | isolation source: 80 cm soil or saprolite under grassland replicate 2 | place: USA:California | collected 2016-06-15 | reverse complement strand
AGCTGGGGCCTCGCCACCGTCATGGCGGGCCTCGCCGCGCTCCTCGCAACAACAGCTGTAGAGCCAGCCAGGCTTGACCACGTCAAGCGCCGCTGGCAGTGGCAGGCGATCGCCAGCGCCAGCGTCATGTTCATGCTCATGGCGGGCGGCCCCGGCAGTCTCGGCAACGACCTGCTGTGGTTCACCATCGTCCTGGCGGCCGCCTGTGCGCTGGTGGCTACGGCAACCACCTACCGCGCCGAAAGCGCGTTTGGCACCGGCTCGCTGTGCCTGGTCCTCGACGCGGGCATCGTCGGCTTCACCGCGCTGCTCATCAGCCTGGCGATTGCCGGCCCCACGGCTGGCCCACCCGCGGCGGTCGTGTTGGGTGCCTTCGCCGCGGCCGGGTACGCGATCGCCGTCGCCACCCGGCGTACGGTGCGCCAGGATCCATACGGCGCCGACGCCCTGCTGCTGGCCGGCGTGGGCTTCTTGTGTCTGTACGTAGCCGGCATCGCCGCCGCAGACATGAATGTGCCGGTGCCCAGGTTCATCGCTGCCCCTGGGGTAGCGCTGTTCGGCGTACTCGCGCTTGCCCGGTCCGCCATAACAGGCAGAACGCTCCAGTTCGCGCTGCCGCCGGACCTCAAAACAGAGTCGCGCCTGCGCCTGATGCCTGCCCTGACCGCCGTCGGCGCGATCCTCGTCCTGTCGGCAGCGGAGCTCGCAGGCCACGGCACCCGAGCCAGTTTCTTCGGCATCATTCTGCTCTTCGGCCTGATCGTCACCCGCCTTCTTATCACCCTGGTGGAAAACCGCCATCTCGAACAGCGCGTCGAAAGCTCCGGCGTCTTCGAGGAAAAACTCAGAGACCTCGGCGGCGCGCTGATCGCCGCGCTCGACCGCAAAGACACGCTCGAGCTGGTGTGCCGCACCGCCCAGCTGTCGCTCAAGGCGGATTCAGTCATCCTGTGGATGCTCGACGCCGCCGCCGACGAGCTCGAAGCCGTAGAGGTGTTGAGCAGCAAACGCAGTTGGCTGCTCCACCGGCGCCTGGGCATGAACGATCCGTCGTCCGTGGCGGCCCGGGTCGCACACACCGGCTCCGCGGAGATTGTCGCCAACGTCACCAGCGCGAATCACAGCAATGCGTTCCTCAACGTCCTGTTGCACGCGCAAGCGCTCCTGGCCGTGCCCGTACTCCGCGCCAGCAAGGTGCAGGGCGTGCTCGTGTGCATCGATTCCCGCAACCCGAGCGCGTATGGTCCAGGCGAGCTCGCGCGGGCGGAGTTGCTAGCATCTCAGGTAGCCGTTGCGCTGGACAATGCCTATCAGCACGCGCTCCAGCGCCGTCGCGTCGACGAGCTCAGTGCGCTGTACCAGTTCGCACAGTCGGCGCACGCCGCGCTGTCACCGGCGGAAATCGTGCGCCAGCTGCTGCCGATCTTGAAGGAACGCCTCGGTTATACCTACGGCACGATCTGGCTACGCGAAGAGCCGAGCGGCTCGCTTCGTCTGGTCGCCGGCGATGGCCCGAGTGGTACGCCGCGTGGTCTGCGACCCTCGCCGCTCGCCACGCGCGCATTCACGACGGGCGAACCGGCCCGAGCCGGCCTCGACTGGGACAACGACGCCGACGCGCCGCCGCTGCCCCTGCGCCATGAGGGCGGCTCACAGCTGGCCGTACCGATGGTCCTGCAGCGGCGAGTCGTCGGCGTGGTCGATCTCGAAAGCCACCACCCGCGGGCCTATTCACCCACTGAGGAGCGACTGCTGGTCGCACTCGTGAACCATGCCGCGCTGGCGGTCGACAACCTGCACCTACTCGAGGAAACACGCAAGGTCGCGGCGCTGCGCGAGCTCGACCGCATGAAGACCGAGTTGCTTGGCACCGTATCCCACGAGCTGCGCACGCCACTCGGCTCGATCAAGGGCTACGCAACGACCTTGCTGACCCACGGCAACCGACTCAAGCGGGACGAGCAGCGCGAGTTCCTGGAAATCATTGACTCGGAAGCGGACCGCCTGCGCGAGCTGATCGAAAACCTGCTCGACATGTCAAGGCTCGAAGCGGGTGTGCTGCGTATCGATCGCGAGCCGACGCGGCTAGGCGACATTGCGCGCGACGTCATTCGCAAGATCCAGTTGGCGACGCCGCACCACACGCTCGAGCTGGATTGGCCGGCGTCGGATCCGCGCGTGGCGGCCGATGCCCGACGGATCTACCAGGTCATGCAGAACTTGTTGACCAATGCCGTCAAGTACTCGCCCGAGGGAGGCACGATCACCCTGGCCGGTACGCAGGAACGGCACGACCTGGTGGTCTCTGTGCAGGATCAGGGGCTTGGAATGCCCGCCTCAGAGCTAGATAGAATCTTCGACCGGTTCCATCGCGTCGGTGGCGAGGTCGCGCGACGGATCGGCGGAACAGGGCTCGGCCTGGCAATCTGTAAGGGTCTCGTGGACGCACACGGAGGTCGAATCTGGGCGGAGAGCGAAGGCGACGGCAAAGGCAGCGTATTCAAGTTCACGCTGCCCCTCCTGCCTGAGGCTGCACAAGTCACTGGTTCGAAAGGTGTCGATGACCACCAAAAAGCAAACCGTTCTCGTCGCTGATGACGATCCCCGTCTGCTGAAGTTAATCCAGCGCAACCTGGAGCTGGCCAACTATCGCGTCGTGACGGTGTCGGACGGGCCGAGTGTGTTGCGCCAGGCGGAGGCCGAAGAGCCCGATCTATACGTCCTCGACATCATGATGCCCGGCCTGGATGGCCGCGAAGTGACGCGCCGCTTGCGCGAGTTTTCGATCGCGCCCGTGTTGATGCTGACGGCGAAAGACACGGAAGACGACAAGGTGGCCGGCCTCGAAGCTGGCGCCGACGACTACTTGACCAAGCCCTTTGGCGCGCCCGAGCTCATCGCCCGCGTCAAGGCGCTCATGCGTCGCGCCAAGCAGTACACCCGCGAGGCCACCACGCCCTCCTTCTCCACGGGCGAGCTGACCGTCGACTTCTCGCAACACCAGGCTTTGCGCGGCGGCGCGCCTATCAACCTGACGCCGACCGAGTACCGCATCCTGGCTTACCTCGCCCGCAACGCGGGCCGTGTCGTGACCCAGGATGACCTGTTGACCAAGGTCTGGGGCCCGGCGTACCGCGACGAAGCCCACCTGCTGCGGGTCAACATCGCTCGCCTGCGCCAGAAGGTCGAGCCCGAACCGAGCGTGCCCAAATACGTGATCACGAGACCAGGCATCGGCTACAGCCTCGCGAGACAGGAAGAAAACGGCTCGGCCCCGTAGCACATTCGGGTCGGGGGGCCGCAGGCTCCCCCGACCCGGAGAAACGTGACACAGGCGTAGCGCTGGACGCCATCGTCGCAACGCGGACGTAACACCGGATCAAGCAAGATCACGAGGACCGCGACCTACCGTCGGGGGCACTCCTGGCGGAGGCACAGAACGCTCGTGATCGCCGATCCCAATTCAGGTCCAACAGCCACAACCACTGACGCTCCGCAAGCCCTGGAGGCCGAGGGCGTGCTCACCCAGGCCGAGCTGTACCAGCTCACGCTCTACAAGTGGCGCTACTCGCTCGAGGCGTACGGGTTTGAAAACCATGAGGTCAAAGACCTCATGTTCTTGAAGTGGCTGCACGCCAGCCGCCGCGTTCAGCCTTAGCCGAACTTGTCCCGGCCTCCTGAACCCCACTACGCTGTGCGACAGGAAGCCACGTGGAAGAAGGACGGCTCGCGTATCGCGTCCGCACCGCCGAGTCCAGCGACGCCAAGCCGTTGCGCGACGCGATCGGCTCCACGCTTGCGCATCCCGACCATCAGGGACGCCGCGAAAGCTACAGCGGCGCAGCGAGTCGCGGCGACATCCTCGTCCTCGAGCGCTACGACCGCCCGAGCCACGATTGGCAGATCGCAGGCTTCGTCGAATGCCACATGCGTGTCGACGACAACCTGTCCATCCGCGACATCGGTACCACCGGCGACGAGCCGCAGACGGCCATCGCGCGCTATCTTCTCGACCAGGCCTTCAACTCGTTCAAGCCAGTCGAGGCTCAAGTCAAGATCAGGCGTGACGCCAGAGCCTGGCTCGATATCTTTCGGTCCATTCCCGGCTTCTTCCGCGAAGGCGAGGAATACCGTCGCCCGCACTATTGGACGATCTGGCGCTGGGATCGACAACACGCTCGTGAAGCCGAGCAACCCTCCCGCCCACCCGCGGCGGCGAGCCGGCCAACTCCACCGCGCCCACCAACCAACACCAGCGTGCCGCGGCCACCAGCCGGGCGCGCAAGCGATGGGCTCTCGCAACGTCGACGTGGTCCGCGTCCAGCCGGACCGCCTGGCCCTGCTCGACCGGCTGGACCCCGCCCTGGCGGACCCGCGCGGCGCCCACGTCGTCCCGCCAATCCGCGTTAGCCCGCCGTCCGCTCGATGATGCAGCCTGGGGACCACGGGCACACGGAGGGGAGCACTGGTCAATGAACGAGCGCATCGAGGAATTCCTCGCGTATCTGCTCGGCGAGCGCAGTCTGTCGCCCAATACCGTCGCGGCCTATCGCAACGATCTACTGCAGTTCGCGGACAACCTCGAGGCGCGTGCCGCCATTGAGGGCACCCCCAGCTTGGCGTTGTCGACCATCGACCGCGACCGCCTGAACCGCTACTTCCTGCATTTGCGCGATCGCGGTTACTCGGCTGCGTCGATCGCGCGCAAGATGGCCGCGGTGCGCTCCTTCTTCCAGTACCTGCACCGCAAAGGTGAGGTGCCGACCGATCCCACCGAAGGCATTGGCTCGCCCGAGGTGAAAAAGCCGCTGCCGCGCACCGCCCGGGCAGAGGACGTCCGCGCGCTGCTCGCCTTCTGCGCGCGCCGCGACACCCCCGAGGGCCAGCGTGATCTGGCCATGCTGCGCCTGCTGTGGGCGACCGGCATGCGCGTCGGCGAGCTCGTCACGCTGAACGTCGCCGACGTCAATCTGCACACCGGCAAGGTGCGCGTGGTCGGGCGCGGTAATCGCCTGCGCGAGCTGCCGCTCGACAGCGCGACCATCGACAGCCTGCGCGCCTACATCGGCGATGCGCGGCCCTTCCTTGTCCGCAACGCGCCCGCGGAAACGGCGCTGGTGGTCAACCAGCGCGGGCTGCGGCTCACACGCCAGGGCTTCTGGCTGATCATGAAAGGCATCGTGCGCGACGCTGGCCTGCCCTTGATGATCACGCCGCACACGCTGCGCCACTCGTTCGCGACGCTCCAGATCGGCGAAGGACTGGCCCTCGAAGAGCTGCGCCAGCTACTCGGTCACGCCAGCATCGCGACGACCCAGATCTACTCGCAGCTGGCGGGGCAATCACCGGATGTGGCGGTAACATCGCGGGCGTGACCCCCAGTCCGCCTCGGACTGCACCATCACTTGCCGAACGCGTCCTCGAAGCCGCGCAAACCATCCGCTCCGGCGCGACACTCTCGCCACAGGTTGCGCTGATCCTGGGCTCCGGTCTGGGAGATCTGGCCGATGAGATCCGATCGGCAACCGTTGTCCCATATGCCGAAATACCGCACTTCCCGCTGTCGACCGTGGTCGGCCATGCGGGTCAACTGGTGATCGGCACACTGGAAGGTGCCAGCGTGGTGGCCATGCGCGGCCGAGTCCACTACTACGAGGGTTACACCCTGCACGACGTCGCGTTTCCCGTGCGCGTCATGCGCCGCCTGGGCGCCGACACGCTCATCGTGACCAACGCCGCGGGCGGTCTCAACGAGACGTTTCGAACCGGCGATCTGATGGTGCTGACCGATCATTTGAATCTCATGGGCATGGCCGGCCAGAGCCCACTACTCGGTCCGAACGACGAGTCACTCGGCGTGCGCTTCCTGGACATGCTCGGCGCCTACGATGCCGAACTGCGCGCATTGGCGCATCGAGTGGCGCAGCAACAGGGGTTCACGCTTCAAGAGGGTGTCTATGCCATGGTCGGCGGACCAGCGTTCGAGACCATGGCCGAGATTCGCTTCCTGCAGCGCGCCGGCGCCGATGCCGTTGGTATGTCGACTATCCCCGAGACGATCGTGGCGCGCCACGAACGCATGCGTGTACTGGGTTTCTCGGCGATCACCGACATGGCCGTGGGCAGCGGTGCCACGACGGAGATCTCGCACACCGAGGTGCTCGCCGCGGCCGAAGAGATCAAACCGCGCCTGGTGGCGCTCGTCCGCGGCGTGCTGGCCAGTCTGCGCTGAAATGGCATGTCATTCCGAGCCTGCGAGGAATCTCGCCTGGCCGAAATTCGCATGATAGCGAGCGTCAGACTGGCGAGATCTCTCGCTGCGCTCGGAATGACACTACTGCTGCTGTGGCCGAGTACGACGCTGGCCGAAGGCCGCTCCGCCCCGAGTGAGATGGTCGATCGCCTGCTCCAGGCTGCGCTGCCTGGCCGCGACCCGCTCGACCTGGCGGTGCGCCTGCGCGGCATTCACGTGCCGACGATCAGCACGCCGCCGCCAAACGCAGCGCCGATTCCACTCGGGCGAGAGGACACGTTCTGGGTCCTCGATCAGCGCACGGCACAGCTCTTCCAGACCCGCGCAACGCTGCGCCTGGTCACCGATCACGCGTATTGGTTCGTCGAAACGGCGCTCGCCGAGCGCGCACCACAGGCCGACCTGGAACGCTCGGCCAGCGTGTTCGAGAAGAGCTCCTATCCGCTCATCCACAAGTACTTCGGCTCCGAGCCCTCGCCGGGCGTAGACGGCGATCCGCACATCGTGTTGCTGCTGGCCAACGTGCCTGGCGTGGCCGCTTACTTCGCGAGCGCCGACGCGTATACGCGCGAGCTGAACCCGCGCTCGAACGAGCACGAGATGATCTACGTCAACTTGAACGCCCTACGGCCTGGTCAGCAGGGGTTCGACTCGACCGTCGTCCACGAGCTGCAGCACATGGCGCACTTCGCGCGCTGTCCGAACCAGGAAGGGTGGATCGACGAGGGCGCCTCCGAGCTCGCGATGCGCGTGGCCGGCTACGACTCGAGCCCGCCCGCTGCTTTGATGGCGCAGCCCGGCATTCAGCTCAATGCTTGGAGTCCGAGCGCGGGGTCCGACCTGGTGCGCCACTACCAGGCGTCGTACCTCTTCCTGCGCTACGTAGCCGAACGCGGCGGCGGCTGGGACGTCTTGCCGCGGCTGTTCGAGTCGTGCACGCGCGGCGAAGGGCTGTTTGCGGATTTCCTGAAACGCGAGCCGCTGGCGCCCGACGTCGAGAGCCTGTTTGCCGACTGGGCCGTGGCCAACCTGGTCCAGGACCCCAGCGTTGGAGATGGCCGATATAGCTACGCCGGAGCAACGTTCCACACCAGCGTCACAGGCACCGCCACAACGGGCTCCCCATTTCTGGGATCGGTGCCGCAGTATGCGCCGAACTACATTGACCTGACACCGGGCGCGAACAGCGTCAGCTTTGCTGGTGATGTCACGGTGCCGCTGATCGACGCCGCGACCGACGGCGGCGCGTGGTGGAGCAATCGTGGCGACAGCCTCGACTCGAATCTGACACGGCACCTTGACCTGACCTCGGTGGCCGAGGCGACGTTGCGCTTCCAGGCCTGGTACGACCTCGAGAGCCAGTTCGACTTCGTGTACATGAGCGTCTCGCGCGATGGTGGCCAGACCTGGCAGATGCTGAACGGCCGTGCCAGCGTTGCCGACCGCGCCACCGGCAACAACTTTGGCGTCGGCTGGACCGGCTCCAGTGGCGCTGACTGGATCGACGAGCAGGTCGAGCTTACGCCATTCGCCGGTTCAGAGGTGCTGCTGCGGTTCGACTACGTGACCGACCAGAGCTACACCGGCCAGGGCTTCGCCATGCGCAACGTTGCTGTCCCCGAGCTTGAGTTGTCCGAGCCTGGGGCAGGCTTGGACGCGGCCTGGACCGCCGAAGGCTGGGTTCGCGTCGACGCGCCAATCCCGGAACGCTGGAACCTGCGCCTCGTCAGTTGGACCCCCAGCGGCACCAGGGTCGACCGCATCGGCGTAGCCCTGGACGGCACTGCCACGTTTCCACTAGACCCCACCGCCACGCGCAGCACGCTCGTCATCGCCCCAACAGCACCAAGAACGCTGGTACCAGCGAACTACTCGCTGACACTAACCCCTAACCCCTAACCCCTAGCACACGTGCTTGCCCCGGCGCAGGACGCCGCAATCCAACCGGGGCCGCGCCAGCGTGAAACCCGGGTAGAGGGGGCAGGCGCCCCCTCCGGCGCGCAGCGCCGAGCCAAACCCGAAAGCTCTACTTCCCGGTGGACTTGTTGTACTTATCGATCGACGTCGTGATCTCCTCGGCCGCCGCGTTGAGGGCTTGCGTAGAGGTCTCCTGGCCGAGCAGGACACTCTCGATGGCCTTCTGCACGCGCGAGCGAGCCTCAGGGAACACGCCGATTACCGCACCCTGTGTCATCCGATTGACGGGCGCCGCCCGAATCTGGTCAACGGCCGTCAGGAACTGCGGGTACTTGCCTGCCCACTCCTTCGACGGCGGCTCGTTGTAGGCCGCCTTGCGGATGGCGTAGTAGCCTGTGTCGGACTGCCACTGCGACTGCACGGCCGGCGACGTCACGTATTTGACGAACTCCCACGCCGCTTGCTGCTCAGGCGCCGGTCGGCTTTTCAACAGGTAGACGCTGGCGCCACCAATGATGTTGCCGCCATCAGCCGGCGTATTGTTCGGCCGCGGATAGAACCCCGTACCCACCTCGAACTTACCCTGAGCATTGGTAATATGCGCCCGCAAACGAGCAGTGCTCTCGACGTACATGGCCACTTTACCCGCGTCGAACGACTGCGCAGCGAGGTCGTTGCCCGTCGGTGCTTGGCCTGGATTGAAGAACCAGCCGCCGTCAATGCCAGCTTTCCAGAAGTCGACGATCGCACGACCCTTGTCATCGTTGTAGACGACTTTGGTTGCGCGCCCGTCACGACCATTGCCCTGGTCGGCGTACAACCCACCCGAAACGGCCATCCATTGTTCGAATAACCAGCCGTAGATCGAAACGCCAAAGCCGTAGCGCTTCTCGTTACCGGTCCCGCGCGTCAGCTTCTTGGCGTAGTCGGTGACTTCGTCGAACGTCTTGGGCGGTTTGCCAGGATCGAGCCCAGCTTCCTTGAAGGCGTCCTTGTTGTAGTAAAGGATTGCCGACGACGCATTGAACGGCATGCTGTACAGCTTGTCGGTCACCTTGTAGTAGTTCAAAACGGCTGGCTCGAGGTCGGAGACGTCGAACTGATCGCGATCGATGAAGTCCTGGATCGGCACGATCTCGCCGGAGTCGATCATGAACCGCTGGCCGATGTCGTAGACCTGGATCAACGCTGGCGCGCTGTTCGAAGCAAGCGCTGTCTTGAGCTTGGCCAACGCGTCGTCGTACGTGCCCTGAAAGACTGCCTCGACCTGGATCTTGCTCTGGCTCTTGTTGAAGCCTTCGACGATGCGATTGACCGCGTCGCCGTTCACCCCGCCCATGGCGTGCCAGAACACGATCTTGTTGGCCGGCTCGGTGTTCTTGGCTGGCACAGCGGCCTGCTGGCTCCCGCTCCCGCCCGGTGCGCCCGGCACACACGCTGTGCCGACCAGCGCAATGACGCTGAGAAATGCGGCGATTCGTTTCACGAAAAGAATGCTCCTTCCCTATCCCTTGACTGCGCCAGCCGTCAGCCCGCGCACGAGCTGCCGTTGACCCAGCAACAGCAGCACGAGCGTTGGCAGCACGACCAGCGTCACCCCGGCCATGATGTTGCCCCAGCGCAACGTTTCCTCGAAGCGCAGGCTGGCGATGCCCACTTGCGTCGTGCGCATAAGTGGTTGATTGGTCACCAGAAGCGGCCAGAAATACTGGTTCCACGTCGATAGGAATGCGTACACCGCCAACGTCGCCAGCGCCGGCCGCGACAGCGGCACGACGATCCACCACAAGAAGCGGAACTTACTCGCGCCATCGACAACAGCGGCATCGAACAGATCGCGCGGCAGCTGCAGAAAACTCTGGCGCAACAGGAACGTGCCGAACGCGGCGGCCATAAACGGTACGGACAAACCTTGATACGTGTCCAACCAGCCCAGGCTACGAATGGTCATGTAGTTGGGAATGATCGTAGCTTCGAACGGCACCATCATCGTGCTCAAGAACAGTAGGAACAGCAAGTTCTTGCCGCGGAACGCCAGAAACGAGAACGCAACCGCCGCCAGGCTGGCCGATATCAGCTGGCCAACTACGACCAGCGCCGAGGCTATAAAACTGTTCAAGATGTAGCGCATGATTGGAATCTGTGCCAGAACACGCTGATAGTTGTCCAATTGCGGCCGGGTTGGCAGCAATGGCGGTGGAAAGCTGGAGATCTCCCCATCAGACATGAAGCTATAACTAAAGGCAAGCAGCAGCGGCAGTGCCACCAGGAGTGAAGCCAGCACCAACAGTGCGTATTTAGCGAGCTTCACTGGTAATGGACGAAGCGCTCGACGTAGCGAAACTGGACGATCGTGAGCACCAGGATCAAGACGAACAACACCATCGCCTGGGCGCTGGCATAGCCGGTCAGAAAGTTCTGAAAGGCATCCAGGTACAGGCTGTACACGAGCGTACGCGTGGAGTCGACCGGCCCGCCACGTGTGAGCAGGTGAATTTGTGTAAACGCTTGGATGCCGTTGATCGTGCCCACGACGCCCAGGAAGAACAACGATGGCGAGAGCAGCGGCACGGTCATGTGGCGGAAGGTGTCCCAGGCGACGGCCCCGTCGATGCGCGCGCTCTCGTACAACTCTTCGGGAATGCTCTGCAGGCCCGCCAGCAGCACGATGATGTTGAAGCCCAGCGTGAGCCAGATACTGGTCAGGGCGATGCCGACGATCGCCACGCTCGGGTCGGTCAGCCACTGTGGTCCGGGTATGTGGATCACGCCCAATGCGTAGTTCAGCAGGCCCAGCGCTGGGTTGAGCAGGAGCAGCCAGATCAAAGAGCCTACGGCGGCCGAGACGGCGATGGTGCTCGCCATCATGGTCCTGAATACGTTGATCGCTTTCAATCGCTGATTGACCAGCACCGCCAATACCAGCGCCAGCGCGATGCCTGGCGGCACCGTGTACACGACGTACAGCACCGTGGCGCGCATGCCGTTCCAAAACGTTCCTGAGCGGAACAGCTCTGTGTACTGATCCAGTCCAGCAAAGCTGGTCGGGTTACCAAGTGGGTTGGTGTTGTAGAGGCTCAGCACCAGGCTGCGCACCAGCGGAATGAACACGAAGGCCGCGAACAGCACCAGCGACGGCGCCAGGTACAACAGCGCTTCGCCGACCTCACGCACCTGTTGGCGTGTCAATCCGCCAAAAGCGGCGAGCCCGCGCGGGCGCACCAGTGGACGCGCAGGGGATGCCTCGACCGCCATGCGCGGGCAAGTCTACTGCGAGACCGCGCATTGGCGCGAAGGCCTTCGTTCCTTCCTTTACCGCGTTCCAGGGTTACCCGCCGAAGGCGGAATGCTTCTGCGAATCGGGGGTTCCGCCAGGTGGCGCGTTCGACGCCCTGGCCGCCTGACGGCGTCCACTTCCACCTCCCGTCGCACTTCCCACCCCTGTCGCCAAGGCAGCGCGCGCAGCGCCGCTGAGGACGGCTCCTCGCCCAACTAGCGGCGGCGGTGCGCCTCTTCGACCGTCTCGAGCTCTGGCTCGGGCAGCACGAGCCACAAGAACGTGAGCGTGTAGAACGCGATCACAGCCGCGAGCATCTCCAGAGCCGGGGTCATCTAAAACACTCTAACGTAGCTTGAACTGGTCAACGTACTTGCGCGTCAACTCAATATAGAAACGTCCAGTTTCGACGGTTTCCTGTATGTCCGTGCTTTCGCTGAACTCATTCCACGTCTCAACCGCCAGAATATGCCGTCCACTCACGACGGCTTGCTGCAGGTCACGCTCGTAGCGCGCGCCACCTTCGCGGTCGACGTCGAAGCAGTTCCGTTCCGGCCCTCCCGTGCAGTACTGGGTGTTCTTGAAGCCCGGGCCGACCTGGGCAACGGTCAACTCCGGCGACGGGTTGTAGCCGAATGGCGCCGCACCCCACGCATACAGGCCGTCCGACACAACAGGTGCCACAGGCTCGATACCTTTGCTCTCCTGCCACTGCGACTCGCGCACGATGAACGGCCGCAGGCCCCCGAAGTCCTGCGCAAAGCGATCGCTCACGTAGTCCAGCGACGACTGGTCGAAGGCGCTGATCCAGATCGTGTCGTACAGCCAGACCACCGGTCGGCCATCGATGGCGGCCCAATAGCGCGGCGGAATGCGCGAGTAGAAGTCGCGCACATTGACGTAAAAGTACTCTTTGCCGGACGGCGAGGTGAGGTCGGCATTGGCCAGGATGGTCGTGTCGTAGAACATGCCCAGCTGGAGCGTTTTCACCGCGTCCAGAGCCTCGACCATGGCCGGAATGCCTTCGGTACTCCAGTAGTGCGGCGAGGTTGGCCCGGTCGTCCGCCCAGGGTGGCCTGGCTCGCCCCAGTAGACGGGCAACACGAAGTCGAACCCAGCGTCGAGCATGTCGCTGAATTCGCGCCGATGCGTCGCCGGCAGCAAGAAGCTGTATTGAGCAGGGTCAGGCGGAATGTGGAAGCGGCCGCTGAACCGCGCCCGCCGATCGGGATCGGTCAGGTCGTGCCAATAGAAGTAGTACGTTGTCGCCAGGTATTGCCCCGACGAAAAGCTGCGCAAGGTGAAGTCGGTCCAGCCCGGCGTAATGTAAGGGCCGCGGACGGCCCATTCGTTGTTGCCAGGGTCGCGGGCAGGTCCGCCCGGCCGCAGTTGCTCGAACGCCGTCGTCGGCGTCGGTGCCCCCGGCGGCACCAGGTTGGACTGGCCCGGATATCCGGCCGGTGCCTCCTGGGCAGCGAACACCGCCAGCGCCAGCGCCACGGCCGCGATCTGCCACATCGCCGTACGGGGTAGTCTATGTGCGAAGCCCACGGCCGTCAGATAAATGGCCCTATGGCCGCGAGGCAACCCTGACGGCCTGGCTGCTGACGGCTGAAAGCTGATAGCTCGTAGCCTTAACGCCACATGACCGCACCTGCAATTGATTGGGACCGCGCGATCGGCGAAGCCACCGACATCCTGTCGCGGTATGTGCGCATCGACAGCTCGCATCCCCGCGGGCGGACCGTGGAAACAGCAGCATTGTTCGCCGATCATCTGTCCGCCGACGGCATCCCGTACCGCATCTACGAATCGCCCGAAGAAGGCAAAGTCAACCTCGTTGCGCGCCTCGAGGCAGCGCAGCCCGCGGGTAAGCCGCTGCTGCTGAGCAACCACATGGACGTGGTCCAGGCGGTCGCAGCTGACTGGCGTTTCGACCCCTACTCGGGCGAAGTCGCCGACGGCTACGTCTACGGCCGCGGCGCGCTAGACATGAAAGGCATGGGCGTCATGGAGCTGATGACCATGCTGCTCCTCAAGCGCCACGGCGCAGAGCTCAAGCGCGACCTGATCATGCTGTGCAACTGCGACGAGGAGATCGGCAGCCCGATGGGTGCGCGCTGGATGGTCGAGAACCACTTCGCCGACCTCGACCCCGAGTTCGTGCTCGACGAGGGCGGCTCAGGCATGCGCGGCTTCTTCAGTCTGGGTGACGCCTTCGAGATCTCTGTCGCCGAGAAGCGGGCCGTGCGCCTGCGCCTTGTCGCGCGCGCCGAGCCTGGCCATGCCTCACAGCCGTGGGCGGAGGCGGCCACGCATCGACTGGTGACCGCGGCGCACAACATTCTGACCCAGCTGCCGGAGGACCGCGAGTGCCCACCGGTGGCTGAGATGATCAAGCGCCTCGGCGGCGACGTTGCCCGACGCGAAATTGCCGCCAAACGCGCGTCGATGCCGCTGCTGCACGACACCGTCAGCCTGACCATGCTCAGCGGCGGCTACAAGATCAACGTCATTCCTGAGCAGGCCGAAATGAGCTTCGACTGCCGGCTGCTGCCTGATACGGATGCGCGCGCATTCGTCTCGAACCTGGAGCAGGTGGTCAACGATCCTGGTGTGAAGTTCGAAGTCACGTGGCCCGACGCCGCGCCGGCTACGGCGCCATGGGACAACCCGCTGTTCAAGGCGGTCGAAGCTGCGTGTAAAACGCACGCCCCGGACGCCGTGGTCACGCCATCGATCTGCGTCGGCGGTACCGATGCGCGCTACTTCCGCCAGCGTGGCGTGCCTGCGTATGGTCTGGTGCCGTGCCTCTTCGATGCCGAAGACCTCAAGGGCTACCACGGCATCGACGAACGCCTCTCTGTGGAGAACCTTCGCCTCGGGACTAAGATAATCCACGATGCGGTGCTGAACTGCGTGACTTGAGCATGTATTTCAAACAGTTCCTGCACGACGAAACCGGCTGCGCCTCGTACTTTCTCGCCTCGCGCCAGTCACGCGAAGCTGCCGTTGTCGATCCGCAGCTCGAGATTCAGCAGTACCTCGACCTCGCACACGAGCGCGAGTACACGATCACCGACGTTATCGACACTCATCTGCATGCCGATCACATCTCGGGCAACCGCGCGCTCGGTGCTGCGACGAATGCGCGCTTGTGGCTCCAGGAGTCCGCCGATGTGCGCTTTTCCTTTAATGGACTACGTGATGGCCAGGAGCTGCACCTCGGCCAGCTGATCATCAGCGTCGTCCACACGCCCGGCCATCGGCCCGAGTCGGTCTGTTTGCTGGTCACGAACCCACCGCGGAGTCCTGAGCCGAGCATCGTCTTGAGCGGGGACACTTTGTTCGTCGGAGATGTCGGCCGGCCCGATTTCGGCGGACCCGACGGCGCGCGTGCGCAGTTCGACAGCATCCGCCGACTCTTGCAGCTCCAGGACTACATCGAGGTCTTTCCGGCGCACTTCGAGGGTTCGTGCGGCAAGGGCATGTGTGGCCGACCGAGTACGACCATCGGCTTCGAACGACGCTTCAACCCAGTGTTGCAGCTCTCGCCCGAGGACTTCCTGCACACGACCGAGGACACGCCCGCGCGACCACTGAACATGTCGGCCATTCTCGCCACCAACCGCGGCGAGGCGGATTACGCGTGGGCAATGCCGCGCGATCACCTCGACGTGACCGACATCGACCCTCGGGTTGCGCCCGACTGGCTGCGTCGATCCCAGGCGCTCGTGCTGGATGTGCGCGAGCCCGCCGAATATACGAGTGGACACATCCCGGGCGCAGTGTCCATCCCACAGTTCGACCTGGCCTTGCAGCTCGACCACATTCCGCGCGACCGCGAGATCCTGGTCGTCTGTGAAGGCGGCACAAGATCGGTCCGCGCCGCGCGCTTCCTCAAACAGGTCGGCTATGACCGCGTCACCAACCTCAGCGGCGGAACATCAGGCTGGTGCGCCGCGGGCCACGCCGTCGAAGCCTGAGCCCGTCAGCTTCCGCTCCCGCTCCTCCCTTGCCCTGCCGCCGGTTCCTGCCCGTGCCGCCGGTTGCCTCCGGTTCCTCCCCGGAAAATGGGAACGCGCCGGATCGCGCGCGCCAGCGCGACGACTGACTAACGCAGCCAGAGCGACGGCGCCCAGCCGCCGATCCACTTCCCGAAGGGAACGTGGCGGGGGCGGCGGTTTACCATTGGCCGCGATGGGCCAGCTCACGCCTGAAACGCTGATTTACGACGCCTCCGCGGCCGTCGACCCGCAGGTCTCGCCCGACGGACGCCACATCGTCTACACCGTCGCCAAAGCCGACCGTGCGACCGACCGCGGCACCAGCCAGGTATGGCTCGCGGCCATCGATGGCTCCGACGCCCGCCGCATCAGCGGCGCAGGCGACAGGAACCGCGAAGCCCGCTGGTCGCCTGGCGGAAAGGCGATCGCATTCGTCTCGGACCGCGTCAAAGACACCAGCGGCATCTACGTCTTGCCGATCGACGGCCCAGGTGAAGCGCGCGAGCTGACTCGCCACAACCAGGCTATCGGCCAACTCGATTGGTCCCCCGATGGCCGTTCCATCGCGTACGTGACGACATTCGACCCAGATAATCCGAACGAAGACCCAGCGCCGAAAACATCGAGAGTGCGCGTCACACGCAGGCTGGATTACAAGCAGGACAACCGCGGCTATCTCAACGACGTACGCTCGCAGGTCTTCGTCGTCGACGTGCAATCGGGCGAGCGCAAAAAGCTGACCAGCGCCCTGGAGGACCACTGGTACCCGCAGTGGTCGCCGGACGGCCGCACCGTCGCGGCGCGCATCTCGACCGACAACGGCATTTACTCGCAGATCGGCCTGATTGACGTCGAAAGCTGCCGCACCAAACGCGTTGGGCCACCACAAGGCACCGTCGGCGTCTGGTCCTGGTCTCCGTCAGGTGACCGCGTCGTCTTCGCCGGCGACACCGAGCCAACGGCCCAGAGTGACTTCTTCATCTACGACGTCGCGTCCGAGTCGACGAAACGGCTAACCACGGATCTGCAGTGCCTGCCCGAAGCCGGCTTCCCGACCATTTTGGGCCCGTCCCAGCCTGTCTGGCTGAATGACAATACGATCCTGTTCCACGCGGTCCGCGCCGGCCAAAGCGGCCACTACAGGTTTGACGTCGAAACGGCCGAAGTGGACATCGAGCGTGGCACGCAGGCGCTCAACGCCGGGTTCAGCGTCGACACAGCAGCACGGTACGTCGTGCAGTCCCACAGCAGCCTCGAGAGCATGGCCGAAGTCGCTGTTTACGATCGGCAATCGAATCAACGCACCGTGGCAACAGCGCTGAACACCGCCCTGCTGGAGAATGCCAAACCCGCGACGTGGGAGCGCTTCGACGTCGACCGCGACGGTACCGTCACCGAGGCCTGGCTGCTCAAACCCGCGGACTTCGATGCACGGAAGAAGTACCCGCTAGTCCTCGACGTGCACGGCGGTCCGCACAGCTACTACGGCTACAGCTTCCAGGCCGTCCAGCAAGCCCTGGCCAGCCACGGCTTCCTGGTTGTGTATTCGAACCCACGCGGCTCGGGTTCGTATGGGCGCGACTTCGCACAACAGGTGCGCGTCAATTGGGGTGGCGAGGACTACCGCGATCTTATGGCCGTGGTCGACACTGTCCTCGAGCGACCGTATGTGGATGCGAATCGCACGGGCATCTGGGGCTACAGCTACGGCGGGTTCATGACCGCGTGGACGATCGGCCAGACGGACCGCTTCAAAGCGGCCGTGTGCGGTGCGCCGTGTTTCGACCTCGAGTCGATGTACGGCACGAGCGACATCTCGCACGCGTGGGGACCCTACCAGTGGGGTGGGAAGCCGCATGAAGCGAGCGAAGCCTTCGCTGCGCACTCGCCGTCAACCTTTGCGCATCGGGCCAAGACACCCACCCTCATCGTGCAGGGCGAAGCAGACGATCGCTGCCCGATCGGTCAGGGCGAGCAGATGTTCGTGGCGCTCAAGCAGGCCGGCTGCGAGGTCGAGTTCGCTCGCTACCCGGGTGGCTCGCACGCCATGCTGCGCGTCGGCCCGCCATCACATCGCGTCGACTTCCTCGGGCGCGTCCTCGGCTGGTTCCAGGATCACCTGGGCGGACCTGCCTGACCCAATGTTGACGGCTCCAGCGCGGGCGCTGGGCGCATTGCAGGCCTTCGTCGACACATCGCTGGATGACGCGCTCGCCGGCGCCGAGGATGTGGCTGCCGCCCAATCGCGGGCCGTCGCGCTGTTCCACTCTGTCGCCGCCGACGTCCCCGCCTACCGGGCCTTCTTGCGCGACCACGCCATCGAAGCAACCTCCGTCCAGACCTTTGACGACTTTCAGCGCCTGCCCCTGGTCGACAAGCGCACCTACCTCTATAAGCACCCGCTGGCCGCCCTCTGCCGTGGCGGCAAGCTAGAGGCGTGCGACATGGTCGCCGTGTCATCGGGCTCCACCGGCCAGCCGACATTCTGGCCACGCTTCGTCTCCGATGAGCTACCGGTGGCGCGTCGCTTCGAGCAGGCCTTCTTCGACAGTTTTCGCGCCGACAGCCGCTCGACACTGGCCGTCGTGTGCTTCGCCCTGGGCACCTGGGTCGGCGGCATGTATACGGCCCAAAGCTGCCGCCACCTCGCAACGCGCGGCTATCCGATCACGGTCATCACACCCGGCAACAACAAGACCGAGATCCTGCGTGTGGTGCGCGAGCTTGGCCGTTCGTTCGAGCAGGTCGTGCTGCTCGGCTATCCGCCATTCCTCAAGGACGTCGTCGATACCGGGCTGGCCGAAGGTGTCGACTGGTCAAGCCTACACGTGAAGCTCGTCACCGCGGGCGAGGTGTTCTCCGAAGCGTGGCGCACCCTGGTCAGCCAGCGCCTCGGCTCTGACGAGCCCATGCTCGATTTGGTGTCGCTGTACGGCACCGCCGACGCGGGCGTCCTGGGCAACGAAACCCCGCTCAGCATCTGTATCCGGCGCTTCCTGGCCGAACGGCCGGATGCCGCGCGAGCGCTCTTCGGCGAATCGCGCCTGCCCACGCTGGTCCAATACGATCCGCGCTCGCGCTTCTTCGAGGCGATTGATGGGACGCTGCTGTTCTCAGGCGACAACGGCATTCCACTGGTCCGCTATCACATCGCCGACTCTGGCGGCCTCGTCGACTACGCCGACATGCTGGCCTTCCTACGCCAGTACGACTTCGATCCGGTAACGACCGTGCGCCGCGCAAGCGATCGGGGCATCAGACCGCTGCCCTTCGTATACGTTTTCGGTCGCGCCGACTTCACCGTGTCCTACTTCGGCGCCAACGTCTACCCCGAGAACGTGACCGTCGGGCTCGAGCAATCGCCAGTGGATCAGTGGGTCACGGGCAAGTTCGTGATGCAGGCGCGCGAGGACGATGAGCGCAATCGCTACCTATCGATCGTCGTAGAGCTTGGCCCAGGCATTCCAGCTACCGCCGAGAAGGTGGATACCATCGCCGATTCCGTGCACCACCACCTGTTGCGCTTGAACAGCGAGTTTGCCCATTATGTGCCTCCGGAGCGTCAGCGGCCGCGCATCGAGCTTGCGCCGCTCGGCCACCGCGAGTACTTTCCTGTCGGCGTCAAACACCGCTACACGCGGCGTTAGGCGTGGTGACTACGGTGGCTGACAGGTCCATGGTGGTCGTCGTCGACGACGAGCGCGCCTTCGCCGAGATCCTGGTGGGGATGTTGCGCGAGGAGGGCTACCTCGTCGAGCGTGCCCACGACGGGCGGCAGGCGCTCGCGGCCATCGCCGCAAGCGCCGACTCGCGCCTACGCGAGCCGAACGTCGTCTTCCTGCGCAAGCCGCTGGACTTTCCCGAGCTGCAGCGGCTCGTCCAGTCGTTGCTCGACCGCATAACCACATCGGTTGCATGAGCGCAGCGGCAGCCTGGCGCTACCACGACGCCACCAAACACTCGCTGGCCAGCCTGCGCGCAAACACGCATCAACTGGACTGGGCAAACCAGCCGCTGCCCTTCAAGATCTACACGAGTCTCGAGCCGATCACCTTGCCCCGTGAGTACGTGCGCTCCGAGGTTGTCGATCGAGCCGCTCTAGCCCGTATCTGCTTCTACGCTAACGGCATCACGCGCGTGCTGCGCCGCCGCGGCGGGCAGATGCCTTTCCGCGCCGCGGCCTGTACCGGCGCGCTGTACCACATCGAGCTGTACGTGGTCTGCCAGGACGTGCCCGACCTGGCGGCGGGTGTCTACCACTACGGTGCGCACGACCACGCCTTGCGGCAGCTGCGCGCCGGAGACTTTCGCGCCGCGCTGGTCGATGCGACGGGTGCCGAGCCGCACGTCGTGCAGGCACCGGCCGTCATCGTGTGCACGAGCACGTTCTGGCGCAACGCCTGGAAGTACCAGGCGCGTGCGTACCGTCACAGCTTCTGGGACAGCGGAACCATCCTGGCCAACCTGCTCGCCGTCGAGCCGACGGCGTCGATCGTCGCGGGCTTCGCCGACGATGCCCTCAATCAACTGCTCGATGTTGATGCCGCCCATGAGGCTGCCATATGCCTGGTGCCCATCGGCTCCGACGCGTCTGCGCCCGGCGCCGCCCCCGCCATGCCCCCACTCGGCCTTCCAGTCCAGCAGCTCTCACGCACCGAGGTCGACTACCCGGCCATCACGGAGATGCACGCCGCATCATCTCTGCCGGACGGCGCCGCCGCCGCCCGCTGGCGTGCCAGTCTCGCGTCGGCGCCTGACCCATGGACGGTGCCTGGTCCGCCGATCGAGGAGGTCATCACGCGCCGCGGCTCGTCGCGTCGCTTCAGCCGCGCCGCCATCGGCCGTGACCAACTCGACACCATCCTCGCCGCGGCCACGGCACCTATCCCAGCCGATTGGGGCCAGCGACTCACCACTCCCTACCTCATCGTCAACGCCGTCGATGACCTCGACGCTGGCAGCTACGTCTTCGATGGCGATCTCCAACCCTTGCGGACCGGCGATTTCCGGGACATCGCTGGCTTCCTGGACCTGGGCCAGGAGCTCGCCGCCGACGCCGCGGTCAACGTGTACTCCCTCGTCGATCTGCACCACGTGCTTGCCCGACTGGGCGATCGTGGCTACCGCGCCGTTCAGCTCGAAGGTGCCGTCGAAGGTGGCCGGCTTTACCTGGGGGCGTATGCCCTCGGCCTGAGCGCCACCGGCTTGACCTTCTTCGACGATGACGTGACCCGCTTCTTCTCGCCGCACGCGGCCGACCAGAGCGTCATGTTCCTAACGGCGATCGGTGTGACACCAAATCGAACGCCAGCTCCGTCACGGGATGTCTAACCAACCGTCGCCTAACCTTGTAGGAATGTTCTGTTGATCTTGGTGGGCCGGGTACGTGCCGTGCGTTTTGTCCGTACTCGAGGCCAATGCGTGGTCCAGGCCGCAGCCAAGGAGGAGAGTGCGGCATATGTTTCGACGTTTTTCGTGGCGCGAATGTCCAGGTCGTATGTCTGAACGACGCGCTCAATCAGAACGACGTGCGCATCCTTCAGGCATACGCCTAGAACACGTTCACGCTCAGAGGCGCTCGCGGGACGCAACAAGGCCCGCGAGCGCCAGCGCGACATTGCACATGTCATACGCCTGCTGCGCATCTTCGGCGACGTAGCGCACCGCACGATCGCCACAGCGTTCGACGCGCGGGATACGCACCGTTGCCGCCGCCATCGACGAATCGCCGAACACCATCTCCAGCGAAACGGGCGCCTCGAGGACAAACGGCTGCATGTCGCTGACGCGCTCTACCGCCCGACATGCCGCCTGTTGAATGCGCTCCAACGCCACCGCCTGCGCCAGACAGCGCGCTGTAAAGCGATCGAGCGCGTATTTGACCACGGCTGTTTCGATGTGCGGCAGCCAGGTCCGGGTCTCGTCACAGATCACGTCGTCGCCGGTAACCAGCGCTACGGGCACGCCATGCTGGCCAGCCACGGCCGCGTTGAAGCGCGCTTCGCTCGCCGGCTCGCCGTTCAGCCGCACGTCCCACAGCACATTCGGGCCCGTGAACGTGTGGCTCAAGACGCCCCGACCGTCGGCGGCGCGCGCGTGGTAACCGACGAAAAAGACCGCCCCGTACGTCGCATCCACGTCGCCCAGCATGAGCGAGGGTCGGTTCTCGTAGCCACGGATGAGCTCGGCCCGCGCATCGAGCTGCTCCCAGACCAGGTTGAGCATGCCATCGTGGGCATCGGCGACCACGACGTCGGTCGCGCCACCCTCGAACGCGCCTGCGATCGCGGCGTTGGCATCGGCGGTCATCCACAGTCGGGCGCGCTCGTAGTCATCGCCCTTGCCCGCGCCGGGCGGCCAGCCCGTAGCCGTCTCGCGGCGTGTGGCCACGCCTGAGATGCCCTCCATGTCCACCGAGATCAACACCTTCACGAGCGCCAGCGTACCCCGCGCGGCTCAGGCGTGAACGGTCAAAGAGGGTCGGGGAGCCGGGACTCGAACCCGGGACCTCCGCGTCCCGAACGCGGCGCGCTACCAGGCTGCGCTACTCCCCGAAAGAGCGTTCGACAAGTGTACTCAAGCGGTCTCGGCGGCTGCCACCTCAGGTGCGCGCCTTCAGCTTGGACTTGGCTTCGGTCCATAGCGCCAGAAGGTCGGCGTGGGGCATGTCGGACAGCTGCGCGTAGCCGCGTTCCGAGGCAAGCTGCTCCATCAGCTGGAACCGAGTCGTGAACTTGCGGTTGGCTGCGCGCAGCGCCTCTTCGGGATCGATGCCGTCCTGCCAGGCCAGCTTGGCGATGATCCACAACACGTCGCCCAGCTCTTCTTGCCGCTCGTCGAGCGATGCTGCTTCGAGCAGCTCCTGGAGCTCTTCGCGGACCTTGTCCACGGTGCCGTTACGGCTCGGCCAATCGAAACCAGCTTTGACTGCCTTGCGGCCGAGCTCAGCGGCTTGTTTCAGGCCAGGCAGGCTGCGCGGCACACCGTCGAGGGCCGAGCGCAGCGGCGCATCGCGTTTCTCGGCTGACTTCAAAACCTCCCAGTTGCGCACGACGTCCGACGGCCCAGTGACCTGCACCGAGCCAAAGACGTGCGGGTGGCGTCGCACCAGCTTGGCGCTGAGCGTGCGCACCACGTCGTTCCACTCGAACTCTCCAGACTGATCGGCGAGCTCGGCGTGCAGCGCCACCTGCAACAACACGTCGCCCAGCTCTTCGGCCAGGCCGGCTGGATCGTCGTCCTCGATCGCGTCGACGACCTCATACGCCTCCTCGATCACGTACGGCGTGAGCGAGCGATGCGTCTGCTCGAGATCCCACGGGCAGCCAATCTCGGGCGCGCGCAGACGCGCGACGATGGCGCGCAGCCCGTGCGCCGAGCCCGTCGGTACCTCGGCCGCCACGCTGGGCACGACCACGTGGGTCAGGTGGTCGAAGCCACCCGCACCCCGGTCCAACTCCGAAAGCGCCAGTGGCAACAACGTTTGATCCGGCAGGCCAGGGTGGTGCACCAGCAACACCTCGTGCTCGGGCGGATACACCCGTCCAAGAGCGAGCTTGAGGTCACTCGCCACCTGCCGGCTGAAGACCCCAGTGACGACGGCGGGCCAGCGCGGATTCAGCTCGATGTGCAGGTCGATGCCCGCTCCGCCTAGCGCCGCCGCCTCAACCAACTGCGCACCATCTGTGGCATCTAAGCCAGCTGCTGCCAACGCGCCCACACCGAGCGGCACACCAGGCACGACATCGATCACTGCGCCCGCCGAGCGCAATCGCTGCAGCACACTCTCGCCAAGCACGCCGTCGCCGGGCACCGCCAACACCACATCGTCGCCCGTTGCGAGCAGCCGCTCCACCAGGCCAGCCTCGACATCGGCCAGTGACGTGGCCCGGTCGTAGACTTCGTCAAGGCTTTCAAACTCAGCGTCTAGTGCAGATAGGGCGGGGTGGAACCGCGTTCGGGCAACGACGCGCGTGCCGCGGGCGGCCTCCAGCGCAGCAACTGTCAGTAGGGAGGACGGACCGGGTCCAAGTCCGACGACCGTCACACGCATGCGTCCTACTCTAATTGACCCGTTTTTCCCCCTGGCTGGGGGTGTCGTATCGCAACACACTGCCGACATCGTGGTGGCGGACTCGGCCTGACGCTGTATCGCGCATCGTCGAAGGCCATGGCGGCCAGATCTGGGCCGAATCCCGCGGGCCCGAGCTCGGTGCGCGGATCTGCTTTACCGTGCCGGTCTACAAGCAAACCTCGCGTGCCGTGCGCGCCGACTCCTCGGCCGCCAACAATACGCGCACGATGTGCCGGCCCCAGCTCGGCGGCACGCGCAACGGCTCCTCACCGCGAATAGCGCGCACCAGATTGCGCAGCTCCTCGGTAAACGGATCAACCGCGGTCAGCTCGATCGGCTCGTAGACACCCTCGCGGTCGACGGCGATGCGGTTCGAGTACGAATCGAAACGCAGCATGCCGTCGGTGCACGTGATCTCGACTTCACACTTCTCGACGCCGCGCTTTTTGTAGCCGGCATGCGTGATGTTGACGTGCAGGCCGTTGCGCAGCCGCAAGAACGCGATACTCGCGTCGTCCGCGGGTAGACCGTGGAGCGGCGAGCCGATCCAGGCGCGGACTGACTCGACCTCGGAGTCGAGCACCCAACAGGTGCGATCGATCATGTGCGCGCCATTCATCAGCCACATGCCGCCACCAGTGGCGCGGTCGAGGAACCACGGCAGCCGCATCTCGACGCCGAACGGCTTGTACCAGGTGTCGGTGGCGAACACCGGCTGACCGAGCGTGTCGCCTTGAACCAGCTCACGCGCGCGAACCGTGGACGCGAAGTAGCGCTGGCTGTGGCCGACCAGCAGATGCACCCCGCCGCGCTCGACTGCGGCCAGAATGCGATCGCACTCTTCGATGGTGTCGGCCATCGGCTTTTCGAGGAAGATGTGTTTGCCCGCCGAGGCCGAAGCGACGGCGGCCTGCTCGTGCAAGAAGTTGGGCAGGGCGACCGTGACGACCTGGATATCGTCGCGCTTCAGGACGGCGTCGGAATCGGTAAAGGCGAGGCAGCCGTGCTTATCGGCAAAGGCCGCGGCGCGCTCCGCATCGACGTCGAACACCGCGACGAGTTGCGTCCCAGGAGTTTGCGCGACGGCGCGTGCGTGGCCTGCACCCGCCCGACCGGCGCCGAAAATGGCAACGCCTAGCGTGGAATCCATCAAGCCGCCGAGGATACCCTGATCCGGTTGTGACCGTTGTGAATGCTCCGCCGCAGTCGAAGCTGCGCATCAGCGAAATGCAGGTGACACCCGTTGCCTGTCCTGACCCGCCTCTGCTCAATCACCACGGCGTCCACGAACCGGTGTTTCTGCGCGCCATCGTGCGCATTCGAACGGAGGATGGACTCGAAGGTCTCGGCGAGGGCCCGGGCGGCGGGCTGTACATTCAACAGCTGCGCGCTGCCGCGAAGCACGTGATTGGCGCCGATCCGTACCAGCTCGAGGCTCTGCGGGTGCTGATCGGCAATCCGCGCGTGTACTCGACCATCGAGGTCGCGTTGCTCGACCTCATCGGTAAGTCCATCGGTCGGCCGGTCTACGACCTGCTCGGCGGTGTCGCGCGGCGACGTGTGCCGTTCTCGGCGTACCTCTTCTACAAAGAGGAAGGCGCCGACGAATGGGGACGGGCGATCACGCCCGAGGAGCTGGTCAACCAGGCGCAGCGGTTTCACGATCTGTTCGGTATGACCGTGTTCAAGCTCAAGGGTGGCGTCCTCGAGCCTGATGAAGAGATTGCCACGGTCAAGCTCATGCGCGCACGATTCGGGCCCAAGGCCGGTCTGCGCATCGACCCGAACGCGGCATGGTCGGTCGAAACGTCGATCCGCGTCGCGGAGCGGCTGCGCGAGACGGAGCTCGAATACCTCGAGGATCCCGCCGACGGTATCGAAGCGATGAGCCAGGTAGCGCTGCATACGCCGATTCCGCTGAGCACCAACATGTGCGTCACCGCCTTCGAGCACATTCCACTGGCGTTCCGCCTGCGGGCCGTCCAGGTCGTGCTCGGCGATCACCACATGTGGGGCGGCCTGATCGCCTTTCGGCACCTGGGGGTGATCTGCCATACGCTGGGTTGGGGCCTGTCGCAGCACTCCAATAGCCATCTCGGCATCTCCTTCGCGGCGATGATTCACGCCGCCGCCGCAATCCCGAACCTGCTGTACGCCAGCGACACGCATTACCCATGGAACGCCGCGAGCGACGTCGTACGTGAGACATCGCTGTTCAAGTTTCACGAGGGTGCCGTGGACCTGTGGGACACACCGGGCCTGGGTGTGAGCATCGACGAGGAGCGCCTGGCCGCGGCAGCCGCCGCATACGAGCAACGCGGAGCCGCGCTCGGCCGCGACGACGTGGCGGCGATGCGCGAACGCCGGCCCGACTGGCTGCCGCACATGCCCAAGTGGTGAGCCCGCTGTGAATTAGTTCACTGCGTTTGGGGTGCGCCCGTGCGCAGGATGACTGCATGATCGCTCGGGCTCGACACCAGGCGCGGCTTCCCCTCGCTGCCATTGCCTTTCTCGCTCTCCTCGCCTTTTCCGTCTTCTCGGCCAACCGGCCTACGATTGGCGCCACCGACATGAACGTCGTTTCGACAGCGCCCGCGGGGCGCACCGTGCCATTGCGCTCGGTTTCTGCTGACCCCGCCCCATGCAACGGCGCCTATGTCACCGGTGACCTCGCAGGCGACGCCTCGCCCGCCGACGTCTACAACACCATGTGCGCCCGCTAGGCACCGCCAGCGCCTGACCGCGAGGCTTCCGCGATTCCGGCTTCTGGTTCTCTTTAAAGCAGAAAGTTTGAAACCCCAGGGTTCTGCTTCTCTTTTAAAGAGAAAAGAAGATTGTCTACCAATTCGTCAACGCCCCGTCGAGCCGTTGCAAATGCGGCGCCTCCGTCAGTTGGAATGGATACTTCCGGGCGGCCTCGCGATCGAACTCAATCCCCAGCCCCGGCCGTTCGGGCGGCAACAAGTAGCCGTCCTGCCACGAGACTTGCACGGGAAACACGTCAGTCAACGTGGTCCCAGGACGCCGCGGCTGCTCCTGGACGCCGACATTGGGCGACGCCAGGTTCAGCTGCAAGCACGCGGCTGTGGACACCGGGCCTAAAGGATTGTGCGTAGCCAGTTGGATGCCGTGCAGCTCGCACCAGCCGGCGATCTTGCGCGCCTCGGTGATGCCGCCGACGATGCACAGGTCAACGCGACAGTAGTCGATCAGGTCGTCCTCGATCAGCTCGCGAAACTCCCACTTCGACGCGTACTGCTCCCCAGCAGCCAACGGGACGGCGGTCTGCTCGCGCAGGCGGTGATAGCGATGCGGATTTTCGGCGCGCAGCGCATCTTCCATGAAGAACGGCCGAAACTGCTCGCTCGCCCGGCACAGCCGCACTGAATCAGTCAGCTCCAGCCGCGTGTGAATGTCCAGGCACAGCTCGATAGCGTCGCCCACAGCGGAACGCACGGCCTCGAGCTGCTTTAACGCCGTGTTGACGGCCTCGCGCGGCTCCAGGAGATCGCCGTCCTGGGGTAAGCCCCAGCGCACGAACTTCCAGCCTTCGGCAACGTGCTGCTGAGCGTTGTCCACCAATGCCTGAATGTTGCTGCCTTCGCCCGGCGCCTGGGTATGCGGGTAGCACACCACCTTGTCGCGCACGCGCCCGCCCAACAACTGATAAATGGGCACCCCGAAGCGTTTGCCCAGAATGTCCCACAACGCGATGTCGATGGCCGAGATGGCGCTGCACAGCACGCGGTTGGCGGGAAAGAACCCGCCGCGAAACAGCGTCTGCCACAGATGCTCGATGCGTCCCGCGTCCTGGCCGATGAGCATCGGCTTGAAGTGCTCGATGGCGCCCATCACCGCCAGCTCACGGTGGCTCAGCCCCGATTCACCGACGCCTGAAAGGCCCTCGTCGGTATCGACGGTGACAAACAAGTTCACCCGGCTGCCGTTGAACACCGGGAAACACTCGATCGCGGTGATTTTCATGCGAGCGCGGCCACCTCGTCGCGCTCCTGGATCATGCCCACCCCGAGCTCGGCGCAGGCCCGCAACAGGTGCGGGTCAGCCAGCCCGTCCAGGAGGTTCCAGCACGGCGAAACCTGTGTAGATCCACGGAGACGCAGGATATCGCACCTCCAAACGCGCGAACCGGCTACTATTGCCACCTGGCGCCGCCCCCCAACACGATGGCCGAACCGTCGCCCTCGGCGCTGTCCGCCTTCCACCGTACGCTTGGGTACGCTTTTCGAGACCCCAACCTCCTCCAAGCTGCGCTCATCCACACCTCATACGTGAACGAGCGTCCTGGTCGAGGCCTGGAATCGAACGAGCGACTCGAGTTCCTTGGCGACGCCGTGCTCGGCATCATCGTCGCCCACCGACTGTATGAAGTGCGGCCCGAGTCGCCCGAAGGCGAGCTGACCGTGCTGCGCGCCTGGCTCGTGCGTCAGTCGACACTCGCGCGCTGGGGACGCCAGTTGGCGTTGGGCGCGCACCTGCTGTTGGGTCGTGGCGAGGCGCGCGGCGGTGGCCGCGAACGGCCCGCCCTCTTGTCGCGTGGGTTCGAGGCGCTGATTGGCTCGCTGTACCTGGATGGCGGGCTCGACGCAGCGCGGGCGGTGCTGCTGCCGTTGATCGATCAGGAGATTCAGACCGGCTTCAGCCCGCAGCGCGTGGTCGACGCCAAGTCGCGCTTGCAGCAGGTCACTCAGGCACGCTTCGAGCAGACGCCTGTGTACAACATGGTCGACCATAGCGGACCTGGCCACGCGCCGATGTTCGTGGTCGAGGTGCGCGCCGGCCCCGACATCGTCGCCCGCGGCAGCGGCCATTCCAAGCGCGCCGCCCAGCAAGCCGCGGCGCACGCCGCGCTGCAACAACTGGATGTCGCCGAGGGGTACGCCACCCCCGAAGACGAGTGATCCTCCGCGGGCCGCACGGCGTAACGTTCGGGAGTGCCCGTTGCACTCAACCGTGCCCCGCCGAAGGCGGAATGCCTGGGGCATGGACCGTTCGGCAGGCACCCACCGCCCCAGCCGGGAACCCCGCCGAAGACGGAACTGCGGCGGCAGCCGGCCGCTACACTCGGACCTAGTTGTTCCTCAAGCGCCTGGAGCTCGTCGGCTTCAAGTCCTTCGCCCCGCGAACCACGACCGAATTGCTGCCGGGCATCGTCGTGGTCGTCGGACCCAACGGTTCGGGCAAGAGCAACATCGCCGACGCGGTGCGCTGGGTCCTCGGCGAGCAGTCGGCCAAGGCCGTCCGCGCCCGAAAACCCGAAGAGGTGATCTTTGCCGGCTCGGCCACGCGGCCGCAGCTCGGTATGGCCGAAGCCTCACTCATCCTCGACAACTCTGACAATAGCCTGCCGATCGAATACGCCGAAGTGCGCGTCACACGCAGGCTGTACCGCTCAGGCGATAGCGAGTACCTGCTCAACGGCGCCAAGGTCCGGTTACGTGACATAACCCAGCTCTTACTCCACGCCGGCCTCAGCCCCGACAGCTATTCCGTGATCGGCCAGGGCTCCATCGACGAGCTTATCCTGCAGCGACCCGACGAGCGCCGCATCGCGTTCGAGAGCGCGGCGGACATCCGCCGCCACCAGTTGCGGCTCAACGAAACGCGCAGCAAACTCGCGGCCACTGAGGCCAACCTGACCCGAGTCCAGGACGTCGTCGCGGAGCTCGCTCCGCACGTGCGCCGGCTCAAGACCCAGGCCGATCGGGCTGCCCGAGCCGACACGATGCGCGTCGAGCTGCACGACGTACTGGTGCGCTTCTTTCGCGCTCGGCTCGCTCTGGCGCTCGTCGAGCAGCACACGAGCGACGACCAGCTGCGCTCAGCCAACCAGGCCGTCGAGCGTGCTGAATCCGAAACGTTCGACGCGCAGACAGCCCTGAATCAGCTCGATGCGGCCCTGGCCACGTTCGACGATCAGCTGGCCACATTGCGCCCGCGCGTCGAGAGCTACCGCGAACAAGCCGCCGCCAGCGAGCGCGCGCTGGCGGTGGCGCGCGAGCGCGCAGCCGGCATCGAAGAGCGCCGCGCCACGGCCCAATCTGATGTCGGGCGGCTGAGCGCACAGCTCCAGCGCCTGGCGCGCGACGAAGCCGTGCACCTGTTCCACACCTCCTCGACGGCGGACGAGCCCGACCCGAGTGCAAGCATCGAGATGGCGCACGCGCGCCTGCTCGAGCTTCAACCGAATCTGGAAGCTGCGCAGACAGAACGCCGCCAGCTCGTTCAGCAGCGCGATGCGCTCGAGGTGCGGATGACCGAAGCCGAGACGCGCCTGCGCCAGATGGAGCAGCAGGTGCACGCGCTCGAATCGAACCTCGCCGTTGACGAGGCCCGGCGGACCGACCGCGCTAGCCGGCTCGCCGCCCTCGAAGAACAGCTGACGCAGTCGATCGCCGATCACGCGCACTTGACAGAACGGGTGAGCCAGGCAGAAGCGGCTCAGACTGTGGCCGTCGAGCGCCACGCCCAGGCCAGCGAAGCCGAACGCGCCGCTGCCCATGCCTTGCGAGCCATCAGCCAACAGGCGGATCGGCTGCACGGCGCGTTGATGGCGCTCGGCGGGGCCGAGCTTTCGGGCGAACAGCGGGCGACCTTGCCCGAAGACTGGCAGGCCGTGTTGGCTGACCTGCCCGTCATCGGCCTGGCCGGCGAGCTCGGGACGCGCATTCGGCCGATCGATCGGCTCATGCGCGCCTACTTGCTGCGCGTCATCGTGCTCGGTGACGATGCCAGCGCACGCGAGGCCTATCGTCGGCTCAGTACGACGCTGGCGGCCGAAACGCCCGGCTGGGCCGTGTTGTCCCTCGACGGCAAGCTGCTCACACCGCCCGGCGAGCGACCGCTCGCCGAGGCCGCCGAAGGCTCGGCGTTCGCCGATTGGCGACGCCAGGTGCGCCAGCTCGAAGCAGAACTGGCTGACGCTGAGCGCGCCCGCCGCGACGCTGTTGCTCGTGTCGAAGCAGCACATTTCGCGCTCGCCGCGGTGGAACAACTCGCTCGCGATACTCGCGAAACAGTCCAGGCCGCGGCAAACGAGCTCGACCAGCTCACCCGCACCCGTCGCATTGTGCAATCTGAGCTGGACGATCTGCGCGCCGAGCACGATCGCTCGGCCACGCACGCTGCACGGCGCGAGGCTGACCGACGCAGACTGACCGACGCCGTGCAGTCAGCGCGTGCGGCCGTAACGACTGCGCGTCAGCAGCGTGAGCAGCTGGGTGAGCGACTGCAAGTTGCAGATACTCGCGTGGCGACGCTGACCGAGCAGGTCAACCAGGCCCAGGCTGATGTTGTCGCGCGCGAGGCGGCAGGCGCGCAGCGCGAGGCCGAACGCGCCGCGCAGGCGGTCCTGCAAGGGCGCATTCAGGCGGAGTTGGACGCATCCCGGCTCGAGCTCGAAGGCGCTTCGCGTCGCGTCCAGCAGCTTGCACTCCAGGCCGAAGAGCTCGGCGCGCGCGAGCGCGCCCTGATCGAAGAAGTGCAAGCCACGCTGCTCGAGCTGGCGCCGATGGAAGAGCAGCTGTCGTCGGCCGAGCAGCGGCGGCTGGAGCAGCTTGCTGAGCGGCGTGCCCAGGAAGTCCGGCTCGCCGAACTGCGTGGTGCCGAACGGCAGGCGCACGAGCAGCGTGAGGAGCTGCATGTGCGCGCCCAGCGCGCGACGGACGATCTGGCGCGGCTACGAGCCGAAATTGACGAGACAGCGGAGCTCGAGTCGGATTTGCCCGGCGGCGCGGCCTGGGCCGCTCAGCTGCGCCTCGAGGTGGGCGATGCACCCGAGCCGACCCTCGACCTGGAGGCGATGCGCCGACGCATCGCGCTGCTGCAGCGTGAGCTGCGCGTCGTTGGTGGTGTGGCCGATTCCGTCGTCGAAGAGTTTCGCGAGATCAGCGAACGGCACGACTTCCTGGTGCACCAATCCGACGATCTACGCGTGGCAATGGCGGAGCTGCAGCATGCCGCCATCGAGCTCGAGACCCACATGCGTGAGCGCTTCGCCGCCGTCTTTCAAGCTATTCAAGCCGCGTTTCAAGAGTGCTTCGCGCAGCTGTTCGACGGCGGTGAAGCGCAGCTCGTGCTGACCCAGCCTGACGATTTATTGACCAGCGGTGTCGACATCGTCGCCCGACCACCCGGCAAGAAGCTTCAGGGGCTGCTGTCGTTGAGCGGCGGCGAGCGCGCGCTGACCGTTGTCGCCCTGCTGTTCGGGCTGCTGCGGGTGAACCCGACTCCGTTCTGCGTGCTCGACGAGGTCGACGCGGCGCTCGATGAAGCCAACGTTCAGCGCTTCGCAAACCTGCTGGCCGACTTCGCTCGAGCCATACAATTCATCGTCGTCACCCACAATCGGGCCACGATGGACCGCGCCGACGCCCTGTACGGTGTGAGCATGGACACGCACGGCGTCTCACGCATCTTCTCCATCCGGCCGCAAGCAGTGGCGGCCTCCTGACATGATTCTTTCGCGTTGGTTCAAACTCGACAAAGGCGCCGAAAAGTCGCGCGAAGGTGTCTTCGCCCGCCTGGCGAGCGTCTTCGAACAGCCGCGCCCCATCGACGACGATCTGTGGGACGAGATCGAAGACCTGCTCCTGCAAGCCGACGTCGGCGTCCACACCACCGATCAATTGCTCGAGATGATGCGCAACGAGGTCGAGCTCGGCAACGCGACCAACAGCAAGGATCTGTACCGCGTTCTGCAGGACGAGCTGGTGCTCAGCTTGAACGAGGTTGCTCCGACGTCGCCCGAGGACATGCTGCCGCCGCGTGGCGAGCTAGGCGTGCTCTTGATCGTGGGCGTCAATGGCGTCGGCAAGACGACCAGCATTGCCAAGCTCACTGACTACTTCAAATCGGGTGGGCAGCGGATCATGCTCGCCGCGGGTGACACGTTCCGCGCGGCGGCGATCGATCAGCTCAAGCTGTGGGGCGACCGCGTCGGCGTGCCCGTAGTGGCCCAGAATCCCGGCTCCGATCCAGGCTCGGTGGTTTTCGACGCGCTAGCCGCTGCCCGAGCGCGCGGCGCCGACCTGCTCATCGTCGACACTGCCGGGCGCCTGCACACCAAAGTCAACTTGATGGAAGAGCTCAAGAAGATTCGTCGGGTGCTCGCGCGGCAGAACGTGAGCCACGTGCGCACGCTGCTCGTGCTCGACGCATCCACGGGCCAGAACGCCATCGTCCAGGGCCGCGCCTTCAAAGAGGCCACCGGTGTGGATGGGCTGGTGTTGGCCAAGCTCGACGGTACGGCCAAGGGCGGCGTGGTCTTTGCCATTGTCGACGAGCTGGAAATCCCCGTGCTGTTCGTAGGCACCGGCGAGCAGCTCGGCGACCTGTCCGAATTCGACGCCCAGGCGTTCGTGCGCGCACTCTTCAAGAACTGATGACCCAGCCATCCCACGGCCCAGCACGCCCCACCTACCCGCCGAAGGCGAAACCCTCCTGGACTGGCAACAGTCTGGTGCCCGCCGGGTTGCCTCTGGCGTCGATCAACCCGTTTACCCGCCGAAGGCGAAACCCTCCCGGGGCTGACAACGGTTTCGGCCACGCCGCGGTCGGACCGCGCGAGCTGTAACCAATGTTCGAGTCTCTCTCGGAAAAGCTCCAGGCCGTCTTCGATCGCCTCGGCCGCAAGGGCCGCCTGAGCGAAGAAGACGTCGATCTCGCGCTGCGCGAAGTGCGCGTTGCGCTGCTCGAGGCCGATGTCTCGCTCAAGGTCGTCCGTCAGTTTGTGAGCGCGATCAAAGAGAAGGCCGTCGGCCAGGACGTCGTCCACAGCCTGACCCCAGCCCAGACAGTGATCAAGATCGTGCACGATCAGCTTGTCGAGCTGCTCGGCACGACACCACCACGCCTGACGGTGTCCTCGAAACCGCCGACGGTCGTGCTGCTGGTGGGCCTGCAAGGCTCCGGCAAGACGACGACCGCCGCGAAGCTGTCGACGCAGATCAAGAAGATGGGGCACAAGCCGCTGTTGGTCGCTGCTGACCCGTACCGCCCTGCGGCCGTCACCCAGCTCCAGACACTGGGCAAGCAAATCGACGTGCCGGTTTTCCATGATCCGTCCAAGAAACCACCGGAGCTAGCCCAGGCGGCCGTCAAGTACGCCGAACAGAACGGCCTGTCATTTGTCGTTATCGACACGGCTGGCCGCCTCCAGATCAACGAAGAGCTGATGCGCGAGCTCGAGTCGATCAAGGCCCGCGTCGAGCCCGACGAGACCCTGCTGGTCGCCGATGCTATGACCGGCCAGGAGGCAGTCAGGGTTGCCGAAGGCTTTCAGGCATACGTGCCGCTGACGGGCGTGATCCTGACCAAGCTCGACAGCGATGCGCGCGGTGGCGCCGCTTTGTCGCTGCGTGAAGTGACCGGCGTGCCCATCAAGTACGTCGGCGTCGGCGAGAAGATCGATGCCCTCGAGCCCTTCCATCCCGATCGGCTGGCCCAACGCATCCTGGGCATGGGTGACGTGATGAGCCTGATCGAACGTGCTCAGGAGCACGGCGACCAGGAGCAGGCTGCTCGCATGCAGACCAAAGTCGTCAAAGGCGACTTCGACCTGCAGGACTTCCTGGACCAGATGGTCCAGCTCAAGAAGATGGCTGGCGGTGGTGGCCTGCTCGGGCTGGTCGAGATGCTGCCGGGGGTCGGGCGGGCGATGAAGGAGGCCCGCCAGGCGGGCCAGAACCTCGACGAAAAGCAGTTCAAGCGTATCGAGGCGATCATCCAATCGATGACGCCTGACGAGCGCCGGCGGCCAGACATCATTGGCGGCTCGCGCAAGAAGCGCATCGCCAGCGGTTCGGGTACCTCGCCCGCCGAGATCAATCAGCTGCTGAATCAATTCCGCCAGATGCAGAGCCTCATGCGCCAGCTAGGCCGCGGCGGCGGCCTGCCCGGCATGGGCCGTCTGCCCAGCCTTGGCGGCGGCATGCCCAACCTGGGCGCCCTGGGCGCCGGCGGCATCCCCGCCGTGCCCGCGATGGCTGCTCCCGCGCGCCCGAAACACAAGGACCGCAAGAAGAAGAAGCGTCGCTAGCGCGGGCAGCGCAGGCAGATCCCGTGTCCTTCCAGGACGGTGAGGCCCCGGGCCATCCCCATGCGATCCGGACGTACCGGATAACCGCCGAAGACGGAACCCTGGTGGGCCAACTTTGCCGAGCCGCGCAGCGGCAATGGCCAGTGTCCTCACGGCGTGAGCCCGTCACTTGCGTGGCGGGGCACGCGTTCTGCTATCGGTCGCATGGGAAGGCTCGCTCGACGAGCCTGGGAGACGTACGCCTTGGGCATAGACGCAGACGAGCTTCGCAAGCTGCTCCAGGAAGCCGGCATCGTAGGCGAGGCCAGCATCGACGAAGCCGCCGCTGCCAATCAGGGTTCCTGGTCCGAGGTCGGCGAGCAGCCGACCGAGGAGGCCGCCGCCGCGCAGACAGAGCAAACCACCATCAAGCGCACTCCCTCACCAACAGGCGAAGAGGCGCCGCCGACGAATGCCGCGATTTACTTCCGCGACATTTCCGCTGTCACGCTGCTCACCGCCGAGCAAGAGATCGAGCTCGCCCAGCAGATCGAAGCCGGCGAGGACGCCAAACGCGAGCTCCATCTTCATGAAGCCACGCTCGCCGAAGAACAGAAAGACGCGTATCAAGACGTAGCCAGAAGCGGCGAGCGCGCCCGCAGCCGGCTCACCGAAGCGAACCTCAGACTCGTCGTGAGCGTGGCGCGCAAGTACCTGAATCGTGGTTTACCCATGCTCGACCTGATCCAGGAAGGCAACATTGGCCTGGCCCGCGCGGTCGAGAAGTACGACTGGCGAAAGGGCTACCGCTTCAGCACGTACGCGTACTGGTGGATTCGCCAGGGGATGACCCGCGCGATAGCCGAGCAAGCGCGCTCTATTCGCGTTCCGACGCACATGGTCGCCGCCATCGGGGACGTCTACAAGGCCGCCAGAGACCTCCAGCAGGAGCTCGGCCGCGAGCCGCGCGTGAACGAGATTGCCGATCGACTGGACCTGAGCCCAGAACGGGTCCAGGAAATCATGCAGTCGTCGCGGCAACCGGTCTCCCTCGAGACGCCACTGGGCAATGAAGACTCGGCCGGCACCCTGGGCGACCTGATCGCCGATCGGACCGTGCGCACGCCACACGAGATGGCTGCGCAAGGCATGCTCAAGCGCCACATGGAAGACGCCATGCAGGTGCTTTCGCCAAGAGAGCGCCAGGTGCTGCGCCTGCGCTATGGCCTGGCCGGCGGCCGCGAACACACCCTGGGCGAAATCGCCGACCAGCTTGGCGTCACCAGCGAGCGCGTGCGCCAGATCGAATCGGCCGCGCTGAGCAAGATGCGCCAGCCCAAGCTGAAGCATAAACTGCGCGAATATCTCGACGAATACGTCGCGTAGCCGGCTCGACGCGCTGCTGGTCCGGCGTGGGTTGGCCGAAACGCGCGAACGGGCGCAGGCCCTGATCCTCGCGGGCGCGGTCAGCGTCGACAACGCGCCTGCCACCCGTCCCGCGCAGACCGTCAGCGAGACGGCGACGATCGCGCTACGCGATGAAGGACCGTCGTACGTCAGCCGCGGCGCCCTGAAGCTGCAAGCCGCGCTCGACCACTGGTATATCGACCCCGCCGGCAAGGTCGCGATCGATGTCGGCGCCTCGACGGGCGGGTTCACCGACCTGCTCCTGCAACGTAGCGCACAACGCGTCTATGCAGTGGACGTCGGCTACGGCCAATTGCACTACAAGCTGCGTACCGATCCACGGGTGGTGCTCATGGAGCGCACCAACGCCCGCCATCTCACCGCCTTGCCAGAGCAGCCCAACCTGGCCGTCGCAGACGTGTCGTTCATTTCCCTGAGGCTGGTGCTGCCACCAGTGTTCGCTCTCCTCCGCCCGGAAGCACTACTGGTGGCGCTGATCAAGCCGCAGTTCGAGGCTGGCCGCGCCGAAGTCGGCAAGGGTGGTGTCGTCAGAGACCCCGCTGTGCACAACGCGGTGGTCGCAGAGCTGAGGGAGTGGTCAACAAGCCAGCCGTGGCACATCGCAGACGTGATTCCGTCGCCGATCAAGGGTCCAGCAGGCAATATCGAATTCCTCAGCCTGTGGCGCCGCGCGCCGAGGATAATCAGCCCAGGTGCTCCACCAGCTCACCATTCGTAACTTCGCAATCATCGAGCGCCTGCACGTCAACTGGCAGCCCGGCCTGAACGTCATCACCGGCGAGACGGGCGCAGGCAAGTCGATAATCATCGATGCCGTCGGCGCCTTGCTCGGCGACCGCCTGGGTGCCGAGGTGGTGCGCTCGGGCGCGGAGCGGGCGCTCGTCGAAGGCATCTTCGTGCTCGATGCGACCGATGCTGACCCTGACCTTCAGGCCGTCATGACCGAGTACGGGATCGAGCCCGAGGATGGCGCGCTCATCGTCAGCCGCGAGATCGCGGGCAGCGGCGGGCGCGGCGGCGCGCGGGTGAATGGCCGCACGGTACCGCTGACCGTGCTCCAGGAGCTGGGCGAGCGCCTGGTCGACGTTCATGGCCAGTCGCAGCACATGGCGCTGCTGCGCACCCGTGAACAGCTCGACTACCTCGACCGCTTCGCGGGCCTCGTGCCTCAGCGTGGGAACGTGGCCGAGCTCGTGCGTGAGCTGCGCGCAACGCGTGAGGCCTGCCGCGTATTGATCGCCGAGGAGCGCGAGTCGCTGCGTTTGCAAGACATGCTGCGCCACGAGGTCGCCGAGATCGATCGCGCCGAGTTGCATGAGCACGAGGATGAGCAGTTAGAGGCGCAGCAAACCCGACTCGAGCACGTCGAGCGACTGCGCCAGGCGGCGCTGACCGCGCACGCCGCGCTCAACGGTGACGACTCCGAGACCGGCGATCAACGCGGTGCCGTCGACCTGCTCGGCGAGGCGGTCGCGGCCGCCCAGGACGGCGCCCGCTTCGACCCCGCCCTGGCTGCCGAGGCTGACGCGCTGAGCGCCGCGCTCGCTCAAGCCGAAGAGACCTCGCACACACTGCGCGCCTATGTCGAAAATCTTGAAGCCGATCCCCAAGCGCTCGAGCAGACCACTGAACGCTTGTTTCTCATCGGCGACCTGAAGCGCAAGTACGGTGAATCGATCGCCGACGTGCTGGCCTATGCGATCGATGCACGAGCACGACTGGACGAGCTCGAGCATCGCGCCGAACGCCAGAGCGCCCTCGAATCGTCGGAACAGCGCCTGCTTGCCGCACTCGGCGCTGCTGCCGCCGAGTTGTCCGACTGCCGGGCGGACGCCGCCGCGCGCCTGTCAGTGGCGGTCCTGCAGGAGTTGGGCGACCTGCGCCTCGCGGACGCCCGCTTCTGTGTCGCCTTGACCAAGGTCGATGACGCCGCGGGCGTCCCGATCGGCGGGCGGACCGTGGGTTTCGATCCGACGGGCGTCGACCGGGTGGAGTTTCTGATTGCGGCAGACGGCGGGGAGGAGCCACGACCGATGGCGCGCGTGGCTTCGGGCGGCGAACTGGCGCGCATCGCTCTGGCCCTGAAGGCGATTCTGGCGCAAGTTGAAACGCGGCCGACGCTGATCTTCGACGAGATCGACATGGGCGTAGGCGGGCGGACGGCGCCCGTCGTCGGCGAGAAGTTGTGGCGCGTTGCCGTCAGCGGCCATCAGGTCTTATGCGTGACGCATATGCCGCAGGTCGCCGCCTACGCGGACAGCCACTTTGTGGTCGCCAGAACCACGGGCGAAGCAGATATCGCCAGGCTCGACGAGCCGGGCCGCGTCGAAGAGCTCGCCGCGATGCTGGCCGGTACGGTCACCGACGCCGCACGCGAAAACGCGCGCGAGCTGTTGGCTCGCGCGCGTACCGTTACATTGTCATCCTGAGCGCAGCGAAGGATCCGCTTGCCCGAACGTGTGTGCTCGCGGGTTCCTTCGCTTCGCTCGAGGACAGGCTCTTCGGGTCGTTCCTCGCCTCAGGATGACAAAAGGCTAGTTCGGCGGGTCCTGCCGCTGCTGACCACCCGCGGTGATCTCAAACGCGGGCGCATCTGGCGACGGCACGATGACGTGCCCATTAGTGGTGTGGCCATTGGTGCTCGTGGTCGCTTTGGCAACGAGAGCGTAAACCTCGTCGCCCATGAGCGCGTGCTTCTCGATCAGCGCTTCGGCCACGGCCACCATCGCCGCCCGATTCTCTTCGAGCAGCACCTTGACCCGTTTGAAATTCTGGTCGAGCAAACGATCGACTTCGCGCCCGCCACCGCCAGGCCCGCCGCCGAACGGTGACCCTGCGTTGAGCGAGCCGCCGTACGAGACCAGCGAACCATTCATGCCGAGCATTTTGACCATGTATTCGGCGATCCGCGTGGCCGATGCCAGGTCGCCCGAGGCACCTGCCATCTCTTCGCCTGGTCCCAGGAACAGCTGCTCCGCGGCACGGCTGGCAAGCGAGATCTGCATGTGCGCCAGCAGCTCGTCCTTGGTCTGCGTATGGATCTCTTCGATCGGCTTGAACGACACCAGCGCGGCAGCGCCGATATCGTGGCGTGACTCGATCGTTGCTCGGGCAACACGTTCGCGCTTGAGCAGCCTGACGGCGGCGACCGCGTGACCCGCCTCGTGATAAGCCAAGCGGCGCTTATCGGCGTGGCTCATGCCGACGACCGGTTGACGCATGCCCCACTCGTACGTCTCGAGTGCCCAGCGAAAGTCCTCGTAGTCGATCGAGTCGCGGCCGTTCCACACGGCGTGCACGACGGACTCGTTGACGACGTGCTTGATCTGGGCCGGCGAGTAATTGACCGTCTCGGCGACCATCTGGTCGATCGGCAGATCGAGATGCTTGACCTTGGCCAGGTAGTAGTCGAAGATCTCGCGCCGACCGTCGTAGGACGGGAACCCGACCCGCAGCTGACGGTCGAAGCGGCCTGGCCGCAACAGGGCTGGATCGAGCACGGATACCAGGTTGGTGGCGGCTATGGTCAGCACTGGCGGCTGGTCGGCTTTGCCCTTGCGCAAGCCGAACATGCGCAAGATCTTGTCTTTGAAGCCGTCCTTGGGCAGCGGATCCATCTGGTTCAGCAGCTCGTTCAGCGCACCGCCGCCGCCGCCCATCATCATGCCGCCAAACCCGCCGGCATTGCCGACACCCGAGCGCGACTTACCGATCGCGTCGATCTCGTCGATGAACAGGATGCACGCACCATGCTTGCGCGCCAGCTTGCGAGCCTTGTTGTAGAGACTCAGTACCCGCAACGTATCCATGCCCCAGAACATGCCCTGGATGCTCGGGGCGGACATGTAGCCGAAGGGAAGGCCCGATTCGGTGGCGATCGCCTGGCCCAGGTAGCTCTTGCCCGTGCCTGGCGGGCCCTCGAGTAGCAGACCACGGATCGGCTGGCCGCCCATCTGCTTGAAGCGCTTGACACCCTTGAGCAGCGTCACCACCTGGCGAGCTGATTCGAGGACTTCCGGATTGCCCTTGTAGTCCTTGAAGCCGACACCTGTCTCACCAGGCATCAGCCAGTAAATGCGCGGCCGCCCGATGAACCAGAACAGCACGATGAACTGGAAGATCATCAGGAAGGCGACGTAGAACAACTGGAACACCAGGTACAGGCCGGTCGTGATGAACGGCCCCATGATGTCCCACTGCGGCAGGACGATCGCCAGGCCGACGAACAGCAGCACGCCGATGATGAACAGCGTGCGCACGAGCGTGCCGACCCGACCGAGCGCACGGTCGATCCTGCGGTCGAGCTCGTCGTGCTTTTCTATGCCCAGGTTTTGTTCCAGGGCGTCATGTGTAGAGCTCATCCGCTAACTCCTTAGATTGACCTACTGCACCTTGGCGATCTTGCCATCGCGGTCGAGCGTGAACATATACGGCTGATAGTCAATGTCGGATCGAGGCTGCTGGCGAACTCCGACCAGGTAGAACTGCATGCTCGTGCCATCGGGCAAGCTCTTGCCGCCAACGTAGGAGACCTCTTCGAGCTTGATGCCGTGGGTCCGGGCCGCCTCCATCTGTTGCTGGAGGTCTTCCAATGAGCCGCCCTGGCTGCGCAGTCGATTCTGCGCATCGTCGTTGAGACTCGCCCACACCAGGTCCGCGTTGTAGTCACGGTTGCCGCGCAAGTAATCCTCAGTGGAGTTGGGTGCGCTCTGCGGGCGGAGTTGGTTGACGCCCGGAATGGACGGCGCGAAGAACGGGATAAGCAAGATAGCGGCCACCAGGACGAGCAGCCCCGCCAGCCAACCGAAGAACGCGGCCGGCCGCAGTACGAAGTACCGAATAAGCCGGACCAGATTCTGTCGGAATGCCCCCACCGTTAGTGGCCCTCGTCTTAGCTACCTTGCAATCTCTGCCCCGCGGGTGCGCACACACGCGGGGCCGGCCAGAGGTTACCGTTTGGTCGGGCGCACCACAACTAATGCCGTCGCGGGGCAGGTGACGGCATTCTAACGTATTCTCGGAGGGAGATGGCAGAACCCGAAGCCGATGCAGCCCGCCGTCGACTGCGCATCGGCGTGCTGTTCGGCGGGCGCTCCGGCGAACACGAAGTGTCCCTGCATTCGGCGCGCGCTGTGATGAATGCCCTGGAGCAAGCCGGCCACGAGGTCGTGCCGATTGGCATCACCAGCGCCGGGCGCTGGCTGGTCTCAGGCGACCCAATGCGGGCATTGTCGTCAGGCACGGCCAGCGGCGAACAAGCCGCTACGATGCTCCCGCAACCAGGCCATCGCGGCGTCATCACGCTGGCGGATGGGATCGACCCGACCCCCGACCCCCGACCCCTGACCCCCAGTTTCGACCTGGTCTTCCCTGTCCTGCACGGCACCTACGGTGAGGATGGCACCGTTCAGGGCCTTTTCGAACTAGCCAGCGTGCCCTATGCGGGCTCCGGCGTGCTTGGCTCCGCGCTGGGCATGGACAAAGTGGTGCAAAAGGCGCTGTGGCGCGGGCTGGGCCTGCCCGTCGTCGACTTCTTGAGCATCCTGCGCCGCGACCTCCGTGCAGACCCGGATGCCGTGGCTTCCCGAATCGAATCCGTGCTCGGCTTCCCATGCTTTGTCAAACCGGCCAATCTTGGGTCCAGCGTGGGCGTGAACAAGGCGCGCGACCGTAACGACCTGCACATGGCGCTGCTCGAGGCGGCCCGCTACGACGCCAAGCTGCTGGTCGAGCGCGGCGTCGACGCGCGTGAGCTCGAAGTCGGCGTGCTCGGCAATCATGACCCGATAGCCTCGGTCGTCGGTGAGATCGTGCCGGGCGCTGAGTTTTATGACTACCGCGCCAAGTACCTCGATACGGGCTCGGCGGCGATCATTCCCGCCGACGTTCCAACCGACCTGGCCGAACAAGTCCAGCGACTAGCGATCGCCGCTTTCAAGGCTGTCGATGCCGCTGGCCTGGCCCGGGTCGACTTCTTCCTCGAGCGCGGCTCGGGCACGCTCTACCTTAATGAGATCAACACGATGCCGGGCTTCACCGAGATCAGCATGTATCCCAAGCTGTGGCAGGCCAGCGGGCTGAGCTTCGCGGATCTCGTCGCGCGCATCGCCGAGCTCGCGCTGGAGCGCTTCGACGAGCGCGCCGAGAACCAGACCTCCTACCGACCCGAGTGAGCGCACCGCGCGTTCTGTTGGCGGGCGGTGGCTCGGGCGGGTCGGCCACACCCGTGCTGGCCGTCGCGCAGGCGCTGCGCCGCCGCGCGCCGAACACGCAATTCCTCTACGTGGGAACACGCGACGGTCCCGAAGCAGCGCTCGCCGCCGCCCAGGATCTGCCGTTTGCCGGTATCGCCACCGGCAAGCTGCGCCGCTACTGGGACCTGCAGAACTTCGTCGATCCGCTTCGAGTCGCACACGGGCTTGGCCAGGCATACGTCCTGGCGCGCAGGTTTCGGCCCCAGGTGGCCTTCGCCGCGGGGGGCTTTGGCGCCGTCCCACCGATCATCTCGGCCCGTCTGGCTGGCGCTCGGGTGCTCATCCACCAGCAAGACGTGGAACCGGGCCTGGCCAATCGGTTGCTTGTCCCGTGGGCGCAGCGGATCACGGTGTCGCTGCCGTCGTCGCTGGCGCATTTCCCTCGCGCCAGGACCACGGTCACCGGCAACCCCGTCCGCCACGAGATCCTCTCAGCTGACCCCACGGTCGCCTATGGTGCCCTGGGACTCGAAACCGAGGTGCCGCTGGTCGTGGTAACCGGTGGCGGCACGGGCGCGCTGGCCTTGAACCGACTCGTCGCCGCCGCTGCGCCGCGGCTGGTTGAGACCGTGCAGGTCGTCCACTTGACCGGCCGCGGCCGCGGCGTGCCCGCCGAAACCGATTCGCCGCGCTACCTGGTTCGTGAGTTTCTGGTGGACGAGATGCCGCACCTCCTGGCGGCGGCGACGCTCGTGGTCAGCCGCGCGGGCATGGGGACACTGACCGAACTCGCGGCGCTCGCCAAGCCGGCGATCGTCATCCCGATGCCCGGCTCGCACCAATGGGCCAACGCCCACGCATTCGCGCGATTGGGCGCGATTGAAGTCGCCGATCAGGACGCGCTCACGCCGGCCACGCTCGCAGATCGCGTTGTCGGACTGGTGGCTGACGCGGCGCGCCGCGAAGCGCTGTCGAGTGCGCTTCTCGAGAGCATGCCGCGGGACGCCGCCGAGCGCATCGCCGACGCCCTGCTCGCGCTGTGCGCTGCCTAGTACCTTGCGCCACA
>WNGF01001407.1_pt1 | contig 43267 bp, 30 predicted proteins | sample 5400641 | NCBI WGS metagenome assembly WNGF01 (sample SAMN13153371, study PRJNA577476) | soil metagenome | isolation source: 80 cm soil or saprolite under grassland replicate 2 | place: USA:California | collected 2016-06-15 | reverse complement strand
AGTACCAAGCGAGAATCGCTTCTAAAATCGAGCCATAGGTCTAATTCGAACCCCGTTCACCGCGGTGCCCTCTTGAGGCACAACAGCTTCTTCTGGTCCGACCAAGACCACACATTACACGGGGCTATGCGCTCGACATGCAATGATTCTCGCGATTACAGTGACAACGCGCGCGGACGATTGCCCAAAGAAACGTTGGCAGCATATGGAGGGCAGACGATCAATCAGGCTCTTCAGATCGTCACGGAAAATTTTTGGGAACTGGCTCGAGATGTGCGGACGGGGGTGCCGGCTAATCGCCGGACAGGGGGCTGAATGGCCTAAAGCGAGTCGCTGCCGGAAAGTAAATGAACAAGAATCCACCATTGCTGGCGTTTCTAGTGTTGTCGTTGGTTGCTGCTCCGCTATGCGCTTCTGATCCAGGGATGACGCGTGTATTGTTCGTCGGCAATAGTTACGCCTACGCCGACGATATTCCATGGATCACAGCCCGTTTGGCAAGTTGCAGGAAGGAAGGAAAGAAGTTGGAAGTCGAGTTGATTGCATTGGCTGGAGCCACCTTGCAAAGCCACTGGGAGAGAGGTGACGTGGTCAGACGATTGCATGGCGGCAATTGGAACTACGTAGTGCTGCAGGAGCAAAGCGGTCGACCGATCGAGTCGCCTGAGCTTTTGCGAAAATACGCACGTCTTTTTGACAAGGAAATCAAGATTGCTGGCGCAAGGACGGTCCTGTTTCTTACCTGGCCACGCCAGCAGCACCCAGAGCACCTGGCCGCACTGACCAACGCGTACTTTGCCACGGCCCAGGAACTAGGCGCGCTGATCGCGCCTGTCGGCATGGCATGGAGCGACGTCTTGAACGAAAAGTCATCAATTCGGCTTTATCATGAGGATGGGAGCCATCCAGGTCCAATTGGATCTTATCTTGCCTCATCCGTTTTGTATTCCGTGTTCTTTGATCGAAGTCCCGTCGGCCTGCCCGGAACACTTTTTACCGTCAGAAGACAAGGGATTCACGCCAGGGTAGGCGAGTTGAGCAAAGAGGATGCGGCCCTGCTCCAACGCGCCGCCTGGCGGTGCGTGCAAAATACAAGGCGATCTTCAGCAGCCTCGTCCGTGATTGGGGAAAGGCCTTGAATCCGACGGCGGACCTGGTCGGACCACGAGAATTATCTCTCGCGGATGCCTTTGCGCCAAGTCGCGCCTGACATAAACGATTATGGAACGATTTTCCCGCTCCAAAATATGGATTGGACACCTACAGCAACAATGATGGTGCTGACCACTCTCGCCCTGTGTGCCGTGAACTTCTTTCAGACTGCGAGGTGTGAACTGAAGTCAAGGAATTATGACAAATCGGAGCTGCGCGACACGGAATTCAGGATCTCGAAGCTCTACTATTCCCTAAGCATGGTGCCGATTGGTTTGGGAATAGTCACATCAGTGACCGCTGCCGGAAAGCCGGCGGCAGTATTGCGGATTGTATTAGGATGTGTCGTTTTGGCGTTTGGCGTAGTTTTGGTACTCTTTCTTGCTCGAACCTCTGTTTCGGTAACCAAGGAACGAATCGTGATACGATATGGCAAACACCAAGAAGTGATTCTAATCAAAGACATAAAGAGTGTCCGCATTAGCGGCACATTGATTGTCGTCGATACAGGAAAGGTGCCCCACAAAATGATTCCGATGGTGTATGGAGATGTAGCAAGAATGCTGGCTTTGATAAGGCATTACGGAAACGTCACCGACTCTTAATCAACAATAATTCAGCCTTGATCCGCTTCACCAACCCGACGGCGTAGGCACTGGTAAATCGCGATGCAAATTCGCTTCCAACTTTCAATTGTCTTTATTTTCCTCGCTGGAGTCGGGGTGGCGTTTGAGCCTCCTGGACCGGACCTGCGTCGCAAGGCAATAGGTCCAACGGAGGCGCTGCCCGAGCCTGTCAAGCGGTCGCTGGAGCCTCAAGGACAGTTCGAACTTATCCCAGTTCCCGGCCCTGATGATTGGCTCACAGACCATGCCGAAACGGGACAAACCTTCGAGGGCTTTCTGGCATCCAGGCCCAATACACCAGACAAGGCCCGAAACATTATCTACCTCCAGCCGTTGGGTGACTTCCTTTCCAACAAAAGTCCCGCTCTCGAGAAACTCCGCGAATTCGCCGCTGGCTATTTTCAGATGAAAGTCAAAACGCTCTCTCCGCTGGCGGAGGCAGAACTCCGTTTCACGTCCCGGATGAATCCGCGCACGCACAATCGGCAGGTGCTGACGCAGGATATTCTATCGTTCTTGCAACATCGAGTGCCGGCAGATGCTTTCTGCCTGCTCGCGATCACGATGGACGATTTGTATCCCGATCCGAAATGGAACTTTGTCTTCGGGCAGGCCTCGCTTCGAGAGAGAGTAGGTGTCTACAGTTTTGCCCGATATGATCCCGTTTTCTACGGTCGGCGGAGGGACAAGGGCTACGAGCAGACGCTTCTTCGTCGGAGCTGCAAAGTGCTGGTGCATGAAACCGGGCACATGTTCGGTCTGGCACACTGCATTTATTTTAGTTGCATCATGAACGGTTCAAACCATCTCGCAGAAAGCGACCGTCGACCATTTCACCTCTGCCCAGTCTGCCTCCACAAGCTTTATCACAGCATTCAATTCGATGTTCTGAATCGAGAGGAGGACTTGCTCCGATTCTACAGACAGAATCAATTCAACGACGAGGCTCGGTGGACGAGTGATCGTTTGGCGAAGGTCCGTCCGGGACTTGGAAAGTGACTTGAAGGAATTCGCGGGGGCGTTTGCCGTGATGGACTGACCGGTTTTCGCGAAGGAGCTCCACGGTGCCACCGGTCGGCTGCGCCGAATCTCAAATTTGAAATTTGAAATTTGAGATTTGAAATTCTTGGAGGCGGTCCCCGGTTTTGACGCATCGGTCCTGGCGGGCGCCTCGACCAGAGTTTGGAGGAACCGTTTCCGTTCCACTTCCTCCTTGCCGCCCTCGTTCGCGCCGCCTTACCCTCGCCTCCCGCCGTGAAGAACCAAATTCTTACCAACTACAGCCGTTGTCGCCAGCGGCACCCGAACCGCTCGTTTGGAAAGTGCTGTTACCGCTCCTTGGGACAGTTCTCGTTCGCCCTGTTCCTTTGCGGATTGACGGCGACACCCGTGCCGTCGGCGCAAAACACCGGAGCCGCCGCCGAAGAGAAATCGCCGCAGCGACTGGCGCTACGGGCAGGGCGTTTGCTCGACGTGCGCCAGGGGATCTACGCGTCGAACGTGGTCATTCTCGTGGAGGGCGACCGGATCGTCAGCGTCGGGGCAACGGTCCCGGCACGAGTCCCGGTGGTGGACCTGTCTCGCGCCACGGTGCTGCCGGGTCTGACGGATTGCCATGCGCACACCCTGGGCAATCCGAAGGACCAATCGCCCACCGGCAGCCTGCGGATGTCGTCGCCCATGGGGGCGTTGTGGGGCACGCGCAACCTGCAGGTCTGGCTCGAGCACGGATTCACGTCCCTGCGCGATGCCGGGGAGAGCGACCTGGCTTACGGGCAGTTCGCGCTCCGCGATGCCGTTCGCAAGGGACTCATCCGCGGCCCCCGCATGGCCTGCGCCGGTAATTTCGTCAGCCTGACGGGCGGGCACGGGGATGCGGATGCCCTCGCTCCAGACCAGGCGCTGCCGCGCCGGCCGAACCTGGCGGACACGGTGGAAGCGGTCAGCGAAGTCGTGCGCCGCGACCTCAAGTACGGCGCCGACTGGATCAAGCTCATGGCCACGGGCGGCGTGATGGATCCGCACAGCGATTTCAACGTCCAGGAATTGAGTGAAGCCCAGATGGCGCGCGCGGTCGAGGTGGCGCATCGGGCGGGCAAACGCGTGATGGCCCATGCGGAAGGCACCGAGGGTATCAAAGCGGCCGTGCGCGCCGGGGTCGACAGCGTGGAGCATGGCACGATGCTCGACGAAGAAGGGGCGACGTTGATGGAGCAGCGTGGCACCTGGCTGGTGCCGACACTGTTCACTTTTCAGCACGGCGCCGAGCAGGGCACCTCGCTCGGGGCGGACCCGGTGATGGCAGAGAAAGGCAAGGCCATCCTGGCCGCCCAGCAACCAGCGTTTGCGCGCGCGCTCCGGCATCACTTGAAGATCGCCTATGGCGTTGACGACGACCCCGATTTCGTGTCGAAGGAATTCAGCGCGCTGGTGCGCGCCGGCATGACGCCCCTGGCCGCCATCCAGGCCGCGACCGTGAATGCCGCGGAGTTGCTGGGCGCGACCAAGGACACGGGGACGGTCGAGCCGGGAAAATTTGCCGATATCATCGCCGTCAGCGGCGATCCGGTGAAGGATATCGCCGCCATGGAGCAGGTCGTGTTCGTGATGAAGGGGGGCGACATCATCAAAAATGGCGCGGCCCCCACTCCGTGAGGCGCCCCTTCGCTGCAGCCTTTTCCCTGACCGCTTGACGCTGCCAGGCCCCGCGATCGGCCTTGGCTATGATGGTCGATCCCAACATCGCGAAGTTGTTCCTCGTCCGGAGTTTGAAATTTCAAATCTCAAATTTGAGACCTCAAGGGACGCCTTTCGGCAACAAATCGTCCAGCTCCTGCAGCGGCCCGAGGGGCTTCACTCTTTCCTCGAATCGATCCACCGTTGGCTCGCCCGAGGAAAGCTTGTATACGACCAGATCATCGCGCAGGACCAGCAGCGCCTTGAATCGCCAGCCGGTTTCGCGGTTCTTCCTGACGAAGCCGAAGATGTCGAGCAAGACGTTGCCCGTGCGTTTGCCTTTGACGACATCCAACTCCAGTTCCAAGGCGCGACAGCCGTCCTTGGCCTCAAGACAGTCGCGCACCGCCTCGGCCAAATCCTCCTTGGTGATGGATTGATTTGGGATGAAGCGCTGAATGACATCCAGGTAAGTCAGCACCCGGACGTTCGGCGAGGAGGGATCGAAGCCGAGCGCCTTGAGGTCGGAAGTCCTGGTTTGCGAGGGCCTGATCTGATCGAAGGCGGTTTTGGCTTCTTCATAACTTTTCCAGGGAGATTTGGGCGTGGTTTGGGAACTGGGCAGCCACGCTGCGCAACCGGAAAGCAAAAGCACCAGACCCAGCGACGGCGCGATCATCAGCATCAGCTGGAGCGCCCTCGCGGAGCGACTGGCCCAGCCCGGCGACGTTGCGCGGAACTCCGCATTCATCTTTTGCCACAGCCTGCGACTGCCTCTCGTGGGAAACCGGCAGCAATCGCCCGGTTTGCCGCGTCCTGGCAGCCGAAGACTCAGCCAATATACTACTTGGAGCCAACCGCGGCGCTGGTTGTGGCACGGCTGCCCGGCCCGGCCCGGCGCAGCGCGAGCGTCAGGACCATGCCATGCTTGGGACGCAGGGTGATGAGCGGGTCCGGTTCCACTACGAAACCCGGCTTGAGGCGGAATTGAAAGTGCCGAAAGAAGATGACGGTCATGATCAGCAGCTCCTGGAGCGCGAAGTGATTTCCGACGCAGCTTCGCGCCCCGGCTCCAAATGGAAAATAAATCAGCGGCTCCGGCGCCGGGCGCCGCTCCGGCGAGAAACGCGACGGATCGAACTTGCGCGCCTCCGTCCAATAGCGCTCGCTCCAGTGAAAGTAAAAAATGGGCACCACTACGTTCATGCCCGCCGGGATCTGGTAGCCGCCCAGTTCTTCCGTCTTGGTGCAACGGCGGCCCACCGACCAGATCGTCGGATAGACCCGCAGCGATTCCTCGATGACCTGGCGCGCGTAGCGGAAGCCTCCCTGGGAATCCAACGTCAACCCGTCCGCCGCCCATTGCGTGTCGATTTCCGCGATCAACTGTTCCTCGACGTCCGGATGCTGCGAGACGAGGTAGAGCAGCCAGGCCATGGCGTTGGCCGTGGTTTCATGTCCGGCCACGAAGATCGTCATCACCTCGTCGCGCAGTTGTTCGTCCGTCATGCCCCGGCCTGTGTCTTCTGCGCACGCCGTCAGCAGCATGTTGAGCAGGTCATCGTGCGCCTCCGGTTTTCGCCGGCGGGCCTGAATGATCTCAGACACGATTTGGTGGAGCGATTTTAACGAATGATATGGCCCGCAGGTGAATGGCGTGGGAAACCGTCGTGGAACGAGAAACAGCCACGGGTGGCGCAGCATGCGCAAGGCGTATTCATTCAAGCGGGCAATGTGACGGCTCACGTCGGCCGCCGCGCCCTGCACGTCGGAGCTGAACATCGCGCGTGAAATGATGTCGAGGGTGAGTTGAGAGAGCAACGGCGCCAGGTCCACCGAGGCGCCGGCCGCCGCGACCGCCGCCAGCCGCCCTGCGCTGTCCGTGACGCGTTCCACCATCATGGCAAACAACGCCTCGAGTCGCCGGCGATGGAAGGCGGGCTGCACCAGTTTGCGTTGCCCGTGCCAGAAGTCGCCGTCGCTCGTGACCAGGCCGTTGCCCATCAGAATCCGAAGCACCATGTAAGCGCGACTCTTCTGCTGAAAATGCGGGTACCGGTCCACCAGAACTTGTCGCGCCAGCTCCGGCGAGCCGACCACGGTGGCCTGGCCCAGGAGCGAGGTGATCCGGAAGATATCACCGTAATCCTCGAACAATCGGGGAATCCACTGCAGCGGGTCGCGTCGCACGTGGTAGGTCGGTCCCTGCAGCCAGTGGCTCGGCGAGACCGCGCGTGGCGGAAGCGGCATGGAGTTCAAATTATTCATCGGTTTCTTCTGCACACATTGCCCATTGCATTTCCAAAGTGTACCACGATATTGCGAACCTTATGACAACTAATGCGAAACCCATTCCGGACGGTTTCCACACCGTCACACCCTATCTCACCGTGAAAAACGCGGCCCAGGCCATTGAGTTTTACAAACGCGCATTCAACGCCAAGGAGCGCTACCGCTTGCCGATGCCCGACGGCAAAGTCGGCCACGCGGAGATCGCGATCGGGAATTCCATCGTCATGCTGGCGGATGAATGCCCGCAATTTGGAACTCAATCCCCGCAATCCCTCCACGGCTCGACGGTCGGGTTCGCCCTTTACGTCGAGAACGTCGACCAGGCGTTTCAACGAGCGGTGCAGGCGGGCGCCACTGTCAAAGAGCCCGTCTCCGACAAATTCTGGGGCGACCGGGCCGGAACCGCCGTGGATCCCTTCGGACACAAGTGGACGTTGTTGACTCACATTGAAGACGTCCAACCCGAGGAGATGAAAAAGCGCATGGATAAAATGTGCGCCGGCGCCGCGCCCGCCCAGAAAACGTAAGCGCCCGCGGCCCGGGGCGCGACCGGTCCCCGGTCGCAGCGCATGGTTCACCGGTTGAGATCCCGGGCGGTTCCACGGCTTCTGCTTTGGTCACGCGCTGCGGGCGGGGACCGCCCGCGGCCCGGGGCGCGACCGGTCCCCGGTCGCAGCGCATGGTTCACCGGTTGAGATCCCGGGCGGTTCCACGGCTTCTGTTTTGGTCACGCGCTGCGGGCGGGGACCGCCCGCGGCCCGGGGCGCGACCGGTCCCCGGTCGCAGCGCATCGTTCACTGAGTAGCATGTCATCGTGGTCCGACCACGACGCACCGATAACCGACACCCGACTCGGTGACGATGAGTTCTGGCTGGGACGGGTTAGCTTCAATTTTTTCGCGCAAGTGGGCGATATGGACGCGGAGGTAATGGGTTTGCTCGATGGCTTTGGCCCCCCAAATCTCGGTCAGAAGCTGGCGGTGCGTCAGCACCTTGCCCGCGTGAGTGACCAGCAAGCGGAGCAGGGAATACTCCGTCGGAGTGAGTTTCACTTCCACGCCGGCCCTGCGGACAATGCGTCTGGCTAAATCCACTTCCAACCCGCCGGCGCAAAAAATCGCATCCGCTCCTTGCGGTTGAGCGTGGCGCAGCACGGCGCGCAGGCGCGCGAGCAGTTCAGCAGTGTTGAATGGTTTAGTGACATAATCGTCGGCGCCAGCGTCCAGGGCGGCGATTTTGTCGTCCTGGCAGGCCGAGGTCGAGCAAGACCACATCCGGCCGGCGTTGCGCCGCTTGCAGGACACCCTCTTCGCCCGTCGCGGCGTCGTAGACCCGGTAGCCATTTGCTTCCAGCGTGACGCGCAGCAGGCGGCGAATTTGGGGTTCGTCGTCGACGACGAGTGCGACCGGCGCGGTGCTGCTGCTGGGGTTGCTCATGAGCCGGGTTCGGCGGGCGGTGGCTTTTCGGGTTGAGGCAGTCGCAAAGTGAACACCGCGCCACCGCTGGGGCGATTCTCCGCCGTGATGGTTCCTCCATGGGCTTCGACCAGGCCCTTGGCAATGGTCAATCCCAGTCCGCTGCCACCCGCCGGCGCGTCGGGAGCGCGGAAGAATTTCTCGAAGATGCGCGGCAACACCTCCGCGGCAATGCCGCGCCCCCGATCGGCCACACTCAAACTCAGGTTGCCGTCGACCAGGGCAGCGTGCACCTCAACGGGAGTGCCCGCTGGCGTGTGCGCCGCGGCGTTTAACAACAGGTTGGCCAGGGCGTGTTGCACAAGGGAGAAGTCGATTCGCACCAAGAGCGGTTCCGCGGGCAGATCCATTTTCACCGGATGCGCCGCCGATTCACGTTCCAAATCGCGCAGCGTCGTTTGCACCAGGTCGCGCGCGTCGTGCCAATCGAGTCGAGGACGCACTTTGCCCGATTCCAGACGGGCCACGTCGAGCAGGTTGCCCACCACGCGATTGAGACGCGCGTTGGCCTCTTTAATCTCTCTGAGCAGCGCGCGGCGATGCTCCGGCGAGGCGCCTTCCGCTTCCTCCAAGGCGCTGGCGGCGCTGAGGCTGGCCGCCAACGGGGTCCGCAGTTCGTGCGAGATGGAATTCAACAAGGCGCGACTGAGCCGCTCGGATTCGGCCAGCAAGCGCGCCTGCTCGGCGGCGTTGCGCAGCTCCACCCGGTCGAGCACCAGCGCCGCCTGGCGCGCGAAGGTTTCCAGCAAATCGCGTTGCGCCAGAGTCAGGCTTTTGTCGGGCAGACCAACCGACAGCACGCCGAACGTTTTGCGTTCCGTCGCCAGCGGCAAATGGAGCGCGCCGGCGCCGGGAAGATTATCGGTGCATCGCCCGGCAGCCTTGCGTTTGCGGAATGCCCAGTCGCTCACACTCAATTCCTTTTCCGTCAGGGCCAGCGTGCTGTCCGGATGCGCGTTCAATCGATCGCCGACCGGAAGGCTCACGGCCACGGGAGCGTGAAAGACCCGGTTGACCTGCGCGACCAGATGCCAAACGACTTCATCCCGCGACCCGGCTTCCGCCAGGTCGCGGTTCAATTCAGACAAAGCGGTGGACCGTTCCTCCCGCCGGCGGTCCGCTTCGCTTTGCGCGCGGATGCGGGCCACGAGCTGGCCGAGAACCAATGCGACGATGAAGTAAGTCACGAACAGAATCCCGTCCTCAGCGCGCGAGATAACAAACGTAAAGCGGGGCGGGAGAAAGAAGAAGTTCCAGGCGAGCGCGCTCAGCGCGCCGGCCAGCAGCACGGGACCGCGTCCGACGAACAGCGCCAGGAGGGTGACGGCCAGCAGGAAGACCAAACCCGGAACGCGCGGCCCGGCCAGCGGCAGCAGCGCCAGGTTGACCAGGCCCGTGGCGACGACCACACCGATGGCTTGGAAATACTGTTTCAGATGGGAAGCCAGCGCGGGTTGCCACCGGCTTTTCTCGCCGCCGGCCGCCGTCTTGCCCGCGCGGACGATATGCAGATCGATGTCGCCACTCTCCTGGGTGAGACGGCGCAGGACACGACCGCCGCGCAACCAGTCCAGCCAACCCGCGCCGCCCGGCTTGCCGAAGATGATTTGGGTGACGTTCTGTTCGCGCGCCACGCGCAGCAAACCGTGGACAAGGTCTTCGTCCGTCGTGGTGATGACTTCCGCACCCAGCTCACGGGCGGCGTCGAGATTGCGGCTGAGCCGGGCCTGGGCTGACTCGGTGAGCACGCGCGGGCCTTCGACGTGCACCGCCACCCAGGAGCATTGCAATTCATCGGCCATGCGGAGCGTCCAGCGGATCAAGGGCTCGGAGAGCGGACTTGGCCCGACCGCCACGAGCAAGCGATTGCCACTTTTCCATGGCCCGGCGCTGGGCTGAGTTCGACGAAACTCGCGCGTTCCCTCCCCCACATGATCTGCCACGAGCCGGAGCGCGAGTTCGCGCAAGGCGGTGAGATTGGCTTCCCGGAAAAAATTCTGCACCGCGGCGGCGGCCCGATCGGGGACGTAAACTTTGCCTTCCTCGAGGCGCTGCACGAGTTCGGCGGGCGGAAGGTCCACCAGTTCAAGCACGGCGTCGTCGAGCACGCTGTCGGGCACGGTCTCGCGAATTTCGACGTCAGGAATTTGTTTGACGGTGTCCGCGCGACTCTCGACGTGCTGCTCGTTGAGGGTTGTGAAGACCTCGATGCCCGCGTCGAGCAACTCCTGCACGTCCTGCCAGCGCTTGGGATGACGTGAACCGGGCGCATTGGTGTGGGCGAGTTCATCGACAATGGCCAGTTGTGGCCGGCGCGCGAGCAGGGCGTCCAGGTCCAGCTCGGTCAGCGTCACTCCGCGATATTCGAGCTGACGGCGGGGAATCTGCGGCAAGCCTTGGGCGAGGGCGTCGGTTTCTTTTCGGCCATGAGTTTCCACGTAGCCGATGACGACATCGCGTCCCGAATTCAACTCCCGCTGGGCCGCCTCCAGCATGGCGAAGGTCTTACCCACCCCCGGGCACATGCCAAGAAAAACCTTGAGGCGCCCGCGTTTCCTGGCCGCCTCCTCGCGCTGCAGCGAACTCAGGAGCAGATCCGGATTAGGTCGGTCGCCATCAGTCACAGGATCATCCTAGAGGAGCTGACGCCAGATTCATCCACAAAACCGCCGGATGCGAATCGGATCCAACTGCGTGTCTTTCCAGTCGGCCCAGGGCGATTGCTCGATCTGATTCACTTTGTCTATTTCTTCGCCAAGGCATCGAGCGCGAGGTTCAACTTTAAAACGTTCACGCCGGGATCGCCCAGTACTCCCAAGTCGGCGGAGTCGGTGTTTTGCCGGATCAACTTGCGCACTTGCTCCGCACCCAGGCCCCATGCTTTGGCGACCCGAGCGGTCTGCCAATCCGCGTTGCGCAAGCTGATGTGCGGGTCGAGACCGCTGCCGGAGGCGGTGACCGCATCCGCCGGCACGGTGTCGCTGTCTTTCAAGCCGTTCTCCTTCCGATACGCTTCGATCCGCTCCTTGATGGCGTCGTTCAGCTTTTGCGAAGTCGGGCCGAGATTGCTGCCGCCGGAATTGGCGGTGTCATAACCGTTGCCGGCGGCCGAGGGACGGGGGTGAAAGTATTGGACGGCGCTAAATCCCTGGCCGAGCAGTTTCGAACCGCGCACGGTGCCGTTAGCATCCACGATCAAGCTGCCGTTGGCCCGGTTGGGGAAGGCGGCTTGCGCAAGGCCGAAGACGACGAGCGGGTAGAGCCCGCAGCAAACCACGGCGAGAACGAGCGTGACCACGACGGCGCCGCGAATTTCAGCGAATAGATCTTTCATAGGTCAAACCAGCTTGAGCGAGGTGATGATGAAATCGATGAGCTTGATGCCGAGGAACGGGATGATGACGCCGCCCACTCCGTAGATGAGCAGGTTGCGTTGCAAGGTGGCGAGCGCGCCGATGGGCGTGTATTTCACACCCCGCAGGGCCAGGGGGATCAGGGCGACGATGATGAGCGCGTTGAAGATCACGGCGCTGAGGATGGCGCTTTGCGGCGAGACGAGCTTCATAATGTTGAGCGGCGCGATCGCCGGGAACGTGGCCATCAACATGGCCGGGACGATGGCGAAGTATTTGGCCACGTCGTTGGCGATGCTGAAGGTCGTGAGGGAACCGCGGGTGATGAGCATTTGCTTTCCGATTTCAACGATATCGATGAGCTTGGTCGGATTGCTGTCCAGGTCCACCATGTTGCCCGCTTCGCGCGCCGCCTGCGTGCCGGTGTTCATCGCCACCCCGACGTCGGCCTGGGCGAGGGCGGGGGCATCATTCGTGCCGTCGCCCGTCATGGCCACGAGATGCCCGGCGCTTTGTTCTTCGCGAATCCGCTTCAGCTTTTGCTCGGGCGTGGCTTGCGCCATGAAATCATCGACCCCGGCTTCGGCGGCGATGGCCGCGGCGGTCAGCGGGTTATCCCCCGTAATCATCACCGTGCGGATACCCATTTTGCGAAGGTGTGCAAACCGTTCCTTGATTCCCCCTTTGACCACGTCCTTCAAATGGACCACCCCGACGACCTCACGAACGTCCGCGACCACCAGTGGCGTGCCGCCGGAGCGGGAGATTTCGTCCACGGTCTGGGAGACGGCCTGGGGGAATTTGCCGCCCAGCTTATCCACGTAAAGCTGGATGGCCTCGGCCGCGCCTTTGCGGATGGCGCGCGCGGGTTGGCCATCCCGCGCGGGGAAGTCGACCCCGCTCATGCGCGTTTGGGCGGTGAACGGAACAAAGGTGGCGTGGGTTTGAGCGATTTCGCGGACACGCAAATTAAACTTCTCCTTCGCCAGCACCACGATGGAACGGCCTTCGGGAGTCTCGTCGGCCAGCGAGGCGAGTTGCGCGCAGTCGGCCAGGCGCTCCGGCTTGACGTTCGGCGCGGGAATGAAGGCGGTCGCCATGCGGTTGCCCAGGGTAATGGTTCCGGTCTTGTCGAGCAGCAGCACGTCCACGTCGCCCGAGGCTTCGACCGCGCGGCCGCTCATGGCGAGCACATTCCGCTGGAGAACGCGGTCCATGCCCGCAATGCCGATGGCACTGAGCAGTCCGCCGATCGTGGTGGGGATCAAACAGACCAGCAGCGCAATCAGGACGGGCACGGAAAAGACCGTGGCAGAATAAATGCCGAACGGTTTGAGGGTGATGCAGACCAGCAGGAAAATGAGGGTCAAGGCCGCCAGCAGAATGGTCAGCGCAATTTCGTTGGGGGTCCTCTGGCGTTGCGCCCCTTCGACGAGCGCAATCATGCGGTCGAGAAAGCCGCCGCCCTTCTCCATCGTCACCCGAATGACGATGCGGTCGCTCAAGACGCGCGTCCCGCCGGTGACCGCGCTGCGGTCGCCGCCGCTTTCCCGGATGACGGGCGCGGATTCGCCGGTGATGGCGGCCTCGTCCACGCTGGCGATGCCTTCCACCACATCGCCATCCGCGGGAATCACATCCCCCGCCTCGCACACCACCAAGTCGCCTTTTTGCAACTCGGGTGCGGGAACTTTCTCCTCGCGGCCGTGGCGCAGGCGACGGGCGATCGTCTCCTTGCGCGCCTTGCGCAGAGTGGCGGCTTGCGCTTTGCCGCGACCTTCGGCGACCGCTTCGGCGAAGTTGGCGAACAAGACGGTGAACCAAAGCCAGAGGGCCAGTTGCGCGATGAAACCGCGATCCGTGGCGGAGGTGAAGATGCCCGCCGTCGTCAATGCCGCGCCCACCATCGTCACGAACATGACCGGGTTCCGGATCATCAGCCGTGGGTCGAGCTTTTTGAACGAGTCGGCAATGGCCGGCCCGACGATGTCCCAATCAAACAGAGAAGGAGGCGTCTGCGTCATAAATCTGGACTTCAGGTTAAAACAGTTTTCCCTGGCCGGTGAGGAAGTGTTCGACAATCGGACCAAGCGTCAGTGCCGGCAGAAAATTCAACGCGCCGATCAACAGGATCGTGCCCAGGAGCAGCACGACGAAGGTGCCGCCCGAGACCGGGAATGTTCCCGCACTCGGTGGGGCGATTTTCTTCTGCACGAGCGAGCCAGCCAGGGCCATGATCGGCACGATCATGAGAAAGCGACCGATGAGCATGGCCAGGCCCAGGGTCGTGTTATACCAGGGGGTATTGCCCGTCAGACCGGCGAAGGCGCTGCCGTTGTTGCCCGTGGCGGAACTGTAGGCGTAGATCATTTCACTGAGGCCGTGCGGGCCGGTGTTGTTCAGCCCGGCCAGTCCCCAGGGGCTGACGGCGGCCCAGGCGGAAAAGCCCAGGATGGAGATCGCCAGGATCAACAGGGACAGCATGGCCATCTTGACGTCGTAGGCCTGGATTTTCTTGCCGAGATACTCGGGGGTGCGTCCGACCATCAACCCCGCGATGAACACCGCCAGCACTACGAAGACCAGCATGCCGTAAAGCCCCGCCCCGACGCCTCCGAAAATGATTTCCCCGAGTTGAATGTTGAACAGCGGAACGAAGCCGCCGAGGGCTGTGAACGAGTCGTGCATGGCATTGACCGCGCCGCACGAGGCGTCCGTCGTGATCGTCGCGAACAACGCGGAATTGAAGATGCCAAAGCGGACTTCCTTGCCCTCCATGTTGCCGTCGGCCACGGCCACGCCGAGCTTCTGATGGATCGGATTTCCCGCGCTCTCGGACCACCAACACAACAACACCCCCGCCAGGAACAGGGTCATCATCGTCGCCCAGACCGCCCAGCCGTGCTTCTGATTCTTCACCATCCGGCCCAGGTAATAGGTCAATCCGCTGCCGATGGAAAAAATGGAAAGCATCTGAATGAAATTGGAGAGCGGAGTAGGATTCTCGAACGGATGGGCGGCGTTGGCGTTGACGTAGCCGCCGCCGTTCGTGCCCAGCATCTTGATGGCGACCTGCGAGGCCATTGGCCCTTGCACGATCACTTGTTCATCCACGGTCTGTTCCTCCATCACCGGTTTGCCATCCGGGCCTTTGATCGTTTCCCCTTTTTCGTTCTTCTTTTCGACGGTGATTTTGAACGGCTCAACCAGTCGAGCCTTGGTGTAGGGCTTGAAATTCTGAATCATGCCTTGGGACACGAGGAAGACCGCGAGGACCAGGCAAATGGGCAGAAGCAGGTAGTAGTTCAAGCGCACCAGGTCCACCCAGAAATTGCCGAGCGTGCGGGCCGAGTGACGCGCGAGACTGCGCACGAGCGCGGCGGCGAGCGCGATGCCGACGGCCGCCGAGGCGAAGTTGTGAATCGTCAGCCCGACCATTTGAGAGAGATAGGACATGGTGGATTCGCCGCCATAGTTCTGCCAATTGGTGTTGCTGGTGAAGCTGGCGGCGGTGTTGAACGCCAGGTCCGGGCTGACGGGACCGAGCCCTTGGGGGTTGAGCGGCAGCAGGTGCTGCAACCTCAAGATGGCGTAAGTAAACAGGAGACTCACCAGGCTCAAGAGCAGCATGGCCAGGGTGTATTGTTTCCAATCCTGCTCCTTGCTCGAGTCCACGCCCATCAACCAGTATGTGAGCCGTTCGAGCGGCCCGAGCACCGGATCGAACCACGTCCGGCCATTGGCATCGAGCACCTGGAGCAAATAAAGACCCATCGGCTTGGTGATGACACCGAGCGCGACAACGTAAAGCGCCAGCTGCAACCATCCCGAAGTGTTCATACTGGTTCCTTAAAATTTCTCGGGGCGAATCATCGCCACGAACAAGTAGATCAACAGTCCAAGGGCAATCGTGCCCATAATCAGGTTTTCCATGGCGTTCTCCTAAAGCTCTTCGCAGAAGCGAACGTACCAGTAGCTCAGGAGAAAAAATGACGCGGTGACGACGACGAAAATGAGATCACTCATAGCATTTCTCCGGGCATTGAATTAACCAGTCAGCTTCATTCATGGCGGCGACCATGGCCCAACGGCGCGAGGCACGGCTAATCAAGAAGCCGGTTCTTGGCGTTAAGATTTCGTAAAGATGGTTCCTCGAATCAGGCCGGAGGCCTGATGATCTGGCTTTCATCGCAATCCTGAATTCAGCGCACAATCGTTCGAGCATGGCGATGTCCATGCTCACTGCGAAGGGATTTGTCGCGCTGAAATCGTCGAGAGCCCGGTCTCAGCCATGGACCCTCCACAACCATGCGCGTTGGTTACAAGTACGGATTGAACATCTGGTGGTGCTCTGTAATCTGGCAGACGTGAAGTGGCTGCATTCAGTCGTGACGTTGACGCTGCTGGCGCTGTGGGCGCCGGTCACGTCGCTCTGCCTGGTCGAGCGTGCCGGCTGGTTGGCCGACGATGATTGTTGTCCCAGCAGCGCGCCACGCGACCAATCCACGCCGCGCGGGGATTCTCCATGTTGCGCGCTGGCTTCGGCCACTTACAAGCTCAGCGACGAGCGGACCGTGGTGGTAATTCCGGTCGTCCCGCTGGTGGCCCCTCTGGCCGTGACGCTCGATGAGCCGCTGGTTCTTCCCCCAAGTCACGCCCGATTCCGCTCGGTCGCGCCGCCGCATTTGCCCGCGACGTGGCAATTCTTGTTGCGCACGGCCTTACCGCCGCGCGCTCCTTCGCTCGCTTCGTAATTAGTCCCCCGAGAGACGCCCTTTCATGGTCGCGGCGTGTCTACATCCCGCGATGTCCCAATCCTGTCGGCTTGACCCGTGGTGGTCTGTTTATGAAGCGAAGGTTTATCGGCAATCTTGGTTTGATGGCTGGGCTCGGCAGCGTGGTCCTCGGCGCGAGCACCAACGAAGCGTCGGATTCTCCTCCTGCATCCCTCCCGCTCGAGGCGCTCGTCCGCGAGGCGCTCGAGCAAAATCCCGAACTGAAGTTTTACCAGGCGGAAATTGCCGCAGCCAAGGCCGGGCGCAAGACGGCCGGTCTGCCGGCCAACCCCGAGTTGAGGGGCAGCTTGGGCCAAAAGACGGTGCGCGGCTCCGGGTCCGGGATGAACGGCGAAGGGGTGGCCTGGTCGGTTTCGATGGCACAGCCCTTCGAGTGGCCCGGCCGAATCGGGCTGCGCAAGGCGATTGCCAATCGCGATGTGGAACTGGCCGAACTCGGCCTGGAGCGTTTCCGGGCCGCGTTGCAGGGGCGCGTGCGGACCCGGGCCTTTGGTTTGTTCGCGGCACGGGAGAAGGCGGCGGCGGCACGCGAAGTGGCCGACCGTTTCCAGGCGCTGCGCGAAGTTCTCGTCCAGCGCGATCCAGCCGGCCTGACGCCGTTGCTGGAAACGCGTGTCATCGAAGCCACGGAGCTGACCATGCAGCGCAAGGCCAGCGAGGCGACTCTCGCCGCACAAGCGGCGCTGCTGGAATTGAATCAACTCCGCGGAGTGGAGGCCAATGCGCCACTTGCCATTGCGCCACCGTCTTTGGTGTTTCGTCCGGCGGCGGGGGAGGAGGCTCTCGTCGCGCTCGCGCGCACGAACAACTTTGAGTTGCGGTTGCGCGCCGTGGAGCTGGCCCAGCAGGGTTTCCGCGTCGAGCTGGCGAAGAACGAGCGCTTCCCGTCGCTGTCCATTGGCCCGCTGATTTCCGAGGAACGAGCCAGCGACCGCGAGCGCGTCATCGGCGTCGGCGTGTCACTGCCGTTGCCACTATGGAATCGGAACGGCGGCAACATCGAAGCGGCTGGCGCGCGGCAGAGGCAGGCGGAAGTCTCGTTAACTGTCCTGAGGCGCGAAGTGGAGCGAAAAGTGATCGAGGCCACGCTCAGCTACGAAGCGAAACTCCGTGAGATGGCCAAGTGGCGGCCCGATTCGGTGCAGCATTTCCAGGAAGCGGCGGAACTGGCCGATCGTCATTACCGGCTTGGCGCCGTGCCGATTGCTACCTATGTGGAATTGCAGAAGCAATATCTGGAAGCGGTCGAGAGCCTGCTCGATACCAGGAAGGAAGCGCTCGAAGCAGGAACGCAACTGGAAGCGCTCGCCGGGTTGCCGCTGCCTTTGGCGAGCACGAAACCAGCGGAGGAAAAAAGATGAGAGCGCTGGCCTGGTGTGGGATCCCGATCGCATTGGCCGCGGCGTTGGTCACGGGTTGCGAGCGCGTGCCGGACTCGAACACGGATGCCCAGCCGCCGGCCACGCCGCAGTTCAGTGCCAGGAAGGGGCTGCTGCTGCCTGAGCAAACGCGGATGTCCCTTGGGCTGGAGGTCGTCGAGGTGACGGAACGCAAGATGGCCGCATCGCTCGCCTTGCCCTTGCGGGTTTATCAGGTGGAGAGCGACGCCCTCCGGGCCAGCGGCATGGTCACGCCGGAGCAGGCGAAGTCATTAAAGCCCGGGCAGGCCATCCAGGTCCGCGCGGCGCACGGCACGTGCTACAACGGCAAAGTGGCTGGCCTGATGGATCAGTTGGAGAAGGCGACGGGCCTGGTCGAGGTGTTGGTTGAAATTCCCGACCGATCGGACGGGTTAACCATCGGCGCGTCTCTGGCAGGGAAAATCACTTTTGCGGTCGAGCCAAGGGTCCTGACGATTCCGCGCCCGGCGCTGCTGACCTGCAGCGAAGGAAGTTTTGTTTACACCGTGAGCGGGGAACATCTCGTGCGCACCGCTGTCAAGCTGGGGGCGCGGGACGACGACTTCGTGGAAATCACCGATGGCCTTTACGCCGGGGACCAGGTTGTGGCGCAGCCGGTCCTGTCGCTGTGGATGACGGAGTTGGCGGCAGTCAAGGGTGGGCAGGCGTGCTGCCTCGAACCCCCGAGAGGGAAATAGGGCATGATTCTTAAGACCGTCGAGTTCTCCGTGCGGCAGTGGGCGTTGGTCTCGCTGGCCACACTCATCCTCATCGGATTTGGAGCGTGGTCGGCCTTCCGGTTGCGCATCGACGCTGTGCCGGACATCACGAGTCCGCAGGTGCTCGTGAACACGGCGGTCGCAGCGCTGGCCCCGGAGGAAATTGAGCGGCTCGTGACGCGGCCGATCGAGAGCCGCTTGGCCGGGCTGCCCGGCATGACGGAACTGCGGTCGCTCTCCAAGTTCGGCCTGTCCCAGGTGCGCATGACATTCGAGGACGGCATGGACCTCTATCGAACGCGCCAACTCGTCAGCGAACGCTTACAAGGGCTGACGGAAAAGCTGCCCCCGGGGCTGCAGCCTCGCCTTGCCCCGATCAGCACGGCGCTGGGCGAAATTTTTTATTACACGGTCGAATTCACACCGGGCGCATCCGACAAGCCGACGACTCGGGTCGAGCAACTGATGGCGCTGAAGCAAATCCAGGAATACGTCATCAGCCCTTGGCTCAAGGCCACGCCGGGGGTCGCGGAAGTCAACACGTCGGGCGGCTACGAGCGACAGATCGTCGTCCTGCCTGACCTCGCGCGGTTGGCCAGCGTGGGAATGACCGTCGAGGAGTTGGCGGCGAAGATTGGCCAAGACACCCGCAATGTCGGCGGCGGGATGATCGAACTCGGCGGCGAACAAGTGGTCATCCGTGCCACTGGTCGCGTGCAGACCACGGCCGAGATTGCCGGCCTGCCGCTCAAGTTCGCCGGGGCGTCCAAACCGCTGCTGGTGCAGGACGTGGCGGAAGTCGGTATCGGGTCGAGCTTCCGCACCGGGGCATCGACCGTCAATGGCGAGGAAGCCGTCGTGGGGGGCGCCCTGATGCTCGCGGGTGCCAATAGCCGGACCGTGGCCCGTCATCTGGCCGGGAAGTTGACGCAAATTCAGGGGCAGTTGTCCTCCGGCATTGAACTGCGTCCGCTCTACAATCGCTCTGGTTTGGTCGACCGCACGCTGCGCACCCTCGAGACGAACCTGTCCGAAGGCGCCTTGCTCGTCGTGGTCGTGCTCTTCGCCCTGCTCGGCAACTTCCGCGCCGCGTGCATCGTCGCGCTGGCGATTCCGTTTTCGATGCTCTTCGCTTTGACCGGCATGGTCGAAACCGGTGTCTCCGGGAACTTGATGAGCCTCGGGGCAATTGACTTTGGTCTCTTGATCGATGGCGCGGTCGTCATGGTGGAAAACATCCTCCGTCACTTGGGGCAGAAACAGCGCGAATTGCGCCGGGAGCTTGAGGTGGCCGAACGGCGGCGCGAGGTGCTCTATGCCGCGCGGGAAGTGGCCCATCCGATGTTTTACGGCGTGCTCATCATCACCGTGGTTTACTTCCCGATCCTCGCGCTCACCGGCATTGCCGGAAAAATGTTCCGGCCGATGGCCCTGACGGTCATTTTCGCCCTGGCTGGCTCGCTGGTGCTGGCGCTGACGCTGATGCCGATGCTGTGCTCTGGCTGCTTGCGCGGGAAGATTCGGGAGCAGGACAACTGGCTGGTGGGCTGCTGCAAGGCGTTTTACACGCCGCTGCTGGCCTTGGCGCTGCGCCGGCGCTGGCTGGTGGTCGGCATGGCGGTCGCGCTGTGCGCGTCGTCGGGCTGGATCTTCACCCGCTTGGGCGCGGCATTCATTCCGCAATTGGATGAAGGCACCATCCTCCTGCAATTCATTCGGAGCAGCAGCGCCGGGCTGAGCGCGTCGCTCGACTTGCAGAGGAAGTCGGAGAGACTGCTCCGTGCGAAATTTCCCGAGATCGAGAGCGTCTTCGCCCTCATCGGCACGGCGGAAATCGCGATCGACCCGATGGGACCAAACGTCTGCGACACCTACATCGAACTGAAGCCGCGCGCCCAATGGCGCCAGGTTTGCCGTTGCGCCGCGACCAAGGAGCAATTGATCGGGCTGATGCGGCGCGAACTGCTGGTCAACGTGCCGGGCCAGGCCCTGCTCTTTACCCAACCGGTCCAGATGCGATTCAATGAAATGATGGCGGGCGTGCGGGCGGACGTGGCCGTGAAAATCTACGGCGACGATTTCCCTGAACTGGAGCGCCTCGCGACGGAAATCCGCGACCTGTTGCGGGGCATGGCCGGGGCGGGTGATGTGGAATTCGACGCTTTCGGGCGCGCCCCATTGTTGGAAATCAAGCCAGACCGCTCCGCCCTCCGCCGTTACAACCTGCACACGGAAAGCTTGAACCAGGTCATTGGCACGGCGCTCGCCGGCGCGGAAGTCGGCACGATCCTCGAGGGCAATCGGCGGTTCCCGATCGTCGTGCGCCTGGCCGAAGAGGCGCGCCAGAGCATCGACCTGATGAAGCGCCTCCCGGTGCGGGCAGAGGCAGGCGGCCTGCTCATGCTCGGTGAAGTCGCCCAGCTCGAAATGGCCGAACAGGTCGCCGCGGTTACCCGCGAATCCGGGCAGCGCCGTGCCGCCGTCCTGGTCAACCTGCGCGGACGCGACGTGGATGGCTTCGTCAAGGAAGCGATCTCCCGCATCCAATCGGAAGTGAAATTTCCGCCTGGCTACTTCTACGAGTTCGGCGGGCAGTTCGAGAATCTGCAAGCGGCCCGGCTGCGCCTGGGGATCATCGTGCCGCTGGCGCTGGCGCTCATCTTCATCCTCATTTGCATGAGCTTCGGCAGTGTCCGGCAGGCGGCGCTGGTTTTCGTCTGTGTGCCGCTGGCGGTGACGGGGGGCGTGTTCGCGCTCTGGCTGCGCGAGCTGCCCTTCACGATCAGCGCGGGGATTGGTTTCATCGCGCTGAGTGGCATCGCGGTGTTGAACGGCCTGATGCTGATCAGCTTCATCAACCAATTGCGTCGCGAAGGCAGCAACCTGGGTGACGCCGTCCTGGCCGGCACCCTGACGCGCCTCCGCCCAAAGCTGATGACCGGGCTGGTCGCCAGCGTCGGTTTCGTGCCGATGGCGCTTTCGACCGGCGCGGGCGCCGAAGTGCAACGCCCGCTGGCGACGGTCGTGATCGGCGGCATCATTACCTCGACTTTTCTCACGCTCGTCCTGTTGCCCGTGCTCTATGAGTGGATGGAGAGAAACCGCCCGGCCGTCACCCCGGCGGTCAGCGAAACAACCTCACGGGGGATCCTCGAATCAACATGAAGACAACACTGAGATTCCTGAGCCTGGTTGGGGTGTTCTGCGCTGGAATGGTGGCCTTGGAGGCGGCCGACCGGAAGCATGCGGGCGGCCCGAAAGGCGGACGCCTCCTGGAAACGACTGAACCGAAGGCGGAGTTCTACCTGGAGAAGGACCACACCGTTACCATCACGTTCTACGATGCCGCGTTGAAACCGACGCCGGCCACGGACCAAATTGTCACGGTTCTAGCCGACGCCAAGGAGGGCAAAACGAGAGTGGAGTTCGAGAAGAAAGGCGACGTGCTCTTGAGCCAGACCAAGCTGCCGGAGAGCGACGGTTACAACCTGGTCGTGCAATTCAAGCAGACCGCCGCCGCCAGGCCGCAGCACTTCCGCTTCAGGCTGGAAACGCACACCTGCGGCGGCTGCCAGCGGGCGGAGTATGCTTGCACGTGTGAGGAGTGAGACGTGCGGTTGACCAACCGCGAACCGAACGATGCGACAGTTCACGATTTTCGCCTCGTTGACGGGCGGGGTGTCGGCCTTTTTCGGTTTCTGGCTCGCCTACCAGGCCGACTGCCCGGTTGGCCCGACCGACGTGGTATTACTGGGCGTGGCTTACCTGCTCGCCTTTGCGGTGCGGAAAATCCTGCTGATCACCCACGCCCGATGAATCGAGCGGCGACGCGCTCTGTCGGGAAGACGCTATCAGTAAGTTTTCAGGGGTGAGGTTGAACCGCTAATCTGCGCTAATCTGCGCTAATCTTCGCTGATGACAGAACCACTGAGCTTTCATCCGTTTTGTTCTATTAGCGTGGATTAGCGTAGATTAGCGGTTCCAAAAAGAGGTTGCGAACTGAATGAACCGCGCATGGTGGCTAATCTTCGCTCAGACCGGGCCGAGCGTTCTGCGGTTGTTTGGGCATGTGGGCAACACCACCTGAATAATCACCTTTCCATCACGGCGCTTTCTTCGCTCCGGTATCTCGCAGAATTGGCATTCCCTCGGGGCGGTTCCACTCCGCGCCATCCTGGAAAGCAACTCGATGGAAGCCCAATCCTTCGAAGAAGGTCTGGATATCGTCCATGGCGGCCGCGGCGCCCTTCGCGCCCGGTTGGTATCGCCCATCGAGCACAAATAAGGCTTGCGCCGAACTCGAGCCGTTGTTTGATGAAGCCAAATCAAGCCGCACGCCAGAAGCTCTTTGCGTTCCTGTCGTTGGCCGCCGGCCCGCTCGTTGGTCCTTGGACTCCTGGCCCCGCTGGCGCTTGGCGCGACGGGGTGGGCGCAGACCAACCCTCCGCCCGTCCAAGCTGAACCCAAGGCGAAACCAGGCGCGACCAATGCCACCGCCCTGCCACCCGTCGTCGTGACGGCGACGCCACTGCCCAGTAGTCTCTTTGACCTCGCGCAACCGGTGACGGTGCTCTCGGCTGACCAGTTGCAGAAAGCCCTCGCGCCCACCCTCGGTGAAACGCTCGCGCGCGAGCCGGGCATGACGTCGACCTATTTCGGTCCGAATGCCAGCCGGCCGGTCATTCGCGGTCTGGACGCCGATCACATTCGCCTCCTGCAAAACGGGGTCGGCAACATGGACGTGTCGGACCTGGCTCCCGACCACACCGTGGCGCAAGACCCGTTGACCGTCACCAGAATCGAAGTGGTGCGCGGCCCGGCGGCGTTGCTCTACGGCCCGACCGCGGTTGGCGGGGTGGTCAATGTGATCGACAATCGCATCCCCGACACGCGCATCGACGCTCCCATGACGGGGAGCATGGCGGGACGCTACACGTCCCCCGACCATGGCCGCAATGCGGCCGGCATCCTCGAAGGCGGCTTCAAGGGATTCAACTATCACTTCGATGGCCTCCTGCATGCGAATGACGACCTGGAAATTCCCGGCTTCGCGCGCTCCCGGCGGCTGCGCGCGCGGGACCCATTGCCGGCCGGCGAAACCGAGGCGAAAGGGACACTGCCCAACAGTCAAGCCCACAGCGACAGCGGCGTGGCCGGCCTCTCCTACGTTTGGGCCAAGGGCTACGCGGGCGGTTCGTTCCAGAGCTTCCACCATAACTACGGCACAGTCGCCGAGGCAGACGTCACGGACCACATGTTCCAACGCCGTTGGGATCTGGCCGGCGCGTTTGAGGAGCCGGTCAGTTTTCTCCGAACCGTGAAATGGAAGTTCGGACGCTCCGACTACCAGCAGACCGAATTTGAAGGCCGCGAGCGGGGCACCAGCTTCAACCTGGATGCCCTCAATGGGCGCATCGAGGCTCTGCACAAATCGCTCGGTCCGTTCGAGGGCTCCATGGGTTACGAGGTGCGCCGCGATGAACTCGACGTCACCGGCCACGAAGCGACTCTCCCGCCGACCGATTCGTTCGTGAACTCAGCCTTCCTCTTCGAGCAGGTGAAATTGGAAAAACTGCGGCTGCAATTCGGCGGTCGCCTCGATCATAGCGACCTCGACGCAGCGGCTGACGCGCAGTTCGGCCCCGCGCGTTCCCTGAGCTTTAACACCGGTAGCGGCGCGGCGGGCCTGGTTTATCGTCCGACCGAGCGATACTCCGCTGCATTGAACTTCTCCTACACGCAGCGGGCGCCCACCCAAAAGGAATTGTTTTCCAACGGCCCGGACCTGGGGTCCGGCTATTTCCTGGTGGGCGATCCGACGCTGCCGCCGGAGCGTTCCTACGGGCTCGACTTCACCCTGCGCAAGGAAACCGGCAACGTCACCGGCTCGGCCACCTTCTTTTACACGCACTTCGAGAATTTCATCACACCCACGCCGCGCGGCTCGGTTGACCCGACGTTCCACCTCCCCATTTACGACGTCACAGGCGTGCCGACCGACTTTCTGGGCACGGAAGGGTCGGTCGTGTTTCATCTGCTCCGGCAGAACAGGCATACTCTCCAGCTCGAACTGAAGACGGATTAGGTGCGGGCAAGAAACACCGACAGCGGCGACCCGCTCCCACGCATCCCGCCGTGGCGTTTCGGCGCGGAGCTGGGCTACGAATGGAATCACCGGTTCGGCGCCAGCCTCGACGTGCGGCGCGCTCAATCACAGCATGAGACCGCCCCCAACGAACTCCCCACCGACGGCTACACGATGCTGGACTGCACCCTCCGTTACCGGATCGGCACTGGTCCAGTGACCTGGGATTTGTTGTGCAAGGGCACCAACCTGCTCAACGAGGAGGCGCGCCAGCATACCTCCTTCATCAAGGATATCGCGCCGTTGGCCGGACGCGGGGCGCTCGTGGCCTTGCGCGCCTCGTTCTGACGCCACACGACGTCAGAGGGACCAGGCGCGGCCTTCGCACAGCTTCTCCTCTCGTCGAGCCAAAGCCTCCCCGTTTCGCCAATGCCCTCTCATGCCGAACAGCGAATCCGGTTGACATATACCCTGCCCCCTATGCTACATTGTCGGCCCGGCCCCTCGAGGCGTGGGAACAAACAGTGTAATTATTCAGGGGTGAAGGCGGGCGTCTGTCACCTCCGAACTGTTACCAAAAACTATGGCCCACACGGTCCAAGATAAACAAAAACTGCTGCACCGCGTCCGCCGCATTCACGGGCAAATTGGCGCGCTGGAGAAGTTGCTGGAACAGGAGGCGGACTGTTCCCGGACCCTGCACCTCACGGTGGCCTGCCGCGGCGCGCTCAACAGCCTGATCGCCGAGGTGCTGGAAGGGCACATCCGCTTCCACGTGGTCAATCCCGACGAGAAACCCACCTCGGCCCGGGCCAAGGCGACCCAGGAGGTCATCGACCTCTTGAAGACGTATCTGAAATAGCGACTGAGCAGGAGCCTCCCGATGCCACAAATCGAAAAACCAGCCGCCAGCGGGCGCCCCGCGTCGGCGGACGTTGCCGCCGCCACGGCGACCGCGGCGCCGCGGCGGGCGCCCCGGTGCTGCGCCGAGCGCCACTCGTGGGACTCGTATCGCGACGTTCTGCTATCCTTCGAAACGATCGGGGCCATCGTCGCGTTGGCGTTTCTGGCGACCGGCTGGGCGATGGCCTGGGCCGGTGCCGCCGCCGGCCGGTCGTGTTATCTGGCCGCGGCGGTTGTGGCGGGTTTCCCCATTTTGCAAAGCTGCCTGAAGAGCCTGCGCGCCCGACGCATCAGCGTGGAAGTGCTGGTGGCCCTGGCCATCCTGGCCTCGCTGCTCGTGGGTGAATTTCATGCCGGCGCGGTCGTGGCCGTGATGCTGCTGGGCGGGGGCGTCCTGGAGCAACTGACCGTGGCCCGCGCGCGACGTTCCCTGGCGAAGTTGCTCGTGCACATGCCGGAGACAGCGCTGGTGCGTCGGGAAGAGACCGAGATCGAAGTTGCCATCCGCGAACTCCGGGTCGGAGACCACGTCATCACCCGTCCGGGCGAGCGCCTGGCGGTGGACGGCATCGTCGTCGCGGGTGATTCCGCCGTGGACGAAAGCCCCATCACCGGTGAGTCGGTGCCTCTGGACAAGAGCGCCGGCGCGAAAGTCTTCGCCGGCAGCATCAATCAGTCGGGCATGCTGGAAGTCGAGGCGCAAAAGGTTGGTGACGAAACGATCCTCGCCCGCATCGTGCGCCTGGTCGAAGAAGCGCAGGCGTCCCAGGCGCCCATCCAGCGCATCGCCGATCAGGCCGCGCAATGGTTTGTGCCGATCGCGCTGATCCTGGCCGGAGTCGTTTGGGCGCTGACCGGTGATATCCTCCGCGGCATCACCGTGCTCATCGTCTTTTGTCCCTGCGCCCTGGTGTTGGCCACGCCCACCGCCATCATCGCCAGCATCGGGCACGCCGCCCGGCGGGTCATCCTGGTCAAAGGCGGCCAGTTCGCCGAAGCGGTGGGCCGGATTCAGATCGTCGCCCTTGACAAGACCGGGACACTGACCGTCGGCCAGCCGGCGGTGACGGCCATCACGCCCCTGGAGTCGTGGAACGCGGCGGGCTTGCTGCGCCTGGCCGCCAGCGCGGAACGTTTCAGCGAACATCCGTTGAGCATCGCCCTGCGGCGCGCCGCGCAGGAGCGTCAGATCCCGCTGCTCGAACCCTCCGCCTTTCGCGCCATCGCCGGCTGTGGTGTCGAAGCCCAAGTGGACGGGCAGCGGGTTCTGGTGGGACGAGTGACCTGGCTGGAAAAACAGTCGGTCACTTTGAGTCCGGACGCGGTGCGGCGTTCCGCCGAACTGGAAGCGCTCGGCCACACCGTTTTGGGGGTTGCTCTCCAGCAACGCGTGGCCGGTCTGATCGCCATGCGCGACGTGCTGCGGTCCGAGGCGCAGGAGGCAATCGCGCGGCTCAAGAAACAAGGCATGCGCCTGGTCATGCTGACGGGCGACAACGAGCGGGTGGCCAAGGCGGTTGCCGCCGAAGCGGGGATCGAGGAAGTGCATGGCGGCTTGCTGCCGGAAGACAAACTGCGCCTCGTGCGCGAATGGCAACAGCAGGGCCAGCGCGTCGCATTCATCGGCGATGGGATCAACGACGCGCCAGCCCTGGCCGCCGCCGACATCGGCATCGCCATGGGCGCGGGTGGCACGAAGGTCGCACTGGAAACCTCGGACATTGCTTTCCTGAGCGACGATCTGACCAAAATGCCGGAAGTCGTCGCGTTGTCCCGCCGTACGTTGGCGGTGATTCGCCAGAACATTGGGTTCAGCGTGGTCCTGAACCTCGTGTCGGTGCTGGCCGCAGGCCTGGGCTGGCTTAGCCCCATTGGGGGCGCCATCATCCACGAAGGAGGCGCCATGGCCGTCATCCTCAACGCGATGCGCTTGCTGCGCTGAGCGATGTTTCCCGCCCATCTCGGAGCGCGGACGGTCCCCGTCCGCAGCGCGTGGCCGGAGCAGACGGCGGGGATCGATCCAGGATCTCGGCTACGGGCGATGCGGATGGGAGAAGTCTTTCGTTGGAAGGACCAGACCACCGGTTGGTCAGTGCTCAGAGTTCCCTCCAACCTGCGCTGGGGCTTCTATCCGTGAAGGCATCCGGGCCATCCGTGGTCCAACCCCTCTGCGGTTCACTGAGGCTCTGAACTCAACCGGTCGTCAGCAGTTACGATCACCGGCTCCCACGTGCCGCTCCCAAGGACTGCCTGGCGCACTCGCCGTCGCGCAGAAGAATTCTGTCCTGCGCCCTCCCGATCGTATGCTGCCCGATTTTGGTTGTAACCCGTTGCCGAAATATTTTCCGTAGGATAATCGCCTACCCCGGCGCAGCGCCGTGCTTACACCAACTGGGGTTTTCTCCCCATTGTTGGGTGATTGCAATTGCCCTTAACTGTTTTCATCAGAGGCATCATTTCGGTGCTCCTCGAGCATTTGAATTATGCATGGAATCCTAGAGTTGAACGGACACACCGTCTGTGAAGATTTCGTCGCCGGCCTCCGCGCCCGGGATGGGAGGCGCACTCGTCGAACGGAGTTGACTGCGGTCGGCACTTGGTTGCGACGAGGGTCACCACACTAGCGAGAAGAGAAAATTTTCTCATTCCAGGGGGAAGGACATCACCTTGATGTTGTTAGCGACATTTTGCATGCGCAATTCCTATCCTGAGAACGAAAGGAGGTGAAACAAGATGAAAGACCAAGAAATGCTATTGCTGGAAGTCGAAGAGTTGGAGGAGCGGATCGCGCCGAGCTCGATCGGCAATCCGGGAAACAACAATCCGCCTCGCAACAACACCAATAATCCTGGGAACGAAGGCATCGGCGGCAAGGTGTCGACCGGCCCATGAAGAAACCGGATGTTCCGTTTCCCCGGGTCTTTCGCCGCACGTCAGATTGCAGGGCGTGCGCGACAGAGACGAGGAGACTGAGGCGGACAGATGAGCCGCCGAGCACGAGGTGGCTCATCAATCCTGGTTCGGCAGGAATCAGAAGGTGGCATGGTTGGATGAATGAACCGCACGGTACCGGCCGGTTCATTCCTCCCATCCGTTAACGCCGGTGAAAACAACCAACAAAAAAAAGACCATGAAAGACCAAATCATATTGAACGTGGAAGAACTCGAAGAGCGGATCGCTCCGGACACGGTGGGTGCGCTGCATAACAACCCGAGCAATCCCAACAACAATAACGACCACAACGCGGTTCCCAAGGGTGCGCTTCCGGAAGGACCGGCTGGCAACTAGAGCCGAGCGAGCCATTAGTAGACCGGACAGTTCTGAAGGACAGGCCGCCGGGCGATCCCGGCGGCCTGTCTGCTGCATCGCCCCGCGTAACTGTTCAGGAGTGAGGGCGAAAGCAACCTCAGACCTGAATAATTACTGTCCCGCCAAGAGGATCAGTCCTGACTATTTTGTTGCATGCACTCTCTTCCCCCGGACAATTCTCGACTATTCTGCCCGCACACGGTAAAGGCGGTCGTGGTTGGATGGAGCAGGATCTGACAGCCGGATGACGCCGCCATCCCCCGGCACCACTGGCAGTGTGTCCCAATCGGACCGCTCGAGTGAATCGGAATATTCGAGGAAGTAGTTGTGCCCTTCGACGCTGCCGATGGAGAATGTGAAACCTTCTGGCTGCTGCGCCAGGTTGAACGAGTAAACGTCTCCCTGTAACCGCACGAGATTGTATCGTGTGAGACCATTGACGGACGTGAAATCACCGCCGGCAAGCGCGCGGCCGTCCGGCTGAAGAGTGATCGTGCGGACAATCGAAGGATTGGCGCCGGAAACACCGCTGCCCAAGTTGAATTCCCGGTCCAGGCTGCCATCCGGGTTCAGTCTGGCGAGCCGGTTTCTCAATGTCCCGTTGACGCTGGTGAAGCAGCCACCCACGAGAATTCGGCCAGCAGGCTCCACGCATATTGCCCAGACCGAGTGATCCGTGTTGGCGATGAAATCGGTGTCCACCTCACCTGAGGTGCGGAGTCGAACGATGCCGGATCGAGGAATTCCAGAAAAGGAGTTGAACAGTCCGCCCACCAGTGTCTTGCCATCCGGCTGTGTCGCCGATGTTAGGACGAACGACCGCCCATCTCGACTACCCTCCGACACAGGGAAGCACGCATCGTTGATTTCTTCCGGCCCAGGGCCCGAACCGGCATAGAAGGTGTGATCGAGTTGCCCATCGATGCTCACTCGGGCCAACCAAGCCAGGGGAAAGTTATCGTACTTGCTGAAGTTGCCAGCGATGATGAGACGATTCTCATCCTGTCGGGCCACGTTGAGCACCGGCCCGTTGGGGCCGCTGCCGGAGAGGAAATTCGTATCCAACGTTCCGTCGCAGTTCAGTCGTGCCAGATGACTTTGAGCCAGTCCATCGACGGCCCCAAACCACCCGCCAATGACCAGCCTGCCATCCTCCTGTAGCAAGAGTGTGCTGATGGAGTTGCCAATCACGTCAGGGTTGTAGTCAGGGTCGAGACGACCATTCTGGTCGAGGCGGGCAAGATAGCTGCGCAGCGAGCCGCTCGCTGAGATTGATCTGCCGCCGATGATAATTTTCCCGTCCGACTGAATTACGATGGATTGAACGGTGAGAACTTCCCCAGGATCGGTTCCGGAGACCGTCGCGCCTGGATCGAAACCTGGGTCCAAGCTCCCATCGGCCAACAACCGCGCGATGCCACGGCGCGGAATCCCGTCCACACTGGTAAAGGAGCCGCCGATGAGAACTCGCCCGTCCGGTTGGAGTCTCACGGAGTAAATGCTGTCGTTTGGTCCTGAGCGCGTGGCGAGACTCGTATCGGGTCGTCCGGCCACCAAGGGGGAAGCATTCACTGTTACTCGCGCGACCGCGCTGGTGGTCGCGCCAAAAGGGTTACGGGCCACCAGGGTGTAAGTTCCTGAATCCCGGACGCGGGCGTTGTCGATGACGAGCGAACCGTTGGTTGCGCCGGGAATCCTGGCATCGCCGAAGAACCACTGATAATCGGGTGTCGGCAAACCGGTGATGACAGGAGAAAGCAAGATCGACTCGCCGGCTCCTACGATCTGGTTGGACGGCGACGTCAGGATTCTTGGCTGTTCGAGTGGTCCCCCATGCAGGAGCGCCACGCGATAACGCGGGTGGCCATCGATTCCAGTGAAGGAGCCGCCGATGAGAACGTCGTCGTAGGCGGCGAAGGCGATGGAACGTACGGTGAAATTGATGCCCAAACCCGTGCTGCTCTCGAAGCCCATGTCCACGGCGCCGTCGGCCTGGAGTCGGGCGAGTTGACGGCGTGCGACTCCATTTACACTCGTAAACAGGCCACCAACGAGGATTCGTCCGTCACCCTGGCGCGCCAAGGCATACACCGTTCCGACTAATCCCGCTCCAGGATCAAAAGTGAAATCGAGGCTGCCATCGCTATTGAGTCGCGCCAGGGCGGCCCGGGCGACGCCGTTGACAGTTGTGAAAGCGCCTCCGATGAGAATCCGCCCATCCGGCTGGACCAAAACGGCGTTGACGACGCCGTTCGGGCCGGAGACCGGATTGAATGTCAGATCCAGTTTGCCGTTGTCCAGCAGGCGCGCCAGGTAAGTTCGAGCGCCACCCCAACCTGTAACCGTTCCTCCGATCAATACTCGATTGAACTGATCGACGGCTACGGTATTGAGGTGACCGGAGCCGCGCGGTAATCCAAACTCGGTATCGACCGAGCCGTTCGTCCGCAACCTCGCGACTCCACCGGGGCGCGCCACGCCATCGACGCTGGAGAATGTGCCGGCAACCAGGACACGGCCCAGACTGTCGATGGCCAAGGCATTGACGCCAAAGCCAGCCAGACCCAGGCCCTCTATCCCTGAACCAACATCGAAGCTACTATCCACGCTCCCATCAGCGTTCAGGCGGCCGATGGAATTGAGCGGCGTCCCATTCACTCTCTCAAAAAAACCGCCCAACACGACTTTTCCGTCACGTTGCACCGCCAACGCATTCACGGTGGCAACAGGAGGGAAAACCGCGGTGACACCTTGAGTCGCACCAAAGCTCGTGTCGATCGTGCCGTCCCCATTGAGCCGGGTGAGGCAGGCGGCGTAGGATTGATTGAAACTCGTGAATTGGCCCGCCACGAGCATTTTGCCGCCGCGCTGGATTGCGATGGCGAGCACATTGCTGTTGGCGCCGCCAGGGGGGAAGAAATTGTTAGCCAAAGAACCCGGCCACAAGGATCCGTCGACCACCGAGAGGGTCGCCACGGCGCTGGTCACCACGCCGAAAGAATTGCTGATGACGACGCGATAGGGACCCGCGTTCGCGGAACTGGTGTGCGGGAACGTCAGCCACGGCTTCATGCCATCGGGTAAAGCGCCTCCATTGAACTGCCACCGAAAGGTTGTCCCGGGAACCCAACTCGAACTGACGCAGAGGAGAGCGGTATCCCCGGCCGCGATCGTTTGGCTGGCGGGATGAACCGCAATGAATGGCGGCCCCGGAGCAGAACCGTTGAGCCGTGCAATTCCTGGTCGGGATACGCCGCCGATCGTCGTGAACGCGCCGGCCACCAGCAGCGCCCCCTCCGCGGTCGACGCGACCGAATAGACTGTTCCATCCGCGCCGGCGCCGGCTGCGAAGGACTCATCCATAGTTCCGTCGGCGTTCAGTCGCGCGAGACGGCCGACGACGACACCGTTCACGCGAGTGAAGTCGCCTCCCAGGACAACCTTTCCGTCGGGCGTCGCGGCGAGAGAACGAACAATGCCCCATGGCTCAACTGCGGTTACGAAATTGGTGTCCACACTCCCGTCGGGGAAAAGGCGCCCCACCGAAGATCGGGCCACGCCGTTGAGCTCATCAAAAATTCCGCCGGTGAGCACTATGCCGTCGTCCAGCGTCGCCACGGTAAGAACGGGACCTCGAGACCCCAGGTCCCCACTCCGAACAGGATAGTAGCTGAAGCTGGTGTCGAGGCTGCCGTCTGGGTTCAACCGCACGATGGAACTGCCCATACCCGACCCGGTCGCAGCGGTGGTCGCAACGAGGATCTTTCCATCTGGCTGGGCGACTACCGCGTTAACGTCCCAAAAGTTCAGTTCGCTGGGCGGTTGAAAGCTTGCGTCCCTCGTGCCGTCCGGGAACAGCCGGACGACCCCCAATCCGCCGACCAATATCATTCCGTCTCTTTGCAGGCCCACACTACGCACGGTGCCGGCCACGGCAGCGCCGGGATCAAACGTTGCATCGATTGAAGCGTCGGGGTTGATCTGTGCCACGCCAATCCGGTTGGTGCCCGCAATCGTGGTAAAGCTGCCGCCAACGAGGATCCTTCCATCAGGCTGCAATGTCATCGCGCGCACCTCTCCATTCGGATTGGGTTGAAAATGCGCGTCCAGACTGCCGTTGGGATTGAGCCGGGACAAACGACGGCTGGTCATTCCGTCAACGGCCGTGAAGGCGCCGCCAATTAGGATCCCTCCATCGTTCTGTTGCGCCATGCAGTAGACGGTCCCGTCAGGCCCGGTGCCAGCAAAGAAATTCGTATCCAACAAGGACGGCTGAGCGGAGGCAAACAAGCCACCCATCAATTGCGTTAGCGCGAGGGCGCCGTGCGCGACCAATAAACGATGCACGACCGTTACTCTTATGTTTCTCACCTGGCGAGTGGTGGTATGGGAGGGAGCGACTTTTCAATAGTGCCTTGGAAGCTCACGCAAAGCAAGCATCGACTTGTCCCGGGCATTGTTTGCAGACTTGGAGGGCTCTGTGGAATGTTTCGACGCCGTGAGCACGGAACGCGGCGTGGGACGGGTCACCACTTTCAACACGGGGCTGCTCTACTGGCTCACCGACAACCTCCAATTGAACGCCGGCGTGGATATCGGGTTGACCGCGGGGGCCGATGACTGGTTTTTTCGTAACTATTCAGGTCTGAGGTTGTTTTCGCCCTCACCCCGGCCCTCTCCCCCGGGGAGAGGGAGATTGTGTCGGAGCGTCTTGAAAGGTCCGACGCTGCTCTCGCTTTTGCCGCGTTAATAGAATGCGCATGGGACGCCCCATCCGCGGAACAACCCCACTTCGTCCCAGCGCGGCAAAGGAAGCTCCCTCTCCCCGGGGGAGAGGGCCGGGGTGAGGGCGGGCGTCTATGACTCCTGAACAGTTACTTTTTTTCGTTGGGACCGCCAAGCGGTTCTAGAGAGCGGACGCGCCTCAAGCGATGCGGCGTGACAGACAAAGTTGGCCTCGAATTCTGCCTTGTCGAGTTCACTTCCCGCAGTTGCTGTTCTGTTCTGAAGTGATTGGGCACCGGGGCGCATCTGCGTCCGCCATTCCAGCAAATCCCCCATCGTCGCTCCCGTAAGGCTACCGAGGTTGACGGAGGAACTTCTCCGCTTTGATGCATCGCTCGATGCGACGTACAGCAATGCGTTCAGAAAAAGCCTCAACGGAGAATTCAAATATGAATCGGAAGCACACATGGCGCTGGTGCGCGCGCGCGGGTGTTGGCTGAAGAGTTCGAGCGCCGGCGTGGCGTCGCACGAGTTGGGCCACAACTACGGCCTCTACCACGCCAACTCCCTCAACCCAACCGACGAATCGCCCATCGGCCCCGGCACCTGGCAGGAATACGGCGACAGTTTCGACACGATGGGCGCGGCCGGCGCGGGCGCCTATCACTTCAACGCCCGCTACAAAAGCATCCTGAACTGGATTCCGCCCGAAGGCTATCTCACCGCCAGCAACAGCGGCACCTTCCGTGTCTTCGCGCACGACGTCATCACTTCGAGCAACCAAATCCGCGGCCTCCGTGTGCCGCGCAACAGCACGAAAAATTATTGGGTCGAGTTCCGGCAGAAGTGGACGGGGAACACCTGGCTGATGAACGGCGCGAGCATTCGTCGCGCGGACAATGCCAACAACAACAATCCCGGCGCCGAACTGCTCGACCTGACGCCCAACTCGCCTGATGGCAAGAACGACTCGGCCTTGTTGATCGGCCGGACGTTCAGCGACGCGGGCGCGGGCGTGCACATCACGCCGGTCGGCAAAGGCGGCACCTCCCCCGAATCACTGGATGTCGTCGTCAACCTCGGCACGTTTGCCGGCAACGGCGCGCCCTCGCTCACCATCAACGCCAGCTCGACGGCCGTCGCCGTCGGCGCGCCGGTCACGGTCACCGCGTCGGCCTCCGACCCGAATGGCGACGCGCTGGCGTATCTCTGGGACTTCGATGACAAGTCTTACGGCTTGAACAGCGCCAGTGTCAGCAAGTCCTGGAACGCGGCCGGCGAATACGTCGTGCGCTGCGTCGTTTCCGATATGAAAGGCGGCACGGCCAGCCGGTGGATCGTCATGACTGTCGGCTCGCCCACGGTCTATCGCATCAGCGGCCGCATCACGGATGGCAGCGGCAATCCGATGGAAAACGTGCGCGTCCACAATGGAAAGACCGGCTCGCTCTATCATGCTTGCTTCAGCGATGTGGACGGCAACTACACCATCGCCGGGCTCGCGTCCGGCAGCTACACCGTTGGCGCGGCGTATTACGGCTTCGTCTTCACGCCGTCGGGATTCACCAACCCGCTCAGCGTCGGTCCAAGCCGGACCGACAGTAATTTCACCGGCGTGCTCAAGACCTATCGCATCACGGGGCGCATCACCGATGGCGGCGTGCCCGTGGCCGGCGTCCAGGTCAGCGATGGCGTGCGCACAGGATTGAGCAACACCAACGGCGATTACGTGATCTCCAACGTGCCCAATGGCTCCTGGACGATCGCCGCGGCCAAGTCCGGCTCTACCTTCAATCCGAGTGGCTGGTCCAACCCCGTCACGATCAGCGACGCCGATGTCATCAGCCGTAACTTCGTCACGCCCACCTACACGATCAGCGGCGAGATCACCGGTGTGGCCGTCAGCACCATCGTCACTGTGACCGACGGCTACCGGACCACCACGAGTTACAAACAGGGCAGCGGACCCAACGCGAAGAACCTTTACAGCCTGAGCGGCGTGCCGGCCGGCTCGTGGAATTTGCGGGCCATTTTGGCCGGTGCGAGCTTTTCTCCGAGCGGTTTCACCAATCCGCTGACCGTCACGGGCAATGCGAGTGGCAGGAATTTCGCGCTCGACGCCGTCACGACTTACAGCGTCAGCGGCGCGACGATCTACCACGGCTTCGGCCTTGGTGGCGTGTCAGTCACCGCCGGCTCGCGAAGTTCCTTGAGCGACAGTCGCGGCGGCTTCTTCATCCGCGGGCTGGCGAACGGGACTTATGACGTTGTGCCGAGTCTCAGCGGGTATGGTTTCACGCCGCCGGGCACCACGGTCACGATCGCCAGCGCCGATGTGGGCGGCCAGAATTTTACCGGGACGCAAACGATCGCGCCCACCGTCACGCTGGCGGCGACCGATACGGACGCCTCTGAACCGGGGAGTAACACCGGGGGCTTCACTGTGACACGCAACGGCAGCACGGCCGCCAGCCTGACGGTGTTCTACACCCTCAACGGCACCGCCGTTGCAGGCTTGGACTACGGCGCCTTGTCCGGTTCGGTGACGATTCCATCAGGTGCCATCAGCGCCGATATCATGATCATCCCGCTCGACGATGCGAGCGCCGAGTGCCCGGAGACGGTCGTGGCCACGCTCGCGGCGAACGCGGCCTACGTCATCGGCTTCCCCTACACCGGCACGGTCAACATCACCGACAATGACTTGCCGTCGGTCAGCGTCGTGGCTTTGGACACGGCGGTGTGGGAAAACGGCGGCAGCAGCGCCACCTTGCGCGTCACTCGCGCGGGCTGCACGACCGGCGCTCTCACGGTCAATTACAGCGTGAGCGGCAGCGCCGTGTCCGGCTCGGATTACAGCGCCCTTCCCGGCTCTGTGACCATTCCGGCGGGCGCAACCTTCGCCAACATCCTCCTGGCTCCGGTTGATGATCTCGTCGTGGATGGCGACAAGACCGTGACGGTCACACTCGTCGGCAGCGCGACCTGCGCGGTGGGTGCGCCCTCCAGTGCCAGCGTTATGATCCTCGACAATGAGGCGAACCACGCGCCACAGGTTAACGCCAACCTCGACCAGACCGTCAGCATTCTCGGCCTGGCCAGCCTCCACGGCATCGTGACCGACGACGGACTGCCCGGCGGCGGCCTGAGCTACACCTGGAGCAAGATCAGCGGACCCGGCACGGTCGTGCTGGCCAACCCGGCGGCGCGCGACACCACGGCTTGCTTCTCGATGACCGGCGTTTACGTGCTGCGCCTTACTGCCAGCGACGGACAACTCAACGCGAGCGACGATGTGACCATCACGGTCACGGCGGCCGACCCGGCGAAAATTCTCAATGCCCTCAACGCTGGCGGCCCCGCTTACACCGATTCGCAAGGGTTCGTCTTTTCGGCCGACCTCGGCGGCGACGTGGGCAGCGTGGGCGCGAGCATCGCGGCCACCGCGGACAGCGCGCTCTACCAGACTGAACGCTTCGGAAACTTCGGTTACAGCATCCCGGTTTCGGGCGGCAACCAGGCGTATCTGCTCGCGCTGAAGTTCGCTGAGACGACGGTGACAGCCGCCGGCCAGCGCCTTTTCGAGGTGTGGGTGGACGGCAACCTGGTGGCGGACAACCTCGACATCTATGCCGCCGCGGGCGTCAACAATGCCTTCGACCTGGTTCTGCCGGTGACCGGTTCCGGCGACGTCCTGAACGTTCAGTTCCAGACCAAAGGCGCTTCCGTCCAACCCGCGAAAGTTAACGCGATCGTCGTCGGCGCAGCGCAAGTGCTCCCGCCGGCCGCCCCGGCGAACCTGACGGCCATCGCCTCGACGAGCAGCCAGATTGATCTCGCGTGGTCGGACCGTTCCGCGAACGAGACGGGCTTCCAGCTCGAAGTCTCCACCGACGGCGTGAATTTCGCGCCGCTGGCGACCCTCGGCGCGAACGTCACCACCTACAGTCACACCGGCCTCGATCCGGCCACGACCTATTTCTACCGCGTGCGCGCCTGCAACAGCGCCGGTTGCTCGGCCGACACGATCGGCGGCGACACGACGAAGGACGCGCCGCCCGCCGCCCCAACCAACCTGGCGGCGCTCGGAGTGAGCGGCACCCAGATCAACCTGTCGTGGTCGGATCGTTCCTCGAACGAAAACGGGATCGGGATCGAGCGATCCCTGGACGGCGCGAATTTCGCACTGATCGACACCGTCGGCGCGAACGCCACGGGGTATGCCGCGGTAGGTTTGCAAAAGAACACGCGCTATTACTTCCGCGTCCGCGCCTTCAACGATCTCGGCTCCTCCGTCTACTCGAACATTGCCAACACCCGGACGAAGCAGAGATAGACGCGCGTCGTCGGACTAAGACAAGTGGCACGGCAACAGAAGTCTACGAAATATTTTGCGCTCTGAGATGGCCTACGGCCTTGTTTTGGGCCACGAAAGATTGGTCATAGACATGCACCGACCGGCATCACACACGGCCCACTCCTCGGCAACTGTCTTGGACGAAACGCCGAAATTGCTCCAGCGACGTTCAAATCGCCGCAACATGTCGGATCGAGATCCCTGGTGGTGCGTCGCCGCGTTGCTTCGAACTCCAGCCGAGGCTTGCCGACGACTTAGCGTGTGGCAAAGTCGGGTCGCTCATGAGTAACAATTTCGGCCGCTCTTCCGTCGGGCTCGTCACCGCTTGCTGTGCTTTGTTGTGCTGCGCCGCCTTCAGTGGGCGAGGCCAGAGCCTCGTATCGGTGCAGGACGCTCAACACTTCACGTCTCTCGGAATTGATCAAAGCGGTGCGCTTGTCATCCTCGGTGACATCGAGAATTATGAGCCAGCTCTGTTTGAGTTTACCGGGACTGGGTTCAAGATCACACGACTCCCTGCATTGTCCGGAGGCGAGTTTCCAGAGGCGTATCGTATCTCCCGTGATGCGCGGTATGTGGTGGGTAGCTGTAAGACTCCTGAGCTGCAGGATGCAGCTATGCTTTGGTTGCGATCGGATGTCACTGTGCCGAGGCACTTGGGGACTGTCGATGGGAGCAGTTCCACTTACCCTCGAGACGTTGCTTCAACTCCCGACGGCCCCCTGATCATTGGGAATTCTACCTCAGGGGCATTCGTTTGGACGCAGGCTGGTGGCATGCGACCGTGGATCCCGGGCGATGGGCATGTGCTTCATCCATATCTGGAGCGTGTGACAGAAGATGGTAGGCAGTTCGTAGGCGAAGGATTCATTAACGGTCAGATCGTCCCGATCCTTGGCACCGAAACCAACTTCGTGGTGCTTGATTCCCGAAATGGTCTGGGTGGAGCGCTCGCCATTTCTCCCAACGGCCTTCACATCTGTGGGCATATCAATCTGCAATCCACGGTATGGCGGAAAGGCAAGCCGCACATACTTTCACTTGGAACGAATAAAACGTCCCTATTGAGGACCGTTACAGACCATGCACGCGCTGGAGGAGGAAGCTCCGCGGGTGGTATCCTTTATGATTCTGACGGTCGCAATCTCGAGCTTTTTGATGACTGGTGGACCGGTCGCTATCCGGATGTACCGCTCCCTGGTCACGTCACATCGGTGCAGGATCTTTACGAAAAGAACGGCAATCTCTACTGCCTGCTACGGGGCGAGGATGGTACTAGCATGGAATCCTTCAGCCTGCTTGCCATCATACCCCTGAAACATCGCCCGAAGACGACACCTTAGCGTCGTGTGTCGTGGAATCGCGAGCCGAGAGTCCAGGCTGCCGGACGGAGTAAGGTTTGTGGCGAGCATGGGGATGGGCGTGTTTCTACTCGTCGCGCCGCCGTGCTCTCACGATCAGCAACGGAGTTTGGGATCAGGCCGGAGGCCTGACAGAAATTACGGGAGTGACGGTGCGAGCTTGCCGTTCTGCCAAACGCACATCGGCGTGCGGTGGTTTAGCGCTGTCTTGCGCGCCGCTCGCGCTTCAAAGGATCTCCAAAGGCGTGGGACCAGCCGGTGGCGGAAAAAGCCGATCCAATTCGGCGAGTTGGGCCTTGGTCAGGCGACAATTGACCACGCCGAGGTTTTCCTTCAGTCGCTCGCGGCGGGCCGTTTTCGGAATGACGATGATATCGTCATTGGCCAGCAGCCAGGCGAGCGCGGCCTGCGCCGAGGTCATGCCGTGGTGTCGGGCGAACTCAGTCAACTTCGTGTGGTTGAGAAGCCTGGCCTGCTCAATCGGCGAATAGGCCATGACCGGGATGCGCCGCTCGCGCAACCACGGCAACAAGTCCCGCTCGATGCCGCGCCGCGTGAGGTTGTAAAGCAACTGGTTGGTCGAGACGGCCTGGCCCCCCGGCACCGACCACAATGCCCGCAGGTCGGCGAGATCCAGGTTGCTGACGCCGTAATGGCGAATCTTGCCGGACTGTTGCAGCGCCCTGAACGCCTCCATCGTCTCGGCGAGAGGCACGTTGCCGCGCCAATGCAAAAGGTAGAGGTCGAGCCGGTCGGTGTTGAGACGGCCCAGGCTGCGCTCACAGGCAGCAATGGCGCCGGCGCGCGAGGCGTTGTGTGGATAAACTTTGCTCACGAGAAACACGCCGTCGCGTCTGCCCTTGATGGCTTCGCCGATGAGTTTCTCGGCCTGGCCGTCGCCATACATTTCGGCGGTATCGATGAGAGTCGCGTCAAGGTCGAGGCCGAGCCGTAGCGTGGCGATTTCCTCGGCGCGGGTCGCCGGATTCTCGCCGAGACGCCAGGTCCCCAGGCCGAATGCGGGCACCGGCTCACCCGAAGGCAGCGTGACTGTTTTCATTCGGATGGAATCCCAGCACGCCGCGGTAGAAGGCGAGCGCGCGCTCCAGGTCGGCCACTTTCAGATGCACATGGCCGATGGTATCCGGTTATTCGCCGAAGCTCAAACAACTGCCATCCTTCACCAACAGGCCGAGTTCCCACTGGTCCTTTCTTGAATTGTCGACCGATAGGCCTGAAAATATCAGTGATGGCTGCCAGGAAATGGATCTCGATGGAGCTTCGGGTTTTGGGGAAGCGTCCCGACCGGGAATTGGCCCAACAGTTTGGACGCAGCATTCAGGCTATTGTCACGAAACGCTCTCAACTGGGAATTCCGCGATTCATTTCAATAGGAGAGTGCCGTCGGTGGTCTCGCGAGGAAGAGGCGATTCTCGGCACTGACTTGGACAATGAAATTGCTCGACGGCTTAAGCGCGCCACGGTCGCAACTACCAAACGTCGCCAGTTTCCAAAAATACCGCATTTCTGGGACCGTCCGTGGACACTCGAGCAGGACAAATTGCTCGGCCCCATCCCGGACCGCCAACTCGCGCAGCAGCTTGGCCGCACCCTCTTTTCCATTCAAAACCGCCGGCTCAAACTCGGCATTCCTCCAGTCTTGTTTCTGTCGCTCCTGCCGGGGCTGCGCCTCCATTGCGCCACCTCCCACGGCTCACGCCGTGGGCTCCGCGGCAACGGTGCGTTCGATATCAACCTTGCCAGCGAGGAGCCCTTCATGAGACGGTGCTGCGAAGGGGGCCGACCGAATCGGCCCGAGACCAGGAATTTATGACCCGCGAACTCAACTTGGTCGCACTCGGCTCCGTTCCACGTTCGGTTGCTCTTTGCCTCGTTCTGGCGGGTTTCTTGGTGCCTCCTTTAACCTCGCGAGCAACCTCGATCGACTTCGCAAAGTTTTCCGCGCCAATTTTGCAGGATGAGCGGTTAATCTTTACTTCACCAGACGCCAAGCGGTTACTCTGTGTGAACCTGCAGGCAGAACTTGTTTGGCAACGGAAATACGATTTTCCTGTCCGGCTGTTCACCGGTCCACAGGCCGAATCTCTTTTACAGACAGGAGCGGTCGTTAGTTTCATCTCTCCTGAATCGGGTGCGTTGCGGGCAAGGTTCACTGTTGAGGACGCCAACGACGGGGTCAATTTTTCCAGCAAGCTCAACACTTTTATTTCTCAGGACCTGCGCTTTAAGAAGCGAATGTTCAAGCTGCTAGACCCGAACACTGGCAAAGCGCTTTGGAGGACAGCTGAAATCGAGAGCGCGATCTGCGCGACGCCCGAATTGGTGGTCGGTCTTGCGGTCGAGCGGATCTCAATCGGCAAGGGCTATCGATTCGGTAAGGCGTCGTTAGACGCTTACCATCGCAGGGACTTCACCAGAGCGTGGAGTGTCCCTTTGCCTGACGAGAGTGGTGTTCCGTATCTGCCTGCGGTATTCAGTCCACCGTATTTGATCTACACCGAAGGAAGGACCTCGCTCGCCGTTCTTGATTGCACGACAGGTCGCAAGCGACTCACCAAGCAAATGGAGGTCCCTCAGTATGGCTGGATTTCGGAGCTAAAAATGAAAGGCGATCAACTTGTGTGGCTTACACATAAGAGTAATCGCAATGATTTTAACAGCACGGAGCATTTACTGCACTTCTGCACGATTCCCGAATTGATCGAGAACAAGCAGGTAATTCTAAAACTGATTGAAATAGCGCACATATCTTTCGAGGGCGGATTCATCATCTCCGACGCGCTCTATCGCACAGCGTGTTTCAAACCGGAAGGGGAGAAGGTTTGGGAGCGGTTCCAATCGGCGCGAAGTCCCGTGATCAATAATCGAATCTACTTCTCTGATTACCACAAGGAGACAGCGCGTCTCGGCGTCGTGGAGGTCGCTACTGGCAACGAAACGATCCTCTACTCAGAAAAGATTGAGGCGCAAAAGAGGTGAGCCGTCCGTGCGCGACGTTTTTCGTGCGTCGTCGTGCCTCGTCGGACCACGAGATGTGGCTTGATGGCAGAAGTCTACGCATAGTTTTCCGCTCTGACAGGGCCACTGGCCTCATTTTCGGCCACTTGAATTGGGCCATGAGGATCCCTGGCCCGCCATCAAACGCTGGCCGAAATCATCCGGCGTAACTGTTCAGGAGTGAGAGACGCCCGCCCTCACCCCGGCCCCACTGCCGTTGAATTAGGCGCATCATGCTTTTGTATATCAGAAAATGAAACGAAATGCAGGGCGCTTCCTTAATTCAATGGCAGTGGCTGAGCGCCCTGGGACCTACCTCAAATCCAAATTTTGGCGATGCTCTTCACGGCTCTGCCCCAACGGGGCTGCGTCCTCCAGCCCAGGGTTGGCCCGCGCAGCGGGCCTACCCTGGGTAGGCGCGCTGAGGGATGAACAACCCCAAAGGGGTTGTGGCGTCGGGTGCGCTTTCCTTGGCTCAACCCCGTTGGGGTTGGACGTTCTGTGGCCGGCATACCCAAGGTAGCCGCTGCGCGGCAACCTTGGGCTTTGGGCCTCAGTCCCGTTGGGGCTAGCAGCCGACGACGACGGACGGAGCGGGAGCACCCCGAAGTTTCCATCTCGCTTAATTCAACGGCAGTGCACCCTTGCCCTCCCCCGGGAGAGGGAGCTTCCTTTGCCGCGCTGCGACGAAGTGGCATTGTTCGGCGGATGGAGCGTCCCATGCGCATTCTACAAACGCGGCCACATCGAGAGCAGGGAGCTTTCAAGACGCTCCGACACGTTCCCCCGTCCTCGAGGGAGAGGGTCGGGGTGACGGCGAAAGCAACCTCAGACCTGAATAGTTACCATCCTGCGAAGCACTGACATCGGCGACGAAAATCAGGATAACGTTTTTCTCGCGCCGTGACGTGGCGCGTCGCTCGGGCGGGATGCGGGACTTGGCAAACGCCTGCAAGAGCGCGTAGTCTTGGCAGCAAATGCCATGAAGTTGTTGTTTCGACTGGCTGCGGTTTGCCTG